>Ga0129310_1000528_pt1 | contig 45962 bp, 41 predicted proteins | sample Go1ome_2_FD_94433 | JGI IMG/M metagenome (GOLD analysis project Ga0129310, IMG submission 94433) | Western lowland gorrila individual fecal microbial communities from Wisconsin, USA - Go1022A metagenome | ecosystem: Host-associated > Mammals > Digestive system > Large intestine > Fecal | place...
AACTTATCGTATGCAGCATGCGGCCGGGGGATTTCACCACCTCCGGCCACTATATCCTGCTCTATGATTATGATGACACGGGCTTTTGCGTCAAAGATCCCAACCGGGTAAGCAATTCTTCCCACACCTGGGATTATGACACGCTGTCTCCGCAGATCAAAAATCTGTGGACCATCAGCCCCACTGGTTTTTAACAATGTCTGCCAGAATCTTTGCTGTGCCGTTGATGCCGAACCGGCTGCTGTCGATCATGAGATCCTTATGGTCGAAAACGCTCTGCCAGCCGGGAATATAGGCTTTATGGTAACGGTTTCTGGCAGCATCCACATCCCGCATCATTTTCTTTGCCGTCTGGGGATCCATCTGCAGGTTCTCCACACAGTTTTTCAGTCTTGCCTCATCAGGTGCATAGACATACACATTCAGATGATTCGGGATATCCTCCAGAATATAGTCCGCACAGCGTCCCACAATGATGCAGGATCCCTTGGCTGCGAAATCCCGGATGATATTTTTCTGGGTGAGAAAGATCTCATCCTTGAGACTGGACATTCCCATTCCGAGAGGATACTGCCTCCGGAAGAAAGTAGACTTCATACTCTCTTCTTCATCGCTGATGACAGATACCGGAAGGCCCATGCGCTTCGCCGTAGCTTCGACGATATCTCTGTCCATAAACTCGATCCCCAGTAATGCGGAAAGCTCCTTTGCAATGGATCTGCCCATACTTCCAAATTGTCTTGAGATTGTGATCACATACTGTTCCATAGAAATCCTCTTTTCCTGCATCTCATTTTAACGGGTACAAGCGACTGTTTTTCCTCGTACCTACCCAGATTCGCTTACTTTTGCGACGGCAGATGCGGAAGTAAAACGCTTCGACCTTAATCTGCCGCCACTATGCGCACCGGCTTTTTGCGGCGCTTCTGCATGGAACGTACCACGCAGGACAATGTATAGTTGATAATAAAATAAATCAATGCAGCTACACCAAACAGGACAAATACATCCGACACATTTACATTGCCGGTACCATTGTAACGGCTGGCTGCGGAAAGCAGCTGTTTGGTCCGGGCCATCAGTTCTATGGTCGCCACGTTTGCCAGATAGGAAGAGTCCTTGATAGTGGTGATGACCTGACTTAACAGGGTAGGAATGACATTCCGGTATGCCTGGGGCAGGATGATATAGAGCATTACCTGTACAACATTAAACCCCTGGGAATGCCCGGCTTCAAACTGTCCGTGGGCAATGGAATTCAGCCCGCCGCGGATAATTTCGGCGATAACTGACGAAGTAAACAGGATCAATGCCACTGCCGCCTTAAAAAGCAGCTTTGTCTCTACCGTGGTCAATCCGAATAATTTCCGGTTAAACAGCTCCGGGCACGGACAGAATACCAGGCAGATAAAGATCCACAACAGTAATGGTGTATTACGGAACACTTCTATGTATATGGTAGCAATAATGCCGAATATTTTCGTTTTTTTGCCGGTACAGTAGTTTCTGCACAGGGCCAGTATGGAACCGATGACAATTCCCAGTACCACGGCGATCAGTGCAATGATCAGGGTAAATACCGTACCCTTCAGGATGTATAACGCAACTCCCTTCTGTCCTAATATGGAAAAGCTTGCTTCCAGATTACTCATTGTCTGTCACCTTCCCTTCTGTTCTCTGAAATGTCACCCGCTGGTCTCTCTTTTTCAGATGAATCTCCCAGACACTGGCTGTCTTGGAAAGAGGATAGCATATGATGAAAAATAACAGTCCGCTGACTAAATAGGCCGGAGCATAAGCACCACCGGTATTTTCTCCGGTGACAAAGCTATAGGTCAGTGAGATCAGGTCTGCTCCGCCGATAATATACAGGCAGGAGGTGTTTTTGATCAGATTCACGATCTGATTTACCATAGGCGGTAAAATGATCTTGATACTCTGGGGCAGAATGATATAGTACATTCTCTCCACATAGGTAAATCCCTGTGAGACTGCCGCCTCAAACTGTCCCTTGGGAACGGCCTCGATACCTGCACGTACGACCTCCGCCATATATGCTCCGGTATATACGCCCAGTGCCACGATGCCCGTTGGCAGAATTCCGATACTGTGACCGGAAAAAGCCAATGCGTAATAGAAGAAACACAGCTGAAGCAAAATCGGTGTATTCTGCATGAATTCTACATAGACTCTGCTGATGATCCGTAATCCCTTTTTCCCACTGGTAGCCATCAGGCCAAAGATCACGCCCAACACCAGTGACAGCAGAATTGCGAAAACCGCCGTCTCTACAGTATTCAGAAGTCCTAACAGGAATGTGCTCCTGTACGCCCAGACCTTGCTCCAGGCTCTTGCTGAAATGATACCAGACATAGTGTTTCCTCCCAGTAACTTTTTTCTTTTTTACTCTAATCCATTCTCTGCGATCAGTCCATCAATGGTGCCGTCTGCCAGCCATCCCTGTACCAGTCCATCCACATATGCAGAGAGGCCGGAACCCTTGGTGGTAGCTACGCCATACTCCTGAGGAGCAAACTTGTCATCAATATAGGAACGTCCATCCGTCTTGTAAATAGCCAGAATGGATTTATCCACACAGAAGGCATCTACTTCACCGGCGCTCAGTGCTGTAGAGATTGCAGGGTAATCGTCATACTGCTGGAATGAGATTCCGGTGGTCCACAGTGCCGGATCAAAGGTATCTGCATCAAATCCGGCACCATCGATCAGACCCGCTTCGATCATAGCCTTTACCAGTGCCTTTGCGGAAGTGGAACCGGAAGATACACCGACCTTCTTGTCTACCAGATCTGCCAGGGAACTGATGCCGCTCTTATCCTCTACCAGTACGGTTACATAATCTGTAAAATAAGGAGTGGAGAAATCCCAGCTCTGCTTTCTTTCATCAGTGATCGTGAAAGTAGCCAGTACACAGTCGATATCTCCGGAATCCAGAAGTTCGGTTCTGGTAGCTGCGGTTACGGCAGTGAACTCTACATCTACGCCAAGGCTCTCTGCGATCTTCTCAGCCAGGCTGATCTCCAGGCCGGAATATTCACCGGTCAGAGTATCCTGGAAGCCGAAGCCTACTACTGCATTTTTTACACCTACTCTCAACACACCACGATCTACGATCGCCTGCACATCTGCTGCAAGCTCTCCGTCTGCCGCAGGTGCTTCTGTCGATGCCTCAGTGGCTGCTGCCCCGGTAGTTGCTGCAGTACTTTCCGCTGCGGGTGCTGCTGCCTCGGATGCAGGTGCATCTGTGCTTCCACAGCCGGTAAGCAGGGTTGCTGTCATTGCCATTGCTGCTGCAAGTGCTGTCCATTTTCTCAGATTTTTCATAATTTTCTCCTCCTTTAATTTCCTTTGCTCTATATCTAAACACGGAAGCCTTTCTGACTGACTCAGCTGTACTCTGCGGCCCCGTGGATAGACCCTTTTGGGATCCCCAGTCTAGCGGATGATCTTGCCCAGAAACTGTTTTACACGTTCGTTGGATGGATTCTCAAAGAAATGATCCGGCGTTCCTTCCTCGATGATCTGACCGTCAGCCATGAATACCACACGGTCTGCCACCTGTCTGGCAAATCCCATTTCGTGGGTAACCACCACCATAGTGATATTTTCCTTTGCCAGTTTGATCATGACATCCAGTACTTCCTGAATCGTCTCCGGGTCCAGTGCGGATGTGGGTTCATCAAACAATATGATCCTGGTCTGTGCACACAGGGCTCTCGCTATGGCGATCCTCTGCTGCTGTCCACCGGAAAGCGTGGTGGGATATACATGTGCCTTGTCTCTCAGTCCCACCACATCCAGATAATGATATGCGAGATCCTCCGCTTCTTTTTTGCTCTTATGATGCAGCTTCATGGGCGCTATGGTTAGATTTTTCAATACCGTCATATGCGGATACAGGTTGAACTGCTGGAACACCATGGAGATGGACTCTCTTATGATCCTTGTCTTATTAGCATGGGTCAGCTTCTGTCCGTCGATATACACATGACCGCTGGTAGGCTCCTCCAGAAAATTCATGCATCTTACGGTAGTGGATTTACCGGAACCGGAGGGTCCGATGATAACCAGCTTCTCGCCTTCTTTTACTTCCAGATTTACATTTTTCAGCACCTGGAGATCTCCGAAATTTTTACATACATTTTCCAGTCTGATCATTTTGCTCCTCCATTCTGCGTTCCGGGCAGGAATTTTTGTAACAGAAAAAGGCGCTTTTACCGATCTGGTAAAAACGCCTTTGTTTTTATGGGTTACATATTATACAGTTTTGTACGTTTTGTCAACACTTTTTTGAAGAGATGTGATTTTACGAATTGAGAGCTGAATATTACATAAGTTCTTTCAGAACCTCTTTTGCCTTCTCCAGCTGGTTATCCACAGGATCATCACTGTTATAATAAGCCTCTCCGTCAAACTCGCACACCACATCCGGTTCTATGCCGGTTCCGTGAATATTGCGGCCGTTTGGCGTGTAGTAGGCACTGATAGTGATCTTAATGGCGGATCCATCGGTAAAAGGCATGATCTGTTGCACGATGCCTTTTCCGAAGGTAGTGGTGCCGACCAGTGTACCGATTCCGTAATCCTGAATGGCTCCCGCCAGGATCTCTGAGGCGCTGGCACTGTTCATGTCCACCAGTACCACCAGCGGTACTTCCAGAGGATTCTTACCGTCACAGGTATACTCAGTCCGTTTTCCAGCCTTATCCTCCGTATATACGATCATGCCTTCCGGGAGCAGTTTCCTTGCAATGTTTACCACGGCATCCAGGCTGCCGCCGGGATTGCCTCTCAGATCCAGGATCAGTCCTTCCATACCGGATCCCTTCACTGTCGCCAGGGCATCTGTAAACTGGTCTATGGTCACATCATCAAATTCCACGATCTGGATATATGCCATATCATCATCCAGCATTTCGTATTTTACCGTAGGGCTTTCTACTTTGGCTCTCTCTACGGTTACATGCAGATAATCTCCCGCACCCTGTCTGACAATGGTCAGATCCACAGTAGTACCTTCCTCACCGCGGATCATATTTACCGCTTCCGTAAGGGTCTTGCCTGCTGTGGATACACCGTCTACTTCGTAGATAATATCATTGGCTCTCAGGTCCACATCCGCTGCCGGTGCCCCTTCAATCACGCCGCTGATCTTCGGCAGATTCGTATCGGAATCCATGCTGACATAAGCTCCGATCCCGTAATAGATTCCCTGGGTCTGTTCTGTCAGTTCATTCAGTTCTTCCGCCGTATAGTACTCGGAATATGGATCGTCCAGGGACTCCATCAGTCCGCGGTACATGCCGTCTTCCAATTGCTCATTTGTGACATCGCTCAGGTAAAAGTTCTCTTTTACTGTGTCTTCCAACAGCTGCAGTTTTTTAATGGTCTGTGTATTGACCGCTGAATCTTCACTGTAGGATACCTGCGCTGACACATCATCCTTCATGTTGACAATGCGGTGGATCTGAAAAGCAATGAAAACACCGCCAACGATCAAAAGTGTGGCTGCAAATCCTACAATCAGGCCACTGAAAAATAAACCTTTTTTCTCGCCGTTATTTGCGGCCGGAACCGTAGTGGTCTGTTCTTCGGTGACATTCTCCAAATCCTTATTTTCCTCCATAAATACTCTCCTTTATAGTCCAAGATAATGTCGCAATGCGGCACGGTCTTGTCGCAGCACAGCACATTCCTTGTCGCAATGCGCCACAAGCCTTGTCGCAACACGCATTTCTCCGTGCTTCGCACTCTCGAAATGCTGCATACATTCGCATTCCGGGCTTTCGCACTGCTTGCTGACATGGTCTTGCTGCGGCACAGCACATTCCTTGTCGCATTGCGCCACAAGCCTTGTCGCAACACGCATTTCTCCGTGCTTCGCACTCTCGAAATGCTGCATACATTCGCATTCCGGGCTTTCGCCCTACATGCTCATGTATGTTTGATTGTCTAATAGACAGATCACTTAGCCTGCAAGCAGTCACGTGATTCTGTCTATTGACAATCTATTGCGACAAGTAGTTCCAGGGTGAGGTATAGGATCCGTCTTTTCTCACACTGAAATGCAGATGATTGCCGGTGGAACGTCCCGTAGAGCCTACCGCCGCTATGGTCTCTCCCCTCACGACCACATCGTCCTTGGATACATATAGTGCTGATGCATGCATATAGATCGTATACAATCCGCCGCCATGATCTATCATGACATAATTGCCCATGGTGTTGCTATAGGTTGCCGCCACCACCTGGCCGTCATAAGCCGCATAAATCGCCGTGCCCTTGGGTGCTGCGAAATCTACACCATTGTGGAACTGTTCGATTCCCAGCGTAGGGTGGATACGGTTTCCATAATCATCCGATATTCTGGTATAGGATGCCAGAGGGAATTTAAAGGTACCTCCGTCATAAGTCAGCACCGTACCGCTGGCTTCCAGAATTTTCTTTTTCTCTGCAGCAATTGCCGCCTCCAGGGCTGCAATTTCCGCATCCTGATCCGCTATGGACTGTTTGTATTCCTTGATCGCCTGTTCCTTGTTGGAAATATCCGATTCATAGGCTGTAATATCCCGGTTCTTCTGGTCGATCAGAGCCTCCATATTGGCCTGCTCCTGCTCCACTCCGGCCCTGGCTTCATCTAAAATGGCTTTTTCCGCTTCCAGTTCTTCTTTACAGAGTTCAATATATTTACGATTCTCCATAAAGTCTTTCCACTGCTGGCGGTCATAAGACATGACCAATTCCACAAAATCCGCACGGTTCAGGAAATCACTGAAGCTTTCTGCTTTCAGCATCATGTCCAGAATATAGGAATCACTCTTCTCATACATCAATCTTATGCGGCTGACCATGGCATCTTTCTGGTTTTCTTCTTTTTCCAGTGCAGCGTCCAGTTCTGCCTGTGTCTGCGTGATCTCCTCTTCCTTCGCTGCGATCTTGCTCTTCAATTCCACTATATTCTGCTCGATCTGGCTCAGATCCTGATCCAGCTGTGCCACATAATTTTTCAAATTCGACTTTTGCGTTTCCAGATCCTTTTTGATCTTTTCCAGATTACTCAGATTACTTTTCATCTGTTCTCTTTCTTTTTGTGCCTGGCTGATCTGATCCTGTTTTTCCCGGATACTTTCAGAGGTAATGGACGACATATTGGTGGCATGCACCTGAAGGCTGCCGGCGCAGAACGGAACTGCCAATGTCACACACAGTGCCAGACACAGAAGGCTCTTTTTCGTCTTATTCAATTTTGCCTCCATTTTCTCTGTAACATCAATGTCTGCAGATTATACATGCAAATGTTTTCTTACCGTAGAGATACTTCCCAGGAAACCGATACCTACACCCACACCGAGGGATACAGGAACCAGGAAATGGAAAATATCCTGTACTGACAGGAAATTCAGGAATCCGCTGAGTACCATAAATCTGTTGATCACATAATTCAGTGCATAGTTATACAGAGAGTAAATCAGCCCCAGCGGCACTGCCGCACCGATCAGGCCGATCAGCATACCTTCCAGGACAAAGGGCGCACGTACGAAGAAGTCCGTGGCTCCGATATATTTCATGATATTGATCTCCTCTGCGCGGACAGAAATGCCGATGGCTACTGTATTGCTGATCAGGAAGATGCTGACTGCCAGAAGGATCACGATAATTCCCATGGAAACATAGGCGATCAGCAGATTTAATCCGCTCAGTGTATTTGCTGTCATTTCGGAATAATTGACCTTACGCACTTCCGGGATCGACTGCAGCCAGGTCACCAGTGCATCCTGCATGGATACGTCGCTGAGGAAGATCTCATACGTATCTTCGCCTGCCAGCGGGTTCTCCGGAAATCCTTCTGCATAATCTTCACCAAAATAGTCCGGTCCGAACGTAGCCCAGGCTTCATCCGCAGATTTAAACTGAACATCTGATACTTCCGCACGTTTGGCGATTTCCTGTCCGATTTCTTCTATGCGCTGTCCGGAAGGGACCTGTCCCTCCGCATGGCTCTCACAATTATCCATCTCACTGTGGAAAAATACGGTTATGGATACGCCTTCCTCCGCAGTCTTCAGGATGTTCTGGAAATTTGCAACAATGGAATAAAACAGGCCAAATAAAAACAGGCATGCGGATATCGTTGCAATAGAAGCAAGGGAATACCATTTGTTACGAAAGATATTGGCAAATCCCTGCTTGATGGTATAAAAAAGTGTACTAATCTTCATCAATATATCCACCCTTCTCTTCGTCACTGATGATCACACCTTTTTTCATAGTGATCACTCGTTTCTGCATGGCGTTGACAATTTCCCGGTTGTGGGTAACCACAACTACCGTGGTGCCGCTTTCGTTGATTTCCTCCAGTAATTTCATGATCTCCCAGGAATTATTCGGATCCAGATTACCGGTAGGCTCATCCGCCAGCAATACAGAAGGATTATTCACCAACGCTCTCGCCAGAGCGACACGCTGCTGCTCACCACCGGAGAGCTGCTTGGTCTTGGCCTTATATTTACCTGCCAGCCCCACTGTTGCCAGAATCGCAGGTACATTTCTGCGGATCTCGCTCACGGGAGTCTCAATGATACGCTGTGCAAATGCCACATTTTCGTAGACATTGCGATCATTCAGCAATCTGAAATCCTGGAACACAACTCCCAGGTTACGACGGAATCTGGGAATCTGTCTGTGTCTCAGCTTTGCCAGATCATTCCCCATAACATAAACACTGCCGCTGGTAGCTGTGAGCTCCCGCAGCAGTAATTTGATCAACGTTGATTTACCGGAGCCACTGTCACCTACGATAAATACAAATTCCCCTCTTCCGATGCTCAGTGTTACGCCATTTAATGCCGGAGAGCCTGAGGAATAGGATTTACTGACATTGTCCAGAAAAATAATGCCGCTTTCCTCCACAAATTTTTCTCTTTTCAGCCTTTGTGCTTCTTTCTTTGCCATTTTATAATCATGCCTTTCTATTGCCTGTTGCTTATTAAATCCTACGTATTGATCACTATTCAGAGCCTCAATTCGCAAAGTCGCTCCTAGCGGAGCTTTCCCTTTGCTCATTGGAGCTTTCTCGCCAAATAAATATCGTTAAAGGCTCTTACGAATGCGAGCATTCGACGTGCCTTTATCGATATTTACTTGGCTCTGAATAGTGATCAATACTCATAAGTTTCCATATATTTCATATATTTTACGACCATCAATGCAATCTTAAAAGTGATGGCATCTTCAAATACCCTCAGATCCAGTCCGGTGCTCTTCTGCAGCTTGTCCAGACGATAAACCAGTGTATTTCTGTGAATGAACAGCTGTCTGGAGGTCTCTGACACATTCAGGCTGTTCTCAAAGAACTTATAAATGGTGGTCAAGGTCTCCTCATCGAAATCATCCGGACTCTTGCCGCCGAAGATCTCACGAATGAACATTTTGCACAGCGGAATGGGCAGCTGATAGATCAGACGGCCGATTCCCAGCTCACTGTATGCGATAATATCTCTCTCATCAAAGAAGATCTTGCCTACATCCAATGCCATCTTTGCCTCTTTGTAAGAACGGCTGACTTCCTTGATCTCATGCACAATGGTACCGTATGCAATACGGATCTCCTTAATGCCTTCCTTTAACAGATAAGTTTCCAGAGCTCTTGCAGCTTTTTCGATCTCTTTTCCGGTATCTGTCTCTGCGAATTCCTTCACAACGATCACGTTGCTCTCATCGACAGCCGTAATGAAATCCTTACTGCTGGTACCAAAATGTGTTCTTGCAAGCTCCAGAACATTATTATCCTTACCACCTGCGGACTCCACGATCATAACCACTCTGGGAACATCTGTCTGAATATGCAGTTTCTTGGAGCGGCTGTAGATATCTACTAACAGCAGATTGTCCAGCAACAAATTTTTGATAAAATTATCTTTATCAAATCTCTCTTTATAAGCCACCAGCAGATTCTGAATCTGAAATGCAACCATTTTACCGATCATATAGACATCTTCACCGGTGCCACCGGCTACCAGAATATATTCCAGCTGCTGCTCATCATAAATTTTGAAATACTGGTACCCCTGAATCTCCTGGGAATCCGCCGGTGATGCTGCGAATTCCACCGCAGGCTTGGAGCAGTTGCCCATATCCATGGTGGCAGCCACTTCCTTACCGTCCACATCCATGACGCATAACTCTACTCTGGCGATTCCTTTCAATCCTTCAATGGTGTTCTGTAAAATCTGATTTGATATCATCTTCTGCTCCTTCAGTCCCCAACCATAATTTCTTTTGTGATAACCCCGAAAAAATGTTATGTATCAAGATATCGGATCCAAGTGCCATTCCACGCTGGTACACCCGGATTTTCGAATCCTCTCCTTTGATACCATATAATACAAATTTACAAAAAATCTAGTAAAAATGCAATAGTTTATTATGCACTTTTTAGTAAAAATGCCATTTTCTTTCGAAAAAAGAGTCCGGAAAATGGTTTCTCCGAACTCTTTTCGTTATAGCGTTTATTCTGTTATCTCTTCACAGTACATTAAAGACGCACATCAATATTGGCACCCAGCTGGGGAGTTACACTTCTCTCCATTGCCGCAGAATCAATCAGCTCTACGACTGCCTGTCCCTGTGCCTCCTGAGTATCCATGGCCTTGCCAAGCACAGCCATTCCTACTTTCGTCTGTAAATTATTGGAAGCCATCGACATTGATAATCCTGCAATATCCATTGTAATTCACGTTCCTTTCATAGCCTGCAAGCATTGAACCTGTTTCTATATCCACTATAGCACACTTGTTCCGTTTTTTCTATATATTATCTGCGGACTCTCCGGATATTTTTTTCTGTGATCTGAATTTTCCCCTCTTTTAGAAGATGTCCCACGGCGCGCTTGAACTCGTTTTTGCTCATTCCGGTCTCATGGGCAATGACTTCCGGTGCCGCCTTATCGTTAAAAGGCAGAGATCCTTCATAACTGTCTAACAGTTTCTCGATTTTTTCCGCATCCGTCTGGATCTGCAGATAGGCCTTTTCGCGGATGCTCAGGGTCAGTTTGCCGTCTTCCAGCACTTTTGCCACTCTGGCAGTCACCTGATCTCCGATTTTCAGCTCCTTTTCTCCGAACAGCTCTTTCTTCGGGATCAGCGCTGAAAAACAGTCATCTACTGCCACAAATGCTCCAAAGTTCCTGCTGATCTCATAGATCCTGCCGGTCACTTTATCGTCCTTTTTGTACGGGCTGTCTGTACGCAGCTGCTCATAGACATTCATGGTGGCACACAGTCTGCCGCTCTTGTCAATATAGAGAGCAGCCAGCACCTGATCCCCGGCTTTTACCCTGCGGGTCTGCTGTTTGAAGGGCAGGAACAGATCTTTCTCCAGTCCCCAGTCCAGGAATGCTCCCACTTTTCCTACCTGTGCTACCGTAAGCAGTGCTACCTGTCCCAGGCAAAGCTTCGGTGTTCTTGTAGTGGCGATCAGGCGGTCGCTGGAATCCCGATACAGGAAGACCTCCAGTTCCTCTCCGACCTTTGCTCCCTCCGGCACCTGTTTTGCCGGCAGCAGCACCTTATTCTCAGGTGCTGCTTTCGTCGCCAGATAAACTCCAAATTCTACTTTTTTCACTATTGTCAGCGTCTGTTTTTCGCCTAATTTCAGTTCCACGTTTTCTCCTGTTCTGTCTGTTTCACAGCGTTTGTTTCGTTATCGGTTCCTTTTTATTGTTATTGTAGAAATTCTACAGATACATAGGGTCTGCCTTCCTCATCCTGCAGGCAGATGACATAACCGTTCTCTGTCGGTACCACATAAGGATGCAGTACATCCTCCAGAAATGCCTGCTTTTTATATTCTGCCCTCATCTGATGGATCACAAAATCATCCGGCAGATACTCCATGGCAATATTCACATATTGCCCGTTATTCACGTGATGGTTGGTATCGAGATGATGTTTTTTCACCACGATAGGTTCCAGCAGCTGTCCACCCTCCGGTACGGTGATCTTGCGGGGGGCAGAATCCATGTCCAGCTTTTCGTCTGCCGCATAGCCCTTCCGCATCGCTTCATTTACGATCACAGGCTTGCCCGTTGCGACGTCCAGAAGGCTCCATAGGGAGTTAGCCTTTGCGATATATTCACCCTTTTCATCCATCATGGCAAAATTACGGTATCCCAGAAATGCTTTTAGTTCATAGGGTAAGGTCACGATCCTGACTTTTTCCCCTAATTGCGGATAACGGTCTACAACGATCTGCCAGGAGGATAATACCCAGACCTGTCCGATCTCCTTCATATAGCCGATCCCCAGTCCCACATCCTCGGAATGGAAGGTGGAACAATCCTGAAAATAGTTCAGCAGGGCATCCAGCGTCAGTTTCCCCTCGCTGTCTGTCTCACTATAGCGTATTCTGCTGTCAAATGCGTACATGTATCCTATCTCCTTCGTCTGCTCCCCACTGTCAGCCCCTATGGAATGTATTTACAGGGACAGTGGAGAGATTCCCAACAGCATCTGCACGATCTCCGGGAACATCTGGATAATGATCATGACGATCCAGAAAATGCAATAGCAGAGCATTCCCGGATTGCAGATCACGGTCTTAAATCTCTGTCCCTTTGCAATCTGTCCCGGTTCCACTGCCAGTTTTTTACGGAATACGATGAACAGCACAATTCCTGTAACCAATGCTGCCAGCACAAATAATACATAGATCATATAGCCGATCCATCCCGGCAGGTACTTCATCATATAGTCCATAACAGCCTGGGAATCCGCACCATTCATAACGACCTCCTGGTACTCCTCCAGATGGATCGCCTTCAACAGCAATACGCTGACTACCGCCCCCATGAAGTTAATGCACATATGCAGGCCGATGGTTACCTTCAGATTTCCGGTCTTCACATACAGAAATGCCAGGAACAATCCCAGCAAAAACGCATAGGCAAACTGGTTCAGATTGCCATGGAACAATCCAAACATCAGGCCGGACAGAACAATAGCTGCTCCCTGTCCGTATTTCACGGTACGGTCCACGATCAGTTTCCGGAAGACATATTCCTCCAGAATCGGGGCACAGATCACCATATAGAGAAAAGTCACAGCCATATTGGATCCGGTGGCATAGGTCATCAGTGCATTATCCACAGCGGAGCCCTTCAATGCTCCTACGATCGTTGTGATCAGTGTTCCCACCAGATTACCACAGTACATCAGTGCAAAGCACATGATCAGAGCCAGAATGAACTGCCCCGGTTTCATGCTTTTCTTCACAGGTGCTTCCCCAGGCATCCTCTTTACCAGTGCGATCAGAACCGGCATACCGATCAGATACAGCGGCATCACTGCCAGGATCAGGCTGATGGTGGTATCTTCCAGCCATTCCGGCTTTACTGCGCCCACGATCACCATGACTCCCATCTGCACTGCATAGATGACCAGTGTTCCGATCAGGAATCTCCAGCCAAGGCTGGAAAAGCTTTTCTTCATGTTCTTTTCTTCCATTTTTCTCTCCCTCATATACTATAAACTATTCAGGACCGCATTGGCAAAATCACCTCTACGAGGCTTCTTTTCAGCACCCTGAATAGTTACATCATAGCATAAATCCTTTGACCATGAAACTATTATTTTCGGGAATACCAGGCGGTCAAATAAGAAAAGACTGTGCATCTAAGCATGCACAGCCTCCGTAACTTTTTCTATCGTTTATTCTCCAAGACCATTCTCTACGGCTTCCACCAGCGTCTTCAGAGCCTCCGCCTCGTCTTCACCTTCACATACGAATTCGATCTCGTCTCCGCACTTTACGCAGGCTCCCAATACGCTGAGCACGCTCTTGGCATTTGCGGTATTCTCACGGAATTTGAAGGTGATCAAGGACTTGAACTGCATTGCTTCTTTACACAGAATTCCGGCAGGACGCAGATGCAGACCTGTGGGATTCTTGATTACGACTTTCTGACTTACCATATAATAAACCCTCCAATATCTATATTATTCTGCATTATTTTCTCTAGTGTATATGATTTTACTTTTCATTTACATTTCTATCATAGCATGAATGAAAAGCATTCACAAGGGCTTTTACCAGACAACTTTCGGAATCTGTCTGTCAGAACATGATGTCCTGGATCAGGTTGGCAAGCTTCTGTGCTTCTTCCTGGATCACCTGCTGATCCTTTCCTTCGATCATGACTCTTACCAGCGGTTCTGTTCCGGAAGGGCGGATCAGGACACGGCCTTCTCCGGCGAACTTCTCTTCCAATGTTTCAATGGCAGCTGCGATCTCCGGATATTCCATATATTTTTCTTTCTTGTGGTTGGCTACCTTTGCATTCACGAGTGCCTGGGGCAGTACTTCCATCACCTCAGACAGTTCTGACAACGGCTTTCCGGTCTCTACCATGACCTGCAGCAGATGCAGTGCACTGAGCAGTCCGTCTCCTGTGGTATTTTCATCCAGGAAAATAATATGGCCGGACTGTTCTCCTCCAAGGCTTGCGCCGATTTCTTTCATACGCTCCAATACATAACGGTCGCCCACCTTAGTCTTCTCCATATGGATATCGTTCTTTTCCGCCATCAGGAAGAAGCCCAGGTTACTCATTACGGTTGCCACGATGGTATCCTTTTTCAAGGTACCCTTGCTCTTCATAAAATTACCGACGATCGCCATGATCTGGTCACCGTCTACGATCTTACCGTTCTCATCTACTGCAAGCAGTCTGTCAGCATCACCGTCAAATGCCAGACCGACATTTGCTTTTTCATAAACTACTCTGGCCTGCAGTTCTTCCATATGGGTGGAACCGCAGTTGGCATTGATATTGGTACCGTCAGGATTATTGTGGATGGCTACCACACTGCCGCCCAGTTCCTTCAGGCACTCCACAGAAGTATAGAAAGAGGCTCCTTCTGCGCAGTCTACTACGATTTTTAATCCGGACAGATCTACATTGACAGCTCTCATGGCATGATTGATGTACTCTTCTCTGGCATCGGTGCGGTATTTGATTTTGCCGACGCCGGGACCGATGGGGAATTTGATGCCGGGCATGTTGTTACGGATCAATGCTTCGATCTCATCTTCCATGGCATCGGGAAGCTTATAACCGTTGCCGTCAAAAAATTTAATACCGTTAAACTCTACCGGATTGTGGGATGCAGAGATCACAACTCCGGCATCTACTTTGTATTTCTTGGTCAGATAAGCTACTGCAGGGGTGGGAATCACACCGACATAGATGCAGTTCGCACCTACCGAGCAGGCTCCTGCCATTAATGCATTTGCCAGCATATCTCCTGAAATTCTGGTATCACATCCTACCATGATCGTAGGCTTGTGCTCATTTTCTTTGGTAAGCACATAAGCGCCTGCCTGCCCCAGCTGCATTGCAAGCAACGGGGTCAGTTCCTCATTGGCGATACCACGTACACCATCTGTTCCAAACATTCTACCCATGATACAAATCCTCTCGTTCTATCTTTAATTATTGCTGTTCCTGCTCCTTCAGCCGGATATGGATATTGACATCATTCTCTACCGTAATATCCTCCGACAAGTCAAACGTTACGGGAATTGTGTAATTGCCCGGCGTCAGTTCCTCTACGCTGTTGTCTTCCATCCATTTTGTAAAATTCAGGACTCCCGTAATCGTAGTATCATTCAATACACTGACATTTCTCTCCAGTCCGGATACCGTGATGTCATAAGTGTCTGCCTCTGTAGTAATCTCAGCATCCATACCCTCCGGCACTCCACTGATAGTTATATTTTCTGCCGGCACTGACAGTTCCCTGACCACAACAGGTTCAATATATACCGTTGCCGTGATCTTGCCGTCAAAACTCTTATCCGCAAATCTGACGTTAGATGGCAGATACTCCTTCAGGTTAATGATGTCAATCAGGTCACTGGACTGTCCGGTAATGTTCATACGGTCTTCCGGTACGGTAATTGCAGATATACCTGCCAGCGTGGATGTTGTTCCGGCAATCTTAACCGTGGACCGGCTGCTCGTTACCTCTCCGGTGGCCATATAGCCATCCTCCGGCACACCCATGTATCCAATCTCTACAGGCACTTCCTTTGTCGCCAGTACTTCTACTGTCATATGAGCGGAATCTACATTTTTCTTGACCGTCTCCAGCGACAGTTCATTGCCATCCGCATCATACAGCTTGATATCCACGTTAGCTGACAGACTGCTGGTGGAATCCGCCACGTTGATATCCACTCCCGCATGATCGATCTGTGTAATCGCAGACTTGGGACCGGTGACTTCTATATTCGTCTGATCCAGTGTCACATTGCCGATCATATATCCGGATGCCACATCTCCTACCGTGTTGCTCACCAGCTTGATCCACTTGCTGGTCTTATCTTCCACATTCAGATGCACGGAATCATGGTTTCCCTTGATCTCCACGGAATCGTTGCTGACGTTCTCGCAATAATATGTGATGGCAATCGTGTTGATGTCAGTAAGCTTGCTCATATCTGCTTCTGCCACAATGTCGCTTCTGCGCAATTCTGATTTTACAATACTCCGGGGACCCGTAACGGTCACCCTCACCAGATTACTGTCATCCAGCACTTCATATACTTTTCCCTTATTATCCAGCAGTTCTGTATTAGTCAGTTTTACCTGAATATTGTTGAAGGTCACAGTATCCTTCGGGTCATAGATCTGTGCTACCAGGAACCACAGCACAAAAGCCAGTACCAGAGAAGCAAGCTTCAATCCAAGATTACGTGTCAGTAATTTTTTCATTTCTTCTCACGGCTCCTTCCCTTCCAGATTCGGCGGCTTTTATGTTCCTCTCCGGTATTGTTCAGGATCTTATGCATTCTGTCACGGAGAGTATCTGCATCCAGATTCCGTTCCAGTTTTCCCTCATAGGCTGCACTGATCTTGCCCGTTTCTTCGGATACGATCACCGTCAGAGAGTCTGTCACTTCGGAAATACCCACGCCTGCACGATGTCTGGTTCCCAGTTCTTTACTCAGTCCAAGATTATCTGACAGCGGCAGATAACAAGTGGCTGACGCAACTCTGTTGCCGCGCACGATCACTGCACCATCGTGAAGCGGTGTATTATGTTCAAAAATGTTGATCAGGAGCTGGCTGGTGACAATACCGTCCACATCAATTCCTGTCCTCTCATAATCCCGCAGAGATACCTTCTGTTCGATAACGATCAGTGCTCCTGTCTTCACCTTGCCCATTTCCACACAGGCTTTTGTGATCTCGTTGATCGTTTTCTCGGAAAAAGCTTCCTCCATGCGATGGCTGCTGTCAAAAGGCAGGACTGAGCTGATAATATTCTTCTTGCCCAGTTCTTCCAGTGCCTTCCGCAGCTCCGGCTGCAGCACCACTATGAGTGCTGTCACCGCAAAACTCAGAACATTCTGTGCCATCCACAGAATCGTTGTCATGCGGAAGAAATAGGCCAACAGCAAAAAAATGAGGATGACAACCAGACCCTTGAGCAATACCCATGCCCGGGTCGTTTTCATCCACACTAACGTATAATACAGCAGTACCGCAATGATCAGGATCTCTACTACATCGCCGAAATCCATGGTTGTACGGTAACTGCTGAAATTTTTAACATATTCTGCCAGCTTATCCCCTAACTGCATATATCTTTAATCCCTTCAGAACAATTCTTCATAATCATCGGAGTCTTCCTGTCCGTTCCTGTGTTCACCGCTGATAGTGACACTTCTGCCACCGGACATCTCTCGTCCGCGATAACCGTCCTGTTGACCGTACGGTGCTCCGTTTCTGGCGGAGGTACGCTCTGTCACCACGCTTCTGGCTGCCCCTTCTGCCGTTCTGCCGGCAGATCTGGAAGTCTGACCCGCAGTTCTGCTGCCCTGTCCGGCAGGTCTTGTGTTCTGACCGACCCGGCGCCGCTGTGTATTAATCTTTTTTACGGTATTTGTCGGTGCCGCAACAGTCATCTTAGGTACCGCTTTGACATAATAGTAGTATTCATCGTCTTCAAACTGTACTTTTTCCGTCCGGCTGTAATCCAGACAAAATCGGAAAAATTCTATGATCTTACATGCAAGTACTGTAACAACAGCACCAAGAAGTGCACTGACAATAGAGAGGTTTGTATCATACATGAGATCTCCCACTAACAGCATCAGCACTTCAATCATAACACCGGCGATCATAGCAATTGTCCATGAATGATCCATACTCATTCTGCGGATCAGATATACCACGATCACTGTGATGGCAAATGCGGCAATTGTCACCAGCATTTCTTTATTTCCCAGCATTCCGTCAATCAGCAGGCGTAATTTCGCCGTTGCTTCTTCTGCTCCCATGGAATTAATCGTAGCCGCATTGTTGATCACTGTCTGGATCAGGTAATATACCACGACGCCGCATCCCACGGACACACAGGAAGCCGGAGTTCCTATCAGTCCCATGGCCACGGGCATCACATAGGGAATCTTCAGCATGCACAAAATCGGTGTCAGCACCACTACCAACGCTTCCTTTGACGTAAATCTCAAAAACAGCAGATACAGCAGCAGGAAAACTACCAGTCCCACAGCAGCTGTCTCCAAAGACAGCGCATACATATGCATCAATGAAAATACCATTGCAAAAAACGTCACAAATCCGGTTGGCAGAAAGGAGCACATCAGGGATACGATCAGCACAATCGCCATATTGTCCAGCTTTGTCATATAACCCAGTCTGCCGTTTATAGTGCTCAGTACAAGGAAGCTGAGCAAAAATTTAACCACCGGCAGAATAAAAGCTTCGTTTCTGCTATAGATCTTCTTCAGATTTTCTCTTAATTCCAGTAAAGCAGTCATATTTCCTCCAGGTCAATCTGTGTAGGCTGTTACTCATTATAAATAGAATTCAGCTTCTTCAGATTGTTGTAATAACATTTCAGGCTTTTTTTCGCCTTGGCATAACGAATAGAACAGATCAGATAGGATGCAGCTCCATAGACCACTACCGTCACTCCATAATATAGCAGAACATTACTGGCAAAACCGATCAGATCGATTTTATAAATATCCTGCATAAAGGTCTCAAAATCATAGAAAATGAATAGTGCAAAGCAGACTGCAAACGCAATGGTAGCACATAATATGGATTTCAGCACCTGAACGGCAATGTAATCACTGCGGAAATACCTGCCGATAGCCATATTCTTTTTCCCTTCATTCTCTTCATAAGATGCCATTTGTGTCATCAGTATGACTTTTTCTTCGTTCAGCATAACTCCTCCGCTTACATATGCTTACAGAAAGCGCATTCTCTCTCCGTCTCTGGAGGTTCTTGGACTCTGCTTGGCTGCAGCCTGCTTTTTGGGCAGTACACTCTGCAGATCCATGGACATGTCATATTTGCACTTCTCACAAAATCTTCCGCTGCGGATCGGTGCGCCGCATTTCTCGCAGCTCAGCATGATGCTGGAGCCTTCAGTCAATTCCAGTCTCTCTTCTCTCAGCCACTGCTGGATCTGGGAAGGCTCAACGTCACAGTTCTCCGACACATCCTGAATACCTACGCCGGGGTTCTCACGAATGTACTCTTTTACCTCCTGGAATTTAGCTTCCATCTTTTCACGGCACCGGGGACACAAAAAACGACCTGCCACATAGTTAAAGATATGTCCGCACATTCTGCAATTTCTTATATTCATAGTATCTCACACCTTCCTGATCATAATCCCGACCCACAGGCCAAAGTAACACAATATACTTCGGATACACCATTGTCTTTTAACAGTGCTGCAATCTCATCCAGGGTCGTGCCTGTTGTGTAAATATCATCCACCAGAACAATCCGGTCATATAATTTTACATCATTTCTTCCCATAATAAAAGCCTTTTTCAAATTATTTTGCCGTTCTGCCGGATTCAGCAGTTTCATCGGCGCCGTGTTTTTTATCCGCCTTACCAGTTTTTCATCCACCGGCAGCTGCAGACTTCTCCCCAGTGCTCTCGCAAGACATGCCGCCTGATTGTATCCGCGGATCCGCAGTTTTCTGCGATGCAGCGGCACCGGCACCAGTACATCCGGCTGTATGTTCAGGATAAAATCTCCCAGAAAATGTCCCATTTCTTCCCCGAAGAAGTCACCATATTCCTGCCTGCCGCTATATTTCAAACGATATATAGACGTCGATGCACTACGATATTCATATAGTGTTCTGGCTCTGTCATATTTATGTTTTCCACGTATACAGTCCTTGCAGAATTCCCGCTCTTCTGACAGCTTCTTCCCACACCGCATGCACCACGGGGCTGTCACCACCTTTAATTTCGGCAGACATTCCAGACAGATTTTCTCGCCAAAGGGCCGCACGATCCCGTCACAGACGGGGCACCTTCTGGGAAACAGTAATTGCAGCACCGTTTCTTTTGCTTTTCTGATATATTTTATACTCTTTTTTTCCAAACGCCTCTCCCCTGTTCTCTTTTTGCTACAGCATCCCGTCTTCCGGCAGACAGCAGATTTCCCGGATCCGCTGTTCCAGTGCTGTATATCTGCGGTTCTCACTGACGTTTTCGATCATATTCCGTACCGTTTCGCTGCTTCCCAGAATAGTAACGCAGTTTCTTGCCCTCGTAATACCTGTATAAAGAAGATTCCGGTTGAACAGCATTCTGGGGCCGCCGAGAAGCGGCAGGATCACCGCCGGATACTCACTTCCCTGAGATTTATGTATCGTTATGGCATAGGACAATTCCAGTTCTTCCAGTGCTGAAAACGGATAATTTACCCTTCTGCCGTCATCAAATTCTACAAGTAAGGCTGACATCGTCTCATTGATTTCCCGGACTCTTCCCATGTCTCCGTTGAATACGCCCATTCCTTTGTCAATGGGGATATTGTATTTCCCGACAATTTCCCACTCCAGCTGATAATTGTTCTTTACCTGCATGACCTTATCCCCTTCGCGGAATGTCGTATTCCCGTAAGTGTGTTCTTTCTTCCGGGGATCCGCCGGATTCAGATATCTCTGAAGGATTTCATTCAGTGTTTCACAGCCCAGGCTCCCCTTGCGCATAGGGGTCAGCACCTGAATCTCAAAGGAAGATGCCCCTACATATTTCGGCAGTTTTTCCTGAATCAGTTGGATCATATGCTTATATATGACGTTTACGTCATTTCGTTCCAACAGAAAGAAATCTTTTGATTTATTATCCAGTGCAATCTGTTCTCCACGGTTAATACGATGGGCATTGATAACAATATCACTCTGGCCTGCCTGCCGGAAAATTTTCTCCAGGGTAACCATGGGAAAGGCTTTGCTGTTCATGAGATCTCTCAGCACCTGTCCCGGTCCCACACTGGGCAGCTGATCCACATCTCCCACCAGGATCAGCCTGGTACCCGGAAGGATTGCTTTTAACAACGCCTGGAACAATTGAAGATCCACCATGGACATTTCATCAATAATGACAACATCCGCCTCCAGCGGATTCTCCTGGTTCCGCTCAAAATTCGCCTTTCTGGTATCGTCTTCTGACAAAGCGCTGCTTAATTCCAGAAGCCGGTGAATTGTTTTTGCCTCAAAGCCGGTGGCTTCCGTCATTCTCTTGGCCGCCCGGCCTGTGGGTGCTGCCAGAAAAATATCCATGCCTTCTGCTTCAAAATAACGGATGATCATATTGATGGTGGTAGTCTTGCCGGTACCGGGTCCTCCGGACAAAATAAACAGTCCGTTTTTAATGCTTTCTTCCACAGCTTTCAACTGCAATCCGTCAAGCTCCATGGACAGGTTTTCCGCCATGCGTTCCAGTCTTTTGCGGATGGCAGTATCCTGAGATGGCAGATTTTCTGTTTCTACCATGGGGATATTCAGATTTCTCAGCATGTTGGCACAATTAAGCTCCGCATAGTAATAGGATGCTGCGAACACAGCTTCTCCTTTTGCCACCAGCTTTCTGTCTACGATCAGGTTATCCACCTGCGGTCTGATATGCTCTTCCTGTACCCCCAGCAATTCTGCCGCTCTGTGAAGTAAAAGTTCCAATGGAAGATAGCAGTGGCCTTCTCCCACCGCCTGCAGCAATGTATACAGAATCCCACTGCGGATGCGGTAATCTGAATCGGTATGTATACCGATTTTACCGGCAATTTCATCGGCAATGCGAAATCCCACGCCGCTGACATCCTCCGCCAGCCGATAGGGATTTTCTCTCATAACGCTGTACATTTCCATACCGTAAGTATTATATATTTTTACCGCCAGAGTATTACTGATTCCATATTGCTGTAGATAAACAAGTGCTTCCCGAAGATCCTTTTTTTCTTCCATCTGCACAGCGATCTCCTGTGCCTTGCGTTCACTGATGCCCTTGATCTCAGCCAGTCTCTCCGGCTCCTCCTCAATGATCCGGAACGTATCATCTCCGAATTTTTTAACGATCCGGGCAGCCAGCGCCTCTCCAATGCCGCGGATCGCCCCAGACCCCAGATATCTCTCCATTCCTACACGATCCGTAGGCGCTACGGTCTCATAGGTCTGTATTTTAAACTGATGTCCGTATACCGGGTGCTCGATATATTCTCCTTCCGCAGAAATATTCTCTCCCTGACTCAGCCCCTTACACATGCCGACACAGGTAATTTCCTCCCCTTCTGCAGACAGAATCATTACCGTATATCCGTTTTCTTTATTTTGAAATACAATATGATCTACAAATCCTGTAACTTTTTCCATTTTCCTTCCTCATATCATTATATCTTTGGTTGTAAGGCTGTCCTCTCCGGATCCGGAAAGATAACCGCCGCAGCGGTCAGAGAAAAAAATCAGGGCTGTCGGGATGACAGCCCGAAGTAACTGCTAAAGATTATAATTACGTTTCATCTGTTCATAGAGCATCTGTGCCAGCCCCAGACTGTTCTGCTCCGTGGAGTCCGATGCGATCTGCTGTACCATCTCATCCTTATAGTAATCCATAAGCTGAGAATTCGATGAAGAAGTATCCTCACTCTCCGGGATGGTCTTCATCATTTCCTTGAACATCTGCTCCAGAAAATATGCCTCGAACTGTTTACAGGCATCCATCAATTCATCATCTGTTGCCTTGGTGTAATCCGCACCGCTTACCTGATTGTGTATTTTGGAAGCTGTCTGGTTCGCCGCATTGGTGTAGGCGGTGCTGTCCAGAGCAGAGCTGCCATATAAAGAAGAGATATCCATAATTTCTCATTACCTCCGTAGGTTGTTGGCCTGCTGCAGCATCTCGTCAGATGCTGTGATGGCTTTGGAGTTAAGTTCATAAGCACGCTGTGCCACGATCATATTTACCATTTCATCTACGACCTGCACGTTGGAGCTCTCCAAATAACCCTGGATGATGCTGCTCTTTTCCACGTTGTTATTCGTAGCTTCGTTGATCGCCTGTCCACTGGCTGCGGTCTGCTGATATAAGCTGTCAGCCAGTCTCTCCAGTCCGTTCGGATTATTGAACTGGTAAACACCAATGGTGATGCCGATAGGCTGAGGATTGTTCTTTGCATCAGGATAGCACAAGCTTCCGTCCTTGCTCACCGTAACATTGCTCATAACATAATTACTGTCCAATACAATGGGTTTGCCCTGTGTATCCAATACCGGAAGTCCGTCGGAGGTTGCCAGCATATTACCGCCGTTGGATGCCAATGTGAATTTCAGATTACCGTTTCTGGTGTAGTAAGTATTGCCGTCCGCACCTCTTACTGCAAAGAAACCCTTACCGTCGATAGCAAATGCTGTATCACTGTCGGATGCTGTCAGGCTTCCCTCTTTAAATACAGAACTAATGGAAGCGTTTCTTACACCAAGTCCCACCTGTGCACTGCTGGGTTTCGTGTCTCCGTTTGCGGAAGTTGTTTTTGTCTGGATGTTCTGATATAACAGGCTTTTGAATTCATTCACCTGTGTCTTGTAGCCTGTGGTATTTACGTTTGCCAGATTGTTGGCAATCGTATCCACATTTGTCTGTTGTGCGATCATGCCGGTCGCTGCTGTCCATAAGCTTCTGACCATATGTAGTCTCCTCTCAAGCTTCTCCTAGTCATCCATGACCTGATTTTTATCCTAAAATATTCTATTTCAATTATCGGCTGTTTTTGCCGTTTCCATTACCGTTACGAAAGTTTACCAATCTGATTTGCTGCCACATCCAAAGTGCCGTCAATGGTCTGAACCACTTTCTGGTTGGATTCGTAAGCTCGGGTAATGGAGATCAGATTCACCATTTCGGATACTACCTGCACATTCGCCATCTCCAGATATCCGGATTTCACCTGTGCTTTGGCCGTAGTCATTTTGGCGCCTTCTATCGGCTGGTAATAAGTCTCCCCGTATTTTTCCAGATAATCATAATCTTCAAAATCAGTTACCTGAATTTTGGCTACTGCCCGGTCATTTTGGTAGATGGTACCATCATCTGTGATTTTGGAATCAAGCAATGTGTTCAGACGGATCCGTCTGTTCTGGGTATCCAGCACATAATCTCCCTCTTCCGTAACGAGGTAACCGTCCTTATTCAGGGTAAACTGTCCGGCACGGGTATATTTAGTATCGGTTTCCCCCGCCTTGTTTTTAAATTCAATGGCAAAAAAGCCTTCACCGGACAACGCCAGATCATAGGTATTATCTGTAATCCGGAACGAGCCCTGCGAATAATCTGTATAATTCTCTCCGATCTTTACTCCGGGATTCTTGATACCGATCCTCTGGACATTTCTCATGCCAACGGACTGATCCTTGATCTTTACGGTCAGCACATCATCAAAGGACTGGCTTGTAGAGCCTTCCTTTTTATAGCCGACGGTGGATGCATTGGCCAGATTGTTGGTCATGATATCCATTCTGTTCTGTTCATTTATCATACCGGTATAAGCGGTATATAAGCCTTTAACCATTCGTATCCTCCATTTGCGATTTTCGATCCTTCGACAAATGTTCGGCATCCTGCCTTGTTTTCAATTCTTAATTATCTCTGTAACCTGCCAGGAACTCTACATATTTACCGGTTCCGATAGCAACTGCAGTCATGGGATCCTCTGCAGTCATGGTGTTGATCCCTGTCTTGGCGGAGATCAGATCCTCCAGACCGCGCAACAGGCTTCCGCCACCGGTCAGTACGATACCTCTGTCCGCGATATCCGCTGCCAGTTCAGGGGGAGTCTTCTCCAGTACGCTGTGGATAGTCTCCACGATCTGTGCTGTGGTCTCACGTAATGCTTCCTCTGTTTCCTCGGAAGATACCTTTACGGTCTTGGGCAGACCGGTTACAAGGTTACGTCCTCTGACATCCATATAATCTACTTCTGCTCTCTTGTAGCAGGAACCGATCTTGATCTTCAGATCCTCTGCGGTTCTCTCACCGATGAGCAGGTTATGCTTCTTACGCATATAACGAACGATTGCTTCATCAAAATCATCTCCTGCGATCTTGATGGAAGCGCTGACTACCGTACCTCCCAGAGAGATCACGGCGATATCGGAAGTACCACCACCGATATCTACGATCATATTACCGCAGGGCTTGGAAATATCGATTCCGGCACCTATTGCAGCTGCAATAGGCTCCTCGATAATGGATACCTCTCTGGCACCTGCCTGATAAGTAGCATCCTCTACAGCCTTCTTCTCTACTTCTGTAACGCCGCTGGGAACGCAGACAGCGATACGGGGCTTGCGGAAAGTTCTCTTACCCAGAGCTTTCTGGATGAAGTACTTCATCATTTTCTCCGTTACGGTGTAGTCGGAGATAACGCCCTGACGTAAGGGTCTGACTGCCACGATATTACCGGGCGTTCTTCCCAGCATCAGTCTTGCATCCTCACCGATGGCTTTAATCTTATTCGTATCTCTATCAAAAGCTACAACAGAGGGCTCTTTTAACACGACGCCCTTTCCTCTGATGTATACCAGAATGCTGGCGGTACCTAAATCAATTCCGATATCTGTGCACTGCATTTTTTATTACCCCTTTCAATGGTATCTATCTATAAGTTTTGACTCTACACGCTATTTTAGTCATATACATCATATTATAACTGAATTTTTTCCATTTTCATAGGGGGTAATTATTAATTTTTCTATAACTCTTCGGCGTGTCTCAGTGCTTTGTCCTTCTCCAACATCTTTTTCACATAATATCCGGTGTAGGATTTTTTCACCTTGACGATCTCTTCCGGAGTCCCCTGGGCAATGACGGTGCCGCCGCGGTCTCCGCCTTCCGGTCCCATATCAATGATATAATCTGCGGTTTTGATCACGTCCAGATTGTGTTCGATGACAACTACGGTATTGCCGCCGTCCGCCAGTCTGTGCAGGATCTCCACCAGTTTGTGTACATCCTCAAAATGCAGTCCCGTAGTGGGCTCATCCAAAATGTAGATGGTCTTACCGGTACTTCTTCTGGAAAGTTCGGTAGCCAGCTTGATACGCTGTGCTTCACCACCGGACAGGGTCGTAGAAGGCTGTCCCAGCTTTACATAGGAAAGTCCCACATCATACAGGGTCTCGATCTTTCTGCGGATATACGGTACATTTTCAAAGAAAGGCAGCGCCTCTTCCACCGTCATATCCAGCACGTCAAAAATGCTCTTGCCCTTATATTTTACATCCAGAGTCTCACGGTTATAACGTTTTCCGCCGCAGACCTCACAGGGGACATAGACATCCGGCAGGAAATGCATCTCGATCTTGATGATACCGTCACCGCCGCAGGCCTCACATCTTCCGCCCTTCACATTGAAGCTGAAACGTCCCTTGCTGTAACCCTTGGCCTTGGCATCCGCCGTAGAAGCAAACAGGTCACGGATCAGGTCAAACACGCCGGTATAAGTAGCCGGGTTGGATCTGGGGGTACGGCCGATAGGAGACTGGTCGATGTTGATGACCTTGTCCAGCTGCTCCACCCCTTCGATTCCCTTGTGTTTACCGGGAATGCAACGGGCACGATTCAGTTCTCTTGCCAGATGCTTATAGAGAATCTCATTCACCAGAGAACTTTTTCCGGAACCGGAGACACCGGTAACGCAGGTCATGACACCCAGAGGAATCTCCACATCTACATTTTTCAGATTATTTTCCTGTGCACCCAGTACTTTGATCCAGCCGGTGGGCGTACGTCTGGTCTCCGGTACGGGAATGCGCTTCTTGCCGCTGAGGTACTGACCCGTAATGGATTCGGGGATCTGCATGATCTCTTCCGCGGTACCGCAGGCAATGACCTCACCGCCGTGGGAACCGGCTCCCGGTCCGATGTCCACGATGTAATCCGCTGCCAGCATGGTATCCTCATCATGTTCTACCACCACCAGGGTATTGCCCAGATCCCGCAGATTCTTCAGGGTATTCAACAGCTTGTCGTTGTCTCTCTGGTGCAGACCGATACTGGGCTCGTCCAGAATGTAGCACACACCCACCAGTCCGGAACCAATCTGGGTCGCCAGACGGATACGCTGTGCTTCACCGCCGGACAGGGTGCCCGTCGCTCTGGCCAGAGACAAATATTCCAGTCCCACATCCACCAGGAATCCTACTCTGGCGCGGATCTCTTTCAATACACGCTCCCCGATGAACTGCTGCTGTTTCGTCAGCGTCATGGTGTCTAAGAATTTCTGCAGATCACGGATGGACATGGAAGTGATCTCGTAAATATTTTTGTTGCACACGGTAACTGCCAGAGATTCTTTTTTCAGTCGCATGCCCTTACATTCTTTACAGGGAGTGATGCGCATGAAGGTCTCATACTCCTGTTTGGTGCTTTCGGACGCGGTCTCACGATAACGGCGCTCCACATTTTTGATCAGCCCTTCAAAGGCTACGGGATACACGCCACTGCCGCGCTGACCGGTGTAATGCACCAGAACCTCTTTCCCATTGGTGCCGTGGATCAGAATGTCATGAATCTTCTGGGGATAGTCCTGAAAAGGTGTATCCAGGTCAAAATTGTATTCCTTTGCCAGCGCCCGCAAAATAGCATTGGTAAAGCTGGACTTGTCCGCGCAGGACTGCCAGCCCATCACGGTGATGGCTCCCTCATTGATGCTCAGTCTCTTGTCGGGGATCATCAGATCCTCGTCAAACTCCATCTTGTAACCCAGTCCGAAACATACCGGGCAGGCACCGAAGGGATTGTTGAAGGAAAAGCTCCGGGGCTCCACTTCGCTGACACTGATGCCGCAGTCCGGGCAGGAAAAACTCTGGCTGAAGGTCACCGGCTCGCCACCGATCACATCCACCACCAGCAGGCCTTCCGCCAGTTCCAGTACATTTTCAATAGAGTCTGTCAGACGGCGCTGGATGCCGTCCTTTACCACCAGACGGTCTACCACAATATCGATATTGTGTTTGATATTTTTATCCAGTTTGATCTCTTCCGTCAGCTCATACATGCTGCCGTCGATCCGTACACGGACATAGCCGCTTCTCTTGGCACGTTCCAGTACTTTTGCGTGCTCGCCCTTACGACCTCTGACCACGGGGGCCAGCAGCTGGATCTTCGTGCCTTCGCCCATGTTCATAATCTGATCTACCATCTGATCCACAGTCTGCTTGGCGATCTCTCTGCCGCACTTCGGACAGTGGGGAATACCGATTCTCGCATACAGCAGACGGAAATAGTCATAGATCTCCGTTACCGTACCTACGGTAGAACGAGGGTTACGGTTGGTAGACTTCTGATCAATGGAAATAGCGGGGGATAACCCCTCAATGCTTTCCACATTGGGCTTTTCCATCTGTCCCAGGAACTGTCTCGCGTAGGAGGACAGAGATTCCATGTAACGTCTCTGACCCTCTGCATAGATCGTATCGAATGCCAGAGAGGATTTACCGGAGCCGGACATACCGGTCAATACCACCAGTTCATTTCTGGGGATGTCCACATTAATATTTTTCAGATTATGTTCATTGGCGCCCCGGATCTTAATATACTCCCGGGGGCGCATCTTCTTTACTTCTTCCATTGCCTTACCTTTCTTATCTTCTATATAATAGTTATTCCATATCATTCAACTGTTTTTTCAGTTCTATCATCTTATCACGCAGTTCTGCTGCCGCCTCGAAGTTCAGGTCTGCTGCTGCTTTCTGCATCTTCTTCTGAATGTCGCCGATCAACTTCTCCAGTTCTTTCTTCGTCATGGACTCCGGATCCTTCTCGAAGCGTACTTCCTCCTTGGCGATCACCTTGGAGATGCTGATGAGATCCCGCACCGCCTTTTTGATGGTCTGAGGCGTGATACCGTGTTCTTCGTTGTATTTCATCTGAATTTCACGACGTCTGTTGGTCTCATCCAGTGCTTCCCGCATGGAATCCGTGATGGTGTCTGCGTACATGATAACATGACCCTCCGCATTACGGGCCGCTCGGCCGATGGTCTGGATCAGGGATGTGGCACTTCTCAGGAATCCTTCCTTATCCGCATCCAGGATTGCCACCAGTGTGATCTCCGGAATATCCAGTCCCTCTCGTAACAGGTTGATACCTACCAGCACGTCAAATACATCCAGTCGCATATCCCGGATGATCTGGGCACGTTCCAGCGTGTCAATATCGGAATGCAGGTATTTCACCCGGATGCCGACTTCTTTCATATAATCCGTCAGGTCCTCCGCCATGCGCTTGGTCAGCGTGGTGATCAATACCTTGTGGTGCTGCGCGATCTCCTTATTGACCTCTCCGATCAGGTCATCGATCTGTCCTTCTACCGGCCGCACCTGTACTTCCGGATCCAGCAGACCGGTAGGACGGATGATCTGCTCTGCCCGCAGCAGTTCATGCTCCTTCTCATAGTCGGAAGGAGTAGCGGATACGAACATCATCTGATCAATATGCGCCTCAAATTCCTCAAAGTTCAACGGTCGGTTGTCCAGAGCGGAGGGCAGACGGAAACCGTAGTCCACCAGTGTCTGTTTTCTCGAACGGTCTCCGGCATACATACCGCGGATCTGCGGGATCGTCATATGGGACTCGTCCACGATAATCAGAAAATCATCCGGGAAGAAGTCCAACAGTGTCATCGGCGGTGCTCCCGCAGGCAGACCGTTCAGATGTCTGGAATAGTTCTCAATACCGGAACAGAAACCGGTCTCTCTCAGCATCTCGATGTCGAAATTCGTCCGCTCCGCAATACGCTGGGCTTCGATGAGCTTGTCTTCGCCCTTGAAAAACTGCACCCGCTCCTTCATCTCTACTTCGATATTGTCACAGGCCGCCTTGATCTTCTCCTGGGATACTACATAATGAGATGCCGGGAAAATCGCCACATGATTCAATTCCGCATGAATTTTTCCCGTAAGAGGCTCTACCTCTGCAATTCTGTCAATCTCATCCCCAAAGAATTCAATACGGATGAGATAATCACCGCCCTGTGCCGGATATACTTCCACCACGTCTCCCCGGACACGGAAGGTGGCACGCTGGATATCCATATCGTTGCGGTTGTATTGAATATCGATCAGTTCCCGCAATACTTCGTCACGGTCCTTCACCATACCGGGACGCAGGGATACGATCAGGTCCTGATATTCGTCAGGACTTCCCAGACCATAGATACAGGATACGCTGGCCACTACCACAACGTCTCTGCGCTCCGCCAGAGAAGCTGTCGCCGACAGACGCAGTTTATCGATCTCATCATTGATAGAAGAGTCTTTGGCAATATAAGTGTCGGAAGAGGGCACATAAGCCTCCGGCTGATAATAATCGTAATAAGAGACAAAATATTCCACCGCATTCTCCGGGAAAAATTCCTTCATCTCCCCGTAGAGCTGTCCCGCCAGCGTCTTATTATGAGCAATGATCAGCGTCGGCTTGTTCAGCGCCTGAATCACATTCGCCATGGTAAAGGTCTTACCGGAACCGGTAACACCAAGCAATGTCTCAAACTGATTGCCCTGCCGGAAACCTTCCACCAGCTCCGCAATGGCCCGGGGTTGATCTCCGGTGGGCTGATATTCTGAATGTAATTTGAATTGTGAGGGTTCGTTAGAATGATTCATGATGCCTCTCCGTGCAAATCTATCGTTGGAATAATTATCCATAACTATCCGGCAGCGTTACATCGCACCAGATAGTTATGGATAGTATTTTCACGTTACGCACAGATTATAGCAGACTTTTTTTGAAAAGTACAGATTTTTCGAAAATATGTTCGGTTTTCTTTTTTTATCAAAATCATAACGCACAAGAATTTTACAGAGCAAAATCACTCTTGGATATCTTCCAATCCGTTATTGTGTATTACCTCCTGATACCAATAAAATGAATCCTTAGGAATTCGCTTCTGTGTCCGGTAATCCATATAAATCAGTCCGAATCTCGGGTCACAGCCCTCCGCCCACTCAAAATTATCCGTGAAAGCCCAGACTGTATATCCGATCACCGGAATGCCATCCTGCATTGCCCGATACAGTTCACTCAGGTAACAATACATGTAATCAATTCTCTGCGGATCATGTACTTTCCCGTCGCGCATGACAAAATCCAGATTTGACATGCCGTTTTCCGTAATCAGAATCGGAAGATGATAGCGCTCATAAAGAAATTTGGGTGCCCAATAAAGTACTTCCGGTGTAATAGCCCATCCCAATTGTGTGCGGGGCATCCCGGGCCACCCAAGGTCCGGATTTTTTGCATCCGCATTATAATTATTAGCAAAATAAATATTATAACCAAAAAAATTTAAGGGTTGACAAATGATTTTCAAATCGTCATCCGTCAGAATTTCATCCAGATATCTGGGTGCTTTTCCCAAAATCATTGCATCTGCCCACCAGTTCACCGCCATAGAAAAGCCTTTTTCAATATCAAACATTTCATTTCTGGCTCTTTCCACTCCGCCATCCGTATTGTCATATGCAACAAAATTCCTTCCGTTAAAGGCAAATCCGATTTGTGGATCCGGTGACTTCGACCGTTCTCTGATCATCTTTACTGTCTTCCCATGGCAAAGCAAAACATTTTTACTGATATATGCCAGATCATGAAATCTCTGTGGCGTTGTCATTGTATTGGTTCTGAACGGGGCCTGTCTTCCTTCAAAATAACCAAATCCTATAAAGCAGGCAGGCTCATTAAATGTCATCCAGTAACGAACTTTATCAGATAATGCATCAATTACAACCTGTACGTATTTCATAAATTCTTCAACGATCTGAGGATTTTGCCAACCACCCTCATTATATACCCACATCGGAAGATCCCAATGATACAACGTGCAAAGCGGTTCAATCCCGGCCTGACGAAGTTCTTCCGTCAGATTCCGATAAAACTGAAGACCTTTTTCATTCACCACGCCGCGGGCCGGCATCACTCTGGGCCAACTGACGGAAAAACGGTAGCTTTTCAGCCCCAGTTCCTTCATCAATGCAATATCCTCTTTGTATCGGTGATAGTGGTCGCAGGCCACATCACCATTCAGATTTCTCTTAATATGTCCGTCCCCGGTTGCATCCCAGATACTATCTGTTTTTCCATCCTCATTTCTGGCACCTTCCACCTGAAAAGAAGCACTGGCTGCTCCCCATAAAAAATTCTCAGGAAATTGTTTCATCATATTGTTCCTCCTCGTTACTCTGTTTTTTATAAATGCGAACTTCTCCACATAATCCAATTGAATTCTCCGGCTTCCAGTTCTCCGGTTTTCTCTTGGGCGGGATTCTACGTTCCAAAGTTGTGGCCACCTCTATTGTTATTTGATTTTTTCCCGGTCTCAACAGTTCTCCGATTTCATACCGATACGGCGGGACGATCCGGATTCCACAGTCTCTGCCGTTTACAAAGACCTGCACTGCCTCTCCCGCGTCACTGATTTCCAGAAGCTGTTCTCCTGTTTCTTCCGGTTTTACCTCTACTTCCCGTTCATAACGGAATATCCCGCCAAAGTCCGGCAGTTCTTTCTCCGCATGATCAGGCAGTATTACCTCTGTGCTCTTTCCGAACAGCGGATAATCTATGCTTTCACATTGTGAACGTTTCCAGCCTTTTTCCAAACGTTTTACACAGTTTGTATCATACACCGTCGGTTTCTTCAAATTTTGCGGAAATTCTTCGTCAGCTATCAGGATCCAGCTCTTTCCCGGTTCGATCCGCACTGAGATTTCCGTCTGTTTTTCCCTTCTGACATTCAGTGCTTCCAGTTCGTTTTCCCACGCGTTATAGCGATAATACTTCTGATCGTTCTTCGGAAGCGCGATGGTGCCTTCGTAGATTTCTGCCCCTTCATTTACCAGGTACAGTACTTCCGGATCTCCTTTGTACTGGTAACTTCGGATATATCTGTTCTCCGGCATTATTTGCAGATTCGGTATCTTTCTCTTTTTCAGTTCCTCTGCCAGGCTCTCCAGAGGTATCACTTCCGCGTATTTTTTCACTTTCTCCAGAAGCATCACTCCTGCTGTTTCATCCATCCAGCTACAGATCCCTTTCGGATAAGCATTCAGAAATATACAGGGATACCCCTGGCATCCCAATCTGTATACAGCCTCTGCTGTTTCCTTCGTCAGATAATCTGTTTCCGTGATGATAAAAACTTTGTAATTTTGTGTGCCTATCTTCAGCCCATTCTCAAGATCCGTCTCATAACAGTTGTCCGTAAATGCATCCGACGGCACAAAATCAAATCCAATCTGTGCTTCCGTAAGGGCTCTTGCCGGCTCCTGAATGTACATACAGGTCATTCCTGTCCATTCTGCCTCACCGTGATACAGGATGGCCGCTTCACTTTCATGATGTCCTCCGCTGATCAGATTGCAGACACGGTTCATATAGTTCATCAAGACACCAAAATGGCGGTACTCGGGGTTATGTCCGTGTGCATAGAAATGGGGTGGACAATCCGGATCCGGAAAATCTTTTGCAGAAAATGCATGTGGAACAAAATGATTCACTCCGCGGACCATAAAATGATCTGCCAGATACGCTTCCAGTCTCACTCCTTCTTTCCATCCATAATTTCCAAAAATTTCACACATGGAACGATCCCCTTTACGATGGTCAATTGCTGCCGCGCTGGAGGCAAGACGTCCGAGCGTAAAATGATAAAAAACTCCATCTCGTGCTGTACCGAGATGCGACACATACTCTATATCTTCTCCCTGCGGCAGAACCTGACCGCCGATGTCATCGATTCCGGCCATATGCTGCCCCGCAAGTCCACGGAAATAGTGTCCAAGACTGGATCCGCACCGGGCATGCTGATTATTATCCTCAATCAAATGTCCTATGTATTCCACCCCATGCTCCTGGCACCAGTCGCCTATCTGTCTGGAAAAATCTCTTTCTACCCTTCTGGTAACTTTGTCCATGTATGCATAACGCACCTTGGCTGTCAGATTATCATCAAACTCCCGTTCCCATAGAAGCGGCAGGTATTTCACATAATCTCTTCCGAAAACATCTGTCAGATCTCTCTCAAGTTCCCTACTCCACGGTTGATCTTCCATTTCATATATTTTCTGATCCATCTGATAAAGATGTCCGTTGCCTATCTCCGGTTCATCGGAAAAGAATCCGGCAATCGTGGTACCGAAATCCTCCCTGTAATGTGCATAGTGCGGTTCATATACCGCTTCGATCAGTGTATGACAGGCCTCTTCATCCAACATGTTCATGTAATTCCGATGTGGGCCACGATTTCTTGTCAGATAAAAAGAATAAATCTTCCACATTCCTTCCATTGGCGCAAACGAAATGCTTCCATCCTGCTCTTCCAGCAAAACAAGATCCTGCTCTGTATGGCCACCCCTTTTCACTGCTACAACTCCCATCCATTGGTCCCCGGGAACCGTTTCAAATTCCATATGAAAATATTCTTCAATCCAGGAAGGCGCAAACGTTTCCGCACTGCCGTACACATTTCTCCCCCATTCCTGTCTTTCCCCGGCATTCACTTCTCCCAGCATTTTATACGTCAGAAACCATCGTTTGCAGAAATCCGGTTTCTCTTCTATTTTTCCATTACAATAGCCTGTCGGAAAATGACTGTCATCCAGGATCCATACTTTCATCTTCCTCTTTCTCGCTTCATCCAGGATGATGTCCATATCTCTCCACCATCCGGTGCCGACAAAATCCGGATGTGGCCGGCTCTCTATGCATACCGCACGGATATTTGCATCATAGATTACCTGCATATATTTTCTCAATACAGCTTCCGTTTCGCCATGCTGCCAAAAAAACGGGAAAATATAATTTTCCATTTTTCCTTGCAACAGACCTTCTATTTTCGGATTCATACCTACCTCCCGTTAATTTTCTTCCTGTCTGTACCTCTGCCTGTACTCGCTGGGCTTCATGCCCTCTGTCCGCTCAAATATCTGGTTAAAATGATTTACATCACTGTACCCCACCGCCTTACATACTTCATAAATGTGGAGTTCCGTTTCCGCCAGAAGTTTTTTTGCCCGGTCTACCCGGTAATCTGTCAGATATTTTTGGTAAGTCATTCCTGTTTTTTTCTTAAATAACTGACTGAAATAATAAGGATTGATATAAAATTTACCGGAAATATCATTCAACGTAATATTCTGATTATAATTCTGGCGTATATATTCTTTAGCCTCCGCAATAACATCTTTCTTTTTGGGCATGTTATCCTTCAGCATAACCTCATTCACACTACTGACCATATTCATGATCCAATTTTCCAACTGCTCCATGGTTTTGAACTTTTCGATACTTCTCAAGGTAAAAAGATTTTTACCGAAATATTCATTCATTTGCAACTGTGCCATCGGAATGTTGTGAAGCCCCAACAGCACTATATTCAGACTCAGTTTCTGCAATTCCGGCAAAGACAATGTATTTTCCGCCAGCACCCGGTGAAAAATCCCCTTTACCGTAATCCGGAACCCATTCTGATCAAACCGGTCAATCCTGTCCTTGAGCTGTTCTGTTTCCGCTTCTGTAAGTAGTTCCGGACGGTTTTCCATATTGCAAAGCTCTTCAAACAGTATTACCGTCCCGCTTCCCTTGAGAATACGATAGTTCATCGCAACACATGCTTCCTCATAGGCCTTGGGAAGATTCTCATACTCTCCGTAATTGCTGCCAACTCCAATGCTGAAACGTTTATGCTCTTCTTCCTGAATCACATATTCCCAAACCATTTTCTTCTTTTCTTCAGCATTTATAGTATTTCCACCTACAATCACTGCCATCTGTGTCTTTCCCATGCGTATTCCGTAAAGGAACCATTCTTTCTGGGCAATCAACCCTTCTCCCGGCTGAAACTCCTCCTGTTTCTCCCAAGAAATCACCATACAGGTATATTGTCTGTAATTTTCCAGAACTCCCATCTGCTTCAGATATTCTCCAACCTTATAGCGGCTGTCATTGTCTCCGGTCAGGAAATCACGCAACGCATACTTGCGCATATCATCATTTAACTTAGTCAGGGTGTCCTGCGAGATCCTCTGTTCCGCTATCTCCTTACACAATTTATCCAGCGTTTCGCTCAGTTCCCTTTCATCCACAGGTTTTGTAATAAACTCTCTGACTCCCAGTTCGATTGCCTTTTTCGCATAGCTGAACTCTGCATAACCACTCAGAACAATAAACTCTGCATCGCAATCTGTCTTTCTCAATGCCCTGATCATTTCCAGGCCATCCATTACCGGCATACGAATATCCGTCACAATAATATCCGGGCGTTCTGTTCTGGCTTTCTCATAACCATCACTTCCATCATGCGCCATGATAATAGGGCGACACTCCGGATTGTACTTTCCGATCAGATATGCAATTCCGGTAGCTTTTTCCTTTTCATCCTCTACAATCAATAATTTATAAGCCATAGGTCAGCCTCTTTCCTGTTTCATATAGGGAATTCGTATTTCCACCACAGTTCCATGTTCATCGCTCGACAGAATCTGAAGTCCTCCTTCATTTCCATATCGTAGTCGCAGTCTCTCAGAAATATTTCGCAATCCGATTCGATGAGACGTCTGTGTATCTTCATCCTGTAAAGCTTCTGTAGTCATCTCAATCCCCTGTCGGACTTCCGCAAGTCTCTCCGGGCTCATGCCTTCTCCGTCATCCCTAATCGTAAATATCATAATATGATCCTCTGTCAGTCTGCCGGATATAGATATTCGAATTGGAATTCCACTTTCCCTGCTTCCATATTTGAATGAATTCTCAATGACCGGCTGAAAAAGGATTGGCATGATTCTCGCCTGATAGAGCTGGGGATCCACATCCTCCGATAAAGTGATTACATTATCAAAACGAATATTCTGAAGTTTGATATAAGAACGTATATTATCCAGTTCATCGTTTACCACATAGTTTTTCTTGTCACTGTCTAAAACAGTTCGAAACATTTTTGCCAGTATTTTCACCATATCCGCTACATCATCATCACCGTTCAATATTGCCTTGATCCGGATGGATTCCAGTGTGTTATATAGAAAGTGAGGATTGATCTGTGTACGAAGTGCCAGAAACTGCGCATTTTTCTGTCGGATGCCGGCTTGGTAAATCTCTTCCAACAAAGCTTCCATTTTGCCCACCATGTGATTATAGCTTTTTACCAGACTACCAATCTCATCCTTCCCGACTTCATCATGTATCAGTTCATAGTTACCGTTTTCCAGACTCTTCATGCTGCCCTGCAGTTTTCGGATCAAATATACCATTTGACGACTGAACAAAATAGACGCAGAAACAATTACCACGATCAATGCCACTACCAGTATCAGAGTTACTCTCTGGATAAAGCTGATACGCAGATACATTTTGCTTTTGGGAATTACTGTATTCACCTTAATTCCTAATTTTTCTGTCGTATTCTCTATCACGAGATAATCTTCCGGATTTTTCTCATAAAACAGCAATTCTTCTTCATTAATGTCACTATAATGAATCCGACCGCTGGACAGATCCGAATCATATATCAGTCCACCTTCCGCATCCGTAATATTAATTTTGATATTATACTGATTACGTTCCAGTAAAAACATATCACTTAGTTTGATCAGGCTGGTCGGTGATAAATCTATCAGAATCATTCCGGCATATTTTCCATTTGCTCCATATACTCTACGTCCAAAGGTAACCAGTATCTGATCCTGATTTCTGTCATAATAGGCACAATCGTGCAAAGGAGTCAAAAATAGGACCTCTGAGCGTTCCTGTTCCCGTAGAAGCCAATCCTGCTGTACTAATTCTTCATAGTTCAGGGATCTTCCATTGCGATCATACTGAAAATATTCTCCGGATTCATTCATGATCGTTACCGACTGAATTTCGCTTTCCATCGTTATCAGTTTCATCACTGCCTCACGATAGAACATTCTGTTTTCGATTCTTTGGGAAATGGGAAGCTTCGTGTTCAGACGATCCATAAATCCTTCATTGACAAGCAGGGATTTCGTAAGCGCATCATAATCACTGATAAATCCATTCATATCCGAAGCAATCTGAGAGCTGAAAATAGATGCCGTCTCTTCCGTAGCAGCTTCCAGACTGACGGATGATATATGATACAGTACGAAGCTGATAATCAATAGTGGGATCACGCTGACCATGGAAAATACCAAAATCAATTTTGTTGCCATATTCAAATCATTCCACTTTTTCTTTATCATCGTCATCCCAAGCACTCTGCTTCCTTTCTGATTTACTCCAAAATAAACTCCAGCATATCAAATGCACCCTGTCCCTGATATTCCATCAACAGAATGCCTGTTTTTTCCCTGCATTCTGCATTTGCTGTACTTATTGTCCAGTCTTCTGAAGGTTGTACCGCAATCTGACACACTTCTTTTTCCTGTATTCTAACACAAATCAATCCTTTTGCGCATCCTCGGGTCCTTATGGATATTTTTTGTAAATGGTGGAAACAAAAGTATTTATAACCGATCACTCCTCCGTCCTCTATCTGTGTAATATATTGCCTTGGTGCTTTTTCCGTCTCTGCGATCTCTTCCGGATTCCAATCAGGACAATCCTGCGTTACATATGGCTGAGAATTGCTGTCCGATCTGGATATCTCCGGTTCCTCCCTTCCATGCAGAATACATGCTATAGAGGCCGGATATGTTCCATGTCCCTCCAGCGGTTCTCCATTCAGTCCCTGTGAAGTCATTTCCGCCTGCCGGAATTTCCCATCCGGCAATATAAACAGTTCCTCTGCACACGCCTGTCTGGAGAACTGTGTCTTATTGGTGGGCCGATGATAAAAAACATACCATTTATCCTTGATAAATTCGATGCTTCCATGGTTATTTCCCCACATAATCTGCCCCCGGTTCTGTCCCTGTTCCTCTATCACCCCGGAATTATCCACCAGTACGCCGGCATAATGATATCCACTGTCCGGTTTGTCACTGATGGCATAACATAGCTCTCTTGATTTCACAGTGGAATAGATCAGATAATATTTTCCATTGATTTTCCGAACAGAACTGGCCTCAAAAAACTCATGTTCCTCAAAGCCGCTTCCGACTGCCTCTCCTAATATGGGAAGAAGCGTTTTAGGTTCCTCCTTTATGGTAATCATATCGTCACACAATTGCATTACGCAGGAATTCTTGGGCTTTTTTCCTATATCCTGTTCTGTTTTGGGTCCGTTCCCGGAATATAGATAAATGTTGCCATCCTCATCTATAAATACACCGGGATCAAATTGCCAGATATCACCCTCTCTTTTTCCGATCCATTTTCCATTTCTATCCTGCACAATACCGTAGAACTCATAGCGGCCTGCCGGCCTGTCGCACACTGCCACGCCGATGGCTTCTCCATCACCATCCGGACAATAATACAGATAGTATCTTCCGTCTTTTCCCCGGGCGACATCCGGTGCCCAGATCTGCCTGCTTCCATCCGGCATTCTTGGATCCTGACAGCTGTGATAGATAATGCCTTCATATCTCCATTCCTTAAGGTTCCGTACATCTGCGGACCAACAGACATAATCATTCATGCAATATTTTGTTCCGTCAGATCTGTCGTGGCTGCCATAGAGGTACACCCGGTTTCCGAACACATGTGGTTCTCCATCCGGAATATATTCCCATAACGGCAGATACGGATTATAAATTTGTTTCATTCCGCTACCCTTTTGAAAAGAAGTCCTGAGGAAATGTATCCCCAGGACTCCTCTGTTCTCTTTTATTTATTTGGTTTTATTTGCATACCATTCTCTTGCTTTTTCTGTTACTTCTGTTCCGCCGGTAGCATACCATTTTTCTACAAATTCATCAAACTTATCGATAGAGTATTCACCGGTAATGATCTTGGTAGCGTATTCAATATACAGAGTCCTGTTGGAAATATCAGGGTAATCGGCATAAATGGAATCCGGCATACCGTCACCGGCAAAGCTCTTTACATATTCCTGATTCTTCTGTACATTTTCAATTGCCTGGGATACAGCCCATGCTCTGTCATCCGTCAACTGGGAAGATAATACATTTACCTGGAAATCCAACGTTGCGATCTGATTAAAGGGAACCAGTACCAGGTTTTGCTGTGTGGACGGATCATCCGGCAGACGAACCGTCTCCACATTTACGGTCTCACTGTGCATACCCTCTACACCGTTGTAGAACTGCATCCACAGATCCTGATTGCCATAAGCATCCAACACCTTCATGATTCTGTCAATCTTTGCCTCATCATCCGTGTTGGCAACTACAAATGCTCCGCCATTCATCTGACGCATTGTGTAATATCCTTCATAACCGGGTGCGGAAATAGCAGGAAGCACAGCAATCTCCGGTTTTACACCGGTACCGTTGTAAATATTCTCAGCATAATTGTAACATTCCTGAGGAAGATGTTCCCAGATACCTACCACACCGGAATTAATCTTGCCGTCCCATGCAGCCTTATCATTCAGGAAAGTTTCCGGATCCAACAGGCCTTCTGCATACAGTCCGGACATCCACTCCAGGCAGTCTCTCATATTCTTGGTAACCGCAGAATACGTAAGTTCGCCATCATAAATATCCCACTGGGGATAACCTTCCCACATTGCAATTCCATACTGACCGAACAGTTGTCCCATCCATCTCGCCTCGGCACGTCCACCGGTAGGAATTTCATCTGCGATGCCATTGCCGTTGGGATCATCATTTTTGAAGGCTCTCAGCACTTCTACAAACTCTTCCTGTGTTGTCGGTATATCCAGTCCCAGATTATCCAGCCAGTCCTTGCGGATCATGGCGCCGTTTCTTCCATAGCTCAGCACCTGGGGGATCACGTAGATACGATTCTGTCCGGTAGGATCATTTGCTTTTACCGCATCCCAGACATCTTCCGGAATACTCTCCCATAAGTGCGGTGCCTTCTCCGGCAGCAGATCTGTCAGATCCAGCAATGCTCCGTTCTCAATCAGTTCTGTCTCAACTCCATTGTAAGGGGCAAATACATCCGGCATATCTCCCGCTGCGATTCTGAGATTTAACTGCTCCAGATAAGTCTCTCCGCCATTCCACTCTACATAAGGCTGTACAATTCCGACCCCCGTAATCTCTTTATACAGATTATACAACTCGCTTCCTGCTTCTACCGGAAGATAACCTGTGTTCGTACCCCAGATCTCAATATCTTCATCTGAAGTCGCTGTTGTCTGGCTCTGATCCGTTCCGGATGTCGCATCGCTATTGGAATCAGATGACCCGCAGCCTGACAGCATTGACATCACCAGTGCAGATGCCAGTACCGTACTTACTACTTTTTTTGCATACCTTTTTCTCATACCTTTTCTACCTCGTCCTTTCCTTTGGTAATTTTATTTTATCAGTTTCTGTTTCTTTTAAAATATGGGCTTTTTAGTTCTTCCTCTGTGTTTTTTTAGTTTTTATTTATCCCTTCACAGAACCCAGCATTGCTCCTTTTGCAAAATATTTCTGTATCCAGGGGTAAGCCACCAATACCGGGAGTATTGCAAATACTACCGCTGCAGCACTGAGTGTCGCCGAGGTGTAGTTGGCCGTCTGTGCCATGGTAACCGCCTGCAGTTCTCCTCCCCCATCTACAATGGTACGGATCTTCATCTGTAAAGGAAACAGTTTCATATCCTGAATGAACATCATCGGATGTTCATACTGATTCCACATCGTTACTCCATAGAACAGTCCCACCGTCGCAAGTACCGCTTTGGATGCCGGAAGTACGATCTGCAAAAGTATCCGAAATTTCCCGCATCCATCAATCATCGCTGCTTCTTCCAGTTCTCTGGGGAACTGTTTGAAGAATGTCCGGACAATGATCAGATTATAGGCCGTCATAATGTGCGGAAGGATCAGCACCCAATAATTGTTATATAATCCATAGGATTTTAACGTCAGGAAGTAGGGAACCTTCGGTGCCGCAAACACCATGGTAAATACTACAAAAAGCATAATGTACTTAGATGGACGAAACTCTGTCTTTGATAGCGGGTAGGCCATCAGAACATTCAGCAGTAATGCAATCACTACGCCGATGATCGTAGAAGACACAGAAATCAAAAACGGTGTCCATATTTTTCCTTTGGTCAAAAGGTACTTCCAGGAATCAAAGGTAAATCCTACCGGGAGCAGATTGATCTGATTCATCTGGGATGCAATTTTAGAACTCAATGACACTGCCACCTCCGCTATCAGAGGAATCGCCGTTATTATTGCAAACAAAACCAGAATCAGAGTAACTACAAAACCAAATATCTTATCACCTGCGGATTCCCGTACATGAGTTTTTTTTGTATGAGCGTTCATTACCACAATCCTCCGTCTTCTGATACTTTATTTGCGATCTTATTAAAGGTAACTACCATAAACAGGCCAACTACGGACTGGAACAGTCCTACCGCGGTAGCAAAGCTGTACTGCGCCTGCTGGATCCCGACACGGAAGACATAGGTATCAAAAATATCTGCCACGGAATAAGTCATTGGCGTATACAGGTTGTATACCTGATCAAAGCCCAAAGTTAAGAAACTTCCAATGTTTAAAAGCAAAAGTGTAAGCACGGTAGGTACCAGCAACGGAAATGTAATGTACCGCATTTTTTGGAATCTGGATGCCCCGTCAATGGAAGCCGATTCATACAGGCTGGGATCCATTCCACTGATGGCTGCCAGATATACTACGGTTCCCCATCCGGATTCCTTCCATATGGTAGATAACACATAAATCGGCCGGAACCAGCTTTCCTTCTGCATGGCCAACAGTGGAGACATTCCCAGAAATTCTCTCGCATTATTGAATAAACCACCAATACCAAAGATGTCAAACACCAGACCTCCGACAACGACCCAGGACACAAAATACGGGATACAAATAATTGTCTGTATTCCTTTTTTCACCTTGGCATTCCGCAGTTCATTCAGCATTAATGCCAGAATCACCGGAACCGGAAACGTCAAAACAGTCTTTAATAGTCCCAAAATAACTGTGTTTCGGAGTATTTTATAGAAATCTGAATATGTAAACAATTTTTTGAAATTGTCCAGTCCACACCAGTCACTCGCCCAGATTCCTTTATATGCTGAATAATCCTTGAATGCTATCACACTGCCCAGCATCGGAATATACTTAAACATAATAAGATATATTATTCCCGGCAACAGCATTACATAATATGGCCAATACCTTTTAAGATGTTCCTTTGGACTGACGGATCTGGTAACCGTACTTTTTACTTTGGTCTTTCCCATAAAATCATTCCTGCCTTCCTTCTTCATTGAATGATTTTATTTTAACATTTGCATTTTTTTTGGAAATATGAGGATTTAAGTGATTAGTATGGTTTTTTTTAGATTTTGAAAAATGTGAAAACCAAAAAACCTCAGCAGATTTCTCTACTGAGGTTCCTATTCACAGGTCAGCTCTTGCTTCACAGGGCTACTAAAATTCAAATTGATCTATCACTTTCAAAACAGCCCTTTTCGGACTAAATAATTCTTCACCAGTTCGACAACCTCTCTTGCTACTCCGATCTGCTCCAATGCGTCTTCCTTACTCGCAATATAAAAAGTATCGTAATCACTCTTATGGCGAATAACTTCCAATCGGGATATCTTTCTTCCGATCTCTCTGGGAAAAATTTCTTTGTTGACATAATTTTTATTGAAATATGCCAGCGTATCCTTATGCTTTTTAAATGCAATCGGTTCAATCGCCAGCACCGCATCTATGGCATGATAGCAGGAATAGTAAGCTCTGTTATTAGCTGCCTTATACTTTCCGGCCTCTAATACGATCTCCGCGGTCTCCAGATCATCTTTCGCCTGCTCCCATTTATACTTTGCTACATCCGCAAAGGTTCCTTCAGCCTCCGGTTTACTCAAATAACTATCCCCTCTTTCTCCACGTTATGATAAAACATATCTGCATTCTTCCAATAGTCAAAATGTTCCTTGCTCTGCACTACCGGCATGATATCAGTCTCATGTTCATTATTGAAGTCATAAGTAATATCGCAGATTTTTCTCTCCAGGGGACTTACGCCATCCACATTGGCATCTACTAATACCATGACATCCACGTCTGAATCCGGGCGAAAATCTCCTCTCGCATACGATCCGTACAAAATAACCTTCTTAACTCTGTCATCCGTGACTTTTTCCAATTCATCCCGATAGATCCTCAATAAATTTTCAAGCTGCTGCGGCATTACCTACACCTTCTTTCTGTTCCTAATATGTGCCGTTTCCTGTAATCATAGTATCATACGCCAGTTTTTTTCTCAACAAAAAACCTCAGCAGATTTCTCTACTGAGGTTTACTTAGCAGGGCAAGGCGCGCAGCATACGAACCCTTCGCCGCGATCTGCCCTGTCAATTTCGTTGAGCGTTATAGTGCCGTCCGAGCCTCCAAAATTGAAAGCAATCCTCAATTTATCGTCATAAACAAATATGGAATTTACGAACACATCTATAAGTCTACGCTGACAATCCCTGTCCTTGTAGTCCAACTTTCTGAACTGCTCCAAAAAATAGAGTATGTGATCTTTTGTAAGCCTGAATCCTTTTTCAATCTCTATTTCTGCCATAGCCTTTTTTATAGCCGCCCTCTGGTCGTCCAGTTCGTCCATACGGGCTTTTGTCATATCGTTAAATATTCCAGCCTCTATCGCTTTCATAAGATTGGCCGCTGACTTCTCTACCTTATCAAGCTCAGCCTGTAGTCCTTTGAGCTTTTCCAGGCTCTCATCCTGGGCGAGATAATACTGCCATGTGTTTTCAGCAATAAACTCCAGCAGCTCATCATTCTGTAATATGCCCTGTACGCGCTGTAGTACGATTTCCTCAATCCATTCTTGACGTATAGGCTTTTTATCGCACGACTTGTCTTTTCGTCTTTTAGCGCACATATAGTAGCTGTATTTGACACCCATTTTTCCGAATCCACTTTCGCCCACCATTGCTGTACCGCATTTGCCACAAAACAGCTTATCCGTGAGGATATAATCTGAATAGCTCCATTTATGCGATGGCATACGCCGGTTGACTTGCAACAACTCTTGCACTTTATAAAAAATTTCTTTATCAACAATAGGCGGTATAACGTCCTCATCCCTGATTATGTCTTTGTATTTATACACTCCGATATATTTCTCATTTTTCAGCACCGTTGTAAGGCTGCTCTTTGTGAATGGGCGTCCAGCTTTTGTCCTCAGTCCGAGGTTATTCAGATGCGTTATGATCTCAGAGGTGGTACTTCCATCCGCGTACATATCGAATATCATTTTTACAGTCGGTGCGGTTTTCGGATCCGGAGCATACATTTTATGTTCATCCATCATAAGCCCCAGCGGAACATTACCTCCGATGACCTGATGCTTTTTTGCGCTTTCTAACAATCCACGCTGTACGTTTTGTGAGAGCTGCAGACTGTAATACTCTGCCATACCCTCTAAGACGCTTTCGAGGATAACGCCCTCAGGAGAATCCGGTAAGTTCTCAGCAACATACTCCACCCGGACCCCATTCTTTTTAC
>Ga0129310_1000529_pt1 | contig 45936 bp, 37 predicted proteins | sample Go1ome_2_FD_94433 | JGI IMG/M metagenome (GOLD analysis project Ga0129310, IMG submission 94433) | Western lowland gorrila individual fecal microbial communities from Wisconsin, USA - Go1022A metagenome | ecosystem: Host-associated > Mammals > Digestive system > Large intestine > Fecal | place...
AGATACTCCGCGACATGCCCTACGGCTCCGACTGCAACTTCTCCAACGAGATAATGATAGGCAGAATAAACACCGACCTCGCGAACGACCTGGGCAACCTGGTTTCCAGAACCGTTGCGATGGCTGACAAGTACTTCGGCGGCACGCTCCCCGAGGATAAGAAGGCAGAGCCTATCGATGACGAACTCCGCACGATGGCGGCGGCGCTCAAGGAGCCGGTTTCAAAGCTCATCGAGGAAGCGCAGCTCTCCAAGGCGCTTGAGGAGATATTCAAGGTAGTATCCCGCGCGAACAAGTATATCGACGAAACAGCTCCGTGGGTACTCGCAAAGAGCGAGGAGAACATGCCCAGACTTGCGGCAGTGCTCTATAACCTGCTTGAGAGCATTCGCATATGCTCCGGACTGCTGTTCCCGTTCATGCCCAAGACCATGCCGAAGGTATGGGAGCAGATCGGCGCAGACGAGAGCATGACCGCATACGATACCCTGGGCACATTCGGCGTACTTCCGCAGAACGTTACCGTACACAAGGGCGAGGTGCTGTTCCCGAGAATCGACATGGAAAAGGAGATCGACGAGCTGAACAGCCTGCTGACTCCCGCCAAGACGATACGCGAGGACGAGGATCTTGACAAGGCGAACGTAATATCCATCGACCAGTTCGCGGAGGTAAAGCTCCGCAGCGGCGAGATAACCGCCTGCGAAAAGGTCAAGAAGTCCAAGAAGCTGCTGAAGCTCACCGTTGACGACGGCAGAAACGGCAGACAGATAGTTTCCGGTATAGCTTCCTGGTACCAGCCGGAGGATCTCATCGGAAAGAAGATAGTTTTCGTTGCAAATCTCGCACCCGCAAAGCTCTGCGGTGAGCTGAGCGAGGGAATGATACTCGCGTGCGACGCCGGCGAAAACGACATCCGCGTACTGTTCCTGGACAAGGACGTACCGAACGGAAGCACGATAAGATAAAAGACTGTCGATAAAGGCGCATCTGCGGCGTCAGTGACATATTCTGCAGTCTTGGGAGCTGTTTCTTTTAGTAGCTATTTTCTGGGGGCGATTTTTTGGATATTTCAAGAATGGCGAATATATCGGCGGTCAATCAGACGACGATGACTCATTCCGCTGAGCACCGCACGCAGGAGAAATCCTCCACGCTGGCGGCGGATCACACTGACGCGTTCATAAAATCCGAGGGGACGTTTACCCCGGCGTATACCAAAAAATCCGCCCAGAAGCAGGCGAGCGACAATAATCTCACCCAGCGGGAGGACAGCGAGGATACAGTCAGCGCGATAAAGCAGAACGACGTCAAGACCCGCGTGGAGCTTATGACCCAGGGCGTTCAGCATATTATCCGGGCGATGTTCGTCAAGCAGGGCGAGGTCATCACCGGTAATGTTCCGAGTGTCGGCGCGAAGCTGTATGCTGAGGAACTCCTGGCGCAGATACGGAAGCTTTACGGAAATTCCGAGGCTGATGAGAATTCAATGCAGTACTGGTCGGCGGAGAACACCGCAGACCGCCTGGTGACGTTCTTCGACTGCGTTTCAGTGGACGGCGACAAGTACCAGCTGCTGGACAGAAGCTTCAAGGGAGCATTCAACGATACGGAGCAGCTTTTCGGCGGCAGGGGACGCCTCCCGCTGGAGAGCTATGAAACAAGGGCGCTGGTAATGGAGCGCTATTTCAACAGATAATATGGGAATATTCGACACACACGCGCATTATCTCCGGGAGGATTTCGGCGACGGGCTTGACGGTCTGCTTGCCGGAATGCCGGAGATGGGCGTTGAAAAAATCATGGCGGTGGGTTATGATCTTGCTTCCTCAGCGGAGGAAGCGGAGCTTGCCCGGCGCTATCCTTTTATTACGGCGGCTGCGGGAGTCCACCCGGAGAACTGCGGCGGGCTTCCGGCGGACTGGGTGGAACAGATCGGGCGTCTGCTGGAACGTCCGGAGGTAACGGCGCTCGGTGAGATCGGGCTTGATTATCATTATGAGGGTTATGACAAGGCGCTCCAGGCGGATGTTTTCGAACGGCAGCTCGTCCTGGCGCAGAAGCTTGACAAGCCGGTGATAATCCACAGCCGCGACGCCTGCGAGGACACTATGGTGCTCCTGCGGAAATACAAGCCGCGTGGCGTAATGCACTGCTTCTCCTACAGCCCGGAAATTGCCCGTGAGGTCGTGAAGCTCGGTATGTACGTCGGGTTCACCGGAGTGCTGACATTCAAGAACTCGAAAAAGGCGTGGGCTTCCTGCTTGGAGGTACCGATGGACAGACTTCTGCTTGAAACGGACAGCCCTTACATGGCGCCGGTGCCGCACCGCGGGGAGAAATCCCACAGCGGAATGATAAAGTACACGGCGGCGAAGATGGCTGAGATAAAGGGCGTTTCCGCAGAGGAAATGACAGATATATGCCGCGAAAACGGCGAAAGGCTGTTCGGGAAATAACCGACATTCTGATTTGGAGGAAACATGGACGCAGACGGCAACCGAAGTACCGGCGCACAGCCGGAGGAAGAAAAACAGAGCTCCCACAGGGTGCGCAGATTCATGCTGGGCTGGCTGGTGGCGCTGAATAAGGGTATCACGAAGCTGCTGAAAAGCGCGCTCGGTTCAGATTACATGGCAGTCACCGAGGACGAAGTGCTCGACATGGTGAACGCCCTGGCGCAGACTCCGGACGACGACGGCGGCGAAAACGTCATAGAGGAAAGCTCGGCGCAGATGATAAACAACATCTTCGAGTTCAAGGACCTCACCGCCGGGGACGTAATGACGCACCGTACGAATATCGTCGGAGTTGACATGTCCGTCAGCCTGGACGATATCATTTATCTGGCGCTGGATATGGGATTTTCGCGCATACCGGTATACCAGGACAGCATCGACAAAATAGTCGGAATAATCATCGTCAAGGATCTTCTGTGCCTTGTCGGAAAGGACAAGGAAGCGCTGGCGCAGTTTGACGTGCATGATTTCATACGCGGAGTGAATTTCGTTCCGGAATCATGTCCCTGCTCCGATGTGTTCAAATCACTGACAAGCCTTAAATCCGGAATGGCGGTGGTTGCTGACGAATACGGCGGTACTGCGGGTATAGTCACGCTGGAGGATATCATCGAAGCGGTCATGGGCAATATCCAGGACGAGTACGACGATGAAAAATCTGATATCGTGCTGATCGGCGACGGAGTGTACGAGGTGTCCGGCGAAGCCGACCCGGACGAGGTTTTCGGGCTGTTCGGAGTAGAGCTTCCGGAGGAGCACGAGTACGAAACGATAGCGGGATTTGTGACGGATAAGCTCGGCTTCTGCCCGGAGGGCGACGAGGTGACCCCGCCCAGCGTAGAATACAAGGGTGTGAAGCTTGTTGTCATGCAGGTGGAGGATCGCTGCATTCAGAAGATAAGGGCGTCAAGGCTCCCGCAGAGCGGCGGCGCTCCTGCGTCAGATGAGGATTGAAATGGCAGACCGTAAATTACAGACAAGGAAAAAGCGCGCGGCGGAAGTGATTTCACTGCTCCGCGGAGAGTATCCGGACGTTAAGTGCGCGCTGATATACAGTCAGCCGCACGAGCTGCTGATCGCCACGAGATTGTCGGCGCAGTGCACGGATAAGCGAGTGAATCTGGTCACTCCGGCGCTGTTCGAGCGTTTCAGGAGCATTGACGATTTCGCGGCGGCAGACGCCGGGGAGGTCGGGGAGTATATCCGTACCTGCGGGCTTTACAAGACCAAGGCGCAGGATATCGTGGGAATGTGCGTGATGCTCCGCGATGTGTACGGCGGAAAGGTACCGGACAGCATAGATGAGCTGGTGAAGCTCCCGGGCGTCGGGCGCAAGACAGCAAATCTTATCGTCGGCGACCTGTATGGAAAGCCTGCGATGGTCTGTGACACGCATGTCATAAGGCTCTCAAATCGGCTCGGGCTGGCGGATTCCACGGACGCCGCGGTAGTCGAGCGGCAGCTGCGGGAGATAGTTCCTCCCGAGGAGGGACTGGTGCTGTGCCACAGGCTTGTTCACCACGGACGCGCGGTCTGTGCCGCAAGATCCCCGATGTGTGAGAAATGCGTTTTACGTAATGTCTGTCCGAGCAAGGATAAGACGGCGGTGTCCTACCGCGCAGGTACAAAGGAACGCCGGTGAGTACAGAGAATATAGCGGCGGCATTCGGTTGCAGAGCCGGATGCCGCTTTTTTTATGCGCCTTTATTCGCCGATAATCCGATTTTTTTGACTGATGTACTTGACTTTGCGTGGTTATTGTGATAAAATACAAATGTACCTGGGGGTGTAGCTCAGCTGGGAGAGCGCTTGCTTCGCATGTAAGAGGTCAGGGGTTCGAATCCCCCCATCTCCACCAGAACAACTAAATATAGTAGAATGGCTTGACAATGCGGATCGTTATTACACCGTGCTGTTAAGCCATTCTTCGTGTTTTATGGAATTCAAGCGACCGTGCTATGATCCTGGTATTCGGAAAATAATAGTATGTCGGCGACACAGAGGTGACACGACTCCGCTGTCTACTATGAATACAGAAAGCTGCCCGAACCCCGGGCGGCTATATATAGTTTCATTTTAATTTTCTGCAATAAAAAACAAAATAATGCAGTATTGCATACCAAAACATGGAAAATGTGTGCTATAATCAGAGCATACCGGAAATGACCGGAAAGAAACGCAAAAAGGAGATAGAATATGAGAATAAGAAAACTGCTTGGCGCATGCAGTGCTGTCGCGGTATCTGTAAGCGCAGTGTCCGTAGTGTCCTATGCGGCGCTGTTTGAAGGCGACAGCGACAACAAGACGTACCTGGTAATGACGGACGCGTATATCGACTACACGAAGGTCAGTGCCATTGACGCTGTAATTACGGTAAACGGCGAGTACGTGGACGGCGCCATCGGATTATGCGACCTAAACGGCGACTGGCACAATTTCCAGGGCAGCGGAAGCAACGAAACCACCACATGGCATGCAGAGGGGCTGGACGGAATTTTCGCTGTTGACGGCAAGGACGCATTTCAGGTACAGTTCTGGAACGTATCGGACGGTGCAACATTTACAGTAGATTCAGTTACGCTCTACGATGCTGACGGAAATGTGATCACTCCCGGTGATACTGCCGTTACGCGCCCCGATGTTAGGTTCCCGGACGCCGAGTCGCTTGACATCGACAATTCCGCGCTGAACTTCATGAGCGGCAGTTCGCAGATTGACATTGCCAAGGCTGTCGGCGACGATTTCGATAACATCGGAAAGATAACCGCGACATTCAAGTGGGGAACTAACGGCTACTGGAACGGCTGTGCCGACCTTTCCGGCTGCACCCTGGCAGACGGCTCCGGCGTTGACTGGATCCGCTCCCCGGAGCTTGGCAACGTAAATGACAACCATTACCTCATGGACGAGGAGAAGATGGAAAACACATACGTGCTGTTTGATTATTCCGAAAATCCCATCACCGGGCTTTCCCTCATCGGCGACACCGGCGAACTGGCAGGATATGCGGCACTGACGTTCGGTTTCTGGGGACAGGACGAAGATCCGAATCCCGCCATCAGCAACGTTTCATTCTACGACAAGGACGATAAGCTTATAGCTTCCCTTGATTATGATACTCCCTATGATACCGCTGATACCGCCGCCGAGACCGCAGAGGATTCCGCGGACGCTGTGACGGAGGATACTCCCGCAGTAACAGCTCCCGACAAGGGGAATCCTGATACTGGCGCTGCCGGAGCTGCTGCTTTCATCGGGGCGGCAGCCGCGGCAGGTGTCGCTGCCTTTATGAGCAGAAAGAGAAAGTAATCTCCGCTGACAGCTGATAAAACCCTCCTTAACTTCATTGCTGTTATCCCCCTGTTGTGTTGACAACAGGGGGATAGTTCATATTAGCTTGTACTTGCCGTCGGGCTGGAGCTGTATAATTCCTGCGATCTCCAGTTCTGTGAGGGCTTCTGCGGCTTCGGCGTAGCTTATGCCAGAGGCTTCTATCAGCTCGTCGGCGGTGGAGGGACATTTTTCGACAAGCCGCGCAAGCTGCGTCTGGAGTCCCGTCAGTCTGGCTATCTGTTCTTCTGTGAGAGCCTTAGGGGCTTCCGTGACTTCCTCAGGCTGCGGTGCGGGTTCTTCCTGCTGAGCCGTCTGCACAGGCTTGTCCGCCTTTGAAGCAGGCTTCTGGACGGGCGGCTTCTTGGAGAAATTACGTCGGCTGCGGTTGTTGAATGCGTCCGGATCTATCCGGCTGAAATAGTGGTACATGTATTCGTGCACGATGTCAAGGTAATCGAATACCGGTATCGCGCCGTCCCGCAGGAACGGAATGACTCCGGCGCAGCTCTCGCGGGTGATATCCCCCGGAGGAACGCAGAACAGGTCGCGCCCCTGGTCGATGGCGTGGTTCGCCGTCAGCAGACACCCGCTGTGGGTGGAGGCTTCGACTATAAGCGTACCAAGTCCCAGACCGGAGATTATGCGGTTGCGCTCGTGGAAATAACGTCCCTCCACTCCGGCGTGCGGGAGAAGCTCGGAGATCACAGCGCCTCCGCCGTTTACTATGCGCTGTTTCAGTCCCTCGTTTTCGGCGGGATAGTTCACGAGATGTCCGCATGCGAGTACGCCGATGGTGGGAACTCCCGCGTTGACGGCGCTTGAGTGGGCTATGGTGTCTATCCCGACTGCAAGCCCGCTGACAAGCACAGTTCCTAGTTTCGCGAGGTCGTCGCAGAGCATATGCGCGACGCGCACCGCATAATCCGACGGATACCGCGGCCCGACGACGGCAAGTGACACCTCGTCCTCCAGGCATTTAAGCGTTCCGCGGACGAAAAGCGCGATAGGCGGCGAGTATATGTTCTTCAGCAGCACCGGATATTCCGGGTCGTCAAGAGTGACTATGCGTATGCCGTTAGCGGAGCACTGCTGCATTACCTGGAGCACGTGCCGCGAGCGGGTGCGGGCGGCGCGCTGTTTCTCGGATTCCGTAAGCCCCGGGCATTTTCCGTCGCGTATCGCGCAGGCAAGCTCCTCCGCAGAGTCGAAGTGTTCAAGGAGCTGGGCGGTTTTGGGATTGTGCGGGAACATTACCAGGAGAAGCCACAGCCACACTTCAACGGGCGATCTTTTCATTGTATCACTCCTAATTAATGATTATAAACGTGTTTTTCGTCAGCCGCTTTTTAGGACGCGGGCTTCCCGGCGGTCAGAAACACCCCCCGGTATACCATAAGCGCCGCCCCGGCGGTATGCGCACAGGGCGGCAATATACTGAGTAACAATAGCAGGTCATATTATCAGAGCTTGAAAACCGCGCTTGTGAAGCCCGGGAGGGTCAGTCCGCCAAGCTCCATTGTTTCTCCGGAGAGGAGGTTTTCCTTTGCGCCGGAGGTGTTGAGATTGAATGTAAACGGATTTGCGTCCGCGTTTATTACGGTCAGCAGGGTCTCGCCATCGGCGCTGCGGGAGAAAGCGTACTGGCGGTTGGTGAGCTGTACCTGCTTATAATCGCCCTGGGAAGCCGCCGGGTGGTTCTTCTGTATCTCGGCGAGCGCCTTTATGTGAGCGGTCAGGTCGCAGATACCCTCGGACTTCATCTTCTCAAGGTCGAATTCCGGACGGAGCTGGTCGTCGCCGCCCTGGTTCTTGTCGCCAAGTACGCCGTATTCGCTTCCGTAATAAACTGCGGGAATACCCGGCATCATGAACATCAGCGTATAGATATCCGCAAGGTGCTCCTTGTTTTTCAGCATGGAGGCGATGCGGTTGACGTCGTGGTTGTCAACGAATGTATAAAGGTGCTTCCCTCTGTAAAGGCACCAGTTTTCGCTGCCGAACTGACGGTTGATGGAGTGCGCTATCTCAAACATGTTCATGTCGTTGAAGCTGGAGAACAGACCCTTGTAGCATTCGTAATTCGTTACGCTGTCAAGCATTTCGGGGTTCATCCACTTGTTGTAGTCGCCGTGGAGCGTTTCGCCGAGCAGGAAGAAATCCTCGGCGAGCCACTTGCAGTGACCGTGCAGTTCCTTTAAGAAATTCAGATCCAGGCAGTACGCAACGTCAAGGCGCAGCCCGTCGATGCCGAATTCGTTCTTCCAGCCGGTTATGCAGTCCTTGATATACTGCTTGACTTCGGGATTGTAGAGGTTCAGCTTCACCAGCTCGTAATGACCCTCCCAGCCCTCGTACCAGAAGCCGTCGTTGTAGCCGTCGTTGCCCTCGCGTACGTGAAACCAGTCCTTCTTTGCGCTGCCGAGTTTGTTTTCCCGGACATCCTTGAATGCCCAGAAATCGCGGCCGACGTGGTTGAATACGCCGTCGAGTACTACTCTTATGCCGTTCTCGTGGAGCGCGTCACAGACCTTCTTGAAATCCTCGTTTGTTCCGAGGCGGCGGTCGATCCTGGTGTAATCCGCGGTGTCATAGCCGTGCGCGGAGCTTTCGAACACCGGCCCGAAGTAAACGGCGTTGCAGCCAAGCTCCTTTATATGGGGGATATCGTCGATGACGCGGAGTATCTTGTGCGTAGGCTCAGAAGTAAAGTCGTTCTGCCGCGGGCAGCCGAAATATCCGATAGGATAGATGTGATAGAATACAGCGTTTTCAAACCAGTTCATACAGGGTTCTCCTTTTAATAAAAAAATCGGGTTTATGCGGGATAAATAATGCACATTCCGCATGCTGATGCGCAATTCACCAAATGTCTGAAACACTATTGATGTCAGAAAATTCGGCAGGATTGGCTAAAATCCCTAAAAGATCACAAATACAGTATATCACATTTGTAACGCAATGTCAAGTTTCTTGTGCAAATTTAACAAAAATATTCAGAAAAAATTGCTGACCTATGAAAATTTTTACAATGCCCTTGAAATAAGTTACAAAGTTTGATATACTATATGTAAGTGATGCCTTTGGAAAAATGGCAGATACTGAGATGAATGTTACTGCATTTTTGCAGTTACCATACCCGGAGGTGCTTCGTTAATGAAGATATCAATGCACAAAAGGCTGGTGCGGCGTATCCGGAATACGCTGGCGCCGGTGCTGACGGCTCTTGCCGTGGCGCTGGCGGTGTTCCCTGTTTCCGCCGGTGCGACCGGCAGGACTGTCAGGGTCGGCGTGAACATCGACTATGGAATATCCACTGTAGGCGGCAGCGACGCCGGATTTGCAAAGGATTATCTCCGGGAGATCCAGAAGCGCACCGGTGATACATATGTATATGTAAGCGGCAGCATACAGGAGCTTGCGAAGAAGTTCGCGGCTGACGAGATCGACCTTATTCCCTGCGTGACCGAAAGCGAACTGGACGTCTGGAGCCGCATGGCAGGAGAATCCGGGTTCAGCGGAGAGCTTGCTCTGAGCAGCTTCTCGCTGATGACGAAGTTCGCCGCGATATATGTCCGCGGCAGCAGCGACGTTGCGTTCCAGGATCTTTCGACGCTGAAATCGAAGCGCATAGGGTACCTCACCGAGGACGAGGCCAAGTACTTCCCCTCCGGGAATTTCATCACGCCAGAGCTGCGTTCCGCAGAGTTCGTGGCGTACAACACTGAGCAGCAGATGCGCTCTGACTTTGAGTCCGGAAAGCTGGACGCGGTGGCTAAGGACTGCTTCCGCACCTGGACGGATGAAATGATAGTCTATCAGATGAGCACGGAAGAGTGCTTCTTCATGTCGGACGCTGAAAATTCCGCGATACTGCGGGATATCGACGCGGCGGTCGCGGGCATTTCGATGACCAACAGCGCGTTTTCCTCCGGGCTTTATAACAAGTATGTCGCGAAGTACGGCGCACAGCGCTATGCCTACACCGAGTCCGAGAAATACTATATCGAAAACAACAAGGAACTGAAAATAGGCGTAAATATCCAGGCGAGCGTTATGGACGCCGCCGACGGCAAGAACGTAATCGGCGTTACCGAAAAGACGATGGAGCAGCTCAGCGGTCTGTCCGGTCTTGATATACAGCTCGTTCCGTTCGACAGCATAAAGGACGCGGTGGCTGCGCTCCGCAGCGGGACTATACAGGCGGTGTGCGGCGGAGTTAATACGACCTCGATGTCCGCATACACCGATATGCGTATTTCCGCGCCCTATTCCAAAATGCCCATAGCGGCAGCCGGAAAGACCGGAAGCACGGTCGGGGAGCGTTCCCGCATAGCCGTTCCGGCAAGCGCGGAGGATATCAGCACTTATCTTTCTGAGATATACCCCGGCGCACAGATACTGCGTTACAATAACGAGAAGCTCTGCCTTGACGCCGTGGTGAACGGCGAGGCTGATGTCACATATTCCGGCGCCTATGAGCTGATGTACGTCCTGGGGACTGATTACCCCGGCGTTGAGATCGTGGACGTAAGGGACGCGTTTCATTCGGAGTGCATCGCATTCCCGGAGGGACAGACTGATCTTGCGAATATTCTGAGTAAATCCATCGCATGTATGAGCAGCAGCAGCGTCCTTGTGAACACTTATTCCGCGATAATCGGCAGCCAGTCTGCGGCTTCGTCGAATGTGTTCTTTGAGCGCTACCTTGTATGGATGATAGTCGGAGCGCTGCTCGTGCTCGCCGTGGTTTTCGCAGTTATCTGCATAGCGACGTTCCGCACACGCCATGTTGCGGATATCGACCCGCTGACCGGCGGAAGAAGCAAGCATAAATTCTACGATGACACCCGTAAGCTTCTGAAAAAGACCGGCGCGGAGAACTGGGCGATCGCGCTTTTCGATATCGACAAGTTCAAGTACGTCAACGACCGCCTGGGCTACGAAGAGGGCAACAGAATGCTGGAGCGCCTTTACAAGACCGTTTCCGATCATCTGGAAAAGGACGAGGTGTTCGCGCGCATGTCCGATGATAATTTCGTACTGACGATAAAGAACGCGACGGATATCGAGCTTACCGCCAGAATGAACAGCATTTTCGCGGAATTTGAGCGGCGCAACAGCCTTTTCGTGAAGTACCCCGTGGTATTCAGCGCAGGCATCTGCCGCATGAACCAGTGCATAAACGAGAACCGCCACGGCGATGTGGACATCAACGCCGCCATCGACCGCTGCAAGATCGCAAAGAGCACATTAAAGGGTACGCACTATTCTTCCATCGCGTTCTACGACGGCTCCATACGTGACCGCGCACTGCGTGAGAAGGACTACGAAAACATCATGCCGGCTGCCCTGGAGCGCCGTGAATTCCAGTGCTACCTCCAGCCGAAGTACGGACTGCGTACGCGGAACATTGAGGGCGCGGAAGCGCTTATCCGCTGGAACAGCAAGGAGTTCGGGTTCATATCTCCGGGCGACTTTATCCCGATCGCCGAGAAGAACGGATTCGTTGTAGAGCTGGATTTCTTTATTCTTGAGGAAGTCTGCCGCACAATGCGCAAATGGCTGGACGAGGGAAAGAAGCCGGTAGTCGTATCCGTCAACCAGTCAAGACTGCATCTGAATTACGACGACTATATCTGGCGCCTGCGTGAGATCGTGGATAAGTACGATATCCCGTATGAGTACATCGAACTAGAGCTTACCGAGAGCGTTTTCACTGAGAACGCCGAGAAGCTTCTGAAGATAATGCACAAGCTGCACGAGATAGGATTCAAGCTTTCCCTGGACGATTTCGGCTCCGGATATTCTTCGCTGAATATGCTGAAAGACATGCCGGTGGACGTCGTGAAGATCGACAAGGAGTTCTTCAGCGACACGATGAACACCAGCAAGGGACGCGCAGTCATCTCTACGGTAGTTGACCTTGCGAACAACCTTGACATGGACGTCATTTCCGAGGGCGTTGAGACCAAGGAGCAGGTGGAGTTCCTGACAGAGATACACTGCGCGATGGTGCAGGGCTACTACTTCGCAAAGCCCATGCCGATAGACGATTTCGAGAAACTGTGGTACGCCGATCTTGAGGATATCCGCAGGAAAAAGGACGCTGCCGCCGCAAGACAGCAGCAGAGGGCAGAGGCATTGGAGCATGCGCAGGCGGCTGAGCATACCGAAGCCGCGTCTGCTGAAGCTCCGGAAACTCCTGCGCAGGAGAACGGCGAGGATAATTCCGCATCAGAAGCGCCGCAGACAACATAAAAAACAGGGCGGGCATATGCCTGCCCTCGCTTTGTTACACAGGAGGAACAGATGAACTCAGAAAAAGTAATGACTGATAATATCCCGGTCAGGGTGTACACGGACGGAGCTTTTAGCCGTACCGTACTTGCAGTGCACGGATTTGGCGGCAGCAAGGACAGCCTTGCGATAGAGGGGCTTGCGGAGCGGCTGTGTCCGCAGGGCTTCCGGGTAGCGGCGCCGGACCTCCCGTGCCACGGAGACCGCAATGAGCCCGAAACTATGCTGGCTCCGGAGCAGTGCCTTGCGGATATAATGGCGGTGGAAAAGGCGTTCGGCGCGGAACACGCGTTTGCCACGAGCTTCGGAGGCTGCCTTATCCTGCGGAGGGTCGAACTTTATGGAGATCCGTTCCGGCGGATAGTTCTGAGAGTACCGGCGGTCAATATGGCGGATTCGCTGCTACGCTGCATGAAGCTGTTCCAGTCGGATTTCACGCTTGAACAGGCGAAAACGGGCGGATTTCACGTTAAGATGAGCCGTGAGCTGAATATTCCGTACAGCTTCTATGAGAAGCTGCTTGAACTTAACGAAGTGCGGCACTGCGATTCCTGGGATATCCCGGAGATACTGACGGTCTACGCGGGCCGCGATGAACTTGTATCCCGCAGCGACACCGAGGAATTCCTGCGGCTGAACCCGAATATCCGCAGCCTGTGCATAGAGGGCAGCGGACACAGAATGAACCAGAAGCCAGAATACCTGGCGGCGGCACTCGACAGAGCCGCGGAGCATTTTATTAGCAAATAAGAAATGGGGCTGGAAAATCCAGCTCCATTCAGTTTATTGTGTTACTTTTTAATGACAAGCTCCACGGAATCCGGAGTGTCCTTTGAAACGATGAACGTATCAAGCGAGAGGTCAACGCCCTCCACGTACCAGGACAGCGACAGTATATCGCTTGTGGTCATTGAAGCTTCCTCACGCTGCTTTATCGAGCCGTTTACGTCTTTGAGCTGACCGGAGAAGATATAGGCGCTGCCGCTTGCTACCTTCGGGATAAGCTTGTTCATGATATCCTGAGTGCCGTCCTTTGCGGCGGGCAGCGCGTCTGATATTCTGATAACTCCGTTGCCGACGGAGCCGAGGTAGGATTCCGGCTGCCAGCTGTCCTGCTCCATCTCCTTGTACTGAGCCAGATAGAAGCTGTCGCGGCTGGAATAGAAGTACATCAGCATGCTGTCGTATTCCGAAGCGTCCTCGCGGTGGTCAAGGCTTCCTATCACCTTTATGCCCTTGCTGTTGCAGTACTTGACTGTTTCAGCGGAAGCTGTGTAGCTGATTATAACGTCGCAGCCCTTTCTTACGAGCGCATCAACGGCGTTGTGTATCTCGCTGTCCGCGCGGGCGGTAGAATACACCGTCTGCGCCGTGGTGTACACAAGCTGTGCGCCGAGCTGCGCGGCGTCCGTCACCTGTACGGTGTAGAGCATCGAGGGGTCAACGACTATGCCGATCTTCTCGCTCTCGGAGTTGTATGCGGCAGCCATTCCCGCAACATACGCCGCCTGGTAGATACTCTCGGTATATGCATAGATATTGACGGAACGCATGCTGGAGCCATAGTCGATGAAGTTGATGTTCATGTAATTCTGCGATACGGGATTTATCGTATGCGAGAACACCGGGCTTCCGGAAACGATGTGCGTGCAGCCGTCGTCCACAAGCATTTTCACAGCCTTTTCGAAGTCGCCGACGTTCACGTTGTCGATGTACTCGGATTCCACGTTGGTGTACTGCTCAGCCATTATCCGCTGTCGGTTGCAGTCAGCGGTGAATCCCTCGCCATCAACGCTTCCGTTGTATATGAAGCCGATCTTTACTGCGGGCTGCGCCTCCTCGGTAGCCTCCGCAGTCCCCTCTGCCGTGCCGCCGGTGCTGTCAGATTCGGTGGAGCCGTTACATGCTGCCAGGGAAGTCACGGCAAGTATCACGGCAGTCGCTGCTGCCATTTTTTTCAGCCAGTTTATGCTCATTGTCTATACCTCCGGTATATTGTCTGGAATATAATACTTTCAGTCTTGAAATTCGCGGCAAAAAGCCTGTATAAAATCATTATACCATATTTTCGGTAAAAAAGCATCACTTTTCAGAAATATTTCACTGTAGATTTTGATTTTTTGTATTTATTTTTTGTGGGGATTATGCTATAATGAAAAATAGGCACAAATTATCCGGCATATCCGGTATAGGAAAGGAAAAACAAATGCATTTCAGAAAGTTCATCGCCGCTGTTTCTGCGGCGGCAATCATACTCAGCTGCGGCTGTTCCGTGCGCTCATCGTCCGTTGCGGCGTGGGCAACCGGCTCCGTCAGCAACAAGGATTCACTGTCCATCAGCATTGACGATTTCAACAAGGAATACAAGTTCTGGCTGTTCCAGCAGCAGATACCCGACGATACAGCGTCCGAGGTCACGGATAAATGCGCCGAGCAGCGCAGCAATATCATCAATTATCTGGTGAACGAGAAGATCGTGCTTGACCAGGCGGACAAAATGGGCATAACTCTTACTGAGGATGACCAGACCGCCATTGACGAGCGCTACAACGAGCTTATCGACCAGTATATCGACAGCTGCAAGGACTATGTGAACGCCGGAGAGAGCGGCACAAACGAGGTGACCGGCGACGACGCCATACTTGAGGAAGCCGGGAAGATCCTTGACGAAAAGCTTGCGGAGTGCGGCATGTCCAGGGACGATATCCTGATGTCCGCCCGCAGCGAGAAGATGATGGAGAAGCTGAAAGCCAAGCTCGCGGAGGAGAGCCCCGTTACCCGCGACGACGCCGAGAACGAGTACAATGAGCTTGTCAAGAGCATTCAGCAGATGTACGACGAGGAGCCTACGTATTACGAGTCCTATTCCTATTACAGCAGCTTCTGGCTGCCGGAGAATTCCCGCAGGATAAAGCATATCCTGCTGAAGTTCGACGATGCGGATTCCACCGAAATAAGCACGCAGCGCGCCAACGATGACGAAGAAGCCGCCGAGGAAGCGCGCGAAGCCGCTGCCGAAAAGGTAATGCCCCAGGCTGAGGAGATCGTGGCGCAGCTCGACGAGGGCGCGGATTTCGACGAGCTTGTGAAGCAGTATTCCGGCGACCCGGGAAGCACCGCAGACGGCTTCGAGGGATATCTGGTAGTTCCGAACGGCGGCATTTACTACAAGGAGTTCCAGCAGGGCGCGTACGAGCTTGAGAATATCGGCGATTATAAGATAGTTGTGACTGATATAGGAGTGCATATCCTTCAGTACGCTGCGGACGCAGTGCTCGACCCGGACACCACCGAAAAGATAATCGACATAATCCAGGAGGACCTGGCGGAGACCGCCGCTGACACGGCGTACAGCGAGGCGATGAAGCAGTGGCGCACCGAGTACGCGTATGATGTGGCGTACACCACGCTCAACATCGTTAAGCCGGAGACTACCGCCGAGAGCGAGGACGCTTCCTCCGCTGTGGAGAGTAATCCCTCTGCGGCTGACATCAGCGCTTCAGATACCAGTGTTTCCACGGCGGAGGGCAGTACCTCCACGGCGGAAAGCGCCGCTGAGTAATGCGCATGAAGATAAGAAATCACGGATTTGCCGCCGTTATAGCGGCGGTCATGCTGGGGCTTTCCGGCTGCTCGATAAAGGGCGCGGAAAGCGCTTCCAGTGACGGAGCGTCCCAGAGTACGCCGCAGACGGATATCGCGGCGGCTCCCACAAACGGCGCGGAGGGAATGGACATCACAAGGGACGAGTTCCTGCGGGAATATCTCTACAACCTCGCGCGCTACGGCTACGGCACGGATACTGACGAGGACACGCTCTCCGAGATACGCCAGCAGGTCATCAACAGCCTTATCGAGGACAGGGTGATCCGGGCGAAGTTCGAGGAATACGGCCTTGAATTGTCCGATGATGACAAAACCGAGATACAGTCGGAGGTAGACGCCGGGATAGACTCCATGCTCGAGAGCATAAAAAGCGCCGAAAGCTCCTTGGACGAAACGCTATCCGACGAGGAGCTGACCGCCAGGGCGCAGGAGAGGTACGACCTTGTACTTGAAAAGTGCGGTATCACCAAGGATACATTCTACACCTGGCAGGAAACGCTGTTCATGAAGCAGAAGCTAACCGACCTGCTCGGCGCAGACGTCGAGTGCACTGACGACGAGGTGAGCAGCCAGCTGCAGGCGCTCATCAGCCTTGCGAAGTCGCAGTATGAGAGCAGCCCGGAGGAGTTCAACGGACAGACCTGCGCCAGCGTGTGGCTGCCGGATGGCTCCCGGACTATTCAGGCGATACTTGTCGGATTTGATTACGATACCTATTCCAGTATATCGGAGCTACGCTCAGCCGGCAGCGACGAGGAAGCTGACGCGCTCCGGGAACAGAGCCTTGACGGGCTCCAGGAGCGCTATGAAGCGGTCATGTCCAGGATAGTCGCCGGAGATGATTTCGCGCAGCTGATGGAGGAGTTCGACGAGGACGAGGGAAATCTCACGCTGATAGTCACTCCTGGTACCGAGGTGTACGGAAAGGACATCGAGGAATGCGCAATGGGTATCGACCAGCCCGGCGGCACGGCAGCGGCGGTGACGGATTACGGATATTATATCCTGCGCTACGCCGGGGACGCCGTTGTCAGCGAAGATACTCTCAGTGAAAGCGCGGAGGAAATACGGAAGTATTCCCTTGAAACCAAAAAGAGCGAGCTTTTTGATACCGAGCTTGAAAAATGGAAGAACGAATATTCCTATGAAATAAACAACGACGCAATAGTTTTTTGACCGGAGATACATATGAAAACACCGATTTCAGACTTTCTTGACGAATACATCAAGCGCGACGCGCTTCGCCTGCATATGCCGGGGCATAACGGCGAAACTCCGCGGGATATAACGGAGATCGCAGGTGCTGACAGCCTTTTCGAGACCGACAGCTCCGCTGGGATAATAGCCCAGAGCGAGGCGATAGCCGCAAGGATATTCGGCGCGGAGCGCACCTGTTATTCCGCCGGAGGAAGCACCCTTGCCATACAGGCGGCGCTTGCGATACTCCGGGCTGACGGCTGCAAGAAGATAGCCGCCGGGCGCTGCTCCCACAGAAGCCTTGTTTCAGCGGCGGCGCTGCTCGACCTGGACGTGATTTGGCTGTACCCTAAGGAATACCCGGGCGCGGCGGTGGATATGTCAGCCGACGCTGTATCCGGCGCGGACGCGCTTTTCATAACAAATATAGATTATTACGGCGGCACCTGCCGCGTTGAGAAGCCGGAAGTCCCGGTGGTATGCGACAACGCCCACGGAGCGTATCTGCGGTTCGTCAGCAAGTCCGCTTTCGGAAAGGATTATCTGCACCCGATGGAGTTCGGATATCCGGTGATGTCGGCGGAATCCGCGCACAAAACGCTCCCAGCGCTGACCGGCGCGGCGTATCTGCATTTTTCCAAGGGTACGGATTATTCCCGCGCCAAGGAAATGATGGCGCTTTTCGGAAGCACCAGCCCGTCCTATCTTATCATGGACAGCCTGGATAAGTTCAACGACCGCATAGCCTCCGACCCGGACTGCGTGAACCGCGCCTGCGCAAGCGTATCACGTCTGAAATCCGACCTCGTGAAGTTCGGATATACCATCAGAAAGAGCGACCCCCTGCGCATTACGCTGAACGCGAGAGCCTGGGGCTGGCGCGGACAGGATTTCGCGGCGCAGCTCCGCGCACGCGGCGTTGAGTGCGAGATGTCCGACGAGAATTACGCCGTGCTTCTGTTCTCCGCGATAACTACCCCGGAGGACTGCGACCGCGCCAGAACGGCGCTGGAGCTTGTCAGCCGCGGCGCTCCGCTTCCGATGGCGGTATATCCGGTGATACGCCCGAAAAAGGAGATCTCCATACGCGAAGCGGTGTTAGGTCCGCAGAAGCGCGTGGCGGTGGAGAATGCCGCCGGCGAGGTGTGCGGCGGGATACAGTCCCCCTGCCCTCCCGGAATCCCGGTGGTCATGCCCGGCGAGCGCATAGACTCCGAGGTCGTTGAAGCCCTCCGGCTTTACGGAGTGAAGAACATTGCGGTGATGGACAAGCACTGATCATTTCCCGAACAGGCGTGTTATCCCGCTGAAAGGTACGTTGCGCAGTCTGTAGCGCTTCCTTCCGGTGACGGCGAGCGTCATGTCGCACATTCCCGAGAAGCGCTGGAATATATTCCGTCCGGCTATCGTCATAACGACCTTTCGGTCCGGAAAGACCGCGGTGTACAGCCGGGCGCCCCGGCGGAACGCAAGTGCAGTGACGTCCCCGGTGTGAGCGGCGCGGCTCAGCCGCATGTAGATGATATACGCTCCGGTGAACCACAGGCTTATCGCAGCGCCGCTCCACAGCAGCGACTGCACCAGGTCAGCCGCCACAGGCTCGGCAATGAACGTCAGTATCAGCGCGCCGGAGAACGCCGCCAGCCACCCGAGCGGAGCGGCACAGTGCCCGAAAAGCGCGGAAAACGGCGGCTTTACGGAGCGCCCCTCCGGGGGCTTTATCCCGCAGAGCTTCGACAGCATGCGGTCGGCGTCGCGGCGGGTCAGCGGCGGGAACAGCATGACATCGTGGGCGTAAAGCGGCGCAGACCTCAGCAGGAGCGTAGTCAGGGTGTCGCAGCGCAGTATCCCGGTGAGGTTATGTCGGACAAGACGACACTCATACAATGTGAATACGCCGCGCCGTATCGTGATATAACCGCCCTCGCAGGAGACCCGGAAGCGCAGCATGCCGATCGCCTTGCGGAAGAACACGAACAGCCACGCCGCGCCGATAAACACCCCGATGAACGCCGTGACCCGCGGCACTCCGATGTGCAGGGCGCTGAGCAGTCTGGTTATCTCATCGGCGGCTCCGACCAGCAGCGACATTATCCGGCTGAAGCTTTCGCTTCCGAATACGTTTCCGGTGCGGTTTAGCAGCAGCCCGAACGTAATTACTCCGCTGAGCGCCCGGGTGTCTATGAACGCCCCGGCTATCGCCTGCATGGACGTTGCGCGGACGCTTATCCCGTCGTATCCCGGCAGGAACGGAATGTGCTCCCACGAGCGCATATAGAACCACACGCCGCCGGAGAGCGTGCTTATTTCCACGCGCTTTCCGTGAAGAATGCGCAGCAGTATCGTGCGGCGTATTTCGATTTTTGTAACGGCGGACAGGGGTATTTCGGCGCGGTGCCGGAATATAAGTCCCTTTGACACGGAGATGTGCCCGGGAGTAAGTTCCGTTCGCACGAATATCCGGCGTAGTATGAAATATAGAATGAATTCCACAGAATATCACCCCTTTCCGGGGATAAATATACAAGGACATTGTGTCCGAAAAAAGGAGCGTTTTTTGATGAAAACAGCATGTATAATTCTCGCGGGCGGCGCAGGAAAGCGCATGAAATCCGAGCGCCCGAAAGTCCTGGCGGAGGTGCTCTGCAAGCCGATGCTCGGCTGGGTGCTGGACGCCGCGGAGGATTTCGGATTTGACGAGATATCCGTTGTCACTGGCTACAGGGCGGAGCTTACGCGGGATTACATAATTTCCCGCGGCGGTAATATCACGGTCTGCCACCAGGCGGAGCAGAAAGGTACCGGCGACGCCGCGCGTTCCGCGATGGAAGTCATAGAGCGCTCCGACGCGGTGTGCGTGCTTAACGGCGACGCTCCATTCATCGACGCGGATACGCTGAGAGCTTCACTTGAAATGCACCAGAACAGCGGCAGCCAGGTCACGGTAATTACCGCGGACATCGACGACCCGCAGGGCTACGGCAGGATAATCCGCGAGAACGGCGGGTTCGCGGCGATACGCGAACAGAAGGATTGTTCCCCGCAGGAGGCTGAAATATGCGAGGTCAACAGCGGCGCGTACTGGTTTGACTCGAAGAAGCTGGCGGAGGCTCTCCCGAAGCTCTCCACGGACAACGCCGCCGGAGAATACTACCTCACCGACTGCGTGGAGATGATGTCCCGCCGTACCGCATACAAGTCCGAAAATCCGGATATCGTGCTCGGCGCGAACACCCGCGGCGCGCTTCTGGAGCTTAACCAGCTTGCAAGGCTCAGAAAGCTCAGCCAGCTCATGGAAAGCGGCGTAAGCTTCATCACGCTAGACGGCATAATTATCGGCGCCGATGTGAAGATAGGCTGCGATACCACTATACTCCCGAACACCGTTATCCTTGGAAATACGACGATAGGAAAGGGCTGCACCATCGGCGCAAACTCCCATATTGAGAACTGCACCATCGGCGACAACGTTCAGCTGAACAACGTCCAGGCGTATGATTCCGTTGTCGAGAACAACGTCAAGATAGGTCCGTTCGCACAGCTGCGCCCGGGAACTACGATCCGCGAGGGCGTAAAGATAGGCGATTTCGTCGAGATAAAGAACAGCGACATCGGCGTGAATACCGCAGTGGCTCACCTTACCTACGTCGGCGACAGCGATGTCGGCAGGGGCGTTAATTTCGGCTGCGGCTGCGTTACCGCAAATTACGACGGAATAAACAAGTTCCGAACGAAGATAGGCGATCACGCGTTCATCGGCTGCAATACAAATCTCATAGCCCCGGTGGAGGTCGGCGAGAACGCGACTACCGCCGCAGGCTCTACTGTAACAAAGAACGTCCCCGCGAATTCGCTGGCTGTGGAGCGCGGTCAGATGCGCGTTATTGAGAACTGGGGAAAGAACGCTCTGCGCAAAAAGAAGTGAGGTACCTATGAAAGCTCTCGTAGTGGTAGATTATCAGGTGGATTTCGTGGACGGCGCCCTCGGCTTCCCAGGCGCGGAGAAGCTGGAGCCGGTCATTCTGGAGAAGATCGGCGAATGCCGCAGGAACGGCGGACAGGTGATATTCACGCTGGATACGCACGGCATAGATTATCTCAGCACCGCCGAGGGCAGGAAGCTCCCGGTCGTGCACTGCGTTAAGGGAACTCCCGGTCATGGACTTTACGGAAAGACAGCACAGGCGGTGAATCCGGAGGATATCGTGATAGAAAAGCCCACGTTCGGCTCTCTGGAGCTGGCTGACCTCCTGCGCAGAATGGCTCCCGACGAGGTGGAGCTGTGCGGCCTGGTGACGGATATCTGCGTGATATCCAACGCGATCATCGCAAAGGCGGCGCTTCCGGAAAGCCGCGTCGTCGTGGACTCCGCAGCCTGTGCGGCGGCGGATCCGCAGGCGCATGCCAGGGCGCTTGACGTCATGCGCGGCGTGCAGATAGACGTTCTGTGACGTCATGCAGTGCGGGTCTATCTGCACCAAACGTTATAAATTTATTCACAAACCCCTTTACAAGCAGAGAATTTTGTGGTAAAATATTGTAGAAATCAAAAACAGGGAGAAGCATATGGCAGCATTTGAAGAATTGCATCTTGGAATAGACGGCGACAGCATAACCGCCGGTGAACAGTGGAGCTTCCACGTTTACAAGAATCTCGGCATGAAGTCCCACAGCAACGTTGCAGTGGGAAGCTCGGTGTGGTACAAGCGTACGCTTGAGGTCGCAGGAAAGACCGTGACCACGCAGGACTACGGCGCGCCGGATTTTGCGGGAATAAGCGACGGCTGGGAGCCTACCGACGACGCTGAGGAAATGCAGAAGCGCGCGAATAACTGCGCAGTGGTACATATCCAGCGCTTCCTCGCGGAGGTAAAGAGCGGGAACTTCCCGACCCCGGATATATTTGCGTTCGCGATGGGTACCAACGACCTTACGGAATTCATCGGCGACCCGGACAAGGCGCTGACCGGAAAGGAGCTTCCCGGTAACGAGAACATCGACCTTTTCACTGAGGCGGGCGCCGCAAGATGGTGCATTCAGACGATACAGGAGAACTTCCCGGAGTGCCGCGTGTTCGTCATGACTCCTATCCAGACCGCAACGCCGGAGCATAACAAGAAGATCGAAAAGACGATAGAGTGTCTGACAAAGATCTGCCGCGGGCTTTCCGTGCAGCTTATCGACGCTTACAGCAACTGCGGCATCTGCGAGAAATTCGAGGTCATCGGCGGCAGAGGAAAGTATCTCAAGGACGGGCTTCACCCCGACATCGAGGGTCAGACCCTGGAGGGCGCATTCGCGACCAAGGAGATACGCAACAATTATTTCTGAGAGGTAGACGATGGAATTTCCTGCGGAATTGCGCGGCGAGATAGAGCGGCTTTTGTCCGAGGAGGACCAGAAATCGCTTGCGGCCGCCGCGGACGGGCTTTCCAGATGTTATCGCGGAAACGACGGCAGCGGAAAGCGGCTGGCTGTCAGCCGGAGGGATATCCTGGCGTATGCGGCGGTGAGAATGCCGGCGACTTTCGGGGCGGTCGGCAGGGCGCTGGAGCTTACTCTGGAATTCCTGCCGGAGGAGCGCCGGGAGTTTTCGACTGCGCTTGATATCGGCGCGGGTACCGGAGCGGCGACCCAGGCAGCAGCGCTTATCGCCGGGTGCGGTGATATCCTCTGTATCGAGCGCGAGCCGGAGATGATAAGCATAGGAAAGCGGCTGACGGAGCTGTGCGGCGTCCCGGCGAAATGGAAGCAGGGGGACATCACCGGCGGCTTTGACGAAAAGGCAGAGCTTGTCATGTGCTCCTACTGCCTTAACGAGCTGACTGAGAGTGCACGTAAATCGGCGGTGAAACGCCTGTGGGACAGTACGCAGGGACTTCTGCTGATAGTGGAGCCGGGCACTCCCGATGGGTACTCCAGGATACTGTCGGCGCGGGAGCAGCTTATCGGCATGGGAGCGCATATCGCGGCGCCCTGCCCGCATGAGAATGCCTGTCCGCTGCCGGAGGACGACTGGTGCCACTTTACGGTCAGAGTTGCCCGGAGCAGGCTGCATAAGCAGCTTAAGGGCGGCGACGCGCCGTATGAGGACGAGAAGTTCTGCTTTATCGCCGCGGCGAGGGAGCCGGTAAGTACATGCGGCTCCAGGGTGCTGCGTCATCCGAGGATCGACAGCGGCAGGATAACGCTGGAACTATGTACGTCCGGCGGCACGGAGCAGCGCGTTGTCACCAAGAAAAGCCCGCTGTTCAAGACTGCGCGTAAATCCGACGCCGGGGACAGCTTCCCGGAATAAACTCAGATCCACCGGGCGGGATCGCCCGATAATTATATGAAAACCTATATTCAAGGAGGAAAAACAATGTTCAAGAAGGCTACAGCATTTATTCTGAGCGCTGTGATCATGGTGGGCGCTTCCACCGCGGCGTTTGCTGAAACAGCTCCCCAGACCGTAACGGTAGAGCAGCAGTACGGCGCTTCCGCTACAAAGACCTGGGACGGCAAGACTGAAATGAAGGCTGGTCAGAAGTACGTTCTGAAAAAGAGCGTTACCATCACCAGCAAGGTAACGCTCCCCAAGGGCGCTACACTCACGCTGAACAAGGGCGCGAAGCTTACCATCGGCGCAAAGGGAACACTGAACGTACGCGGCAAGCTGGCGGTACAGAGCGGCGCTTCCGTAGTAGTTACCGGTAAGCTGGTAGCGTACAGCGGCAGCACCATTTCCAATTCCGGCACCATAACATTCAGCAAGAACAAGGCTGCCGTAACGCTCGGCGGTAAGTTCACAGTAAACAAGGGTGGCAAGGTTGCCGGCACTCCCAAGAGCATAAAGCTCGGCAAGAACGGCAAGGTCACCATCAAGGGCACCAATTCCTGCAAGAAGCTCGCAGCGCTCCTCACCGACACCGCAGACACCACTGCGACTGACAAGAAGGAGATCGAGAACGTTCTTAATACATACGTCAAGAAAGCGATAACCGGCGATATGTACAGCGCGATCAAGGACGTATATCCCGAGTCATATATGAAAGATCTGGAGGATTCTTTCAAGGAGTACGCCGGTATTTCCCTGGAGGATTTCATCAACCAGTACTATGCAGCACTTATTGAGCAGTCCGGCGTTGACGCCGCTGAACTTGCAGCCGCTGCCGACAGCATAAAGATAACCGCGACCAAGCTTACCGACTGCAAAAATTCTCTGACAGACGATCAGAAAGCGATTCTGGCTGACTGCGGCAATATCACCAAGGCATACGACGTAGAGCTCTCTGCAACAGTTGACGGCGATACAGCTTCCCTCAGCGATTACATCAATACGGATACCGGTGCTGTAAGACTTGCCAAGGCAGGCGGCAAGTGGTATCTCATCGGCTGATATGCCAGTCAGGGTCATTATCGTTGATATCAGCGGGACGGAATTCTCCGCGGCTGAAAAGTATCTTTCGTGCGTTTCCCAGCTTCGCCGGAACAGGATAGCCAAAAAGCGCAGCGACAGCGACAAGCTCCTGGCGCTGACCGCCGGGCTGCTTGTGTCCTCAGAGCTGAGCCGCATGAGCGGTATCCCTAGGGATAAGCTGCGCTACGACCACGGACCTTTCGGGAAGCCGTATCTTTCCGGAAGCGATGTGCAGTTTTCGATATCACATACGGCGGGCGCTGTATGTGCGGCGTTCTCCACAGACGGCGAGGTCGGAGCGGATATCGAGCGCAAGAGCCGCCGCGTGAGCGAACGTCTGTTCTCGCGGGTGCTGAGCGACACGGAGCTCCCGCTGGTAAGCTCCGGCGAGGATTTTATCCGCATATGGGTGCAGAAAGAAGCATTTTTAAAGCGCCTGGGCACCGGGATCGCAGATGACCTGCGGGGCGCGGATACTTCAGTGCTTAAAGATACAGCGGTGTTTGACTGCGGTGAATATTACGTCGGGGTATCCGGCGGCGGAGCTGAAAACGCTGAGATAATAATGCTCCCGCTGGAAAAGCTCCTGGCAGAATTCGACTGAATAATACGGCGCACGGCGCGGATTTATCCGTTCCGTGCGCTTTTTTCCGCAAGAAGTTCGTCAAAAGGTTGACAATTTCAAGGAAATAGTATATAATATATAAGTTAGCGCAGACAGTTGATACTATAAAAGAACCGCCCGATGTCTGCACGGGTGAGATAGTCCGGGGCTTGCGCCCCACAGAACAGAGAGGAACATAATAATGAATTTCAGAAGAGCTATTTCTGCTGCGGCAGCTGCGGCTGTTGCATTCAGTGCGGTTTCTTTCAGCGCATTTGCCGCTGATAACGAGCCGGCTGGTTACGTATATTTCATGGCTGACAAGACCACCATCGGTCAGGGCTTCACCGTAGAGCCTGAGAAAGTGCCCTTCTACGAGGGCGAGAACGGTCTTGACGTCGTAAAGAGAGCCGCTGACGTGCTTTCCGAGGATACAGGCTACGGCGCATACATCTTTGCATTTGCCGACACCGACCTTGAAACCGAGGTTCCCGAAGCGATCAGCGCAGTTTGCCCGGAGATGACCGGCAGAAACACCGAGGGCTACCTCAGCGCGCTGGATTACACCGCAGAGAGCGGCTGGACATATTTCGTGAACGACGAGTATGCGCAGGTAGGTATCGGCGACTACACACCGGCTGATGGCGATGTCGTTGTATTCTCTTTTACCGTATATGGTTATGGCGCGGACCTCGGCGTTGACAATTCTTCCTGGGGCGGCGCTGCGGCACTCAAGGAAGCAACCAAGAAGTCCGAGCTTGTAAAGCTCTGCGCGGAATCCGCAGATGCTGACATCAACGAGTACGTTTTCTCCGGAGCTATGGAGGTTCTCGCACAGTACGAGGCTACCCAGGAGGATATCGACAATGCCGTTGACGGTCTGAACAAGGCTCTTACCGCTTCCACTGAGGACGCTGCTTCTGACGAAGCAACCGCTGAAACTGCCGACACTTCCGCAGACGCAGACAACACCGAAAAGGGTTCTCCTTCCACCGGCGTTGAGGGCGCTGCTGTAGCATTCGCTGTAGTTCTCCTGGCAGGCGCTGGCATCGCGCTGAGCAAGAAGAAGTAATGAAGCGCATTACTGGAATATTAACGGCGGTCTGCACTGCATTGTTCATAGCGGTGCAGACCGCTTTTTCCGCCCCGGCGGAGCCAGAGCGGCTCCGGAGGATAAACGAGTGCTTCGGGTATTTCATGGAGCAGCGCGGCTCGGAGAGCTTCTGGGACGGTCTGGAAAGCGGAACTACCGACTGGGCGGCGTACTGCTACGCAAGGCTCAGTGGCGCTGACGGCGCGGAAAAATACGCCACCTCGGTGGAAAAACACGTCGCTGAGCTGGCTGAGGGCGGTGCGTTCGTCCGGCCTACGGAATATCAGCGCTCGGCGATATGCATAGCCGTGACGGGCGGCAACGCTTCCCAGGCGGCTCAGCTCGGGACGTTCGGCTGCGACTATCTGGACAAACAGGGCTTCAACGCGTATATCTGGGCGCTTATCGCGATAAATGTAACGGGACTTGAAGCTCCGGAAAACGCCGTGAATACTGCGGAATCGCTGACGGAATACATCATCTCGCAGCAGCATGATGACGGAAGTTTCTCGCTGTTCGGGGACAGCGGCGATGTGGATATCACAGCGGCGGCGGTCTATGCGCTGTGCGGCGCGGACGTCCCGGGGGCTTCGCAGGCGGCGGAGCGCGGAGCGGAATGGCTGAGCGGATTTGAAACATATTCCACGATGGGCGTGCGCAACTGCGAGAGCACGGCGCAGGCGGTTATGGCGCTTTCGGCGGCGGGATACACGGAAAAGGCGATTTCGGCGGCTTCACAGCTGGAGGAATATCACCGCGAAGGAGGTTATGCGCACCTGCCGGACGGCGAGATAAATTCAATGGCTACCGCCCAGGCTATGGAAGCGCTTACGGCGCTGGAGCTGGCGGAGCGCGGTGAAAGTCTGTTCGGGAAGTTCGCGAACAGCCAGACCGGGGATAACACCGCTGAAATTACAGAAAACGTTACAGTAACCGCTGAAGCTCCCACGGAACAGCCGGAAACGCCGCAGACCGCGGACACAACGGATAACCCGGCGGAAAACGGCGGATTTAACGGAACGCATATAAAGATCATCATTTCCGGGCTGTCCGGAGCGGGTGCTCTGGCGTGCGTGATACTTTTTGTCGTGAAGCGCAGGAAAATGCTCATTCCGGCGGCGGTACTGCTTGCGGCGCTCTCCGGCGGAGTGTGGTTGCTGGATATCCGGACGGCGGACGAATATTACGCGCAGAGCGTCACCGGAGGACTTCACGTGACGTTCTCAGCGGACTGCCTGGCGGTGCTGGACGATATGGACAGCATAGACGAGGACGTCAATCCCGCCGACGTTATCCCGGCGGACGGCATAGTGATAGCTCAGTGCGGGCTTTCGCTGCCGGAGGGAGCTTCGGCGTTCGACGCGCTTACAGCGGCGGCGCGGGCGCAGAAAGTCCGGGTGGATTACACGGGCGGCATGTATGGCACTTACGTCCGCAGCATAGGATATATCAGTGAATTCGGGTTCGGGGAGCTGAGCGGCTGGATGTACAGGGTGAACGGAAAGTTCCCGGATACCTCCGCTTCAAATTACGTTCTTTCCGAGGGCGACGTGGTGGAATTTGTTTACACCTGCGACCTTGGCAGGGACGTCGGGGACGTATATTCCGCCGAAACTTCCGGATAATGGGTCGATTAGCGCGAAAATCTGTTTTTTGCACAAATATTTTGTACAAAATTTGTGGAAAGCGCATGCCCGTTTTTGGTAAGTGTCGCTTGCAAATCCCGCGGGAATATGTTATAATTTAATAGAATTATATAGCATGGAGCAGTGCGCCGGGGAATTATGCGCCTGCGCCGTTCTGATTAGGAGGAATTACCCAATGACATCTGCCGCAGTAAATAACGCCGCAGCAGGAGGTTCCGCACCCATGCACAAGAAAATTGGCATTGGTATGGCAGCTTTCGCTGTTATAGAGGCTGTTGTTACATTTTTTCTGGTAATGAAGCCGCTTTTCATAAATCCGGTTTACAGCCAGTGCAACGCTTATAACGAGGAGGGCAAGACATGTATCGTCAAGCTCTTCGGCAAGACTTTCGCTTCTGAAGCTGAGATCGCCAACAACCAGATCATACTGTCTCTCTGGGACACTATTGTAAATATCATACTGATATACCTGGTCATCACCGGTATTCTTCTGGTGCTTGCGTTCTGCTTCTACAAGGGCTTCTCTTTCGCAAAGTCCTATCTCATTTCCGTATTCGGCGCAAAGGCTGTCATCGGCATGGTTCCGCTGCTCATTCCCTTTGCTAACCTCGCTTACAGAAACTCCATCAAGGCGTTCGGCGTTATCGACGCTGTTATCTGCCTTGCCGCATGCGTTTTCTGCGTATACCAGAACTCCGACGAATACGCGGACGACATGCTGTTTACAGATGAAGAGCGCTCCGCAATGTGGAAGCGCGGCATAACCGGCGGCATAATGTTCGTAGCTATGGCTGCGGTAACTGTATTCACTAATTTTGCGCTGGCTGCTTACGGAAGCTATACGCTCCAGGGCGGCAACTGGTCCATCATTATCGGCTGGGTAGGAAGCGGCAATGACACTTCCATCGCTCAGGGCATCGTGCTGGTACTCCTCCTGGGTATTTCGCTTATCGGCGCTATCGCTTACACCCGCGACGGCGAGTGGGCGCTGCTGTATTTCTTCTCATTCGGCGCTGTTATCGCTGTTACCGACCTGGTAGCTATAATCGAGCGTTTCGCATGGGTAGTCAAGACCTACAATCCTACAAAGGCACTTGCAAAGACCGGTGACGAGACCGCGACCGCATGGCTCAGCAGCAATGGCATGACATCCAAGTGGTGGATCGCTACTGTTTTCCTGATACTCGCATGTGCTGCTTCCGCTGCCCTTGCAGTATTCGCATTCACAAAGATCAAGAGCAAGTTCAGCTTCAAGCACTCTGACGGCGAGAAGAAGCCGTTCATCGCACTGCTCATCGGCGTAGGCTCCCTTATCCTCAGCTTTGCTGTGACAATGGTAGCTGTACTGATGTACGACAAGCTGGTATTCACTTACTTACAGTTCGGCGCTATGGACTATATGTACATCATTCTTTACGGCGGTGTTACACTGTTCCTGGCTGCTGCAATGTGGTGTGGTTACGGCTTCACCAAGTTCGGTACGCTGGCGCTGTATATTCTGATCGCTTCCAATAACTTCTCTTCCATCTTCACGGTATTAGGTGCACGCACCTCCAAGATCGCTGAGATGGCTAGACAGGGCTACAACTTTGCAGGCTATAACTACATAATCTGCGCTGTTATGTACATTCTTTCCATCGTCCTCTGCCTCGGTATCATTGCGGTATTAGTTGTCAAGGAAGTTAAGGATTTCATGTACCAGAAGCGTTATTCGTAATCTGACGCAACACAGAATTATCCCCCGGTCGAAAGGCCGGGGGATTTTTTTATCCTGTTCGCTGAGTTCCGAAGCGTATGAAATTGTATTCCTTTGACACAGCGTCCCAGGTCGGGGCGCCGACGGCTCCGGAAACCGGCAGCCCGAAAAGTTCCTGGAACACCCGCACAGCCTCCTCGGTCTGCGGGCCGAAATACCCGGTGACCGGGACTTCCGGTATGTCACGGTAGGTCCTTCCGATGACGTTGAGATAGGTCTGGAACGCCCGTACATCGTTGTTGCTCAGACCCGGAGTAAGGACGTATCCGGGGTACAGCGCCGCGGTATTTCCGGCGTATCCCTCGGGAAGTCCGTTGAGGATATTGTTGAATATCTCCTGGATTGTAGTCCAGGTAGCGAAATCCACGATTCCGTCGGGATTAAGCCCGTAAAACTGCTCGAACGCCCTTACCTGGCGCTCGGTATCGCTGCCGAAAACACCGTTTGCCGGCCCGGAGGGTATCTCGGGATTGAAGTACGCGATGACGTTGAGGTAGTATTGCAGGTAGCTGACGAAGATCCCATAATCGCCATTGCTGAGCTGCTCCGGAAAATTCTCCTCGACCTCGGACGGACGCAGTCCTTCGGAGGTCAGCTCCGCGAGATTCTTGACGGCAACGTAAATGTACTTTATTTGGTACCATGTTGCCTTATTCACGATGCCGGTCTGTGGAAGTCCGAAAACTCCCTGGAACACCCGGACTGCCTCGGCGGTGTTTTCGCGGTAAAATCCGTTCGCCGGGGATATTTTGGGGATCGCGGGGTAGTTGTCCGCGATGCGGTTCAGTTCCACCTGTATCGTTCGCACCTCGTTGCCGGAGCTGCCGATACCGAACGGAGTTCCCGGGTAGCTGCCGATAAACGGCTCGACCGCGGCGTTACGGACGATATCTATATCGCTGCCATAGTAGTACTGAAGCATCTCGTAGGGCGTGTAGCCGCGGTTGGCAAGCTCGACAGTCCCCCACTGGGAAAGCCCCTGGCAGGTCACGGACGTACCGTTGCAGAACTGCGTGAACAGCGGCTCGACAGTCCCGCGGCGTATCACGTAGTTATTGAATATCTCATTGACGATGTTGCTGATGTTGTTGAAAATATTCCGGCCGTAAACGAACGCCTGGTCGTACTGTGTGGAGCTGGTTATATCAAAATTGTATCCGCGGCTGCGGTACCACTCGGTGTAAACGCGGTTGAGGGCGAATGTCACCTGGGCGTAGATGTTCGCGCGGATAGCGGCTTCCGGCCAGGTCGGGTATATCTCGCTGCTCGCCACGTTCTTTATGTAGTCCGGAAAGGACAGCGTGACGTTATCCGCCGGAGAGTTGGGCGGTCCGAGGTGTACCGTTATTGTTTCCGGAATAGATGGTGTGGAAATATCAGGCATCGGGCACCTCCGTAAGGTCAGGCTCGGTTTCGGCGATGGTCTCCTTTTCGCCAATGCCGATGGAGGGGACCATTGCAGTACGCTGGACCGAGAGGATACCCTCAAATATGGGCAGCCCGCGTATAGAAATAGGAATATACCCCTTTGCCGTGATGTCGGCATCATAGAGCGAATAGGGCTGCACGGCGCAGTTCGGGGTCTGGGAAAGGCTGCTGGAGGGCGCGGGGACGTTCACCACAGGGGTCTGACCGCTTTCGTCGGTCGTGAGGTCGTAGAACATGTGACGGCTGCCGCCGATGATCTTCGATATCTTTACGTTTGCGCCCGGTACGGGGAGCGCATTACGCGCCGTGTATGTCCGGAAGCGCAGCGAACCCTGACATGTGTTCGCCCGGAGGAATTCATCGAGGTCGGCGTACTCCGGCTCCTTGGGATAGTCCGGGAAATTGTCGTTTTCGGTCCGAACAAGCGGTTTCACGTCGTCGCGGGAATTGACTGCGGGCTGCTGGTTTTCAAAGCTGCGGCGGCCGAGCTGTTCGTCCGGGGACTGCCCGCTTTCGGGGATAGTGCCTATGCTTTCGAACTGCGCGGGGTCGGCGGTGGTGTTCTCTCCCTCCCGCTGGAACTGCGCGGGCTGTTCAGGCTCGTTGATGTCCTTGATGTTGTTGTTCTCGACGTCTACGGCGTTGTTCGTGAAGTCGTTCTGCGGAGCTTCGTCCGTAAACTGCGGCGGCAGCGTGGTGAAATCGTCCGGGCTGTCAGTGGCAGCCGGAGTACCCTGCGGCTCCTGGGACTGCTGACTTTCGTCCGCCGGTCTGGAAAGCTCAGAGAAGTACTTTTCAAGGTCGCTGGCGGCGGTCTGATCCGGCGACCAGCTGATTATCGTCGGAGCACGCGGAGCTTCCGGCGCGGCGTCTGCGGGGAGTACCCGCGGCTGGTCCGGCGTATCCTGCGGCGGGGACGGCTCCTGCGTGTCCTTAGGCTCCTCCGGGAGCATTTCCGGGAATTCCAGCTTGCCCGGAGCGGCTGCCCGGCTGTATTCCATCAGTTCACGCTTATATTTTTCAACAAGCTTCTTCATGTCGTCCATGATGTACCTCCTTATGTTGTTTTTGGTTGATTATATGCCGGCAGGCTGCGGTTAATGCAGAAATGTGCTTTACAACCGCCGTGCGTTGTGGTATAATCAATGTAGTAACCCCATCAAGAAAGGACGTATCTGCATGTTAAAACCGTTTTCTGACCGCGTATCCGGATTACAGCCCTCTGCTATCCGCGAGATACTTAAATTCACTGCTGACCCGGAGGTAATAAGCTTCGCTGCGGGAAACCCCGCGCCTGAGGCATTCCCGGTGGACACTATAGCCAAGCTCTCTGCGGATATATTCCGCGAGGAGCCTATAAACGCGCTCCAGTATTCCATCACCGAGGGATATCCCAAGCTGCGCGAGTGGCTTAAAAATGACCTTATGAAAAAGAGACTGTTCCGCGACGGAGACCAGGTGGTAATAACCAGTGGCGCACAGCAGGCTATCGAAACCACCGCCAAGATACTCTGCAACGAGGGCGACGTGATAATCTGTGAAGATCCTGCGTTCGTAGGCTCGCTGAACGCGTTCAGAAGCTACGGCGTTAAGCTGGAGGGCGTTCCGATGGATGACGACGGAATGATACCGGAGAAGCTGGAGGAGGCTTTAAAGGCGAATCCCACTACTAAGTTCATCTACACTATCCCGAATTTCCAGAACCCAACGGGCAAGACCACGACGCTTGAGCGCCGCCGTGAGATACTGGCGCTTGCCGAGAAGTACGGCGTGTATATCCTGGAGGATAATCCCTACGGCGCACTGCGCTTCGAGGGCGAGGACGTGAAGTCCATCAAGGAGCTTGATACAAAGGGCAACGTGCTGTACTGCGGTACGTTCTCCAAGACGCTCGCTCCGGGACTGCGCGTAGGTTATCTGCTGGGCGCTTCCGAAGTAGTCGCAAAGGCTGTCGTAGGATTGCAGACAAGTACGGTGCATACGAATATCTGGGCGCAGATGCTGACCTACCGCTTCCTCACAACGGTGGATTTCGACGAGCATCTGAAGAAGCTCCAGGCTATCTACAGACATAAGTGCAGCCTGATGCTAGAGGGGCTGGAGCGTGAGCTGCCGGATTTCATCAGCTTTACGCACCCGCAGGGCGGTCTGTTCATCTGGGCGACCCTGCCGGATAAGTACAATATGAACGAGTTCTGCAAGGGCGCCGTACAGCGTAAGGTAGCTGTAGTTCCCGGAAATGCATTCACAGCGGACGAGCACGCGGTATCCCATTCGTTCAGACTGAATTACTCCACGCCTACGGACGAGCAGATAGAAAAGGGCGTGAAGATACTCGGCGCCGCCGCAAAGGAGCTGCTCAGATAATTGTACTTGACAAATCTGCGGCATTGTGATAAAATACTTGTGAACAATAAAATTGCCCTTTAAACCGGTGATACGGAGATAAAAATACCTGTGCACTCACAGAGAGCGGCAAGACGTCGGAGTTATTCCGCGTCAGCTGGGAATGCCGCAGAACGCAGGGTATATAAATGGACCGTTGAGGGCGCAGTCAAAGGGGTTTCCCGAGTATTCTGCGACGTGCGGCGAGCGTTAATCGTCAGGGTATCTTGCGTATCCGAAGAGAGCGCGGCTTTCGCCGTGAATTAAGGTGGCACCACGGAATTTCGATCCGTCCTTATGGCAGGCTTATTATGCCTGCCGCAGGGCGGTTTTTGTTTTCCTATATTTTTAATGCAGAAAGGAAAAACATCATGGAAGAACAGAAAAAGAACATGCTGAGCCTTATTCAGCCGACCAATACCCCGCACCTTGGAAATTACCTCGGAGCAATGCAGAACTGGGTAAAGCTCCAGAACGACTATAATTGCTATTTTGGCATTGCTGACCTGCATTCCATCACAGTAAGACAGGATCCCGTAAAGCTCCGAAATCAGATAAAGGAGAGCTATGCGCTGCTCATCGCTGCGGGTCTTGATCCTGAGAAGTCAACGCTGTTCGTCCAGGGACACAACCCCAATCATGCGGAGCTGAGCTGGATACTTTCCTGCTATACTCAGTTCGGCGAGCTGTCCAGAATGACTCAGTTCAAGGATAAGTCCGCGAAGCACCCCGACAATGTAAACGCAGGTCTGTTCACATATCCTGTGCTCATGGCTGCGGATATCCTGCTGTACCAGGCTGACCTGGTTCCGGTCGGCATCGACCAGAAGCAGCATCTGGAGCTTGCGAGAAACATCGCGCAGCGCTTCAACGGAATTTACGGCGATGTGTTCACAATGCCCGACGGCTATATCACAAAGACCACCGCGAAAGTAATGTCCCTGCAGGAGCCGACAAAGAAGATGTCCAAATCCGACGAGAACCCCAACGCCAGCGTATGGATACTGGATGACAAGGACACTATTATCCGCAAGTTCAAGCGTGCAGTGACCGACAGCGATACCGTCGTATGCGCCAAGGAGGGCAAGGACGGTATAATCAACTTGATGTCCATTTACTCCGCGGTTTCCGGCAAGTCCTTTGAGGATATCGAGAGCGAGTTCGCTGGTAAGGGATACGGAGATTTCAAGCTTGCGGTCGGCGAGGCTGTCGCTGATATGCTGGCTCCCATGCAGAGCGAGTTCAAGCGTATCTTCGCGGACAAGAGCTACCTTGAGGACTGCATGAAGAAAGGCGCTGAAAAGGCGTTCAAGACCTCCAGAAAGACTCTCCAGAAGGTACAGAAGAAGGTCGGATTCGTAACACTGTAATGTAAATAAACAACGGCGGCATTGCTTAAAGGCAACGCCGCCGTATTATTTTCGGCTAATTTATGCATTAACAGCGTACTTCTTTTTGACCAGCACGGAAACTGTCAGCACTGCCGCAAGCGGTATGAGATATAATGCAAAGCCAGTACCGATTTTCCCATTATCCAGCCGAATACATTGTCGGGGATTCCAGGCTGCGCAATACACGCACAATCTTTGTGCAGTATTGTCCTAAACAATAAATGACATTATCTCTTGGACATATCGACTATAATTAAATGTCTGGCATGCTGCAATGCCTGTATGATATTCTGGCTGTTGAGTTTGAGCTAAATGGGATATGCTTTGTGGACATAATGCTATTTTTACAGGGAATATAAAAGGATTATTTGTGATATCCTACAAAAATTGCGTAAATACATAATAAACACTTGCATTTTCTCGTTGTTTCTGATAAAATATTATACGTTACTGAAAAAATCCACTACACAAGAGAGGTAGGTGCTTCAAATGGCAAAATGCGAAATCTGCGGCAAGAGCGTTACCTTCGGTATTAAGGTATCCCACTCTCACAGACGCAGCAACAGAACCTATAAGCCCAATGTCAAGAAGGTAAAGGCTATCGTTAATGGTACTCCCTGCAGAGTAAATGCCTGCACACGCTGCCTGCGCTCCGGTCTTGTACAGAGAGCAGTATAACTTTGACATAAGTTATTGGTTACAGAAATCTTCCCTCGTCGCTTTGCGATGAGGGATTTTCTGTTTATATAATTTATTATATCTATTGACAAACACCGAAATATATTGTAAAATTCTAGTATGACTATAAGAAAGGGTGAGGGATTTGGTCAGAATACGGAACCTGTATAAAAAATACGGCTCCTATTCCGTGCTCAGGGGTCTGAGCATGGACATTGAAAAGGGCGATGTTTACGGCTTCCTGGGGCGTAACGGCTGCGGAAAGACGACGACAATGAACATCATCACCAACATAATTCCCAAGGACGAGGGAGAAATAATCATCGGCGACGGGAAGCCCGTGAAGATAGGCTACCTGCCGGAAAGTCCGGTTATCTACGGATACATGACCTCCAGAGAGTACCTGGAGTATATCGCGGCGTGCTGTAATTATGACGGTGACGTCAGGGCGCGCGTGAACGAGGTGCTTGACATCGTGGGACTCACAAAGGCGGCAGACCGCCGTGCAAAGGGCTATTCCCGCGGAATGACGCAGCGCCTTGGCATGGGCGCGGCTATAATCGGAAAGCCGGAGCTGCTCATATTCGACGAGCCTACTTCCGCGCTCGACCCGGAGGGACGCGCTGAGGTCATTGAGATAATCGAGCGGCTGAAAGGCATGGGAAGCACCATCGTGCTCTCAACGCATATCCTCTCTGACGTGGAGCGCGTTGCCAACCGCATAGGCATAATGACAAACGGCGCTCTCGCCGAGCAGGGAGCTCTGAACGATATCCTGCGCAAATACGCCGGCGACGTTATCCATCTGAAAGTCCGCGGACTTACCGACGATCTGAAGATAAAGCTGCTGATGGTGGATTTCGCCCGGGCGGAGTACAACGACATGAACGATACGTTCCGCTTCGGTACTGACGATTCTGAGGAGTGCTCACGCAGGCTGATAAAGCTGCTGGCTGACAACGACGCCGCGGCGGAGAGCCTTAAAATAGGTACTGCGAGCCTTGAAGAGGTATTCCGGAAGGTGGTGGGCGGCTGATGCAGATAAAGGCTGGATTCAAGAAAGAATGGCTGCAATTCACGCGGACATTCCGGCTCGGCGGCATTCTGCTGGGCATAATCTCGTTCGCATTCGCTGATCCGCTGATGTACTGGGGCATGGGGCTTCTCATGCAGGCAATCTCGGATTCCTACGGAATGATAGGCAGTACCTCCACGGACATCGACAGTGCGCTCGGAATGCTGTTCGGAAGCGCAAGCACGACATACAGCGTGACGATGGCTGAGCTGTGTTCCACATCGCTTCTCATCGCGATGCTGGTGCTGATGTCACCCTGCGGCGGCGAGCAGAAGAAGCGTGCAACGATAATCCCGTCCTGCACGGGTCTGGAGTTCTTTAATTATCTGGTGCCGAAGTATGTGCTTTATCCCGGCGTGATATTCGTGACCTCGTTCGTGTCCTGCTGTATTTCCGGCGGTCTGTGCAATCTGCTGTTTGACAGCGACCGTATAGGCATGGGAATGATACTGCTCGGCGCTGTGATGTGCGCGGTATACATGGCGTTCTACACTGTGGTTTATATGTCCATCGGACTTTGCACGAGCAGACCCGGTATCGTTACGGTGAGCATGTATCTTGGCGTATCGCTGGTGCAGATAATCCTGACCTCGCTGGACCTCACGGATTTCCACCCGCTGACCCTGCGCACGCTGGTGTGCGGCGGAATGTTCTCCGAGAATTTCGTGCTTGCGGACAATGCGGCTAGTATCCTGGTGGGAATAGCGCTTTCAGTGGTTATCGGAGTGATGATGTTCATTCTGACGCTGACCGTCCTCAAGGGCAAGAAGATAAACAACCAGGAAGATAAACCAGAATTTTAAAAAGGCGTGGCTGTGAAATCAGCCACGCTTTTTTATTACTGCTTCCTCGCGATTGCGTATTCATCGTCTGATGAATAGTAGGGGCAGTTGTAATTAGTGCCGGTCATGAAGCGGTACATCTCGTCCTCGTCGAGGTTCACAAGACATACCCAGCAGTCGCATTCTTCGTCGTATACATAGTTTACGCAGTCGTCGCAGTTAGTCATTTCGTTTCCTCCTTGCCGGCGTTTATCGCACGGAACGCCTGTTCCAGCGTGCGTACGCCGATTATCTGTATGCCGTAGCTCTCCGCCTTGCTGAGGGAAGAAAAGCTCTGTTTCGGAATTATACAGCGCTCAAATCCGAGCCGCGCGCCTTCCTTGACGCGCTCCCGTACGTGCGAAGCCGCCCGGACTTCGCCGCCCAGACCGACTTCGCCGAACACCATCAGCTTCTCCGGTATGACCTTGTCGCACAGACCGGAATACAGCGCCAGCGCTACCGCAAGGTCCGCCGCGGGTTCGTCGAGCTTGAGTCCGCCGACGATGTTTACATAGACGTCCACGCCGCCGAAGAAAAATCCTGTGCGCTTTTCCAGTACCGCCAGCAGCATATAGAGCCTGTTGTAATCAAATCCCGTAGCCACGCGGCGCGGCGCGGACAGCGACGATTTCGTTACCAGCGCCTGAACCTCCGCGAGAATGGGGCGCGTGCCCTCCACAGTGCATACAACAGCGCTTCCGGAAACGGTGGTGATACGCCCGGATAACATCATCTCCGATGGATTAGTGACCTCGTGCAGTCCGTCGTCGTCCATGTTGAACACGCCGATCTCGTTCGTGGAGCCGAATCGGTTCTTTATAGCGCGCAGGATCCTGTAGGAAAGCTGCTTTTCGCCCTCGAAGTACAGGACTGTATCCACGATGTGCTCCATTATCTTAGGCCCGGCGATCCCGCCGTCCTTGTTGACGTGGCTGACTATGAATATGGGTATCTCTTCGGATTTCGCGAGGTGCATGAACGCATTTGTGCATTCCCGCACCTGCACTATGCTTCCGGCGGAGGAATTTATCCCGCTGGAGGTTATCGTCTGTATTGAGTCGATTATAACGATATCCGGTTTGGATTTCTTTACTGCCTGTATAATACTCTCGCAATTATTCCCGGAGGCGAGCATGAGGTTGCTGCTTCCGGAAACGCCCAGGCGGTCGGCGCGGAGCTTTATCTGGCGCTCCGATTCCTCGCCGGAAACGTAAAGTATCGTATGCTGACTGCTCATGAATCCGCATATTTGCAGCAGCAACGTGGATTTTCCGATACCCGGGTCGCCGCCGATGAGCACCAGGGAGCCTTTCACCAGACCGCCGCCGAGAACTCTGTCAAGCTCGGAAATTCCGGTGTCGTAGCGGGTCTCGTCCTCATAGCTTATGTCGTCTATGGGCGAGAATTTCAGCTCGCCGACCGGAGCCGCGGATTTTCCGCCGATGAGCGGCGCAGGCTCGGCTTCTTCTATGGTGTTCCAGCTTCCGCAGGCGGTGCATCTGCCGTTCCACTTGGAGTATTCCTGTCCGCATTCGCTGCATACGAACACAGTTTTGGGTTTCGCCATTTATTTTCTCCTTTTGGTAATAATTCAGACTTATTTCTCATATCCTTTGGACAAATAGTACTTTGTCCGCCACAGGGCGAAGCGACGGCGGTGCGGGCTTCTGCGCCGCTGCCTATCAGATCTCTCCGGGGGTAATGGATATGAAATTCAATAAGAAAACACTCAGATTTGCAGCCAGCATGGCAGCGGTTTTCGCGGTGCTGGCGGTGTGCGCCCGCGTGACGGACAGCGCCCTGCCGGCTTCGGCGGATACCTCTGACAAGCCGGTGATCGTGCTTGACGCCGGACATGGAGGTCTTGACAGCGGCGCCGTCGGAAAGAACGGCACGCTTGAAAAGGACGTCAATCTTTCCGTTGTGAAGCGGCTCCAGCAGCTCCTGGAGCTTTCGGGATTCCGTACGGTGCTCACCCGCAGCGAGGACATTTCGGTCTATGACGCGGGAGTCGAGGGCATACGCAATCAGAAGCTCTCCGATATGGATAACCGCCTGGAGCTTATCCAGAGCTATCCGGACAGCATATTCCTGTGTATCCACCAGAACAACTTCACTGACCCGGCGTACTTCGGCGGGCAGATGTTCTACAATAACAACAACCCCGGAAACCGCACACTGGCACAGCTCATGCAGAACCGCTTCGCGCAGCTCCAGCCCGGTAACGACCGTGAGATAAAGCTGACCGGCGACGAACTGTACCTGCTGAAATCCAACAAGAATCCGTCGCTGATGATAGAATGCGGATTCCTGTCCAACCCGGACGAGGAGGCGAAGCTCTCCACGACGGAATATCAGCAGCAGCTCGCGTTTACGATATACAGCGGACTTCTGGACTACCTGGGCACCACGTCCCCGCAGGAGCAGTGGACGGAGGATTCTCCCGGGCTTATCGACACTGATGAATTCTGATATTAAGTATAAATCTTTATCGCAAAAAAGTCAAGGGCGGCGTGAAAGACGGGTCAGTCTTTCCGCCGCCCGTTTTTGCTGTCAGCCTGCGGATTTTCACATATTTTTCTTTTGACAAAAGCCGTGTTATGTGATACAATATAATTGTATTTTTATGTCCAGAGAAATAAAAAGCAAAGGAAGCGCAGATAATGAAACCGATAAATATTGCGATAACCGCCGCATGCTTCAGCGGCAACAAGGGAGCTGCGGCAATGCTGCAAAGCTCCATAAAGCAGCTGAAGGAGCGCTACGGCGAAAGGCTGAACATATTCCTGATGTCCACCTACCCGAAGGCGGACCGGAAGCTTATAAAGGAAATGCCCGAGAATTACGACTTCATCAAGGTCGTGAACACAAAGCCGGAGCGCCTGCTGTTCATCGCGTTCCCGCTGGCGGTGCTGTACAGCTTCCTGCGGTACATTCCGCCGTTCCGCAAGGTGCTGCAGATGAACAAGATAATCAAGGCGTATTCCCAGTGCGATATAGTCATCGACGAGGCGGGAATTTCGTTCGTTGACAGCCGCGGGTTCGTCATGAATACATATGCGTTCGTCTGTGCCGCCGTGCCGATGCTGTGCGGCGTGCCGGTCGTGAAGTATTCCCAGGCGCTTGGCACGTTCAGGAACGGCTGGAACAAGTTCCTTGCAAAGTGGATACTCCCGAAGATAAAACTGATATGCGCCCGCGGAAAGATAACCCAGGAGAACCTCGCCGGGATAGGAATAACCAAGAACGTAAAGCTCTGCGCTGACGGCGCGTTTTCCATGCCGGACAGCGAATATTATGCCGAAAAGGTGCAGAAGCTGTGTGATGAAAGTCCGTTCTTCCGCAAGCGCGTCGTAGCGCTGTCAGTCAGCAGCGTCGTGCAGGGAAAGTGCGCGAAGATGGGCAAGGATTACCGCGGCTGTATGGTGCAGTTCGTGAACTGGCTCAACGAGCAGGATTACAACGTACTGCTCATCGCGAACGCCGCAAGGGAGGGCAGCGAGAAGCCCCGCAACAACGACCTCATCATATGCAGCGAGGTATACAACGCAGTCCGCGACAAGACTAAAGTCATGTGGGATCCGCGGGAAATGGCTCCCGAGGAGATTCGCGAGCTGCTGGCGCACAGCGAGGTGCTTGTAGCGTCGCGATTCCATGCGATGATAGGCGCGCTGGAGAAGTGCACGCCGGTGCTGCTGATAGGCTGGAGCCACAAGTACAAGGAAGTTCTGGACATGTTCGGACTGGGCGAGTACGCGGTGGATTTCTCCGCGCTTGAACTCGACCAGCTCAAGATAAAGTTCATGGGCTTCATGCAGGAGAGCCGGAATATCCGCGAAAAGATATCCGAGAACCTGCCGACAGTCCTTGAGAGCAGCCGCGACAATATCCGCTTCATCAGCGAAGAAATAGACAAGGTATACGCTAAGCCGAAGAAGGTGAAACTTCTGGACTTCAATCGTCCGGAATTCTACATGGGCGAGCACCTCTGCGCGCGCATGGGCTACGCGGCGGACGAGAATATCCGCGCTAACGCGGCCTCCGGCGGAATGGTGACTGCGCTTCTGTGCCACATGCTTGAAAAGGGCGAGATAGACGGCGCGTGGGTAACGCGCAGCGAGATAAAGGACGGAAAGCTCGGCTACAAGACGTTCATCGCGACCACCCGCGAGGAGCTGATGGAAAGTTCTTCTTCGGTGTACATGCACATGCCGCTTATGAAGCACATCGATATGCTCCGCGAATTTAACGGAAAGCTGGCGGTCGTGCTTGTTCCCTGCCAGATGAGGGCGTTCACTGCGATGCTGGAGCGTGAGCCGGAGCTGAAGAAAAAGGTTGTTCTGAAACTCGGACTTTATTGCAGCGGCAGCCACAACGAGAATGCAACGTTAGTTCCGCTGAAAAAGAAGAAGATATCCCTGGAGGGCGCAAAGCGCCTGTATTACCGCCGCGGCCACTGGAGAGGACTTTCCACCGTACAGTATGAGGACGGCAGCGAGCGTACTCTCAGCTATCCCAAGACGATATGCGCGTATAAGAATGCGTACTTCTTCAGCCGCGAGAGCTGCATGGTCTGCCAGGATCACTACTGCAACACGGCGGATATCAGCTTCGGCGATATCTGGCTGAAAGAGATGAAGAAGAACCCGATAAAGCACACCAGCTGCGTTATCCGCAATGAACGCGCGATGAAGGCTTTCCAGTCCGCAGTGGACGACGGTGCGATAATCGCTTCCCGAATAGACGACAGCAAGATGCTCCGCAGCCAGAAGCGTGCACTGGTGTTCAAGTTCAATGCGGCAAAGGCGAAGCAGGAGATGTTCGAAAAGATGGGCAAGAAGCTCAATGTGGACGTTTCCGGCAAATGCAAGTGGAACCACCGCCTTGCATTCAAGCTGGGCTGGCGCAACATGAAGTTCAGCCAGGAAAAACTGTCGAGGCTGGAGAAAATGCCGACGTGGTTCATCTATTATTACATGTGCTTCATCAGAGTTCTGCTGAGCTTCTGACCGGGGGAAAAGTATGAAAAAGCCTGATAAGAAAACAATACTGAAAGCACTGAAAATACTTTTCGGCGTTCTGGTCGTGGTATTCCTGGTATGGTACTTCTGGAAGAACTGGGACGAGTTTTCCGAAAAGATAATGAACGTGGATATGGGGATATTCGTGTTCTCAATGCTGTTCTATTTCGTCTACAAGATAACCCTAGCGTCGCTGTGGCATTACATCACGAAGCTCAACGGCTGCGCGATAAAGTACGAAAAGGCGGTAACGAGCTACCTTTATTCTATCCTGGGCAAGTATATCCCGGGCAAGGTGTTTATGCTCGCCGCACGTCTGACATACTATAAGGAGGAGGACGCGCCGCTGTCCAAGGTCACGGTGTGCTTCTTCATCGAGAATGTATGCACACTGCTCGGCGCGGCAATGCTGTTCATCGTGTCACTGCTGTTCTTCCCGAACGAGCTTCTGGAGAACTACAAGTGGGTGACTATCGCGCTGATCGTGGTGTTCTTTGTCTGCATTCACCCGAAGATAATCAATTTCTTCCTGGGTCTGCTGGGCAAGTTATTCAAGAAAGACCTTAAGATACCGATGAAGTATTCCCAGATGCTTAAAGTCGTCCTGCTGTTCATCGGCAACTGGCTTATCGTCGGCGTGGGCTTCTTTATCCTCACGAAATCCATCTACCCCGCCATGGAATACTCGGAACTCCTGTTCTGCGCGGGTATCTGGGGCGTTTCCGCCATCATGGGAATACTGGCGATTTTCGCGCCGTCCGGACTGGGCGTCCGTGAGGGTATCATCGTTGCCGGGCTGTGTCTTATCATGCCGCAGAGCGACGCTATGGTGGTTTCCGTGGTGTCCAGACTCTGGCAGACTATCCCGGAACTGGTCCTGGTGGCTCTGGCGTTCATCTGGTCGCGTATCCGCAATATGTCGAAGATACGGCTGAAAAAGGGCGCTGATTCCGCGCAGGAGCTTCCGGATAAATCAGAAAAGCAATAAAAGCCGGGCGGTGTTCCCATTTTACGGGGGATATCGCCCGTACTTACCGAAGATGGGAGGTGAACCGAATGGATATACCGTCAAACATCACCCGCATACTTGATATGCTGGAAAACGCCGGTTACGAAGCGTACATCGTCGGCGGCTGCGTCCGCGACAGCCTTATGGGAATAACCCCGCATGACTACGACGTCACGACCTCCGCCCTGCCGGAGGAAACCGAGCGCGTTTTTTCCGGAATGAAGCTGATCGAAACTGGCTTGAAGCACGGTACTGTCACGGTCCTCTCCGATGGCGAGCCGGTGGAGATAACCACCTACCGCGTGGACGGAGAATACCACGACAGCCGCCGCCCGGACTCCGTAACGTTCACCAGAAGCCTGCGCGAGGACATAGCCCGCAGGGACTTCACGATGAACGGCATAGCCTACAGCCCGAAGCGCGGTATGTTCGATGAATTCGGCGGCGCGGAGGATATCCGCCGGGGGGTTATCCGCTGTATCGGCGAGCCGGAAAGGCGCTTCCGGGAGGATGCACTGCGGATAATGCGCGGAATGCGCTTTTCGTCGTCCCTGGGGTTCCGGGTGGAGGAGCAGACCGCGGCGGCTATGCTGGATAACCAGGGATTACTCCGTAACATCTCGGCGGAGCGCGTATTAACGGAGCTTTCGGGGCTTCTCACCGGGCGGCAGTCAGCGTTCAATATCCGCCGGGTGCTGACGGAGTTCCGGGAAATTCTCGCGGAGGTCGTTCCGGAATTCCGGGCGGCGTTCGATTTTGACCAGTGCTCGAAGTACCATGACCTGGACGTGTACCAGCACCTGCTTGCTTCCGCGGAGGCCGCGGCGCTGATATCCCGCGGAGGGCTTCCGCTGACCCTCGCCATGCTTCTCCATGACATTGGAAAGCCGGAGCGCTTTACCATCGGGGACGACGGCGAGGGGCACTTCTACGGTCATGCGCAGGTCAGCGCGGATATGGCGGAGGATATCCTGCGGCGGCTGAAAACCAGCACTGCGCTGCGGGAGCGCGTCTGCGCGATAATCAAGTACCATGATATACCGCTGCCGGAAAACGACCGGTCACTGCGCCGTATGCTGTCGAAGCACGGCGAGGAGCTTTCCCGGGATATCGCGATGGCGCACATCGCCGATAACATGGCGAAAAAGCCGGAATACCGGGCGCGCTGTGCGGACTGGAGAAATCTCATCGGGCGTATACCCGAAATGGCAAAGGAGAGCTGCCTGACGATAAAGAGCCTTGCGGTTGACGGAAAGGCACTCGCGGGGATAGTCCCGCCGTCGCCGCTGATGGGAGAAACGCTGAAATTTCTGCTGAGCGGCGTAATAGACGGAAGCTTTCCGAACGAGCGCGAATTTCTTTTGCAGGAAGCGGCAAAATATATTGCAAATAGCGAAAAAACATGATATAATCATTTTGGCAGTGTAGAATAAAACAGAATGGAGATAATAACATGGCATTAGATATAGGCATAGATTTAGGCACCGCGAATATAATAATCACCATTGCCGGAAAGGGCATTGTGCTGAACGAACCGTCCGTCGTGGCTTACGACAAGAAGAAAAAGGCGGTCGTTGCCGTCGGCTCCGAGGCGTACAAGATGATAGGCAGAACTCCGGAATACATCGTTGCAGTGCGTCCGCTCAAGGACGGCGTTATTTCCGATAACGACATGACCGAAGCGATGATACGCGAGTTTATACACATGGTGAACGGCGGCGCGATGATGAAGCCCCGTATAGTCCTTTGCGTACCCTCCTCCGTTACGGACGTGGAGCGCCGTGCGGTAGTCGAAGCGGCTATGTCCGCTGGCGCGCGCAAGGTGTTCCTTATTGAAGAGCCTATCGCGGCGCTCATTGGCGCAGGCGTGGACATCTCCAAGCCGAACGGTACGATGGTAGTCGATATCGGCGGCGGTACGGCGGACGTAGCTATCGTTTCGTTCAACGGTATCGTGCAGAGCCGCTCCATCAAGATGGCTGGCAATAAGTTTGACCAGGCTATAATCCGCCACATCACCCAGAAGTACAAAATACTCATCGGCGAAAAGACCGCAGAAAAGGCAAAGATGGAGATAGCCAACGTATTCGATCCCACCGGCGAGAAAACCATGACTATCCGCGGCAGAAACCTGTTAAAGGGTCTGCCGGAAAGCATCGAGATCTCCGACCAGGATATCTACGACGCTATCCACGAGAACGCAATGGAGATAGTGGAGCAGGTAAAGCTTGTCCTGGAGTCCACACCTCCGGAGCTTGTCGGCGATATCCTCTCCAACGGAATACTTCTCACCGGCGGCGGGGCAATGCTGGGCGGACTTCCGGAGCTTATCAGCGACAACGTAGGCGCTCCTTGCTTCGTTGCGGAAAACCCCATCGAGTGCGTTGCACGCGGCGTTGACGCGGCGTTCAAGATGTCCGGCGAGCTGCTTGACGGATTCGAGCAGATCCAGCTGTACAATTTTAAGTAAATTAGGGCAATACCGCAAATTATTGTCACGCGATTGCGCAGTCAGTTTTGCCAATATTATGCTTCGCTTATTGGCAAAACTCGATTTTTCGTCAGATTGTACAATGAGGAGTTGTTGACGGAAGCGATAGCGTTTTCAAGTCAACAACTAGCGACGCAAGGCTGGTCTGCCGGTCAACCCCTCTGTCAACTTGCGTTGACAC
>Ga0129310_1000535_pt1 | contig 45488 bp, 55 predicted proteins | sample Go1ome_2_FD_94433 | JGI IMG/M metagenome (GOLD analysis project Ga0129310, IMG submission 94433) | Western lowland gorrila individual fecal microbial communities from Wisconsin, USA - Go1022A metagenome | ecosystem: Host-associated > Mammals > Digestive system > Large intestine > Fecal | place...
ATTAATTATGTAGGGCAGAATACATTGATTTATTTCGCTTTGCACGGAAAAGTATATAGCATTATTCAGACATTATTGAAAAAGTTTGCAGTAGGTTTTTACTCGGAGGTTTTGAATAGCGTTACGCTTTCGTCAGTGTTCTGCCTGGGACTGTCACTTGTTCTGTCAGTTATTTTGATAGTTCCTGCATGCATTATAAACAGGTGGTTTCCTTTCATCGTAGAAAGGAAAAGTATAACAATAGAAAAGAGATAATAAATGAGAATGATTCTTATTAACAATCTCCTCTAACCGAACGCAGGTAGTGAGATGTACATAGTGAAAACGCCGGAAAAATAGCGTATTTACGGAACTTTTCAAGAGATGGGTGAAGCTGCGAGAGCAGTTTTTATCTCACTACCTAGGTTCAGCAACAGCGGATGATTTTATCATAAGGACTTTCAGTATCACTACCTGCGTTTGTATGGAGCACTCTGGTTTATGAACAATACATCGAAACTGCTCTATCCGAATGGTAGTAGTGATACATAGTAGAACATAAGATATAACGGTTGACACTTGAATAGCTGAGAAAATATTTATCAGCAGAAAGACAGTACGTAACCCGTATTGTGAAAAGAAATTTATAAGGAGAAAAGGCAATGATAAGAATTCTTCATTCTGTCAGCAATATGGATCGTGCTGGTATAGAGACGATGCTGATGAACTATTATCGATATATGGATAAGTCAAAAGTCCAGTTTGATTTCTTGTGTAACAAGAAAAAGCCGGGAGCATATGATGATGAAATCAAATCTATGGGTGGAAGAATTTACCATACACCGGGACTGAATCCTGCGAAGTATCCTGAATACCTCAAGTTTATGGGTAAATTATTCCATGAGCATCCGGAATATAAAATTGTTGAGGCGCACAATGGGGCACTTGGCGTATATGCACTTCATGCTGCCAAAGTGAGCAAAATCCCTGTGCGCATTTTTCATGCTCATGGGGCAAGTATAACAAAGGATTGGAAATTACCGATTAAACTTGTTTGCAAAGCAATGTTGCCAGCCAATATGAACGAGCATTATTCATGCGGTGTTGAAGCTGCAAGATGCTATTTTGGAAATAAGGTAGTTAGTGAAAATGATTATGTGTTAATTCCGAATGCGATCAAAATTTCAAATTTTGTGTTTAATGATTTAACACGAGAAAAAATCCGCAGAGAGAATGGATTAGAGGGCAAGCATGTGATAGGACATGTAGGCAGATTTATGGCTCAGAAGAATCATATGTTCCTGTTAGACGTATTTGCAGAAGTGCATAAATTGGATAAAAAGGCTCAGTTGGTTCTGCTTGGTGATGGAGAATTGATGGAAGCGGTGAAACAAAAGGCCGAAAAATTGAATCTTGAAAAAAATATTACATTTGTAGGAAATGTGGGAAATGCAAACGAATGGTATCAGGCATTTGATTGTTTTGTTTTGCCCTCCATCTGGGAGGGACTCCCAGTCGTAGGTGTAGAGGCTCAAGCAGCAGATTTGCCATGTGTCTTTTCTGCAAATGTAACAAGAGAAATTGGCTTCAGCGAACGAGCAGAATTTGTTGGATTGGATGAACCATTAACTAAATGGGCGATGACAATAGGAAAGGCGCTTCTGCAAACAGATAGAGTTGACAGAACGGATTTGATTACGGAAAAGCACTATAACATTGAAGTGGAAGCAGAGCGGCTGCAGGAACGCTATCTGCAATTGTATAAGGAACGGTGTCAGGCATGAAGATTGGAATTTTAACGCATCATTATATAAATAATTTTGGAGCTTTTTTACAGGCTTATGCATTACAGACTGCCTTGCAGGAAATGTATCCTAATGACGAAGTTCAAATTATAGATTGTATCAATGTGAAACATTTTGTGATTAATGCGGGAGGATGGTTTCGCTTTTATAGAAACAAAGAGACACTGTCCGATTGGCTACAGAAAATTAGGTTGCCTGTTACATTTGCAAAAGCTAGAAAAAAATATATGGCGCTTACGCCTACTTGCTACAATGCAAAAGACATTGAAAAACTTGGATTAGATTATATCGTAGTAGGTAGTGATGAAGTTTGGAACTATCGGGAAACAAAAGGAAATGCAAAAGTTAAATTTGGTGTTGGTCTGGAGAATGAGAAGCTGATTGCGTATGCACCGAGTGTTGGCCAAACACATGAAACAGATGTACCGGAATATGTAAAGACTGGAATTCTAAAGTTTAAGGCCGTGTCGGCAAGAGATCAGCTGACAGAAGAGCTTACTGAGAAAATTCGGAATGAAAAAATCGAAAGAGTTACAGATCCCACATTCCTTGTACATATTCCAGATGAAGAAGTGCCAGTAGTGACTCAGCCATATATGCTTTTTTATTACTGCGATGGTCTGCCAGAAGTGGAAAAGCAGAAACTTATTGATTATGCACACAAAAACGGTATGGCAGTTTATGGTGCAGGAGAATGCGATAAACGGTATACGGACATAACGGTCAATCTTACACCGTTTCAGTGGGTCTGGATGTTTCGGAATGCAGCGTGTGTGGTAACCGGGACATTTCATGGAGCAGTATTCTCTATGCTTAACCATCGTCAGTTTGCTTGCTACTTGACAAATCCCAGCAGAATTCGGAAGGTTTCATCACTTCTTGGAGAGTTTGGTCTGGCAAATAGACGCTGCGAGGGAAATGCAATTCAAATTATCGAGACACTTAATCAAAAGATAGATTATGACTCCATTGAAGTTGAGTTTGACAAAAGAAGAAGTGAAAGTAAAAAATTTCTCAAGAATGCAATTGGTTAAAAATAACGAATTGCTAATATGGGATGCAAATAGATTGGATAGGGAATATGGGAATAGTTCTTTTTGAAAATAAAAAAACTTGTTGTGGCTGCAGTGCATGTGCTTCAATCTGCCCTAAGGGAGCAATTGAGATGAAACCAGACGACCAAGGGTTCATTTATCCTGTTGTTGATTCAAATCTGTGTGTTTCCTGTGGTGCATGTAAAAAGGTATGTGCATATCAAAATGAAAATTCATTACATGAACCTGTACGGGCTTATGCCGCAGTAAATAAAAAAAAGGAACAGCTTGCGAAATCAGCTTCTGGAGGTGTTTTTGCGGCGGTCGCGACATATTTTCTGGAAAATGGCGGAGTTATTTTTGGAGCGTCACTTGATTTTGAAAACGGACAGTCAATACCGCATTTGATTGGAATTGAGAATATAGAGCAGTTGAAACGCATCCAAGGATCAAAATATGTTCAAAGTGCCGTCGAAGAAACATATAAACAAGCAAGGCAAAAATTGAATGAAGGAAGAAAAGTTCTTTTCTCAGGAACACCCTGCCAAATTGCCGGACTATATGGATATTTGAAAAAGGATTATGGCAACCTTTGGACGATTGATGTGATTTGTCATGGAGTGCCAAACGCAAAGTTTTTCAATGACTATCTTAGCGTAGAAGCAAAAAAACGTGGAGGAGTTCCAATTGGCTACTCTTTCCGAGACAAAAAACGCGGATGGGGAATGAATGCAAGATTAGATTTGAGATGCCCATCAGGTGAAGAAAAGAGCATATATATACCAGCAAGATTGACATCTTATAATACCTTGTTTTTGGATGGAGATATTTATAGAGAAAATTGCTACGAGTGTCCATATGCGCATAAAGAGCGAGTAGCGGATATGACAATTGGAGACTTTTGGGGAATTGAACAGGAACATCCTGAGTTATTGAAGCAGGATGCGTTTGATGAAAGAAAAGGCATTTCCTGCATACTTGCGAATACTGAAAAAGGTGTGGAACTGTGCAAAAAATTAACGGACAGAATTTGGTTAAGCGAAAGTTCATATGATAAGATCGCAAGAAAAAATGGACAGCTTAGTCATCCATCTGTTCAATCATCTCGTCGAAAAGTAATTATGGAGCTTTACGAAAAGGCTGGATATGACGGGGTGGAAAAATGGTTCCGCAAACAGTACAAAAAACAGATAATTGTTCACAGCGTTTATAATGTAATTCCCAGAAAAATAAGGATTGCATTAAAGAATATTATTACGAAATAGAAATATATGTGGTTGTGTGTTGCTTATAAGATAATGCGCCAGCAACTGTTAGAGAATATGTTAAAATTGATTAAAACAAAGAGTGAATAAATATGATTAATTCAAAAAGTGATTATTTAAGATATTTAAAGCAAGATAAATTAGCATTAGGAAAAAAATATAAATCACCTAAGCTAGTTCATGACGAAATTTGGCGATTTGAGATATTGCTGAGGAAGACTGAATATTATGTGAATTGCAAAAGAACATTTATTGGAAAATTATATGGAAAGGTTTTGCAGTTTCTATATTATAAGAAAAGATTGAAATATAATACTTATATTCCTTTAAATGTGTTTGGACCGGGACTTTCAATTGCTCATTTTGGTGCAATTGTAGTTAATGGAAATGCCAAGGTTGGTGAAAATTGTAGGATTCAAGATAGTGTAACTATTGGAGCAACGAATGGGGAATCATATGCACCTGTAATAGGAAATAATGTTTTTATAGGTAGCGGGGCGAGAATTATTGGTAAAATTAATATTGCCAACGATATTGCAATTGGGTCAAATGCTGTGGTTGTCAAGAGTTTTAATGAAAGCGGGGTAACAATTGGGGGAGTCCCTGCAAAAAAGATTAGTGATAATAATTCACATTCAAATTTGAATAAATGCTTGGAGTTGGATAAATGAATTCACATTCGATAAAAATCAGAAGAAACATTTTTGGGGGCATTTTTTTATTTGCATGCGCGATCATGTCTAAAGGGTTTGTGGATGCTTTATTTGTGGCGGATAATGCAAATGGAGTTCTAAATCTTTTGAAATACTTTTTTTTGCTCGGAGCTGCATTTGCCTTTTCAACATCTAATGGGAATAAAAAGGGACAGTTTACTAGAGAGTTTAAAAGTTTAATTTGTGTCTATTTGGCTATAGCATTAATTTCAATTTTTGCAATAGTTTGGAGTGAAAGATTTACCTTTAGAACTATTAAAGAATTTTGTTTTATTATATCTCCAATTATTTTTGTATATTATGCGATTAATGCGCTAGATAAAGAAGAGATTATGTTAATGGCAAAGTTTTCAGTGATAATCTATGTCGTTTCGTACTTCATTGAAATTGCCGATACCTTTTCAGTCTCTATGGCAATTAATGCAATAAAAAATTTTTCACTGTTAGGAGGACAAGCGTCATTTGCGTATGATTATTATGAGACTAGTCATTTTCCTGATCCAATGATGGCGTTGTTCTGCTATTTTTGCTATAACAATAAAAACAATCGGAAGTGGATATGGATAAGTTACATATCTATTTTATTGATGAATAAAAGGTTAATAATTCTGTTCGCTTCAATAATACTTATACTTTCTTATCTGCCGAACTGGGAAAAAATAAAGGCAGTAAAGGTTGATAAAAGAATCTGCATGATATGTGCAATCATATTTGCACTGTCTCCAATAGTTGTAATTAAATTAACAACATCTTCATTAGGCGTTTGGCTGGCTAATAAAACTGGACTTAATATGGCTGATTTTTGGATGGGCAGAGATAATATGATTCGCCTATATATAAAGAATGGCTTCCAATCGTATGGATTAGGATCCACCTATGACTTTGCTGGGAAAATGCTGGAAGTTGAAAGCGTTAAGATTTATTTAGAGACTACATTTGTAGGAAGTACATTATTATCAGTTGCTTATTGGAAAATTACAAATTGTAATTTGTTTTCAATGCTTGTTATGTTATATATTTTTTTGAATATGAATACTTCTACTTCGCTTACAACCGGTGCGTTTGCATGGATTTATTATTTATTTTTGATAGGGGGTATAAATTATGAAACCGCTAATAACGATAATAGTTCCAGTCTATAAAGTTGAAAAATATATAGATAAATGTATTGAATCTTTGACCAAACAGACATATACAAATATTGAAATAATTTTAGTAAATGATGGTTCTCCGGATAATTGTCCTAGTATTTGTGAAAAATGGAAGGAAAAAGATGATAGAATAGTTCTATTAAATAAGGAAAATGGTGGATTGAGTGATGCCAGAAATGCGGGAATGAAAATCGCAAAGGGTGACTATTTCATATTTGTTGATAGTGATGATTACGTTTCTAAAGATTATGTCGCTTATTTATTTGACATGTTAGAATCAACCCAAGCGGATATGGCGGTTGGGAAAATGGAAAAGTTTATGGAAGGTTCATCTCCGAAAGTTGAACGCATTGATCGAGAGTATGTTTTAACATTCAATGCAACAGAAGCAATCCAAGATTTTTTATATGAAAAGCATTCTTCCACCAGCGCTTCATGTAAAATTTATAAAAAAGAATTATTTGAGGGTGTGGAGTTTCCTGTTGGAAAAAAATACGAGGATTTATATACTTTATATCGAGTCGTATCTAAATGTGATGTAGTTGCGTACGGTAATAGACCAATTTATTATTATTTGATTCGGAGCAACAGTATCATTGGAACATTGAATCCATTAAAGAATAGGGACTTTTTACTGGCTGCGAAGGAAGTACATTTGTATGTGCTAAATCATTATCTAACTATCAGGAAAGCAGCGGATTTTAAATTGTTTCAGGCATCCATAGAGATGTTCGTGAAATTTCCTGAAAATACTGATAATGATGAAACAAAATCCTATAAGGAAGAACTGTGGGGATATATTAAGAAATATAGACTTCAAATTGTTCTGGATAAAAATTGTAAACCTAAATACAGAATACTTGCATTTGTATCTTTTTCAGGACAGAAATCTTTGCGACGGTTCTTTCAGTTTGCTTCTAGGAGATAATAATTATGCACGCATATTTAATAATGGCTCATAAAAATTTGGAACAAATAAAAAAATTGCTGCAATTATTAGATTATCCTGAAAATGATATCTATATTCATGTTGACGCAAAAGCAGATACGGTTGTTAGACTTTTTGACTATACATCATGTTGCACTAAATCCAAAGTTTTTCAATTGTCGCAAATTAAATCCGCTTGGGGAAGTTATAGCTTAATTGAATGCGAGTTACTTTTATTGGAACAAGCTGCCGAAAATAAGAAATATGATTATTATCATTTGATTTCAGGTATGGACCTACCGTTAAAAACGCAATTTGAAATTCACCAGTTTTTTGAAAAAAACAATGGCAAACAATTTGTTTACTTTTCAGGTAAAAATAGCGAAAATACTTACCAAATAAAAAGAAGAGTCAAATACTATTGGGCGACAAGCTACTATAATTTTTTGAACTTTATAGATTTTAGAGTGGTAAGAAAGATTGACTATTTTCAAATTAGATTGCAGGAGCTATTTCATATTAATAGGTTGAAAGATGATAACTTGATCTTTTTTCACGGCTCGCAGTGGTTTAGTATAACAGATGATTTAGTGCGGGATTTACTGAAAGAAAAATGTCAAATAGCGAAATTGTATAAGAATACTAATTGCTGTGATGAGGTGTTCCTACAGACGTTCATTGCGAATAATAACAAGTGGCTTTCAAGGTTATATGAATCAAAATTTGATGAAGATTGCCATGCAAATATGAGAAAAATTGATTGGTCTAGGGGCGGTCCTTATGTGTGGAGAAAAAAGGACTTTGAAGAATTGATTGATAGTGACTGCATGTTTGCCAGAAAATTTGATGAGAAAATAGATTCAGAAATAATTGAATTATTGTATGAACGAATTTTGACGAAGGATAATTATAATAATGAAAAATAAATTCATTGGCGTTAATGCATTGCTTAACGCAATTAAAACTATTTTTTCCATTATATTTCCACTAATAACGTTTCCGTATATATCTAGAGTGTTAGGTGTTGAAAATATTGGAATCTATAATTTTAGTACATCGGTAGTTAGTTATTTTACGCTACTAGCGGGGCTAGGAATCAATACATATGCAATAAGAGAAGGGGCTAGGTATAGAAATAGCAAGAAAGAAATTTCAGAATTTTGCTCAGAAGTTTTTTCAATTAATTTAATATCGACTCTTATATCGTATGGTATTTTGGCTGTGTGCTTGCTTTTTTTACCAAGCTTACATGACGATGCTCTAATAATATTGATATTAAGTGTTTCTATTTGTTTCACAACACTAGGATGTGAGTGGGTTTTCAATATCTATGAAGAATTTGGGTATATTACAATAAGAACAATATTGTTCCAAATAATATCACTTATCCTAATGTTTGTCTTTGTAAAAAATAAACATTCATTAATACAGTATGCATTGATCACAGTGTTGGCAACATCAGGTGCAAATATTATAAATATATTTGCCAGAAAAAAATTCTGCGACATTAGGTTCTGTTTTGGGGTAAAATTAAAAAAACACTTGTTCCCTATATTAATTTTATTTGCAAACTCTATAGCGATGACAATATATATCAACTCAGATGTAACCATTCTGGGACTGATATCAGGTAACTATTATGTTGGACTTTATTCAGTTGCAACTAAAGTTTATACCATGCTTAAATCGTTGCTAGGCGCTTTAATTGTTGTATCAATTCCTAGATTGTCGTCTTATCTCGGAGCAGAAAATAAAAAACAATACATAGAGACATCTTCAATTATACTTAATGCATTAATTACTATTGCGGTTCCTGCAATGGTAGGAACATTTGCTTTAAGTGATGAAATAGTATTGATTTTATCGGGGAGAGAATACATTGCCGCTTCTATGTCTTTGAAAATATTAAGTGTGGCGTTAGTATTCAGTATATTTAGCTGGTTCTACACTTCTTGTGTACTTGTGGTAAATAAACAAGATAAGAGTGTACTGAAAGCAACAACCCTTGCAGCTGTGGCTAACATTGTTATGAATGTGATTTTGATTCCGTATTTTAATCAAAATGCCGCGGCTCTTACCACAGCCCTTGCAGAATTAATATCGGCATTTGTCTGTTATTGGTATGGAAGAAAATATTTTCATGCTAATTTACAGAAAAATGATATTATTTCGGTACTCATGGGTTCATTCCTGATATTGCTAATTTGTTATTTGGTGAGATTATGTATATCAAGCCTATGTGTGAGTGTAGTTGTGTCTGTTGTGATATCTATGATTATATATGGAGCAGTATTAGTGTTGTTTAGAAACAACTCATTAAAGTATATTTTAGATTTTGTAAAAAGAAAATAAGTGATGGGAATTTTAAGGTTTTTTTACATAAATTTTCACCCACCAATAAACAGTAGAATCAGAATTATATAAACTATATGACATTTAATAGCATAGAGGGAGAAAACAAAAATGAACACAACATTACTTATCATGGCGGCCGGAATCGGTAGCCGTTTTGGAACAGGAATAAAACAGTTGGAGCCGGTCGATGATGCGAACCATATCATCATGGACTACTCAATCCATGATGCGATTGAAGCTGGTTTCAATCATGTGGTATTTATTATCCGTAAGGATATCGAGAAGGAGTTCAAAGAGGTCATCGGTGAGCGCATTGCCTCCATTTGTTCTTCTCATAATGTAACTGTGGATTACGCTTTCCAGGATATCAACGATATTCCGGGAGAACTTCCGACAGGCCGTACAAAACCGTGGGGAACTGGACAGGCCGTGCTTGCTGCGAAGGAGGTTATCAAAACACCGTTCATTGTGATCAATGCAGATGATTACTATGGTAAGGAGGGCTTCAAGGCTGTCCATGAGTATTTGGTGAATGGCGGTAAGTCTTGTATGGCAGGCTTTGTACTGAAGAACACATTGTCTGATAACGGCGGTGTAACTCGTGGCATCTGTAAGATGGATGAGAATGGGAACTTGACTGAGGTTGTGGAAACCAAGAACATCGTCAAGACTGCGAGTGGAGCAGAGGCAGACGGTGTGGCTGTCGATGTGAATTCTCTGGTTTCTATGAATATGTGGGGATTGACTCCAGAATTTCTGGATGTGCTGGAAAAAGGCTTCAAAGAGTTCTTTGAGAAAGAAGTGCCAGGTAATCCACTGAAAGCGGAGTATCTGATTCCTATCTTTATTGGAGAATTACTGGAGCAGGGCAAGACGTCCGTAAAGGTTCTGAAGACTAATGACACCTGGTATGGCATGACTTATCACGAGGATGTTGCAGCGGTAAAGGACAGCTTCAAGAAGATGCTGGAGGACGGAGTGTACAAGGCTGACCTGTTCAGCGATTTGTAATATGATTAAAGTATTCTCCAAAATCCTCACGAACATCCTGACCGCCCTCTACGAACCGTTTGGCTTCTCAGTCTTACTCTCATTCCTGGCCATGTTTTTCTACCTATATGCTTATGAGCCTACCGAAGCCGGCAAAGGGTGGAAGAGTGCCATAGTGACATGGTATAAGAAATTCAAAGAGAGCGTGTTCTTCCGTAAAATATGGTTATTGGCTTTTGTGACAGGGTTAGTATTATTCCGGGCGCTGCTGAACCGAAACCTGTGGATGAACCCATTGAGTAATGTCATGGGTGGCTGGGGCATCTGGGAGACAGTGAACGGTGAGAGAAAGCTGACCACAGAGTGCATTGAGAACGTGATCATGATGGTGCCGTTTTCAGCAGTAGTGATGTGGACGTTTCAGGAGAAAGTGGGGAAGGGCTGGAAGAAGATATTGTGGCAAAGCGGAAAGATAGCGTTTATCTTTTCGGTGATAATAGAAATGCTGCAGTTATTGCTTCGCTTGGGGACGTTCCAGCTGTCGGATATTTTCTATAACACAGTCGGCGGAGTGATTGGCGGACTGATGTACTACGGAATAATGAAGATAAGAAAACGTCTGTAAAAAGATATGGAACTGTGATATACTCAAAGTGGGTCGTCCGGATCTGGTCCGCCCCAACCTACATACACAATTTCAGCATCATCAAAACCACGCCAGCTTAACCGTTGGCCGCAGCGGTCACAGAAGAGTTGGTATTCGTGCTCCAGTGTAGTTCTACACCGTGGACACTTTGGAAATGCCAACTTTTCTTTGTATACACATATCTGCTTCACCCGTTTTGGACTCCTGTATGTAGGAGATAAAAGCAGATCGAGGATTACGGTGTGTGGTTTGACATCCAGTTTCCAATTTTCATCGAACCAATCTAATTTATTTTTCATGTGATTTACACCTCCATGTGTATAGCATAGAGGAAATCACATGAATTGTGGGAGTGTGAACTCCTGTTGCTGCTCGAAACTTTGCACACCTCTCCGTGGTGAGTAGCAGGCAACGCTGATAAAGCGGCTGAGAATGTAAAGGACAAGTGAATTAACAGAAAGCGTGGATGTATGGAACGTCTCTTGAGTAGAAGACCCTTTTTCTATCGTCTTCAAAGCGGTTATTACATGATGGGAAGTTCAAAATTCCTAAAGTGTAGTAATCGGAATGACCAGATTACTGCAATAAGGTTTTGGGACGAAGTCGCTAAAATCGGAGAGACAAAAATGGTGCCGCAGTGGAGTGTGAGTGAAGTGGATAAGAACGGACTTTCGCCATTTTTCACCATTGCCTTAAATTATGCTCAGGGAATGTGGAATGAAGCAAGTGGTACATATACTCAAAGCATTACACTTTTGAATGGGCTTAGTGATACAGATAAAGAACTACTGAAAAAAGAAGTAAGTATTTTTGTGGCTTGTATGCAGAATATGGCTTGAGTTTTAAAGACGATTTCCCTTAAAAGTGGGAGCGGAAGCTCCCTACGCTGCTCTGATAATCACACACCTCTCCGTGGTGAGCAGCAGGCAACGATCTATGAATTGAGAATTCGCTAATCGGCTGAGATGTGAGAAAACTATAGAGAAAAAAGTAAAAACTTTTGAAAATAAATAGAGGGATATGAATGACAAAAAGATTAGATGAGGACTCCATTCATCCTTCAGAAACAGCCTATGATAAAACCATAAAAAGAATGGAAAAACGGGAAGCATGCATTCTGAACAGTCCAACAATGCAGGTGGCGGCCAGTGTTGCAGAACAAATAAGAGTCCAACAGGCACCACTTATTCAAGCATTGCAACCATTGCAGGATGCCATGCAACCATATCATAATTTGATGGAGCAAAATAGTTTGGGGCTTGCCGTTGCAACTGCATCTTTATCTTCTGTGGCGCAAACATTGGTTCCAAGTGATGCCATGAGCTCTATGACAGGAACATTGAATGCTGTAGCTACGGCTATGCAGCCCTATCGAGATATAAATCCATTTAACTCAGATGTTCTTGCTGCATTTGAGGCGGCAACAATAACACCTGAGTTGAGAGAGTTTCGTACACAGTTTGAAGGTAATGTTCAAGCAATGGGCAGCGGCTTGTCTGCCATTTCTGATTATATAGGTGGATTGACATCACAGTGGGATAATGCGCTTGCTTTAAATGATGTGCTAGAGCGTAGTATTGCGGCACAGAATTTTGCTGTGGTAAGGATGCTGCCAAATTATGATGACTTGGAATTGCCACGAGGAAGTAAAAAAGTATTAAAGTCTTTGACCAAAACAACTGCCAAAAAGCTGTTGCAGTCTGATAAAATTCAGTTTGATCCGAAAGAAAAGGACTTTTACCATAAAGACTCTCCAGACATTAAGTTATCAGCAGACCAAATTACTGTGGTAGAAAGCTCACTGGAACTGTTTGAAGAATTTTCGCTTGATAGTTTAGTTTCTTTTGAAAGTAAATTGGAACAGAATTATGCATTTGCGTTACAACATCCGGTAGGTGCCAGAATATTTGAAATGCTTAAGAACTGGAAGCATTTCATCAGTTTTGAGGACATTACATATTACCATGCAAGGATATTAGGCGAACATCAGCGTCCATATCATGATTCTGAAATGATGAAAGCACCTACAAATGTTTCAGCACATGGTCGCTATAATGAGGTAGGAAGAAGTTGCTATTATATCGCCGAAGATAAGGAAGGTGCATTAAAAGAAATTTACAAGCACAGTGGAGGAACAAAACCTCGTGTGCAAGTAATCGGTCTTAAAGCCGTAAAACCTGTTAAATTATTGGATCTGTCAGGAGAAGCAAAGAAAACAAACCGCTTCATTGAGCATATGAGATTTACCGTAGAAAATGAAACTGGCAAAACAGTACATGAATATCTACTTCCTAATTATGTTGCATCATGCTGCAAGGAAATAGGAATTGATGGAATCAGATATAGAAGTACAGGATATAACTGCTGTGTTCTTTGGAAGGATGATTATTTTGAATATGCAGAAGGCAGCAGAGAAGTAATACCAGAGTAAGATGAATATATATAAGTGAATATAGAATGGAACCTTAAAAAAATCTGAAGGACTGGAGGATAAGGTATGAATTCAAGTGCACTGAAACGGACATTAGTTGCAGATTTACAATATGACCCTAAGTTTTCGGATTGTAAAGACGAATTGTTTCCGATAATTAGCAGAAGTACAATTAACTGTGTTCCACAATGGAAATTTGCAACAAGATCAAATCAACACTGGGAAAATGTTGAAATTCGAGTGCCAATTCCTTTGATGGCTAAAGCAACAGAGTTAAAAGATAAAATCGATAGACTGGTATATTATGTTTACGAAGAAGATGATGAATACGCCATTCAAGATGTGGAACTCAGACCACAGATAATATATTCTGATATTGAGCCGGAAGTATCAAATGATGTTGAGTTCGATAGAATCCAAGATGTTTTAATACAAGGAATTAGAGATGCGAAGTATTTGATTTGGGTTGCTGTTGCATGGTTCTCTAATGAGGTTTTGTATCAGGAATTATTAAAGAAGAAGCAAAACGGTATACACATACGGATCATTATTTCAGATGAAGATTCAAATCAAAACCTATTGCCAGGATTAAAAGAAAACTTTGAATGTGTTGTTGTTCCACGTTCTGGTGTGTGGGGAACAAATCGTATGCATGATAAGTTTTGTATTGTGGACTTAGACTATATCATGCATGGATCTTATAATTGGACGAAGGCCGCTAATTATAATGGAGAAACATTGGTAACGACGGTTGACCGTGATTTGGTAAAAAAATTCGCAGATGAGTTTTTGAAAATATATAATGAAAATAAATGAGATATTAGTTCATCATCTCTACAGTGCTATACTTAAACCACTAAAAAGGAAAGAGGTTATCACCTATGCCCAGAACGAAAGGCAGCAAAAACCGTCCCAAGCATACCAATAATTCAGTCTCCAAGACTGACTATGCATCCCAGATCGCAGAAAAGCAGGAATCTATCACTTCACTTACTTCAGAAATCTCATCCATTACCGCCAACATTGATGCTCTGAAGGCAGAACTGAAAGAGAAGAAGGCTGCTCTTAAGTCCGTCCAGAAAGAAGTGACAAAGTTGGAAGCTAAGAAGGCGGCAGCCGATCAGAAGGCCGCCGAAGAAGCAAAGAAGGCCGAAGCCGAAGCTGTGCTGAAAAAGCTGCTGGCAAGCGGTATGAGTGCAGATGAGATTTTGGAAAAACTGAAATAAGCACACTATTGTGTATTACATCGGAAAGGAGATCCACATCAATGGAAGAAATCGTTAAGTTCTTAAAAGAAGCTGAAACATATTACTTGGCAACGGTCGAAGGTGACCAGCCGAGAGTGCGTCCGTTTGGCACGGCACATATTTTTGAGGGCAAGCTGTACATCCAGACTGGTAAGAAGAAGGATGTTTCCAAGCAGCTGCACGCCAACCCGAAAGCGGAACTGTGTGCATTCAAAGGCGGCGAGTGGATTCGTGTGACCGGCGAACTGGTAGAGGATGACCGTGTGGAGGCAAGGCAGTCCATGCTGGATGCCTATCCAAGCCTGAAGAAGATGTATGCCGCAGATGATGGCAACACGGAGGTATTCTACTTCAAGAATGGTGTGGCTACCATCAGCTCGTTTACCCATGAGCCGAAAGTAATCAAGTTCTGATAATAATGCCGTGTGGACTGAACTTCAGGAGTTCACGCGGCATATTTTGAAGACTGTTATATAGTTTATAACGGAAATAAAAGAAATGGAGCGTAAGAATATGGACTTATCGAAAATACATCACATTGCAATCATCGTATCTGATTATGAAGCAGCTAAGGATTTCTATGTGAACAAGCTGGGATTCTCTGTTATCAGGGAAAACTATCGCCCAGAGCGCAAAGACTGGAAGTTGGATCTGCGTGTTAATGAACACACAGAGTTGGAGATTTTCGTAGAAGAAAATCCGCCGAAGCGTGTGAACCGCCCAGAGGCCTGTGGCCTGCGTCACCTTGCTTTTTGTGTGGACAGCGTGGAGCAGACAGTGAAAGAACTGGCAGAGGTTGGGATTGAATGTGAGCCGATTCGGGTGGATGACTATACTGGTAAGAAGATGACCTTTTTCTTTGACCCGGATGGATTGCCGCTGGAGTTGCATGAATAAAGGACAGAGAGATAATGTGAGCTATGGGAAAGAAAAGACCATATAAACCCCGTAAGCCTGGCGGCGGCCGGAAGAAACTGAAGCCGGAGTATGATGCCGGGAAGAATCTGAAAGAGCAGATGGAAGCTGCTGTTGCACTTTATGAAGAAGAATGCTCCCTCCAAGACATCGCCGATGCCCTGAACCTAAATCCCATCAAAGTGAGAAAGCTGCTCATCACAGCCGGTGTGTATGAATCGGATGTAGCGGAGAAGGTGCAGGATACCTTTGAAGAGTACCGAGAAACACAGAGTTATAAAGAGGCAATCCTCTCAACCGCAGCAACCCTAGAACTATCCAAATCTTCCGTCACCTCATACCTGCCATATAAAAAAGGTGTGTACTTCCCAAGTACAGAAAAAGAAAAGATCAGTGTTGGAGCAGAGCGGCAGCGGAGATACAGAGCAATGAAGCGGTGGAAAACTGATACGACAGAAGAAAACTTCTGGGGTGTGGTTCTAGCCTATGCTGGTGTGCGCTTCAAAACTTATTCTGGTCTACCATTTACTTATGAGGTGCGGAAAGGTCGGAACGGCAAATACACAAAGGAGCTGTGGATCGACAGGCGGGAGAAGAGTAAGAGTCTGGCGTGGAGTTCGGTGCTGTTGGCACTGGGCAATATTAAAGGGGAAGTAGTTGACCGCCCAAAGGCTCTGGGCGATATCCGGGGTGTGACTTACATATACGGAATGTTCTATCGGTTCGGAGTGATCGATGTGCCGGACGAGGTGAAGGAGAAGATGAGGAAAAATGATCGAAGCAATAAAAAACAGAAGAAGCATCAGGAAGTACAAGAACAAAACGGTGGACAAAGAGAAGATTGAATGTGTCCTTCAAGCAGGAATGCTTGCACCTTCTTCAAAAAACCGCCAGCCGTGGAAGTTCGTTGTAGCAGTGGGCGGAGCAAAAGAGAAAGCCTGCTATGCAATGGAAGAGGGAATTAGGCGTGAGAAGAAAGAACCTTTTATTCCGGACAGTAGTCCTTATATCAATGGAGCGGAGCATACGCTTCAAATCATGCAGCAGGCTCCGGTACTGATTTTTATTGTGAACACACTGGCTGCTTCTTTTGATAAGGCACTTTCGATGGATGAGCGAGTATCCGAAATCTGCAATGCACAGTCAATCGGCGCAGCTGTTGAGAATATGACACTGGAAGCTACAGCGCAGGGGCTTGGAAGTTTGTGGATTTGTGATTCGTTTTTCGCCCAGAAAGAGTTGAGTGACTGGGCTGGTGGTGAGTTGTATGCGATTCTGGCAGTTGGCTATGCCGATGAAACTCCAGCGGCAAGGCCGAGAAAAAAGTCAGAGGATGTTATTGAGTGGAGAAAGTAAAAAATCTAGTTGCTATGTGCAAAAGTCTACGGTAAGATGTGCCGTAACCGGGGAGCAGAATGTATTGCTCACGGTTGGAAAGGATGGAAGCATTATAGAAAGACTGAAGAAGATGCTGGAGGAATATTTGAAGAAAAATGAGCCGGAGTATTACCCGCCTGTGGAGAATCTGTTGGATTTGATTTACGAGCATTACACGGAGAACAACCCGGCGGCACCGAAGACCACAGTGGCCGGAAGAGCAGCAAAGGAAAAAGAGAAAGAACTGGAGAGGTGGCTGCGAGGGCTGGATGGCATGGATCGGTTGGTTGAGGACTATGGCGGCCAGATACCCCTCTGGGAGAAAATCATGGACCGGCAGGGGAACGTGTGCTGTGTTTGGGAGAAGACTGCTTTCGAGGAAGGTCTGAAAGTCGGGATACGGCTCATGACGGAAGTATATAGTTTATAACGGAAATAAAATGGAAAGACACACAAAAAATTACCCTCGCTTGTTACGGCGAGGGTGTGTGTTCTTATTGTTCCGGCTTTTCGGCCTTTTTCTTCTTCGGTGCGATCATCTTGTGACCGGAGTAAATTGCCATACCCATGCAGCCTAATGCTCCGTAGGCAAAATACTTGTGTGCCTTCATCAGTTTCTTGTAGCCTGTGCAGAAGCAGCCCGCCATACAAGCAAGTGCTCCGAGTGACCAATACTTATGTGCTTTCATTTGTTGTGTTCCTCCTATGTGTTTTAATCGTTATCTTCTGCTCGTATTCTGAGCAGTTCTTCTATTTCATTGTTACTCGCCGGCCGTACTGCTTTTTTATCATTGTGTTCTACCGCACCGCAGTCTGGACAGCGATCGGGCAGCTTTTCAGCAGGGAAGCAGTAGCGACAAGCATCGCAAAAATAATAACTCAATTCATGTTCACCTCTAAGATATCCTCAAACGGAATGATGGTCGGCAGCTCTTTGCCGATGGCATTCGTCACCCCGGTGTAAATCTTCAGTTCCTTGTTTATCGCATCCACGGAGTCAACCTTGCCGGGAAGCTCTTCATAATATCCGTCCGTGAAATACTTTACCTTCACCAACTGATTTTTTCTCAGCTGGCTTATCTTGCTCCCCAATCTCTCTTTCTGTTCCTCGGACAACTCTACCCGTTTGCCTTTCAGGTGATCTTTTCCCTCGGATGCAATCTCATCCTCGTAACCGCGTAAAGCAGCAAACGGAGAGAAGATTTTGGCTCGGTTAGATATGGTCATCCGTGGTTTGATGGGCTCTGGCCGAGAGAGGGGGAGCAGGTCAGCATATTTCATCTGGACGGCTCTGCCTTCCGGTGTGTTCTTATAATCAGTCAAACCAGCCACCCCACAATCTTATAAATTATCAGTAGCCAGATCAGTACGATAGGGATAGCGTAGTACCATTTCTTCGGCTTGCCATCCTGCCACATATTCTCGGCGGCTTCTAAGTTTCGCTCCCATACATCGGCTGGAATTAGCTTGATGGTGAGTGCAATCAATGCTGGCAGGAGAATCACATCATCCAGATAACCGAGAACAGGAATGAAGTCTGGAATCAGGTCGATAGGGGAGAGCGCATAGCCAACCGTTATGCCGGCGAGGATTTTTGCAAGTGTCGGGGTGTCCTTGTCTTTCAGGGCGAGGAAAACAGCAGGAACCGTTTTCTTTAATGATTTTGCGCGCTCTTTTAGGTTCATCACGCCAGACCCTTTACAAATTTTACAGCTCCATCAATCTCCTCCGCATTCGGATGTCCTTTGGAGATGCCGCCGACCAGCTTGAACGGACCGAATGTGTCGAAGCCGGGGCAGCCGTAGGAACCGATGACCGTAGAGCCTTTCTGATGGATGGATTCTGTGATTTTGTTGGTGTAGCTGTCACGCTTTGCTCCGTAAGTATAGAGCAGAGCAGTTTTCTTCCCAGCAGGAAGATTCTTCTCCACGAATGCCATCACTCGCTTTTCAAACTGCGAGAAGTAGATGCCAGATGCAAAAATAATGAGATCGTAAGGCGTGAGATCAGCAGTGTCGGTTTTGGTGACATCAATCAAAGTAGTGTCGGGTGTAGTAACAGCATCGATCAGCTTCTTCGTGTTACCGTGATGCTCAGAATAATATACGATTGCAGTTTTCATGGTGTTCTCCTTTACTTAGCTTTATGACCGCCTATCTGTTCGTTTCTTTCCCTCATCGTAGCTCCATCCAGATAGTTCGTGCCTTTCAGTACGGCGTTCTTGCCGAACTTTTTCTTGATGCCCAGCATCACATCCTGTAGTTTCTTCTCTTTTTCCAGCTTGCTTGTGTCCGTGAACAAATCGACTTGGAAGATTCCCTCATCCTTGACCACACGGTTTGCGGCAATAGTGATTCGTCTTACGGTCAGAGTTTTATCAGCTATCTGGTCGAACAGGGTAGCAGCGGCCTTGATGAGCTGACTGCCGAGGTTGGTCGGGTTATCTAATTTTACAGTGCCGTGTGCGCCTTTCGGAACGGTGCGGCCGTAGTGGTCGATGTGTACCGGACCTTTATATTTACCGCTGTCGCAGTTCTCCCGGTCGTAGCCGACATCCAACGTGAGGGAGTCCGTAACCAGTCCTTTATCTGTGAGCTGGAGAACGAGACTGTCTGCCATTTCCTGGACGATGATCCGAGCTTTATCATACGGATAAGGGCAGGAGAGTACCTGTCCTTCTGAGATACTGTTGGTGCTTGGTTTATAGGCTTTGATCTCCTTCATGCCGCAGGGTTCCAGACCCCAGGCATGGTCGATCAGAAGCTCCGCATCGATGCCGAATTCCTTATATAAGATGTCCTGATAGTTCATGCTGTACCGGGCGAGTTCGCCCATCGTGCGGATGCCGTGCTTCTCCAGTTTCTTCACTGTGCCGGGGCCGGTCATCCAGAAGTCGGTGAGCGGTTTGTGATCCCATAGCAGGTAGCGGAAAGACTCCTCATCCAGTTCAGCGATGCGCACACCATCTGCATCGGGAGCGGCGTGCTTGGCGGTGATGTCCATTGCCAGCTTTGCTAAATAGAGATTAGTTCCAATCCCACCAGTGGCCGTGATCCCGGTCGTGTACAGCACTTCCCGGATCATCGTCTTCACGAGGTCATGCGCCGACATCTGGTAGTGGGATAGGTAGGATGTAAGATCGAAAAAGCACTCATCTATGGAATAGACCACAATATCCTCTGGTGCAATGTACTTCAGATAGATGCCATAAATCTGGCGGGATACCTTTTCATAGTACGCCATCCGGGGCGGTGCGATAAGATAATCGACTGCGATAGATGGGTCGGAGAGAGCGGTCGAATCATAGGAAGAAGATGCGAAAGTCGGAACACCATCCTTATACACAGCTTTTCTTGTTCGTACTGCTTCTCTCAGCCGCTGTGCATTTAACTCTTTGACCTTCTGCACGACCTCAAACAGCCGCGCTCGGCCGGGAATCCCGTATGCTTTGAGGGAAGGAGACACAGCCAGACAGATGGTTTTCTCTGTGCGGCTTGCATCAGCTACGACCAGATTCGTGGTGAGAGGGTCGAGGTGACGTGCGCAGCATTCCGCGGAAGCGTAATAGCTTTTCAGGTCTATACTGGCGTAGATGCGTCTCATTTTCGTTCCTCCCCTCTGTGTTCATGTTATTTTGCCTTTTTTAGTTCATCAATTTCTTTCTGAAGCTGGTCGATTTTCTCGTTTTGCTTTCGGAAAATTTCTTCGTTTGTCTTGATATTCTGATTATAAGCTAGTGCGAGAGTCATCAGAGCCAGACGAAGCTCTCCATCGGGGATCTCTGAACAGGCTTTCGCCATTTCATCTCGGTCGGTGATGCCGCCGAGTTTGCTGAGTTTTTCTATCAAAGTCATAGTGCGCCTCCTCATTATTATTGCCCATTTCTTTCCACAAACCATCGGCCAAGCCGACCAGTGAACCGTGGGTCGATATGCTCAAAGAACAGGTGCTTTTCCTGTCCTTGAATGAGGACTGTGAAGCAGTCACCGCTGCACCCATTGTCCGCAGTCCCGGCGGGGCGGAAGTCGCGCACTTTTTCGATTGGAAAGGTGCGACCATCTGCCCATGTGATGGAAGTCGGCTGCATATAGCCGGTGGCATCGAAAGTGGAATCAACCTTTACATAGATTTTTTCGGGTTTTGCGTGCATCGGCTTCACGGTGCAGTCCTCCTTCCAAACTGTGACTTTTATTCTTCCAGTTCTTTCACACCAAAATAGATGATCGTGTTGACCGGTTTGCTCTTGTCAACAACGACCCCTTGCATTTCATAATCAAAAGATTCGTTGGTAAGAACTTCCAGACCATACATCTCGTCAGTAGGAGCATAGGTCATTACCTGACATTTGGGGTATGCTTCGGAAAGTTCATCATTCACGTCATGGATGAGTTCATCCGTTACTTCTCCGATGCTGGAGCCGAATTCGACGCCAACGACCTGACCCTTAACAGGAAATTTGAAAATACCGTAGAGTTCAGGGTCAGAATTTTCCGGGTGACGGACAGCATTGGGAAAGCGATAAAGCACGTATTTCATTTGTAAATCCTTTCTGCTGGCATAGTCAGCCTTTTTTGTATTCGTTATTTTTACAGATGGCCAGCATCATCGGAAATCACACCCAGAAAGTTTCGGCTGGGCATATCCGGGAGATGCAGGTGATTATCATCGTTCATCTGCTGCAATTTTAGGAGCAGCAGGTTGACATTGGTTCCAAGACTACGAGCAATCTGCACGACATCGAATCCATCATGAATGAGAGATTCTATAGTTGTGTCATCCAGAAGCAGATTGGCGGCGAACAGATTTGCTTCATATTCTGTAGAATTAGTGATATTGAAAAGTTCAAATTCCATAAGACATTCCTGCGTTTTACCGAGAGAGCGGTGGAGCAGGGCATGCCCTAATTCATGAGCGCACACGAGTCGCTTCATTTCATCGGACATCGTTGCATTGATAAAAATGAAACTGTTGTTGAGAACAACTTTGAATGCACCCTTTTGCCGTTTGAAATCACTGCGTTCCAGAACAGTGATGCCGAGAGCATCAGCAATTTCAAACGGATCATTACTGTGATAACGCCGGATCAAACGGCGCGGCAGGATAGAGGCTTGTTTACTGATCATTGTATAATTTCACTCCCCTTTTCTATAAGAAAACTTAAGAATCGGAGCTATCACTGGAAATACCTCTGTACTTTTTGGGAACATATTTCCGGTTCTTTTCTTTTGCAATCCAGTAAGCCTCTTGGATGGCTTTCATCATTGCATCCATATCTTCTTCCGCAAGCTCACCACCAGCATAAAGACCAGACACCTCTTTAACAAGTCGTTCAGCCTGTGCATTGCCACGGGAACCATATTTTTCGGTGGCCTTGATGACAAAGTCTGCATTGTCGTCTTTAAGCGTAGCAACATCCACATTAAGTGCTGTGGCGAGGAGTTGATAATTTTCCTGTTGTTTGGGAAGACGCTCTCCGCTTTCGTAATTTTGAATCGTGCGCAGCGCAATACCAGTCATTTCGGCGAGTTGACGCTGTGAATATTTGGCGGCGAGGCGGGCCGCCCTGACTTTTTCTCCGAATTTCATAGTGTAACCTCCATCGGTTGTGCATGTCATTTTTTTATGTTGCGCTTGACATGACGCAAGTTGAATTGTATAATGTGCTTGTAAACGCAACTTGCATGATTATAGTAACGCAAGAAACGCAACTTGTCAAGAGAGAAATGATATAAAACACGAAAGAAAGTTGTAGATGGGAGGATGGCTATGGATTATGGAATTTACACAACCCAAGGGAAAAAGACGCTCTTGGGAAATCGGGCAACAGTAAATGGTCGAGACGCGATTGCTTATGTGAAGAATGGACAGTTGCAGTCCTATGCTTATATGGATGACTTTGCATCACAGTTCTATTCCGGACCCCGTCTGGCATTTGAAGACCCGGAAGAAGATAAGCGTGCTTGACTTTGGAACAGGCTTGACTCACCGCAGGACGTGTGAGCCAGCAAAACTTTTTAGACACTACTTGTAGGTGCTGCTCAAATAAACGTAGTAAGCCGAGGTAGACATTCAGATAACCCTTAGATGGGGCTGTCTGGAGTCTGCCTCGGCTTTTTTTTATTTATTCGGTAGCAGCATTTTCGACAGGTCTTCAGTTGTGGAATTTTAGTGCGGCAATTCAGAATCGCCGGGTTGTTGCAAGTAGTTCTTGCTGAAAGCAGAAAATGACTCTAATTCATCATAAACGACCCGTTTTGAGGAGGACGATGCGTCTTTCAACAATAAAAGGGCCTTTATAGTGTCGTATTCATCCATACTGGGTGAGATAGAGGACAGAATCTGAGTTTCGCTGATTGGATAGGTAAGAACGGCGTCGTGGTCAAGAATATGCTGATAAGCCTTGTAGAAAGCTGCAACGACCGGCTCTTCCTTCATCAGCTTGTCCAGTTCTGGTTTGGAAATCCTGAATACTGGTGAAACCTCGGATAGCAGACCGGGAATGTACTTCATCTTTTCATCAGGAACGGGATTTGCGAACATGACGAAATTTTGTAGAAGAGGAGAGTGGCTGTGCAGTGATGTCGCTGTGATAGAAATACCTCTTCTGAAGTAAAGGCTTTGTGTACGAAAGTGCTGCCGCGTGTAATAGAGGAAATAGAAGTCGCCTAAATCATTTGTGAGCTGGATGAAAATATTCGAGTGAACGGTATCGAATACTGGAATGCCGTATAGTGTCCGTTCCGATGATTTTACTTCTCCATTTACAGTTTTTGCCTGTGCATAGTAGGTGAATGTGGCATGGGGACCAGCAGAAGAGTTCTGGAGGTCGAGTTTGAACTTCACAAGATCCTTGCTCTTATGATTAGAGGTATAAAGGAAACCATGAAAAGTGCCAAAGTACTTGGGGTCGCTCAGAACGACAAATTTACCGCCATCATCTTGTGAGCAGGTAAAGTCTAAATCCGCAGTAGCAGGTGGAGAAAGAATATAAGCAGTGTCAAGATGAAGGCATCTGCAAATCGAGATAACAGTTATCATATCAAGCGCATCGGAACTGAAGTCCAATGTGTTTTTTACGGTGTTGTAATTTGCACCGAGAGAATCAGGCTGATTATTGATTTCATTTGTGAGTTGGTAAGTACTCCATCCGGATTTATCAAGAGCTGAGGTTAATCTTTTCTTGATTGCCTGTATCTGATCATGACGTGATTGGCTATCATTGTTTTTCTTCACAATCGAATCCCCCCTTTTTTTTCCATAGTATAGCATAAGTAATAGAATTTTGAAACAAATACTTCAGAGCTTGAAATAAAAACTTCAAGTCTTGAAATCGAAAAATCAGAAAATGATTGAAACACGATTGAATTATGAAGCATAGACAGCATTTCAAGTGAGAGGAAGTGAGATCGCCAAACTGGTACTATTATATTAACCCGGTAATACTCGTAGCTATACTTGTGCTTGCGATACACATATGACTAACGAGGAATAAAACACAAAAATAGAATACAGAGCCCAGTGCGCAATAGGCAAAGGATTCTCATACAGTCGATGAATTTTGCGGTTTGCAAGACCGCCGAATTCACCCTGACTGTAACGAGCACCCTCTGACTTGTTGCGCCTTTTTCTTTTTGCAGCCGATCTCCGGGTTCTCATGAGACCAGACACGACTGCTTCATAGGTGGTCCTCCCTGTCAGAGTTTCCTTTGCCTGTCCGCACGAGCGGAAAGGACACAAAAATGAAGGAAACAAAGAACATTGGAGCAGAGAACAAGGGGAAAAAGCGTGATTACAGCGCATTCAAAAATATGTACCGTAAAATCCCGCAGGATCTTCGAGATGTCATCGTCTATTACATCGGTGACCGGCCACTTGTCATCCATGAGGGCGTGAATGAAGTCACGGGAGAAGTTGTGACGGCAGAGTTTATCCGTCAGTGGCACATGGATCGTGACCGGGAGGTTTACAACAACAATAAGCATCTGAAGCCGCCTGCGGATGAACATAAGAAGCAGCAGATCCGGGAATGGGAGGAAGCTCATCCTGGCGAAAAGTGCCCGGATTCCTACAACCTGTCTTTGGACGCTTCGTTTGCAGATGACGATGGCAGTGAAGATAAGTCCAGTCTCTTATATGAATGTGCCATTACGATGGGCACAGAAGAGGACGAACCGGATTACATTGTCCGACTGCATGAACTCCGGGATGAACTCCCGGAATCGCAGCTCCATACATACCGTCAGGTCGTAGAGCAGGAAAAATCCAATGTTGAAGCGGCTGCAGAGGATGAGGTATCAGAAGCGGCTGTACGGAAACGCCGTAAGAAGATCGAGGAAAAAATCGCATCAGATAAAATTTTGAAAAAACTTTGGCGAGGGGGTTCGATTTAAGGCTTCTTCCATCGCCTGTGACTTAGAAGGGCAGAAAGCCACCGGGAAAATAAGAACGGTGTGACCAAAAAGTCGGGATCGGCTTTCTGGACTTCAATATCTATTAAGGAGGCGAGGAGCATGAAGCACCGCATCGAAGTCCGTGTCAAAAACAAAGAAAAAGTGCTGGACGGACGGGTAATGAAGCTGCCTGCAAGACTAGTCCACTGGCTTTTTGGTGATGGAATGAAAGTTCTGGTCATTACGCCTGGGGACACTGTAGGTCATGTTGACATTTACCCAGAGACTGCAGGAAAGGCGGCCGCAAAGTGAAAAAGATTTTTGTTTGTTCACCGTACCACCCGGTATCAGAAAGTGAAGCCGGAAAAAAGGCTGAACTGGAAGAAAACATCTACCGGGCAAAGATGGCCTGTCGGCTTATCTCAGCTTGTGGCCTGATGCCCTTAGCGCCACACCTCTACTTTACGGCCATCCTCGATGATGACCAAAAGGCAGAACGTGAGCGCGGCATTCAGATGGGACTTGAGTGGTTGAACGAAGCCACAGAGGTATGGGTGTTTGGCAACCGGATTACAAAGGGCATGACTCTTGAAATCGAAAGAGCACAGGAGCTGTCCAAGCCTGTCCGCAACCTGCCGGAGCCCACAAAACTGCTCGGTATGCTGATCAAGACTATTGCTGAAAAGTACGGTCTGGATGATTACAAGAATGAAGCGCAGCATGAAGCTGCAGAAAGTGAGGAACACAATGGAAAACAAGAATGAGAAGAGCATGGCTCTGGAGGAAATGATCGGCGAGATGCTGAAGGATGCCAAGGTGGTCAAGATTCCGCTTCCTGGCAAGGCAGAGGAAAAGACGGAAAATCAGCAGCAGGACAAGCCCCAGCAGGTGCGTCCGTCTGGTGCTCCGTTCATTTCGCTCAACATCGAGAACCTGCACCTCCACATGGATGAGCGCATGACCTCGTACAACTACGGCATCGGTCAGGAACCGGCCAAGGATGTTTCTGCTGATGACGAGGATGACCCGGCCGAGGACATTGATTTCGATGAGATGCTGGAGCGTATCCATAAAGATACGGGCTTGTGCGAGAAAGTCATTCTGGCAGTCTTGCAGGCGCAGGCTGACTACCTGGATGATCTGTGGGGCGATGATGACTCTGATGAGGAGGACAAGGCATGATGGACGAACTGAATGCACTGATCGCACCGAAGAAAGTTGTGGATGGGCTGACCGAGGTCTTTGAAGGCCTTGCCCATATGTTTGAGGGTGTATCCGACCAGCTTGACCAGCTGGGTGCAGATGCTGCATTGGAGGACAAGCCTCTGCGTTCGGTCGTGGATCAGGAAGTTCCTGCTGTGTCTGAGAAGAAAGGTGCAGCAGCCCCGCATCCCCGTAAGAAGCCGGTCAAGAAAACCAATAAGGTCGATGAGGTGGCTTCGGCAGTTACAGAGGATAAAACTCCGGAAGTGCCTGTGGTAGAGGAAACTCCTGCAGAGGATGCTGCAAACGCTGAGAGTTCGGAAATCGCAGATGCAGAGCATCCGGTGGATGATGCCGATGCCCTGCCGTGGGCAGAGGATACAGGCCAGAAAGAAGCACCGGCAGATAAGGCTGAACCTGCGGCCAAAGCAGAAGCACAGCCTGCTGTGACGATCACCAAGGATGATATCACGGCGGTCATTGTGGCGAAGATCAAGAAGAAGCGTGACAACAACGAGAAAATCGGCCAGCTTCTGAAGGCTTATGGGGTTGCGCAACTGTCTGATCTGCCTGCAGAGAAGTACGAAGCGTTTCTGGCTGATGTTTCCCAGATTTGATGGGAGGTAGCCATGCCGGAAGTACACGCAATTCTTTCTGCTTCCAGCTCGAAACGATGGCTGAACTGTACACCATCGGCAAGGCTGGAGCAGAACTTTCCGAATGAATCCTCGGTGTATGCCGAGGAGGGAACTGCCGCTCATGCGCTGGGCGAGTATAAACTGCGGAAATATCTGCATGAACGGGTGCAGCGTCCGACCTCCGAGTATGAGAACGAGGAGATGGAGGCCAACACCGACATCTATGCGGAGTTTATCATTTCCACAGTGGAGCGTATCAAGGAAACCTGTCCGCATCCACTGGTCATGGTGGAAGAACGGCTGGATTACAGCTATCTGGTTCCATCCGGTTTCGGTACCGGTGACTGCGTGATCATCGCAGACGGAACGCTGTATGTCATGGATTATAAAAACGGAAAAGGCGTGTTTGTCAGCTGTGACCATAACCCACAGATGATGCTGTATGCCTTGGGCGCGTATCACGCCTATGGGTATCTGTACAGCATCACAAAGGTGTCCATGACCATTATCCAGCCACGACTGGAAAATATCTCAACCTTTGAATGCAGTGTGGAGGAACTGCTGGACTGGGCAGAGACCTATGTCAGACCGAGGGCAAAGCTCGCTTTTGAAGGTAAGGGCGAGCAGGTTCCTGGTGACTGGTGCCGGTTCTGTAGAGCAAGGACTTCCTGCAAAGCCTGCGCCGAGGAAGCTATGGCACTGGTCAAGGAAGAATTTCTGGATCTGGATGAGGGAGTTCTTGCCGATGAGGCGGAGGAAACCGATGCTACAGCAGCTTACAATCCGGACACATCTGCACCGACTTTCAAGTCCCCGGCACTCCTTTCCAAGACGGACATTGAAAAGATGCTTCCGACCCTGAACCGCATTGAGTCCTGGATCGAAGCCATCTTTGCCTATGTCAGCTCGGAAGCCATCAACCACGGAGTCGCATGGGACGGCTATAAGGTGGTCGAGGGGAGGAGCAAGCGGCAGTTCCTCGACACGAAGTCGGTGGTGGCCGCAGCAGAGAAAGCCGGATACACCGATATCTACAAGACCGAATTGATCTCCCTGACAGAGTTTGAAAAGCTCATGGGGAAGAAAAAGTTCAAAGAGATTCTGGGAGAGTATGTGGTCAAGCCGCCCGGTAAGCTGGCGCTTGTACCAAATTCTGACCCCAGAGAGGCAGTTGATCTGGAAACTGCCGAAGATGAGTTCACGCCTCTTGACTGAGGCTGGACATAGAGAACCACACACAACAGGATGCCGCAGTCCGGCAAAGGTGCGGCATTACAACACAATTTGGAGGATTTTTATTATGGCAAATAAAACTATGAGCGCAACCAAGGTCGTGATCCCGTGCCGTATCTCTTTTGCGAATATCTTTGAAGCAAAGAGCATCAACGGTGGCGAAGCCAAGTATTCCGTTTCCTGCCTGATTCCGAAGGATGACAAGAAGACCCTGCTGGCGATCCACAAGGCAGTGGATGCCGCTAAGGAGGATGGCAAGACCCGCAAGTGGAGTGGCAAGATCCCTCCGAACCTGAAGATGCCCCTGCGTGATGGTGATATCGACCGCCCGGATGATGAAAACTATCAGGAGCATTTTTTCCTGAATGCCACCAGCAAGGATGCACCGCAGGTCGTTGACCGCCATGTGCAGCCTGTGACCGACCCGATGATGGTCTACTCCGGCTGCTACTGCAACGTCAGCGTGAACTTCTACGCATTCAATGCCAATGGCAATCGTGGTGTTGCGGCCGGACTGGGTAACATCCAGTTCGTCAAGGATGGCGACCGTCTGTCCGGTAAGGCATCTGCGGATTCTGACTTTGATGCTCTGGAAGATGACGAGGATGTTCTGAGCGGTGACACCGGCGAGGAACTGCCGGATTATCTGAAGTAAGCCCCGGTGTTTCATAGACACAGGTAAATGAGTATGCCGGGAGATGCAGAGGTGTCTCCCGGTTTTCTACATAGATATGAGGTGAGATTTTTGAAAGAGATATTGGTCGATATTGAAACCTATAGCGAGGTGGACATCGGGAAATGCGGTCTGTACCGCTATGCCACAGATCCCAGCTTTGAGATCCTGCTGGTTGCATGGGCAACGGATGAGGGTGATGGTTTTGGCGAAACAAAGTGCGCCGACATTGCATCGGGAGAACCCGTCCCGGAGGAATTGCTGGAGGCATTCCAGTCCGGCAGTGTGCGGCTGATCGCGCACAATGCATCCTTTGAGCGAGTCTGTTTCTCGGTGCATCTGGACCGGCATTGTCCCGGACAGTATCTGAAGCAGGGAGAGTTCCTCTCGCCGGACAACTGGATCTGCACGATGGTCATGGCTGCATCGTTGACATTGCCGCTGGCACTGAAAGATGTGGGCACGGTGCTAAAGACCAGCCAGCAGAAAGACAAAGAGGGTGAGCGGCTCATCAAGCTGTTTTCCGTGCCTTGTAAGCCGACCAAGTCAAACGGGATGCGTACCCGAAACCTCCCGGAGCATTACCCGGAGGACTGGGCAAAGTTCAAGTATTACTGCATTCAGGATGTCAACACCGAAGTGGATATTTACAAGCGGCTGAAGAAGTTCCCGATGCCGGAACTGGAATGGCAGCATTACCGTACCAACGAGCGCATCAACGACCGTGGTGTAAGAATCGACACGGAACTGGTGCAGGAAGCAATCACCTGTGACCTGATGCTTTCGGATGCCATGAGCAAGAAAGCCTACGAACTGACCGGTCTTGAGAATCCGAATTCTGTGTCGCAGTTGAAATCATGGCTGGAGGAGCGGGGTATCCCGATGGATACGCTGGGCAAAAAGGATGTGGCACAGATGATCACAGAGCTGGATAAGAACGGTGTGGATGCAGAAGCACTGGATATGCTAAAGCTCCGGCTCCAGATGGCGAAAAGCTCCGTGAAGAAATACCAGGCGGCAGAACGCTGTGTGTGTCCTGATGGCAGAGCAAGAGGTCTGTTCCAGTTCTATGGAGCCAGCCGCACTGGTCGTTATTCCGGCCGGAATATCCAGTTACAGAATCTGCCGCAGAACCACATTTCCACACTGGATGAAGCCCGGACGCTGGTGAAGCTGGGATGCTTCGATATGGTCGAGAGCATCTACGGCAACACTCCAGATGTTCTTTCCCAGTTGATCCGCACAATGCTGATTCCGAAAGAAGGCTGTGAGTTCATCGTTGCTGACTTTTCCGCCATTGAAGCCCGTGTACTTGCGTGGGAGGCAGAAGAGCAGTGGGTGCTGGATGCGTTCCAGAATGGCGAAGACCTTTACTGTGCGACAGCTTCCCAGATGTTCCATGTGCCTGTCGTCAAGCACGGCATCAATGGTGACCTGCGCCAGAAGGGGAAAATCGCAACATTGGCTTGTGGCTACGGCGGTTCCTCTGGCGCACTCATCAGTATGGGTGCTTTGCAGATGGGGCTGCATGAGGAAGAACTGCCGGAGATCATTGATTCCTGGCGAGAAGCCAATCCGAAGATCGTGCAGTACTGGTGGGACACCGAAAAGGCAGCGATGAGTGCCTATAAGACCGGGGAACGGCAGGAGGTCGGCAAGATTGCCTTTGAGTTCTACTCCGGCACCCTATGGATGGTGCTTCCATCTGGCAGGCGGCTTGCTTATCTGAAACCGAAACAGCTGCCGAACCGCTTCGGTCGCATGAGCCTGACCTATGAAGGTGTGGGGCAGAACCACAAATGGAGCCGGCAGGAAACCTATTCCGGCCGGTTGGTCGAGAATGCAACGCAGGCAATTGCCCGTGACATTTTGGCAGAAGCAATGGACCGTATCTCGGCAGAGGGACTGAACATTGTGGCACATGTCCACGATGAGGTCATTATCGAAGCACCCAAAGACCAGTACACGGTGGATGAGGTCTGCAAGCTGATGTCGGTCAATCCGGCATGGTGTAAGGGATTGCCGTTAGCCGCAGCTGGTTACAAAGGCGATTATTACTTCAAGGACTAGGGGAAGCAATATGCCGCATGTATTGAAAATGAAGGACGGAAAACTCCTCACGCCCTTTGACATCCACGACCTGCTGGAAGCGGTCGAGGATTATGCCGGAGAGGAACTTCGCCGGGAGATTGAGGAGTACATCGATAACAATGTACAGGATATCGATGATTACGAAAAAGAGTATGACCGCATGGAACGGGATGGTGAGCGGCTGGCTGACCATCAGCGGTCAGTCCTCTGCAATATCCGGGATGAGGTGGATGCCCTGGACATACTCTTGCAGGACACTCGGCTGAATCGCAGACGGATGCAGGGAGCGGTTCGGATCATCCAGCAGATGATCAACAGAGAACTATAAGCATTTGGAAATATAAAAACACGGCGTTCTTGTCACAAGGACACGGACGTATAAACGGGCGTATAAATATGCGCCGCAGAAATGAAAGGGGAAATACTATGAAAACAGGTAGAAATTTGCAGGAAGTCCTGGTTGAACTGAACCGTCAGAATCAGGCCAAGCAGGACTTTATTAGTCCGGCGCAGGGAATGCGCCTTCGGGAAGATGGACACACCTTCGAGATCAACCATCTTACAACCAACCAGCAGGAGGTGTTCGGTACAACCTCGCTGTTCCACCGTCAGGTGGCTTCAGCACTGGGTATCCCTGCGAAATATTACGATCTCATGCAGGCACAGAAGCCGGAACTGTTGGCTGAGAATGTGAACGCATGGTTTGCGGACAAGCCCAGCTCCTATATGGTTCGCTCAATGGATTACGGTGCTGGACAGGTGGCCCGTGCGCTGCTGTCCGAGCGTTACCGCCGCATCGACAACATGGAAATCGCCACAGCGGTTCTGCCGTTGTTTGCTGGCAATGACCAGTACGAGGTGATGTCCTGCGAGGTCACGGAGAACCGACTGTATCTCAAGGTAGTCAATCACCGTCTGGAGATGGAAGTCCGCAAGGGTGACATCGTACAGGCTGGCGTGATGATTTCCAATTCCGAGGTAGGTCTGGGTGCTGTGTCTATTCAGCCGCTGGTATACCGTCTTGTTTGCACCAACGGTATGGTGGTCAACGACATGGGCGAACGCCGCCATCATGTTGGCCGGCAGGCAAAGGCGGTCGAGGACAGCTTCGCACTGTATTCGGATGAGACGATGGAAGCCGAGGATAAGGCGTTCCTCTTGAAGCTGCGCGATACCACGATGGCCGCTATCGATGAGAGTCGCTTCTCTCAGGTGGTCGACCGCCTGCAGGAATCTATGGCCGTGCCTATTACCGGCAAGGTGCAGGATGTGGTGCAGCTGACTGCCCAGAACTATGGCATCAACGCTGAGGAGCAGGAAGGTATCCTCAAGTATCTCATCGAGGGCGGCGACCTGTCCCTCTACGGTCTGTCCAATGCGGTCACCCGTACTTCTCAGGATGTCGTTTCCTATGACCGTGCAACTACGCTGGAGGGCATCGGCTGGCAGGTCGCCACGATGGAACCGCAGCAGTGGAAACAGATCAATCAGTAATGGGGAGGCAATCATCATGAATAAAGAAACACAGGTCATTCGTTGGGTCGAGCATAAAGAAGAAAAGGTGCCTGAATGTCGTAATAATCGCAGTCATTCAGATCCGACTGCAAATGAAGCTATCGGGAATGTGATGAGAGAAGAACGCCGAAAAGAGAAGCTGTTAAAAGAACAATTGCCCCAAAAGCAGCAGGGATTTGACCGGACCTTTGAAGCCGGAAACCGTCCACTGCTGAAGGATGTTCTCGCATGGTTTGACAATGGAACGATCCTCCATATCGGTTCCAAATCTGCCTTCTATTTCATCGGCACGGTTAAGGAACTCAAAAAGGATATGACTTTTGTTGAAAGCAATATGCAGACAAGCCAGAACAAAGCGGAAAAGCCGGCACGAAAGGCCGTTCCTGTACTTAAGCGTAAGGTTATTAAGGTGTATTCCAAATTTGATCCTTCCGAGGGCATGATTATCAAAACGGAAGGATCTGAGAGCGGTGATTTCTGGTTCGGTTCAGAATATTACGAGGCAAAGAAAAAGTATCTCGCAGGACGTAGAAAGAAAGGGGCTTCTGTATGAGGGAAAGCGAGGTAGAAAAACAGTTTGTGAATGCTGTGAGAGCAGCTGGAGGGCAGGCTCTTAAATTTACCAGCCAGACCATGAACGGTGTGCCGGATCGTCTGGTCTTGCTGCTCGGTGGAAAATGTGCGTTTGTGGAACTGAAAGCACCCGGTAAGCAGATGCGAATCCTTCAGCGAAAGCGCAGACAACAGCTTGAAGCACTGGGCTTTCCGGTGTTCTGTGTTGATTGCTTGGAGCAGATCCAGCCTGCGGTGGATGCACTCCTGCACTGGACACCTGGTGAGCCTATCCCACAGGGGATTGGGGCGAAGATCCCGGAGATGCCGGAGGTAAATCTTCCGGGGAAAGGAGACGGTGTATGAGGTTTGTCCCACACGAGTACCAAAGATATTGCACAGAGTATATCAAGACCCATCCTGTTGCGGCTCTTTTTCTGGATATGGGTCTGGGCAAAACTGTTATAACCCTATCAGCAATTAAAGACCTCATGCTTGAAACCTTTGATGTCAACAAGGTCCTCATTATCGCACCGCTTCGTGTCGCTCGTGACACATGGCCAGCAGAAATCGAAAAGTGGGATCACTTGAAAGATTTAGATATTTCCGTCATCGTTGGAGATGTCAAGGCCCGAATTGCAGCAGTCCACCACCAGGCGATGATATATGTTGTCAACCGGGAAAACATCAAGTGGCTGGTGGAGTATTACGAGAAAAACGGCATGCGATGGGATTTTGGGATGGTTGTGATCGATGAGTTGTCATCGTTCAAAAACTACCAGTCCCAGCGTTTTAAGTATCTGCGAAAAGTCCGGCCTTTCGTGAAACGGTGGGTGGGACTGACCGGCACACCTTCATCCAACGGCCTCATGGATCTCTGGGCAGAGATTGGGATTCTGGACGGTGGTGAGAGGCTCGGCAAATTCATCGGTCGTTACCGGGAAGCGTATTTCAAGGCCGGCTCACTGAACCCAGCAACAGGCATCGTATTCCAGTATGTTCCCAGAGAGGGAGCCGAAGAGATGATCTATCAGCGCATTTCGGATATCACGATTTCCATGAAGGCTCTGGACTACCTCAATATGCCAGACTGTGTGCCGACCCGGTATGAGGTCGAGATGAACACGCAGGAACGGGAACTGTACGATATGCTCCGCAAGGACCTGCTTATCCCACTGAAGGATGGTGACATTGATGCTGCCAACGCCGCATCGCTGACAGGAAAGCTGTTGCAGATGAGCAATGGCGCTGTCTACGATGAGAACGGTAAAGCAAGAGTCATCCATGACCACAAGCTGGAGGCATTGGAGGACCTAATCGAAGCCGCCAATGGGCAGCCTGTTTTGGTTGCCTACTGGTTCAAGCATGACCGGGAGCGGATCATCAGCCATCTGTCCAAGCTGAAGATCAAAGTCCGGGACATCAAGAGCAGCACCGACATCAAGGACTGGAATGCCGGGAAGATCCCGGTTGCGCTGATCCATCCGGCATCGGCCGGACACGGTCTGAACATCCAGCAGGGCGGACACATCCTGATCTGGTTCGGCCTGACCTGGTCTTTGGAGCTGTACCAGCAGACCAATGCGCGTCTGTGGCGGCAGGGCCAGACCGATGTGGTCACCATTCACCATATTATCACAAAAAACACAGTGGACGAAGATGTCATGGTTGCCTTAGAGCAAAAGGACATGACACAGGAAAAGCTGATCTCAGCAGTTAAGGCACAATTGGAAATGTGATTTCCACGCAGCGTAGGGCATTGATGTCCTGCGCTGCTTCTTTTTTTTTCAAAAATTCTCCATTTATTTTGTGAAAGGGGTTCGATTTCTCCACTTTTTCATCGCCTGTGATTTAGAAGCAGACGAAAGGAGAAAGTGAAGATGACGGCACAGGATATCCGAAGAGAACAGGAACAGGTGCTTGCTCACGCTGCCGAAAGGCCGTCTGAGCTATTTGGATTGCTGGATTATATTTTTGAACATACAAATGAGGATTCTGGGGAAACCGAAGCCAAGATTCTGGACGAAATAAAACGCTGGCTGCGTGATATGGGAAAGACGATTGCAGGGAAAAAGGTGCAGTTAAAGAAGCTGAAAGAACAGCTTTTGTCTGCGCCGACGTTGACACCCGTAGAAGCCTACTATGCCATGAATTCTGGAGGCTCCGGTGAAGGAGAACGGGTTCAAAGCAGCCATATCTCGGACCCGACTGCAAAGGCGGCAATTGGCGCACTGGACTACATTATCCGAACATGGCGGGATGATTATAAGAAATTGCTGAAGAGATATGGAACTCTGGCAAGTGATATACATCTGTTGGAAATGGCGGCAGATTATGTGGGCGGAGAACAAGGAACGATTGTTCGGCAGATCTATGTAGCTGGAGTTTTCTGGAAAGACGCAGTGGGGCTAGATGGAGAGGTGCTGTCGTGGCAGGTCGTCCGAAAATTGGAGCGGCAGGCACAGGCAGAAATGGCTGAGTTTATTTTGAAGTACTGGAAAGCGCAGCAGGAAGAACACGAGGAGGACATGCAGGATGGCACGGAGAAAGTTATTTGACAGACCGGTGGATAAGGAAATGGTGGACCGCGCAAAGCAGGTCTGCAAGGAATACACAAAGGCAAAGAAAGAACTACCAGTATTGGAGCAGGATTTTGCACGACTGGCGAAGAAACGGACTATGGAAAAGAACAAGGTGATGCGGCAGTTGTATCTGGAAAGAGAGCAGGAACTTCAGAAAGAAATCAATCGAGACAGGGAAACGATACAACTCTTTACAGCTGGAAAAGAGTTCCTTGAGGGAAAACCCAGAGAGGTTATTTTACAGAGATTTCTCGTTGGCAGAGGCTGGGAGAAAATAGAAACCTGCGAAGGCAGTGAGGTGAAAATGTCCAATGGCTGTGTGGATCATTATCTCAAAGTCGGATATCAGATGATGGGATACGGAATCCAGCGGTATCTTGCAATACAGAACCAGATGATGGGGGAGTGAACGTCAGGAGTTCACTCCTCTTTTTTGAGTTTGGATAAAACCTTTCAGATTTTTTGTTTCATAAATGGAGAAAAGCCGTTTAATTGGAGAAATCGGCTTATATTGGAGAAAAATCGCATTGCATCGTATGTAGACCCGTGCTATAATATAAACTGTCAAAAGCTAAAGAGAAGCAAACGAACAGCCGATAGGTCAAAAGCCTGTCGGCTTTTTTCATGCCCTCTTTGGCTTTTTTTTATTATGTATTAAGGAGGTGGGACCCGTATGGGGCGCAAGAAGAAAAATGCAAGGCCCAGAGAGCATGGTCGCAAGATTCATGTCAATAAGTACATCAATCAGCGCGGAAAAACAAAGAAGTGCCGCAAGTCAGCAATATCTTGGCAGCCAGCACCGAAAGAAACTCCGTTTAATGAAATGCAGACCTACCAGTGGCCGACTACGAGAATCCCCAAACAGTATGAAGTCTGGTTTGCCGAGCTGGGCGATCACTCTGGTACTTCGGTGCAGAGTGGTACACGCCCAGTGCTGGTCATCAGCAATGATGTGGCAAATCGGAATTCCCCAGTCATCACAGTGATTCCGCTGAGTTCCAAATTGAAGAAGTTGGAGCTTCCGGTACACATCGTACTGACCGAAAATGACTGTAAGATGCTCCGGGACGAGCATCTGGAGGACTCCATTCTACTGGTGGAGCAGATCACGACCATCGACAAATTGGTCCTGTTTAATCGGTTTTGCTGCGTGGTCTCCAATCAGAAGAAGAACGAGATTGAAGCTGCTGTCACAAAGCAGTTTGCAATGCGGGCTTCTACGAGAAAGGAGGGCTGACCGCTATGGTGGATATTAAAAACATCCCGGCGGAGTTGAAGACCTCCTGCCGGTTTTGTGTCTGGAAGTTTGAGAAGCGCAATGGTCAGAAGACCAAGATACCGTATAACCCGACAAACGGTGATAGAGCCAAGACCAATGACCTGCGTACCTTTGCGGATTTCAAGACCACGCTCGTTACCTATGCGATGGGTGGTTATGACGGCATCGGCATTGCAGTTGGCAACGGCATCGGAGCTTTCGACATCGACCACTGCATCCGAGAGGACGGTACTCTGAACGACACAGCGGATACTGTGCTTTCAATTTTTCCATCTGCGTATGTGGAAAAGTCGCCGTCTGGCAAAGGACTTCGTGGATTCTTCCATGTGCCAGAGGACTACGTCTACGACAAGACGGTCTACTACATCAATAACCGCAGCAAAGGTCTGGAAGTGTACATGCCCGGTGCGACAAACCGCTTCGTCACCGTAACGGGAGATGTTTACCGCACAGGTGAGATCTCCAACGATGAAACGGCGATGACCACACTGCTGGATACGCTCATGAAGCGGAACAAGCAGGTGCAGCAGACCCATTTTCAGCACCATTCGTATTTGGATGATGAGGCTGTCATCGCACACGCCAACGAAGCCAGCAACAGTGAGAAGTTCAAAAAGCTTTTTGCCGGTGAGTGGGAAGACCTCTATGGCAGCCAGTCCGATGCAGATATGGCATTCCTGTCCATCCTGGCATTCTGGTGTGGTTGCGATGAAGAGCAGATGGACCGCATTTTCCGCACTTCCGGTTTAATGAGACCAAAGTGGGATCGGCAGCAGGCTGGTTCGACCTATGGTGCGATTTCCATCCGAAACACGGTCAATACCTGTGCTTCCGTTTACATTCCTGTCAATGCACAGGATATTGTGGACGAAGAGTTTGCGAATCTTGATTCTGATAACAAAGAGGCAGAGCGACCGCCGGACATCAGCAAACTTACACTCTCGTTGGAAGAAATGGCACCGCACACGAATCCGCGCTACGGAAGAGACGAGATCGGTCTAGGCAATATGTTCGCCGATTTCTTCAAGCCTATCGCACGGTACAACAGTGAGCGTGGCATCTGGTACGTCTATGACGGCGTCGTATGGCAGCCGGACATGGAGAACCTTAAGGTGGCAGAGCTGGCGAAGCTGCTGGCGGACAAACTGTATTTGTTCGCACTGAAGATCACGGAGGAGGATGCGAGAAAGCGTTTCATTGACCGTGTTCGGAAGCTCCAGCAACGCAAGCACCGTGACACAATGCTCAAAGATGCAAAGTCTGTATTTCCGCTGTCCATGAAGCAGTACGATCAGGATATTTACCTGTTCAACTGTAAAAATGGCACACTGGATCTGCGGACGATGGAGTTCCGGGAACATCGCCCGGAGGATTTTCTCACGAAGGTATCTCCGGTCGTTTACGACCCGGAAGCAGACTGCCCACGCTGGCGGTCGTTCATTTCGGAGATCATGCAGGGCGATAAGGCAAGAGCAGACTATCTTCAGAAAGCCATCGGATACTCATTGACCGGTGATACGCGCATGGAGTGTCTGTTTATTCTTTATGGCCCGACCTCTCGAAACGGTAAAGGAACAACGATGGAGAGCATCCTGCGCATCATGGGTGAGTATGGCAAGAATGCTGACCCGACTATGCTGCAGGCAAAGTTTAACAATCAGAGTGGCGGACCGTCAGAGGAAATTGCCCGTCTTGCGGGTGCTCGTTTTGTCAATATTTCAGAGCCGGAGAAGAAAATCACGCTGGATGCGGCACTTACCAAGCGACTGACCGGTAACGATACGATCACCGCCCGGTATCTGCATGAGAACAGCTTCGAGTTCCGTCCGAACTTCAAGATTTTTATCAACACGAACCACCGTCCAAACATCACAGACCTTACGCTGTTTGAATCCGGCCGAATCAAGATCATTCCTTTTGACCGTCACTTCGAGGAGAAAGAACAGGATAAGGATCTGAAGACCACATTTGCAGAGCCGGAAAATATGTCCGGCATTCTGAACTGGATGCTGGAAGGCTACAAAATGTTCCGCAGTCAGGGCTTGGAGATGCCGGATTCTGTGGTTCAGGCCACGATGGATTATCAGATGTTCTCTGACAAGATGGGACAGTTTTTCGACGAGTGTATTGAGGAAAAAGAGGACAGTGAGCTTCGGCGCGGTGCTATTTACACACGCTACAAGGAGTGGTGTGGGGAAAATGGATACCGGGCAGAGGCGGCCAAGAATCTCAATCAGGAGATCGAAAAGAGGTACAAAACTGCAAGAAAGCGTCCGAATGACGGTGCTTCCAGCAGCACGACCCCGATGGTTTTAGGGGTGGCGTTTACAGCGAGTGAAGAGGCCCAGGAGGACTTTGCGCCGCTGTCAACATGAGAGTGGAGATACTTTGTTGCTGATGTTGCTGGAAAAGCACAGTGAAATCTATGATTTTGGTTTTCATGGTTTTCTATAAAATTACCAGCAACACACAGGCTTGGCGTCTCTTCACCAGCAACAGCGGCAACACCCCAGCAACAGAAAAACGTAGGAAAATCAAGGGTTTTCGGTGCTGTTGCGAGTGTTGCGAGTGAAAACCCTATTTTATTTATATTATTTTCTTTTATATACTATTTACTTTTTACTAGCAACAATAGCAACAAAAGAAAAAATATAAGATTTGGCAACCTTAAAAAGCGCGTAAAATCAACGGTTTTTAAGGTTTTGGCGGCTCTTTTTGTGAGAGCCGCGTCAGCAACACACCAGCAACAGATTGAGAAGAACACATTGGAACATCGCAGGCCGCTTTTGTGGGAGCCTATTTGTGGGCAAGGGCAAAGGCGGCCTGCTTTGTGATACATGAAAGAGAGGATTTTTTACAATGAAAAACAACATGCAGGATTTTATGGGTGCAGGCACTGACGGCTACAAGGACATTCGACTGCTTCAGATCATGCCTCTGCCTGAGAACATGACAGTCATGGTTGTGGACACGGACGACGATGACAATGTGGTGATGCGCGACTGTGTGGAAACATCGAACTGCTATTGTCTGGCACTGGCCGAGGATGGCGGCGAAACTGTTGTGTATCCCTACGCATTGACAGATTGGAACGGATTCGATACCAGAGCCTCCATCGTTCCGGTCCGGCAGTGCCCCAAATGTGGAAAGCGTATGCAGCCGCACATGGAAGAGGGCGAGGGTGCGACTTTGCATTACACCTGTGCTTGTGGTTACACTGAACCGGGCTGGCTGGACTTGAAGAATGGGACCGATGAAAGAACTGCAGGCAATGAGATCCCGCAATATGGCAGTCGAATCAACTGGGAAAGCGAAGAACAGCCGATGGCTGGAGTAAAACGGGTGCTTCGTGCGGCACAGGATAAACAGTATGAGATTGAAGCTCTGGTAGAAAGAGAGCGTCTGGGCTTTGATGTGGCTACCGAACTTGAAACCGCCAATCGAGAGCTGCAAGAGGAACAGAAGAAGATTGCTGGTTATGCCTACCGTCTGTGCCATTACGGACAGGAGATTGTGATTATCGACCGCTATATCCGGCAGTGGACGTGGGAAAAAATTGCGGAGAGCCTTCGGATCAATGTGCAAAAGGTATACAAGCTGCATGGTGAGGCTCTTTTGAAAATCAAGAAGATGATTGAAAACGACACCAAGGAGGACAAAGCCAATGAGCAAGATTATTACCTGTGAACAGGTCAGCAACGGTCATCCCGACAAAATCTGTGACCAGATCGCAGACGCTATCGTGACCGACATTCTCCAGCATGACAAGAACGCCCGTGTGGCAATCGAGTGTCTGCTGAAAAAGAGCCAGCTCTTTATTGCTGGCGAGGTCACCACCGACTACCAGCCGAACTACCAGCAAATCGTCCATGATGTGTTCAACCGCATCGGTCTTGAAAAGCTGGGCTGGAACCTGACCGACTTGCTCCGCATCGGCATTCTGGTGGACAAGCAGTCGCCGGACATTGCACTTGGTGTGGACAAGGGCGGTGCTGGTGACCAGGGTATCATGTACGGCTACGCCACCAATGAAACGGCAGAGCAGATGCCGATTCCGTACATGGTAGCCACCAAGTTCCTGCAACTGCTCAAAAACCATCCGTCTAAGATGTTCCGTGCAGATGCCAAGGCACAGGTCAGTTACGACTACGACACCGGTCACATCACCACGTTCCTCTGCTCTGTGCAGCACAGCCCGGATGTGGAGGTCAGTGATTTCCGGCACATCATTGAATCCATGATGGTGCTTGCCGCCTGCGAGTACGGTCTGGACGGTGACTTCACAAAGCTGGTCAATCCGACCGGCCGCTTCGTGCTGGGCGGTAGTTACGCTGACTGTGGTGTGACTGGACGGAAGCTGGCGTGCGATACCTACGGTGGCATCGGTCGAATGGGTGGCGGTGCTTTGAGCGGTAAAGATCCCACCAAGGTGGACCGATCCGCTGCATACATGGCGCGGAAGATTGCCAAGGACATCGTGCAGGCCGGCTACGCTGACAAGTGTGAAGTCCAGCTGGCCTACGCCATCGGTGTGGTTCAGCCAGTGGGTGTGTCGGTCGAGTGCTTCGGCACGGAACATCAGCCGCTGGACTTCATCGAAGCCTACGTCCATGACAGCTACGACCTCACACCGCAGGGTATCATCCAGCGGTTGGGGCTGCTGGATGTAGACTACAATAAGGTCAGTGCCTACGGTCACTTCGGCAAGGCAGGTCTTCCGTTGGAGGACTGACCTATGCCGTACAGACCAAAGACACCGTGCCGGCACCCCGGATGCCCAGAGCTGGTCGAACCCGGCAGGCTCTACTGTGAGAAGCACCAGCCTCTCCACCCAGAGGTCACCCGCCCGGCAGCGAAGCGCGGATACAACAGACGGTGGCAGAAAGCCAGAAAGTCGTATCTCGAAGCACATCCACTCTGTGTGCAGTGCGCCAAGCAGGGCAAGTACGTCCGGGCAACGGTGGTGGATCACATCATTCCGCACCGTGGAGACCAGAAATTGTTCTGGGACCAGGGCAACTGGCAGGCCCTCTGCAAAGAGTGTCATGACCGGAAGACACTGACCGAAGATATCAATCCGACCTACACCTACTGACAAGGCCCACCGGGGGCCGGGGTTACTTCTCTACAGTGAAGTCACACGAAGACCGGTGGCCCCTTTTCTGTGAAAATCCGCAAAATTGGTAGGCCGGGGGTCAGAGGATTAACGGCGCAAAATGAAACAGGAGAATGTACAGGCATTGGAGCTTCGGTTCCGGTGCCCTTCTTTTTCCCCGAAATGAACCAAAGTGTGTGAAACCTCTCGTAAACAGGGAGCTTTCGCACATTTTAGCTTGTTCCGGGAGGAGCAGGGGCGAGCGAGAGTTGGCCGCCGCAACAACAATTCAACCTGGCGGGGCGGAGCCGATTTCTACTTCGCTGCTTTTCGTATGAATTATGAGATTTTTCTAAGAAACCGCCGAAGAAACGGCGAAAAATGAGAGGACGGTGAGGATAGATGGAAGATTACACGGCTGAGATGATCAAAGACATGGCGTTTTCGTTCTGTCCTCAGTGCGGAACAGCAATTGTGCCAAACCACAAAGGCAGACCACGGAAGTTCTGCTCTCCGGAATGCCGGTCGAGATGGAACAACACACATCCGAGGCCGGAAAACTGGAAAACGGTGCGGTCAAAGATTTGCCCGGTGTGCGGCAGGGAGTTTTCCTACCGCCATCAGTATGGGCTGGAAAGGAAATATTGCAGTCGCGGTTGCGCAAACCGGGGCAGGAAGAAGGAGGCGAACAGGAATGAGTGAGAAAATTATCGGTGTGTTCCCAATGTTCAACACCGGAGGTATCTGTGTACATGCGATTGACGATGCGGAAGATAAGGTGCTGGCATCCGTGAACGGGGAAAACCCGGAATGGTGCGAGATGACCGAACAGCCGCAGGAAGATGGTGATGAAATGGAGTCGGGCTTTTTGTTCGGCTCTTTTTTCGTGCCGTTCTCAGGGGTCATGCGCATGTGAATCTGAACTAGGAGGAGCTTACATGAAAGCAACCGCTGAACTGAAGATGCTGCCGGTGTCTGTACTCAAGCCGGCCGCATACAATCCCAGGAAGAAACTGAAACCGGGGGATAAAGAGTACGAGAAAATCAAGAACTCCATCACGGAGTTCGGATTCGCTGATCCGCTGGTGGTCAACGCCGACATGACGATTATCGGCGGCCATCAGAGACTGACCGTTGCGATGGAACTGGGCTATACCGAAGTGCCTTGTGCGGTGGTGGACATTGACAAGACCAGAGAGAAAGCCCTGAACATTGCACTCAACAAGATCACGGGTGCGTGGGATGATTCCCTGCTGGCTGACCTGCTCAAAGACATCGAAGATTCCGACTTCGATCTCGGCAAGACAGGTTTTGACCCACCTGAGATAGAGACGCTGTTCAACAAGGTACACAGCAAAGAGGTCAAGGAAGATGACTTTGATGTGGAATCCGAACTGAAGCAGCCGTGCTTTTCCAAAGAGGGTGACCTCTGGCATCTGGGAAAACACATCGTTTTGTGCGGCGATTCCACCAAAGCAGAATGCTACGACACCCTGATGGATGGCACCAAAGCCAACCTTGTGCTTTCGGACCCGCCTTACAATGTAGATGTGGAAGAAACGGCCGGCAAGATTCTGAATGACAACATGGGCGATTCGGAATTCTACCAGTTCCTGCTGGCAGCATTCCAGCAGATGCACAGCCATCTGGCCGATGACGGTTCCATCTACATCTTCCATGCAGACACCGAGGGGCTGAACTTCCGAAAGGCATTCAAGGATGCCGGGTTCTACCTGTCCGGGTGCTGTATTTGGAAGAAGAATGCTCTGGTGCTGGGCCGCAGTCCTTACCAGTGGCAGCATGAGCCGTGCCTTTACGGCTGGAAGCAGAAGGGCAAGCACCAGTGGTATTCCGACCGGAAGCAGACGACCATTTGGGAGTATGACCGGCCGAAGTCCAATAAGGATCATCCGACCATGAAGCCCATCGGTCTGATGAGCTATCCCATCCGCAACTCCACCATGACCAACGGAATCGTCCTCGACCCATTCCTCGGCAGCGGCTCTACCCTGATCGCCTGCGATGAGACCGACCGTGTGTGCCGGGGCATTGAGCTGGACCCGAAGTTCGTGGATGTCATCGTGAAGCGATACATTGAACACAGCGAGGGTCGCTACGATGATGTGTATGTCATCCGGGACGGTCAGAAATTGAAGTTCGAGGAAGTGGCGACCTTTGAGCCGGAAAGTGTGGATGCCGATGCCTGATGTGAGATGCGTCCTCATCCACGACAACTTCCAGAACTTCAAGTCCTACAACATTCCAAAGGCGCAGCTGGTGATCGCAGACATTCCGTACAATATCGGCACGGACTTCTACGCCAGCCGACCGGACTGGTATGTGGATGGTGACAACAAAAACGGGGAGAGCAGCAAGGCGAGGAAAGCGGCATTCAATACCGACTTCACCTTCAACATCGCAGAGTATTTCCACTTCTGCAACCGCCTGCTGAAGAAAGAACCCAGCACAGGGGAAAAGGATGCGCCGTGCATGATCGTGTTCTGTGCGTTCCAGCAGATCCCGAAGGTGATCACGGAAGCTGAGAAATACGGCTTCAAGAATTATATCCCCCTGGTGTTCTGCAAGAACTACAGTCCACAGGTCTTAAAGGCCAACATGAAAATTGTGGGTGCAACGGAGTATGCACTGGTGCTGTACCGGGGCAAGCTCCCGAAGTTCCGCAACCTTGGTGAGGATGGCAAGCCTCACATGATCTTCAACTGGTTTGACTGGAAGAGGGATGGCAAGGAGTACCCGAAGATCCACCCCTCCCAGAAACCCATCTCTGTGCTGAAACGCCTGATTGAGACTTTCACGGATGAGGGAGATGTGGTCATTGACCCGTGCGCTGGCAGCGGCTCGACCCTTCGTGCTGCACGGGAGCTGGGGCGCAACAGCTATGGATTTGAGGTTTCCAGAGATTTTTACCAGAAAGCCAAGGAGCAGATGCTCGGAGAGGAGGCCGCCGGATGAACAACGAACAGAATATACAGTTGACCCTCGGCAGCCTGTTTGATGGCTCCGGGGGCTTTCCTTTGGGCGGACTTCTGACCGGGCAGATTACTCCGCTGTGGAGCAGCGAGGTGGAACCGTTTGCCATCCGGGTCACGACTAAGCGTCTGCCGTGGGTGAGGCATTACGGTGATGTGTCTGCCATCAGCGGTGCAGATCTGCCGCCAGTAGACATCATCACTTTTGGCAGTCCCTGTCAGGATATGTCCATCGCCGGTAAGCGGGACGGTCTGGATGGTTCACGGTCCAGCCTGTTTTATGAAGCAATCCGAATCGTGAAGGAAATGAGGTGTAAGACCAATGGAGAAAAACCAAGATTTATCGTCTGGGAGAATGTGCCAGGGGCCTTCTCCTCAAACAAAGGACAGGACTTCAAAGCAGTCCTCGAA
>Ga0129310_1000536_pt1 | contig 45448 bp, 40 predicted proteins | sample Go1ome_2_FD_94433 | JGI IMG/M metagenome (GOLD analysis project Ga0129310, IMG submission 94433) | Western lowland gorrila individual fecal microbial communities from Wisconsin, USA - Go1022A metagenome | ecosystem: Host-associated > Mammals > Digestive system > Large intestine > Fecal | place...
GGGGCACCTTTGGCTAAAAACAAGCGCCTTCCATTTTAAGGAAAATTGACATAAAAACGGCGATCAAAGCGACCGCCGTTTAAAAAATCAAGAAAACTTACACATTTTACTTGACAGACCCTCATAAGAACTCCTCCCTTGTTTAAAAATTCCTGCGTATTTTAATATACGCTTACGCAATGATCCGAAATGTTTTCTGCATCACCTTGGGTTTTGCTGATGCACTTTGCCCTCCTCCTTACTTCGCAACCAATTGGAGTAAGGATGAAATACAGGAAAGAAAGTTACATAAGAATCTCTTACTATTTTGAGTCGTTTTCAATGCATTGTCAAACTTTTGCTCAGAATAATGATCTCGCAAATATCGTGCCAACGGTCTTTTCTTGTATTTTTCTTCACCATTCGTGACATTTCACTTTTCTATCTTCTTTTTGTGACACTTGTTTGTCAAGTTTGCGTGCAAATCCAGCCGAGTTTGTCACAGTTTTATCATTTCTTGCTATAATCATGTTCGATATAGTAGATGTGCAAAGTGCACAGTTGAAAATGGTAACAGTTCTCTTTTCGTTACCGTTTTATTTTACTAAAACTAAAAACTTCCCTTGTCCAACCACGTGCCAAACAAGGGAAGTTTCCGCATATCCTCTTATAAATTTTCAATCTCGGCAAGCGTAAGCCCTGTGATTTTTGCAATGACGTCCGAGGCGATGTGTTCCTTCTGCATGCCTTTCGCAATGTCCATCGCCGCCTTGCGTTCACCGGATTTTTCGCCTTTGGTGAAACCAGACTTCTCTCCTTTGCTGAAACCGGATTTCTCGCCTTTGCTGAAGCCATCTTTTTGTCCGGCGTCGTAGCCGTCCAGTCTCGAGATCTCGAGGTCTTCTTCGCGTGTCAATTCTTTGAATAACATCTCAATCAACTCCGTTCCGTAATGCTCCATGAATTCTGTGAGGACGTTTTCTTCTTGGCATTGTTCCATGATCTGCACCATTACAGCGCTGCTCAGCTGGTCGATATGTCCGTAGCTGCGCACGATCTCCACAAAGCGGCTGTACTGCCTGAGCGTCTCACATTTTTTCAATATCTCTGCGTTCTTCCCTGTATTAATATTATACACCTTGACGATGAGTTGTAAAGCATCTTCTTCGCGCTCTTCCTTGTCGCCGAGGTAAGCATCTGACAGACGCAGCTCTTGATACTCCGGGAGGTCCTCCGGTCCGTTATATAGGACGATAAAGGCCGGTCTTGGAATCCGTACTGTTTTTTCGCGGTAGAGCTGTTTGGTGTCGATCATACGTTTTAGTACAGTCGACATGTACAGCAGATCGCGCAGCGGCAGGTTGCCGTTGATGCTCGATTGGTGTTCCACGAGTACAACGAATCGCTTGTCCAGCACAAAGGAAACGTCGTTTTTGAGCGTGCGAAACAGGACGTCCTTGATGGTCACGATATCGATGGCGGTATCCTTGTCATAATCAGTGTCAAAAATGGCGTTATACAGCTCGATGAGCTTCTCTTTTTCGTGAAAGACGGTGACGAAAACGGTGTCCTTGTAGTTTCGTTCCAGTTCCGTTCTTGCTTGCTGTTGAAAGTTTAATTCTGCTGTTTCTGATTTTTTCATTGTGTTTCCGGCTCCTTCTCTTGACACGCAGATGGCATGGCTTCTGCAGATTCCCCTTTGCCACGCGCGTGTTCACGTATTGGTGGTTCATGTCTCTTATAAGCTTGTGTGGGTGGACTCGCTTGGGTGGATTCGCGGCGAAGTACCGCGCCGTGATTCCTGCTTGTGAGGTGGTTTCAATGTATCAGAAAAGCAAGATGAAATCAACTATTTTTTCCAAATATGCCGTATTTTGATATTTAATTGTAAGATTTTGAACTTGAATTGCAAGTGACCTTTTTTCACTTGCGCTGCAAGGCACTTGTGTGTTACACTGTGCGCAGCATGAGTTTTGCGGCAAGTTACCGATGAGGCTGCGCAAATCGTGTGCAGCCTCACCGTGCAGTATAGGTTTCGCAACAAACACAGGCGGCGCGTATGCCGCAGAGCAGAAAGGAATGGATCATATGAACAATTTTAATCTCTTCACCCCAACAAAAGTCGTCTTTGGGAAAGATACCGAGAGCCAGACCGGTGCGCTCGTCAAGGCGTTCGGCGGTCAGAAAGTGCTGCTGCACTACGGCAGCGGCAGCGTGGTACGTTCCGGGCTTTTGGACAAAATCAAGGCATCGCTGCAGGCAGAGGGCATCGCCTTTACAGAATTGGGCGGCGCAGTGCCGAACCCGCGTCTGGCCCTGGTATATGAGGGCGTCGCCTTAGGGCAAAAAGAAGGTGTGGACTTCGTGCTTGCTGTCGGCGGCGGCAGCGCCATCGACTCCGCGAAAGCGATCGCCTATGGACTCGCCGAACCGGAGCAGGATGTCTGGGATCTGTATGAGCACACGCGCACCGCGAAAGCCTGCCTGCCGATTGGCGTTGTCCTGACCTTATCCGCAACAGGCAGTGAGATGAGCGATTCCTCCGTCATCACCAAAGAGGAAGAAAACAAGAAGCGCGGCTACAATTCTGATCTTTGCAGACCTCGTTTTGCGGTGATGAATCCGGCGCTGACTATGACCCTGCCGGATTACCAAACGGCGTGCGGCTGTACCGATATCATGATGCATACGATGGAACGCTACTTTACGAACGGCGGCCATATGGAAATCACCGATGGCATCGCGGAAGCCTTGCTCCGTACCGTTATGAAAAATGCGCTGGTTCTGCGCGATGATCCGCGGAATTACGAAGCAAGAGCCGAAGTGATGTGGGCAGGCAGCCTTTCTCACAATGGGCTTACCGGTTGCGGCATTCAGGCCTCCGATTTCGCTTCTCACGCACTGGAGCACGAGATCGGCGGCGTTTATGATGTCGCCCACGGCGCGGGACTTGCTGCCATCTGGGGCAGTTGGGCGCGCTATGTCTGTGATAGCTGCAAGGATCGTTTCTATCGGTTCGCGGTCAATGTCATGGAAGTCACACCGTCCGATGACATCGATACAGTCATCCGCACAGGCATCGAAAAGCTGGAGGCGTTTTTCCGCTCCATCCACATGCCGACCTCACTGAAAGAACTCGGCATCGCGCCGCCCGATACGATCCTGCGCGAAATGGCACACAATTGTGCCATCGCCAGCGGCGGCAAAAAAGGCAGCGCCAAGGTGCTCTACGAAGAGGACATGTATCAGATCTACAAGGCTGCAAACGAGCGATAAACACGCACGGTCATATAGGATCCGAGAAAAAACTGCGGAGCGTTCCGGCATCTCAAGCCGGATCACCCCGCAGTTTCGCGTTTCTTGTATTTTTGAGGCTGCACGCCTGACCTCATCGCACAGCGCGTTCATGCTGCCGTCTGTTTCACCCGTTCTCTCCCGTTTCATCGGATTTTCTCTCCGCTGCAGGCAGCAGCAGACGAAACGCCCGCGGCACCACCTCGAATTCGATGCGGCCGGCATCGACAATCTCGCCGTCCGTACACAGGCGCATCGCGCCTTGCCGCGGTGTGATGACCGCGCGCCGGCACTGCTTTGCAAAAATAATCTTTTCGATACCCGGGATCTGCATATGGGTCCCCTTGGAATAGGCAGGGAACTTCGACAAAAACTCCATACGGCTGACATTGTAAATGATATTTACGTCCATCAAGCCGTCATCCAGCCGCGCGACCGGCGCGCTCTTAACCCCGCCGCCGCAAAAAGAACCGTTCGCGAGCGCTGTCAGCAGGACCGGCCCATCCTCACAAATTTCGCCGTCCAGTTCCACGCGAAGATCCGCGCCCTTTTTTTTGATTAAAATACAAAGCACCGCCATCAGATACGCCATACTTCCCGCGAGCAGCGGATAGGTTTTGAGCTTCGCTGTCAGATCCACCACGTTACAGTCAAAGCCGATATTAAACATATTCGCGCAGTACCGCGTCTGCACGCGCCCGTCCAGCATTCCGCTGTAGCGAATCGCGTCGCAGGCCATCACCGTTCCGGTCAACTGTGCCTCGATATCCAAAAAATCTCCCGCCTTAGGAAAATTTCTGCAAAAATCATTTCCCGTACCGATTGGCACGACTCCAATCGCCACATGATCGTGACGCATCGCGCCGTTCAATACCTCATTCAGCGTCCCGTCACCACCACAAGCGATGATGCGCGTTTCCTCGCCGCGCGCCTCAGCCTCCCGTGCGAGCTGCGCCGCCAGAGCCTCGCCGTCCCCGACGGCTCTCGTGCTGTATACTTCAACTGCGACACCTGTCTTTTTTGACGCCGCCTCGATCTCTTTGATAAACTTTTCTCTGCCCCGTCCCTTACCCGCTTTGGGATTTACGATGAACACTGTCCTCATAGTTCCTCCGTCTGCTCCAAAATCCGTTCTACGCCCGCCGCGCAAGACAGCTTCCGTCCTGCTGCGAGAATGTACCTTACTATTTTAGAGGGTTTGCGAGGATAAATCAATCATTGCCCTGCGCGTCCTTCAATTTCTTAGCACTTTCTTAGCACATTTGCCTCGGATAGAGCTGCCGCGCGGATTTTTTTCTCGCTTTTTTCCTATGGAGAGCCTTCTATCTTATCTGACGATCTCCGCCGAAGATTACGCCAAAGGGAAAATTTTCACTGGTAATCCTGTCTGCTTTCGGGTATACTCTTTCTTAGAGGAATCATTTCTTAGGAAAATATGTCAGGAGGTCAAAATGGATCCAAGAATCAAAGAGTTGTCCGCTCTGCTCACAGGTTATTCCTGCGCGCTCAAGCCGGGCGAAAAGGTATTGATAGATTACGAAGGCGAATGCAGCAAACCGCTGGTACGGCAGCTGATCAAGGATGCCTACAAGTTGGGTGCTCGTCCTTATGTCAACCACCGCGACAGCCAAGTGCTGCGCGAAATGCTGCTGGGCGCGGATGAGGAGCAGATCACGTATTTGAACGATTATCAATTATATCAGATGAAAGGTATGGACGCCTACATTGCTGTACGAGGCAGCGACAATACATCGGAATTAAGCGATGTTCCTATCGAAACCCTGAATATGTATGAACGCGTGACCGCACCGACGCTGGACTGGCGTGTCAACCGCACCAAGTGGGTCGTGCTGCGCTATCCGAATCCTTCGATGGCACAGCTCGCGAGCAAGTCGCAGGAAGCCTTCGAGGACTTTTTCTTCAATGTCTGCACGCTCGACTACAACAAGATGAGCCGTGCCATGGATCCGCTGGTCGATCTGATGCAGCGCACAGACAAGGTGCGTCTGGTCGGTCCGGACACCGATCTGACCTTCTCCATCAAGGGAATTCCGGCAGTCAAATGCGACGGGCGCTGCAACATTCCGGATGGCGAGGTCTACACCGCTCCGGTCAAGGAATCAATGAACGGCGTGATTTCCTATAATACATTCAGTGAAGAACAGGGCTTCACCTACGAAAACATCCGCTTCGAGGTCAAGGATGGCAAGATCATCAAGGCAACCGCCAACGACACCGAACGCATCAATACGCTGCTGGATACGGATGAAGGCGCGCGGTATTTCGGCGAGTTTGCTATCGGTGTCAATCCTTATGTGCTGCACCCGATGAAGGACACGCTGTTCGACGAAAAAATCTGCGGCAGCTTCCACCTGACGCCGGGCATGGCCTACGAGGACGCGTTCAACGGCAACAAGTCCGCGGTTCACTGGGATTTGGTTATGATTCAGCGTCCGGAATACGGCGGCGGCGAAATTTGGTTTGATGATGTACTGATTCGCAAGGACGGCTTGTTCGTTATCGACGAACTCAAAGGCTTGAATCCGGAAAATCTCAAATAGACAGGGCAAGAGAGTGATACGGATACAATAAGCAAGCAGTAAAACGTACAAGCGGCGATACCGGGCGGCGTGGGGTCAAAGGAAAGATCGACCCCGCGCCGCCCGCTTCGTCCTCGCTATGCTTTTACCGGTGCTTCGGCAAAAATCTTTTCGCTCGTACTTGAATTTTACAAAAAGATATGGTATGATAGGTAAAGATTTGCGCCGCGAGGAAGCTCTCACAACACATTCCTCCATCTGCGCACAAAGGATAAGGAAGCGTATCGAAGTGGTCATAACGAGCCGCACTCGAAATGCGGTTGTCCGCAAGGGCACGTGGGTTCGAATCCCACCGCTTCCGCCATCGAAAAAGTCTGTAATCAAGCCGATTGCAGGCTTTTTACTTTTTCTCAACGGTTTATCAGGATCATTTCCTTTTCCATTGCCTGAGCAGACGAGATTTTTTTACAGCCTGGATGCACATGATAAGGTGCATATCGTAAAACTTTCTTCTCTTTTTTCTGCATATAACACAGCGAAATTTCCGACATAATAAAAAAGCGAAAGCCTGCCGATCATCCAGTAGGTTTTCGCTTTTTATTTTAGCTTTCTATATTCGCTGATTGCGGAGCCGCTCGGTTACAGCAACTCTTTTCTGGAAAGGTTGATGCGGTTCTGGTTGTCGATTTCTACAACCTTAACTTTAACCACATCGCCGACGTTCATAACGTCTTCGACCTTTTCTACTCTTTCTTTTGCCATCTTGGAGATGTGCAGCAGACCTTCCTTGCCCGGCAAAATCTCGATAAACGCGCCGACAGAGCCCTTCGCGGTGCTGAGGATTCTAGTCACGCGGCCCTCATAAACCTCGCCGACCTCGACGTCCTTCGTAAGAATTTCGATTTCGTGTTTGCAGGCTTCCGCCTTTTCGCCATCTGTGCCGTAGATGGAAACCAGACCGTCATCGTTGATGTCGATCTTCACATCGTACTTCTCAACCAGCCCGTTGATGGTTTCACCGCCCTTGCCGATGACCACGCGGATCTTGTCCGGATTGATCATCATCGACATCGCGCGCGGCGCCCACTTGGACAGCTCCGGACGCGGCGCAGGCAGTTCCTCGAGCATCTTGCCCATGATGAACATTCTGCCCTCCTTGGCCTGTCTGAGCGCTTTTTCGAGAATATCTCTGGATAAACCATGCACCTTGATATCCATTTGGATCGCGGTCACGCCGACCTCGGTGCCGGTAACTTTAAAGTCCATATCGCCGAGGAAGTCTTCCATGCCCTGAATATCACTTAAGATCGCGAATTCGGAGCTGCCGTCTTCCTTGACTCTTTCAATCAGACCCATCGCGATGCCCGCGACCGGTCTGGTAATCGGTACACCGGCATCCATCAGCGCCAGGCAGGAGCCGCAGGTGGAGCCCATGGAAGTCGAACCGTTAGAGGATAAAACTTCGGATACCACGCGGATCGCGTACGGGAATTCTTCGACCGGAGGCAGAACCGGAATCAAGGCTCTCTCCGCGAGCGCGCCGTGACCGATTTCACGACGTCCCGGACTTCTGGAGGTTTTCGCCTCGCCGACCGAGTAGCCAGGGAAATTGTAGTGGTGCATGTACCTCTTGGAGGTCTGCTCGGTGATGCCGTCGATGGTCTGCGCCTCACTGGCAGGTGCCAGCGTGCAGACGGACATGACCTGTGTTTGTCCTCTCTTGAAGAGTCCGCTGCCGTGCGTTCTCGGGAGCAGGCTGCTTTCGCACCAAATCGGTCTAATCTCGTCGAGCTTTCTGTTGTCCGGACGGATGCCCTCATCGAGGATCATCGCGCGGACGGTTTCCTTCGTAATATTATAGAGTACGGAGTCGATATCCTTGGCACCCTCCGGATAAATTTCCGCAAAATGCTCCTTGGTCTCATCTTCAACTGCGTCCATGTTCTCAAGTCTTTCCAACTTATCCGGCGTCTGAATCGCTTCTCGCATCTTCGGCGCCGCGTAAGCGCGCACTGCCTCGTCGATCTCAGCCAGCGGCTTATAGAGTTCTACATCCTGCTTCGGCTTGCCGACTTCCTTGACGACTTCTTCGATGAATTCCACGAGTTCCTTGATTTCCTCATGCGCGAACAGAATCGCGTCGAGCATTTCCATTTCCGGTACTTCACTCGCGCCTGCCTCTACCATCATAATCGCTTCCTTGGTGCCGGATACGGTCATGTGGATATCGGATTTTTCCCTCTGCTCGAGACTCGGGTTGATGATCATTCTGCCGTCCACTCTGCCGACCTGCACCGAGCCGGTCGGACCGTCCCAAGGAATGTCCGAAATCGCCAACGCGACAGAGGAACCGATCATCCCGCAAATCTCCGGTGAACAGTCGAGATCTACGGACATGACAGTCGCAACAACAACCACATCGTTATAATAGCCCTTCGGGAATAACGGTCTGATTGGTCTGTCAATCAGTCTGGAAGTCAGAATCGCGTGCTCGGATGGTCTGCCCTCTCTCTTAATAAATCCGCCCGGAATCTTTCCCGCGGCGTACATTCTTTCTTCATAATCCACGCTCAGCGGGAAAAAGTCGATGTCCGGCTTCGGTTCTTTGGACGCGCAGACAGTAACATTCACGACCGTATCGCCGTATCTGACCATAACCTGTCCGTTTGCCTGCTCACAAACCTTGCCGATTTCCAGCTGCAGGAGTCTGCCTCCCAGAGCGGTTCTGAATACTCTGTAATCTTCAAATCTTGCCATAATTAACAACTACCTCCTGTTAATTTTCGTCTTTCGCATATATTGATTGTCTTGCACCCCCGAGAAAATCCACAAGCCGCAGGCTTCTTCCCTTCGCGAAGGGATGCTAAAAAATAAGCGGGGTTTTGATTGTGCCCCGCTTAAATCCACAGTAAATTGAAAACCTACTTTCTTAATCCTAAACGAGCGATCAGAGTTCTGTATCTCTCCAAATCATTGTCCTTCAGGTATGCAAGAAGGTTTCTTCTCTGACCTACCATCTTTAACAGACCTCTTCTGGAGTGGTGGTCCTTCTTATGTTCTTTGAGGTGTTCATTCAAGTCGTTGATTCTGTAGGTCAGAATCGCGATCTGAACCTCCGGAGAACCGGTATCTCCCTCTTTTAACTGATAATCTTTGATGATCTGCTGTTTGATTTCCTTTGTAATCATGTTCTTTCTCCTTTTTTGATATTCGCCTGCTGCCGAGCCTGGCGTCAGAGTCCTCGCACAAGCGCAGCATAGGTATTTTTTCTAACAATTTATACTACCACAACGCGCCGGTTTCGTCAATCATTTTTCATGAAATCTCACATTTTCCGCGCGATTCCCTGCTTATGGGATCCGGTGGAACGCTTTTGCCTCGCAGCAGTCAATGTATCTCTCCAAAGCATATCGAAAAGCTACTGAAAATATGCCGCACAGCTATGGCCATAAAGGTTATCCTTATGTCAATACCCGCATTGAATTCTTTCATTTCCTAATCAAAAAAGAATGACTGGGTCGCTTTAAAATCAAGAATTTCAAACATATGTATTGCTTACTCTTCGAACACATTGGAGCGTTTTACAATACCATTCATATCTCTAGTCACTGCGGCTATATATCTTTGGCTTAATATGAAAAGTTTTATCAAAAAGTCACTGCCGCTTAGCGAAGTGAGGAAAAGTACTTCAGGGTTCTCACAAGCTGACATGTGTAGCTCATCTCATTATCGTACCAAGCTACTATTCTCACCTCAAAAATGTGAGTTCCGCATTGCTGTGCCAAGGTCTGAGTGGCATCAAAAAGGGATCCGTAGCTCATTCCTATTATATCCGACGATACTAGCTCCTCCTCCGTATATCCGAAGGATTCCGACGCCGCTTCCTTCATTGCTTCATTGATGCCTTCCACCGAAACAGAATCCGTCATATCCTTTAATGTTGCATCCAAAATGGTAATGGATCCCGACGGTACGGGTACTCTCTGCGCTGAGCCGATAAGCTTTCCTGCAAGCTCGGGTATTACTAATCCTATAGCCTTAGCCGCTCCCGTCGAATTAGGCACTATGTTTACGGCTCCTGCTCTTGCCCTTCTCAGATCCCCTTTTCTGTGAGGTCCATCGAGAAGCATCTGATCGCCTGTATAGGCATGAATGGTAGTCATAAAGCCGGTGCGCACTTCTCTGTACTCGTTTAAAGCCTTTGCCATAGGTGCCAGACAGTTGGTGGTGCAGGAAGCTCCGGAAATGATGTTGTCCTCAGCCTTAAGTATTTCGTGATTTACACCGTATACGATGGTAGGCAGATCGTTTCCTGCAGGAGCCGAAATAAGCACCTTCTTTGCTCCGGCGTCGATATGTGCCTGCGCTTTTCCCTTAGATGTATAAAATCCAGTACATTCAAGAACTACGTCTATTCCAAGCTCTCCCCAAGGAAGGCAGCGAGCGTCCGCCTGAGCGTAGATTGGAATACTCTTTCCGTCAACCGTAATGGATTTTTCGTCCCATTCCACGGTATGCCCTGCATATTTTCCCTGCACGGAATCGTATTTTAAAAGATGTGCAAGCATCTTGGGCGCCGTCAGGTCATTTATAGCCGTAACCTCCATATCAGGATCCTCAAATACCTGTCTGAAGGCGAGCCTGCCGATTCTTCCAAATCCGTTAATTGCAACTTTAATCATATACTTTTCACCTCTCGTATCATCTATTTTGCATTATTTATCGCAGCCTGTGCAGCCGCAAGTCTTGCTATAGGCACTCTAAGCGGTGAACAGGATACATAGTCCAGTCCTATACTGTGACAAAATTCAACTGAGGATGGGTCTCCCCCATGTTCTCCGCATACTCCTGTGTGAAGCTTTTTGTTTGCGCCCTTTCCGAGCCTAACCGCTAGCTTCATAAGTTCCCCAACACCCTTTTGGTCAAGCTTTGCAAAAGGATCGTTTTCAAATATCTTGTTCTCATAGTACGAACTCAGAAATTTGCCTGCGTCGTCTCTTGAAAAACCGTAGGACATCTGGGTCAGATCGTTGGTTCCAAAGCTGAAGAAATCGGCTTCTTTCGCTATCTCGTCCGCCGTCACGCAGGCACGTGGGGTTTCAATCATGGTACCCACCTTGTACTTAAGTTCTGTTCCTGCAGCCTTTATTTCATCCTCCGCCGTTTTAACCACTATCTTCTTTACAAAGTCAAATTCCTTTATGTCGGAAGTGAGCGGTATCATAATCTCAGGCTCAATTTCCCAGTCTGGATGCGCTGCCTTAACGTTTATAGCCGCACGTATTACAGCTCTCGTCTGCATTCTTGGAATTTCCGGGTACGTTATGGCAAGGCGCAGTCCTCTATGTCCCATCATTGGGTTAAATTCATGGAGAGAGGAGATGATTTTTCTAATCTCCGCTGCTGACTTTCCCTGTGCGTCTGCCAGTTTCTTTATATCATCTTCTTCCGTCGGCAGAAACTCATGTAGTGGCGGGTCCAGAAAACGAATTGTAACGGGGTATCCTTCAAGAGCCTCAAAGAGTCCCTTAAAGTCTTCCTGCTGATAAGGCAGTATCTTTTCAAGGGCTGCTTCTCGTTCCTTCGCTGTATCTGAACATATCATCTCACGGAATGCCGCTATTCTCTCCTCCTCGAAGAACATATGCTCCGTACGGCAAAGTCCTATGCCCTCCGCCCCAAGTTCTCTTGCTTTTCTTGCGTCGGCAGGAGTGTCGGCGTTGGCCCTTACCTCCAGTCTTCTGAACTTATCTGCCCACGCCATAATTTTTCCGAATTCTTCTGTTATTACTGCATCTGTCGTAGGGATTATTCCTTCATAAATGTTGCCCGTAGTTCCATCAAGGGAAATTTTCGAGCCCTCCGCAAAGGTCTTTTCTCCAAGCGTGAATCTCTTATTTTCTTCATCCATTCTTATTTCGCCGCAACCGGAAACGCAGCAGGTTCCCATTCCTCTTGCAACTACCGCGGCGTGGGATGTCATGCCCCCTCTTACCGTCAAAATCCCCTGCGCCGCCTTCATGCCCGCAATATCCTCCGGTGATGTTTCAAGGCGTACAAGAATCACCTTTTCGCCTTTTGACGCCCATTTCACTGCATCTTCTGCATTGAATACTACCTTTCCGCAGGCAGCTCCTGGGGACGCTCCGAGGCCCTTTCCTATGGGGGTCTCCGCCTTAAGTGCCTCCCCATCAAACTGAGGGTGAAGAAGGGTATCGAGGTTTCGTGGGTCTATCATGGCTACTGCTTCTTCTTCTGTTCTCACACCTTCATCTACAAGATCGCAGGCTATCTTTAAGGCTGCTTGAGCCGTTCTTTTACCATTTCTTGTTTGAAGCATATAGAGCTTTCTGTCCTGAATGGTAAACTCCATATCCTGCATATCCCTATAATGATTTTCTAAAATGCCGCACACTTTTTTAAACTCCCCGAAGACCTCCGGCATTGCCTCTGCCAGTGACTCTATCGGCTGCGGTGTTCTGACGCCTGCCACCACGTCTTCTCCCTGAGCGTTGAGAAGAAATTCTCCCATGAGCTTCTTTTCTCCTGTCGCAGGATCGCGGGTAAATGCCACTCCCGTACCCGATTCATCTGACCAGTTTCCGAAAACCATTTCCTGCACATTTACTGCGGTTCCCCATGAATAAGGGATGTCGTTGTCACGGCGATATACGTTTGCCCGAGGGTTATTCCAAGAGCGAAATACTGCTTTGATAGCTCCCATAAGCTGCTCCTTCGGGTCATCGGGAAAGCTCTTGCCTATCTTTTCCCTGTATTCCGCCTTAAACTGGTTCGCAAGCTCTTTAAGATCTGCTGCTGTAAGCTCTATGTCTTGCGTCACCCCTCTTTTCTCCTTCATTTCATCGATGAGCTTCTCAAAGTGCTTCTTTCCAACCTCCATTACCACGTCGGAATACATTTGGATAAATCTCCTGTAGCAGTCTCTTGCCCACCTTTCGTTGTTTGTTTTCTTTGCAAGCACCTCGACCACTTCTTCGTTTAAACCGAGGTTCAAAATGGTGTCCATCATGCCTGGCATGGATGCTCTGGCACCTGAGCGAACGGAAACAAGAAGAGGATTTTTACTGTCTCCGAACTTTTTCCCGGTGATTTTCTCTAATTTCGTAACCGCTCCGTCTATCTGAGCCTTTATCTCATCGCTTATTTGACAGTCATCCTCGTAATACCTTGTACATGCTTCTGTGGTAATAGTAAAGCCCTGCGGTACAGGAAGGCCGAGCCTTGTCATTTCCGCAAGGTTTGCGCCTTTACCGCCGAGAAGGTTTCTCATTCCCGCGTCTCCTTCAGAAAACATGTATACCCACTTCGTCATTTCTTTTTCCTCCTCATACTCTGAAATATTTTTTTACTAAAACAATTGCAAATTATAGGCTATCTTTGCACGAAAAAACCGGCACAACAGACAATACACACCATAGGGTTATTCTTACAGTGTTCATGCCCATTTGCCGGCTTTCTCCAATTCACTTAAGCTTGCAAATAGAAAGTAGTATTTTTATTTAGTGCCGAAAACAGATTGTATTCTGTTTACTGCTTCTTCCAAAATCTCTGAGCTTGACGCAAAGGAAATGCGTATATAACCCTCGCCAGCTGCTCCAAAAGCCGAACCAGGGGTAGTAACAACCTGACATTCCTCTATCAGCCGTTGTGATACCTCTTCGGACGTCATTCCCGTATCCTTTATATTCACGAAAGCATAAAAAGCTCCTTCCGGTTTTATGAAGCTGAAGCCCTTTATTCGGTTTAATCCTCTTTCGAGCAACTCAGCTCTTTTCTCATAAACCCTCCGCATTTCTTCCACCTCGTCCTTCGGAGAGGTCAAAGCGACGCAGGCGGCATACTGACTTGCTGCGTTCACACTGGATGTCAGAGATTCCTGCATAATCGTCATAGCGTTTATAAACGCTTCCTCAGCTACCGCGTAGCCCACGCGCCAGCCTGTCATCGCAAAGGTCTTTGAAAAGCTGTTTACAGTTATAGTCCTTGCAAACATATCCGGCAGTACGGCGATGCTGTAATTCTTTCGCCCGTCGTATACGATGGATTCGTAAGGCTCGTCGGAAATAACTATCAGGTCCCTTTCCTTTGCAAACTGCGCTATAGCTTTAAGCTCATCGAGACTTAAAACTGCCCCCGTAGGATTCGAAGGGCTGTTAATTAGAATTGCCTTTGTGGATGGCTTAATCACCTTCTCCATAGCTTCGCAGGTGAGATGAAAATGCTCTTCCTCTTTTGTTGCAGCCGTAATAACCTCCACTCCTGCAAGCGCAAAATACCCTAAATAATTAGGATAATATGGATCCGCAATTATTATGCTATCTCCCGGATTAAGCGCGCATCTGACAGCCGACATGAGAGCCTGACCTGCTCCGTTTGTCACCATAACATTTTTTTCACTGCATTCTATGCCGTTTTCAGCAGTCATTTTCTCTGCTATCGCCTTTCTCAAAGCGGGAAGTCCCGAATTTGCCACATATTTTGTATAGCCATGATTCAGCGCATATGAACCGGCGTCTATAATATGTTGCGGCGTAGCAAAATCTGGCTCGCCTATACACAAATTTATGACATTTTCATATTCCGACGCCAGCGCAAACATCTTTCTGATGCCCGACACCGGCATATTGTCCGCAATAACGCTTCTTCTCATTTGTTCTCCTTTATTTCTCTACAAGGTGTAGTGCAAAGCCTCCAACCTGCTCCTTCAGGTATACGGATGTCAATCTTCCGCCTTTATACTTTGCTGTCTCTATATCGAACTCCACCCCGCATTTTGAAAGAAAATACATTGCTCTTTCGCAGCTGCTCGTACCTATCGCTATATGTCCATGCGGCCCCGGAAAACGTTTTCTGCATACTTCAATTCCTTCCGAAGCAAAGGTCGAAGCACTCTTAACGTCCTTTCTGAAGCCGAAAAGACTGCAAAGCCTGCTTACTTCCTGCTCTGCCTCTTCCTCCGAGTCATTGTTTATCCCAACATGAACGACTCTGAAATTCAGCATTGCCATCACAGCTTCTCTGGAAAGTCTTGTTATTTCGTCAAATTGATCCTTTTCAATTAAATCCTTCTTTACCATCCATGAACCACCGCAGGCTGTTACCTTGTCAAAGGACAAATATTCAAGAAGATTTTCCTTATTAACCCCTCCTGTAGGCATGAAATGAAGATTTACATAAGGTCCTGCAAGAGCCTTGAGCATCTTCACTCCTCCCGCCTGCTCAGCAGGGAAAAACTTTACCGTATCAAGCCCTGCGCAAAGCGCCATCTCTATGGAGTTTGTGTCCATACAGCCCGGTACTATTGCTACTCCCTTTTTCACGCAGTAATTTACTACCTCTGGATTATATCCCGGCGTAACAATAAACTTTGCACCCGCAGCGACAGCTCTGTCTACCTGTTCTATGCTGAGTACCGTACCGGCTCCGAGAAGCATATTAGGGTAAGCTTCCGCAATGTTTCTGATGGATTCCTCTGCCGCCTCTGTCCTGAAAGTTACCTCGGCGCAGTCTATCCCTCCGTCAAGGAGCGCCTTTGCCGTCCTTACAGCCTTCGCTGCGTCGTTTAAGACTATTACAGGCACTATCCCCATTTTAGATATTTCTTTTACCAATTCATTCATGTTCTTCACCTGCTTTTTATCTCTGTACTCTGCCTGAACCATCGCCCGACATAAGCTTCTCCACGTCGCCCGCCGATACTCTGTTAAAATCTCCCAGTATGCTGTGCTTAAGGCAGGATGCCGCCGCTGCAAACTCTAGAGCCTGTCTGTCGCTTTCGTAATGGAATAGACCGTAAATAAGGCCCCCTGCAAAGCTGTCTCCTCCACCTACTCTATCAACAATATCGTTTATATCATAGTGCTTGCTTACCATAAACTCCTCGCGATTATTCAAGCACACAGACCAACCGTTTGTATCCGCGCTTCTGCTTTCGCGCAGTGTGATGGCAATCTTTTTTACATTCGGATAAAGCTCCAAAACCTTGCTGCTAAGCTGCTCATATTTATTGCTGTCGATCTTTCCGGATTCCACGTCCACATCTATGGTAATTCCCAAGGATTTCTGCACGTCCTCCTCGTTGGCTATGAGTACGTCGGCGTTTGAAGCGATTTTGCGCATTACCTCATCGGCAGATTTTCCATATTTCCATAAATTCTTCCTGTAGTTCAGATCACATGATACGGTAATTCCGCGTTTTTTTGCCTCCTCCACGCTTTCTATGGAAAGCAACATCAAGCTTTCGGAAATCGCAGGCGTAATTCCGGTAATATGAAACCACTCAACTCCGCTAAAGGCTGCATCCCAATCTATTGCTCCGGGACCTGCCAGTGCAACGCTGCTGCCCGCTCTGTCATAAATGACCTTGCTCGGAAGCTGATTTGCTCCCGCTTCAAGATAGTATATCCCCATTCTGCCAGGACCTCTTAATATCCTGCTTGTATCCACATTAAACCTTCTAAGTTCGCCCATGCAGGCATCTCCCAGAGCGTTTTCGGGCAGCACAGTAAGAAAGGCTGCATCCATTCCGTAGTTTGCCAGTGATACGGCTACGTTTGCTTCTCCGCCTCCAAAGGTAGCTTCAAGTAAAGGACTCTGCATGAGCCTTTCGTGTCCCGGTGCTTTGAGTCTCAGCATTATTTCGCCAAATGTTAATACCTTCATTTACTTCCTCTCCTTGATTAAACTATTATACAAATTATTTTATTATTTTAATTTCAAAGCTTTCCTTCTTCCATGAATTTAGCGTTTGTTCCATTTATGCGGAAAAATTCCTCAGAAGCTCGCGCTCCAATTTCTGCAGGACATTCTTTGATTTTCTCAATCAGTTCCTGCTCGTCAATCTTTGTAAGTTTTTGATCCCGCATAATCACCTGTCCATGAACAACGGAAAGACAAATCTCGTGGCCGCGAGCACTATAGACCAGGTTAGGAACAATATTCCTCATTGGATAAGTATAAACCGGCAGCATCGATGGCATATCCAAATCAACAGCAATAAAATCTGCTTCCTTCCCCGGAGTCAGGCTTCCTACAATATCATCCACGCCTACTGCTCTTGCACCTTCTATGGTTGCCATCCGAAGAGCCTTCCACGCAGGCATGATTTCAGGATTTTGAAATTTAATTTTGTTAAATAGTGCCACATTTTTCATCTCATTAATTATGTTGTGACAATTGTTCCCCGGTGCCTGATCAGAACCAAGTCCACAACTTCCACCAGCAGTTTGAAATGCCACGCTAGGACATACCACTCCATCTATGATGCCGATAGAGCCCGGATTAACTACCATAGATGCCCCCATCTTCGCCACATGAGCTGCCTCCTGTTCGGTGCAATCTGTTAAATGAACTGCAATCAAACTATCGTCAAGATATCCCAACGACTCTAGAAGCTCAACCGGTCGCTTGCCATATCGCTTCGTAATCTGAAAGGTTTCCCGGTCTCCCTGCTGTACATGCATATGCAGCTTTGTTTTTCTCTCTTTCGCAATTGCTTGAACTTTTTTCAGTTTATCTAAACTTAGGAAATCCGCACCTTGCGGTCCGAATAAAATATGTATCCTTCCTTCCGCCTGCTGATTCCACTTATCATAAAGAGATAAATTGCGTGCAATCATTTCTTCTGCCAGCATGTCGTCCATTTCATATAACTCGCCTGGCGCATAAATTTTCGGTACAATGCCTCTGATTGTCTGTGCAATGTTCCCGCGTGCCCCCACCTTATCTATAAAGGCACAAACATTATCCATGTACAGATCGTAATCGCCTAAAGTTGTCGTTCCAGCTTTGATTGCCTCCATAATACCAACCCGGCTTCCAATATCCATTTCCTCTTGGGTCACCACATTAGCAAACGGTTGAAGACCATAAAACATCCAATAATTAGTGTCCTGCGCAAGCCCTCGCATCACATTGATTGGCGTATGCATGTGTCCATCGATAAAACCAGGGAATATTGCGTGATGTTCCAGTATGATTTTCTCTTCAGCCTGATAATCTACTGCCTTTTCTGCGGGCAAGATCTCCAGTATCTTTCCTCCATCGATGAGCATTACCGCATCTCCCACATAACCTACGCCCTCTCCTTCCATGGTAAAAAAGTGAGGTGCTTTTACAATCATATCGACTTTTTTCATCGCATTTCTCCTCATTGCTTGGTGTTTAACAAGATACCGCAGACAGCGCTGCGGCATCTTATTGAAATTCTTATTATTCACAAGGGACGAAAACTCATTTATTTATTCTGCTGCTTCTTTGTATACATCCAGATACTTCGGCTCTCCTTCTACGATAGTCGGATGTGCTTTATATCCCTTAACATAACTCTTCATAACAGACCAACCATTCTTGTTATACAACGGAATCCACAATGCCTCTTCCATGGCAATTTTCTGAATTTCATCATAACATTCCTGTCTTCTGCCTTCATCCGTTGTACTTCTTGCCTCTACGAGCAGCTTGTCCACTTGCGGGTCACTCCACTTCGACCTATTTGGTGCCGGAATATTTTTGCTATACAAATATTCCTGCAGCATATCTTCCGGCGAGTTAATGTACAGTCCCATGATCAAAATATCGAAATTATTATCTTGTTCTCCACCGATTCTTGTAAAGAAATCTGCTGTATTGGTGTTGATCTGAATATCAATTCCGATCTTTTTCATCTGCGCTTGAACCAACTCTGCAGTCTTAGCATCTTCGTCGGACGCACAGTAGGAAATTTCAATTGACAGCTTCTTTCCATCCTTATAGCGATATCCATCACTTTCTAAGGTGTAACCTGCTTCATCCAGAATTTTTCCAGCCGCATCCAGATCATACGGATACATATCGTCTGCACCATCCCAATACCACTTATAATCAGATGGCAGTGCCCCAACCATCGGTTGTGAATGACCACCCATGGTAGTTGCAACAATTTCATCCCTGTCAATTGCCATATTCATAGCTTTTCTTACTTGGACGTCAGGAACTCTTTCTGTCTGGAACATTATAAAGACCGGATACGGTGGGACATACTCTACCACTGTATTACTTTTATCTTCCAAAATACGATCTAATTCCTGTGCGAAAACGCAACCGTTCCCAAGAATATCCACATTTCCAGATTTAAATTCCATAAGCCGAGTGCTCGGTTCAGTTAAAAATTTAACTGTGAGTTTTTCCAAATGAGCCGGACCTTGGTTTTCATAAATAGAAGATCCCCAAGTATAATCGTCGTTTCTCACCATTGTAATATGATCGCCAGTCACAAACTCTCCAAGTTTGAATGGTCCAGTACCGTCTACCACCTCTACGCCGTAAACCTTACCCTCAGCCTCTGCTTGTTCCACTGCATCAACATTAGTTATAGCCGCCACAGGAACCGTTAAGTTTATCAAAAGGTTGTTATCCGGCTGTGACAGGTTTAACACTACTGTCTGATCATCAGGTGTTTCAATGGTGTCAACAAAATCCAGATAATAGGAATACTGCGCCTCTGCATCGGTTCTCCACCGTTCCCAAGATGCTTTTACATCAGCAGACGTCAGTGCCTTTCCACTGTGGAATTTGATACCATCCTTCAAATGGAAGGTATATGTCTTTCCATCCTCAGAGACATCCCAACTTTCTGCCAACGCATCTTTGATCGTCACACCGTCAAAATCGCTGGTCACGATGGTATCATACATCTGATTGTTGTACTGCCAGTCGCCGTAATTACTGGTCATAGATGGATCTAAACGACATGTACTACCATTAGAATAGGTGCCGATCACAAGTTCGTTTTCCGGGGTCTTAAAAGACGATGAGCTACCATCTCCACCGCCGCAGGCAGTCATTGTAAAGATCATAGTAAATACAAGAATTACACTTAAAGCCGTTTTCAAATTCTTCTTTAGCATCATACTTTACCTCTTCTTTCTTTAATATTATCACTGCTGCTGTAAATATAATGCAGCAGTTTTTAAAAACTGGAACGAAAATGTTATGCAGTTTTTAAAACAAATTATTTTTCATGATAGGTCGGACAAGCTAGCGGTGACAAGGTGTCCACATCGCGTCCAAGCCGATCATGACTTGCCGTTCTACTCCAAGATCCCTCGGAGACCTCCTGCAGTTCTCTTGCCAATTCCACTTCATCTACCCCCGATACTTTTCCATCTCGCACGACACACTTACCAGCAACGTACACCCGATCCACTGAATGTCGAGTAGCACTATAGATGATATTCTTTACCACATCGCGCACTGGGCTCATCTCAATAGAATTCAGCTGGAACACAACGAAATCAGCCTTACAACCCTTCTCTAATCTGCCGAGATCGTTCCTTCCGAGAGCCTTTGCACCATTGACCGTTGCCGCATAGAAAATATCTCTTGCGGATACGGCGAAAGTGGTTCGTTCTACAACCTTTCCCAAACATGCTGCATAACGCATTTCCTGAATAATATCAGATGGGAATGTATCTGTACCAATGGTCATGTTAACCCCATATTCTTGGTATTTTGTGAAAGATTGCAGGGTATTCCCCGATCTAGCCAACGCCAAAGGGCAATGAGCAACCGTGGTCTTGGAATCTCCCAGAAGGCGAAGGTCCTTATCTCCTGCCATATTGATCATGTTGTGTCCTGTGATATATAAGCAGTGGGCAACTGTCACATCTTCTCCAAGCATACCGGTATCTGCCATCAGCTGAACAGGTGTCTTTCCGAACATTCTGATGCAAGACTCAAACTCGATCGGCGATTCCGCACCGTGAATAGTGATTCGCATGTTCATCTTATCTGCTCGTTTCCGGACTTCCTTCAACATCGCCGGCGTACATGTCATAGTCTGCGTCGGCGCCCATATTCCTCGTATCCTTCCTTCGTAAGTCCCATCTATCTCCTCCAAAAGATGCTGAGCCTCTTCGATTCTTTTAAAGCCCTCTTTTTCATCGAAATTGTAAATCAGAGAATGTCCGTCAGGTGAATCCCATATGCTCCGTTCCTCATAACGATCTCCTGCACGTACTGGACCGCCTACATAAGCACGCATTCCCATTTCTCCAGCCAGCTCGCCTTCCGTCTTCGAATAACCGCCTCCGTAAATCAGAGTTGTCGTGCACCCACTTTTTAAAATTTCCGCTAAATTTAATTTAGCTTGTAAGTACGCACCCCTCTCCCCCAAAGACATCACCAATGCATAATCATACAATGTGCCTTCAAAGAAATATGGATTACCAATATCTTCGCGATAGCTTTTTAAGCTGTACACTTCACATGGGTGTGTATGCATATTGATGAATCCAGGTGTAATTGCCACATTTCCCAAATCTTCAAACGGAGCATTTTTCGGAATTTTTGTGAAAAATCCAGTAACCGTATCCCCAGATACACCTAAGTATCCATTTTCCAAAGTTTTATGCTGGCCTTCGTCCCAGACAATGATATATTTTGCTTTATAAAACTTTACTCCTTGCATGGTTTTTCCTCCATAATAATCAAACATATCGAGGATAGGTCATCGGATAGATTTCATCCATCTGGCGGCCATCCTCTGCCCGAAGCACCTTCCAAGCCGCTTCACAGATTTCCTGCAGCTCTTCACAAAGGGCTGCTTCATCAATTCCGCACGCTTTTCCATCTCTTACAATACATTCGCCTTCAACATAAACTCGAGATACGGAATGTCTTGTTCCACTATATACCACATTTTTAATCACATCTCTGGCAGGTGTCATCTCAATGGTTGAAAGATCCATTACGATGAAGTCTGCTTTTGCACCCTCGCAGAGACGACCGATGTCTGTACGGCCAAAAGCTTTCGCACCGCCGAGAGTCGCAGCATGGAAAACATCCTTTGCCTGAGTTCTGTATGTTGTGTGTTCCATAGCCTTCGCCATAAACACAGCCAGTCGCATTTCCTGCAGCATATCAGAAGGAAAGGTATCATTTCCCATTCCCATATTCACACCTGCATCTCGATACTTACCAAATGATTCTAAGCAAGTACCCACACGAATAAATGGTGTCGGACTATGAGCGACATTTGTGTGAGAATCACCCAATAACTTCAGATCTTGCTTTCCGCGGATAAACACCTGGCTATGTCCTGTAGTAAATACACAATGGGCAATTACTACATCTTCTCCCAACATTCCCGTATCCGCACAAAGTTGTATTGGTGTTTTCCCATGAATTCTTGCACAACCTTCAACTTCTGCTAAATCTTCCGCTGCATGGATGGTAATACCAACGCCTAAACGATCAGCCAGCCGCCTCGTCTCTTTAAGCATTTCCGGTGTACAAGTCATGGTTTGTGTCGGTCCCAGCATGATATGAATACGTCCGTCAAAAGTATTATCATAGTCTTTTACCAAAGACTCAGCCTCTTTAATCCTCTGAAAGCCCTCTTTCTCATCAAAGTTATATTTGATTGAATGTCCGTCTGGAGAGTACCAAATACTCCTTTCTTCCATACGGTCTCCTGCGCGAATTCCTGCACCTACGTACGCTCGAATTCCCATCTTTCCCGCAGTTTCTGCCTCCAATCTGGAATATGGTCCACCATAAATCAAAGAGGTTGTACATCCGCTTTTTACCAATTCAATCAAGTTAAGTTGGGTTTGCAGTTCTGCTCCCCGTTTACCCAAGGATGGAAACGGATAACCCGTCAACGTTGACTCATAAAAATTTGGATTCCCGCAATCTTCTATAAAACTTTTGATGCTGAAAACCTCAGACGGGTGGGTGTGCAGATTAATAAAACCAGGTAAAATCGCCGCATTTCCTAAGTCCTCAAACTCTGCTCCCTCTGGCAATTCTTTGAAAATTCCTTTAATGACCTTGCCTTTCACGGACATATATCCATTCTCCAGGATTTTATGATCTCCATCCTGATATGCCACGATATACTTTGCTTTAAAAAACTTCAACTCCTGATTCATTTACTTCCTCCTTTCAATTCAATGTCCCTTGCTACGGGATAATCAACGTAGTTCTTATTCTTATTTTATTGTCACTTTTGGACAACTTAGCGGTGATATAACGTCAATAGTCCGATGTTTCGGGTCTCTCTCGCTTACTTTACTCCAAGCCGTCTCTGCCAATTCCTGTAGCTGCCCTGTCAGATCAGCCTCATCGATACCGGCTACGACACCGTCTTTCATGATGCACTTTCCATTAACATAAACCCGTTCCACACTATGGCGAGTCGCACTGTACACGATATTTTTTACCACATCCCGCACTGGAGACATTTCCACAGTATCTAGAGAAAATACAGAAAAATCGGCTTTACTATGAACACAGAGTCTACCTAAATCTGTTCGACCGAATGCGCTTGCTCCATTGATGGTCGCAGCTTGAAAGATATCCTTCGCACTGGTAGCAAAAGTACTGCGTCCGGTAATCTTTCCCATTACAGCTGCCATTCGCATTTCTTGTATGAAATCCGATGGAAAGGTATCTGTACCGATAGCTAAATTGACCCCAGCCTGTTGGTATCGTTCAAAAGTCTCTAGTGTATCACCTTCTCTTGCTAATACAATAGGGCAATGGGCAACAGTTGCTTTTGCTTTTGACAATAGATCCAAATCCTTTCCTCTCATAAAGATCTGAGAATGGCCCGTGATGCAGCAACAATGAGCAATTATTAAGTCTTCTCCCAACAGACCTGTCTCTGCCATAACCTCTACCGGCGTTTTTCCACGCATCCTAATAGATGTTTCAAACTCAATAAAGTCCTCGCTTCCATGGGTTGTCAATCTGATACCATATTTATCTGCTGCTCGTCTTGTCGCCCGCAGCATATCTTCTGTACAAGTCATCGTCTGCGTCGGCGCAAGTAATCCCGTTATCCTTCCTTCATAGCTTCCTTCCAGATTTTTTGCAAAGGATACAGCTTCCTGAATTCGTTCAAAACCAGCGGTTTCATTAAATTGATGTGTGAGACTATGACCATCCGGAGAATCCCAGATGCTGATTTCTTCCTTTGCGTCTCCTGCTCGAATGCCCCATCCTACATAAGCACGAAGTCCGATCTCGCCGGCAAGGCACGCCTCTAATTCCGAACAAGGTCCGCCAAAAATCAATGCCGTAGTACAGCCACTCTTAATAATTTCCGCTAAATTCAGCTTTGCCTGAATAGCAGCACTTTGTTCTCCGAGAGAAACCAATCCTGCATAGTCATATAAAGTAGAGTCATAAAAATACAGATTTCCACAATCTTCCTTATAACTTCTTCCACCATAAACCTCCGACGGATGGCAATGAAGATTTAAAAAACCAGGAACAATGGCTACATTACCAAGATCTTCTGCCTCAGCCCCATCAGGCAGGACCGAATAAATCCCTGCTATTTCGTTTCCCCTCACTTCCAAATATCCATTTTCCATCTGTCTATGGCTGTGTCCATCCCATATAATAAGATATCGTGCCTTTAGAAAATAATGTGTTTTCTGTTCATTTTTCATTTTCTTTTCCTTAATTTTCTTTATACCAAATGACACGCGACGCAATGATTTGGTTCGATTTCCCTCAGCTCCGGCATTTCTGTCCTGCAAATCTCCTGGGCATTGGCGCATCTTGTACAAAATCTACATCCTTTTGGTGGATCAATTGGACTTGGCGTATCTCCTTGTATAATTATCCGATCTTTCTTATGCTTCGGATCTGGAATCGGAATTGCTGAGAGTAATGCTTTCGTATAAGGATGCAATGGATTTCTATAAAGATCATCCCGATTTGCAACTTCCATGACCTTGCCCAAATACATAACGACGATTCTGTCACAAACATACTCCACAACAGACAAGTCATGGGAGATAAACAATACCGTCAAATCAAAATCACGTTTTAGCTCTAACAGCAAATTCAAAATCTGAGATCGAACAGATACATCAAGCGCGGAAACCGGTTCATCACAAATAATGAACTTTGGATTTGCAGCAAGTACACGAGCAATACCAATCCTTTGCCGTTGGCCGCCAGAAAATTCATGAGGGTAGCGATAAGCAAAAGACTTCTCCAGACCTACAATTTCCAAGAGCTCCTCAGCACGACGAATCCGTTCTTGCTTTGTGCCTCTCTTTTGTATTTCCATTGGCTCGATAATTGTATCGATCACCCGTATTCTTGGGCTCAATGAAGAATAAGGATCTTGAAACACGATTTGTAAATCAGATCGCATTTTTTGCAATTCTTTCTTCTTCATTCCTACCAACTCTTTACCTTCAAAATGTATACTACCTTCCGTTGGTGTGGTAAGACCCAAAATCGAACGGCTTATAGTTGTCTTTCCGCATCCGCTTTCGCCGACAAGACCCAACACCTCATTTCGATAAACATCAAATGATACACCATCAACTGCTTTTACGTATGATGTCGGTTTCCCGAACAAACGATCGTCAACAGGAAACCATTTTTTTATGTCTTTTACAGATAACAAAATTTCCCGACTCATTCTTGTTCACCTGCCTTTACTGTCTGCATATCCGGCTTTTCCAAATGGAGCCAGCAACGTACTTTTCTCCCATCGCCGATATCTTTAAGTTCCGGCTCTATTTCTGAACAAATGTCCATAGCGTAGGCACAACGAGGACAGAATCGACATCCTTTTTTGATTTGGTTTGCACCGCTTTTAAACGGAATCATATATAATTTTTCATGTACTCCGAGTTTAGGAATTGACTTTATTAAGCCTTCGGTATATGGATGAAGCGGTTTTTCAAATAAAACTTCTACATTAGCCTCTTCCACGACTCGACCTGCATACATAACAACTACATATTTTGCGACCTCTGCGATAACACCCAAATCATGAGTAATCATCATAATAGACATTCCTCGCTCTGTTTGCAGTTTTCTGATCAAATCTAAAATCTGTGCCTGAATAGTAACATCCAAGGCTGTGGTCGGTTCATCCGCAATCAGTAACTTTGGTCTGCAGGATAATGCCATGGCAATCATAGCTCTCTGCAGCATGCCGCCTGACATCTGATGAGGGTATTCTTTGATTCTCTTTTCTGGAAAAGCAATTCCTACCTCTCTAAGAAGTTCTACAGCCATATGTTCTGCTTCCTGCTTGCTCTTCTTTTGATGCAAGACAATAGCCTCAACAATCTGCGAACCAATAGTGTACAGCGGATTAAAAGATGTCATAGGCTCTTGAAAAATGACAGAGATTTTATTCCCTCGAATTTTCATCATCTCTTCTTCTGATTTTTTTAAAAGATCCTCTCCTTCAAAAAGTATCTCGCCTCCGCTGATTTCTCCGGGCGTCAGCCGCATAATTGACATAGCAGATACACTCTTTCCGCTTCCAGATTCGCCTACAACTCCCAGAACCTCTCCTTCTTTAATCCGAAATGTAACATCCTGTACTGCATTATTCACATTTTTTCCGTTATGAAAAGTCACGGACAGATGGTTAACCTCGATTAAATTTTCTTTCTGCTGATGATCCATTTGATTCATCGTTATAACCATTCCTTTCACTTCTCTCAGGCACAAAACGTTATAAAAATGTTTTTCCTGAGCTTTTGAGCACATAATTTTTATCTTTTACATTCTCGGATCCAAAACATCTCTAAGACCATCTCCCAATAAATTAAATCCGGTAACAGTCACAAAAATGAAGATCACAGGGAATCCCGCAACATGAGGCGCAGATGTGATACAGTTTTTCCCTGTACTTATCAACGCACCCCATTCTGGAATCGGTGGTGTTGCTCCAATTCCAAGGAAACTTAGTGTTGAAATAGACATGATAATCCACGCCATTTCCAGCATAGAATATACAATTATCGTAGGTATGCAGTTTGGCAATATATGTTTTAGCATAATTCTTGCGTCCGAAGCGCCTGCCGAAATGGAGGCCTCGATATATGGCATTGTCTTAAGTGACAGCACTTGTCCTCTAATCAAGCGTGCATAAGCCGGCATGGAACCAAGACCAATAGCGATAGTGACATTTTGCAGCCCTGGTCCTAAAGTTGCTACGATAGTGATCGCCAATAACATTCCCGGGAAAGCCATCAGAATATCCATAAACCGCATGATCGGGCTGTCCAAATGTCTGTAATAACCGGACAGCAATCCTAACGGTACACCGATGATGATAGCCACCAATAAAGCTAAGATGCTGTAAGGAATTGTGATTCTTGCGCCATATACCATTCTGGAAAACAGGCAACGGCCAAGCTCATCGGTTCCGAGTGGATAACCTTCCATTGGACCCATTAGTGCGATTGTACTATTCGTTTCCGTGGGGTCATGTGGGGCGATAAGCGGTGCAAATATGGCAATCAAAATCATGATCAGCAAAATCACACTTCCAATTACAACCCCACTGTTTCCCAATAACTTATCCAGTAATTCTCTCCTCGAACGATTATTTAATGTCTCCACTTTCTTCACCGCCTTAATATTTTATTCTCGGGTCGATAGCACTGTATGTCAAGTCAACAATCAGATTCACGACCAGAAACATAACCGCAAATAGAAGAATACTCGCCTGAATGGCAGGGTAATCACTTCCCAGAATCGCCGTAATGGAATATCTGCCTAAGCCAGGCCATGCAAAAATGTTTTCGATAACCACTGACCCACTCATCATATAACCAGTTTGGGTTCCAATAACGGTAACAAGTGGCAATGCAGCATTCTTTAATGCGTGCTTGATGACAATCGCGCTATAACGCAAGCCTTTCGCTTTTGCAGTGCGGATATAGTCTTGCCGCAATACTTCCAACATTTCGGAGCGTGTCAATCGAGCAATCGATGCCATTTGTGGCAGGCCTAGCATAAATGCTGGAAGGAATGTATGTGCAAGTCCATCCATACTGAAAAATGAACTACCCATTCCCGACAGCGGAAACCATCCCAACTGCATGCTGAAAATTTTCATCAGCATCAGACCCAGCCAAAACTGCGGAATTGATACACCAGCTAAGGATAAAGTCATACATGCCTTGTCAATCCAGGTATTCTGCTTCAGGGCCGCGATAATTCCAAGAGGAATGGCTGCAATGATCGACCAGATTCTTGCAAAAACCATCAGATATATTGTATTAATCAAAGCCTGTAGAATATCTTTACTAACTGCTGTTTTCGTTTGAAAAGATCTGCCAAAATCCCCATGAAACAGGTTCACGATATAGGTCCAAAACTGTTCTAATAGTGGTTTATTCAATCCCAATTGTTCTCTGATAGCTTCAATGTCTTCTACACGTGCATTTCCACCGGCCAAACGAACCGCAGGATCGATTGGCGAAAGTTGAATAATCAAAAATGTGACAATGATAACACCTAGCAGAATAAACGGTAACTGTAATAGTCTTTTTACTACATATTTTTTCATTTGATTGCCTCTTTCATCTTTCAAATATATGTCAGTGATTCTTACCCCTGCTATTCCTCATATCGTGAAGCGTAAGGCTTTGCCGAAATAAACCTGCCCTGTCCCAGTTGTCCTGTGAACTTGGCGTTTTCGACAACTACATTACCGCGAAGCAACACCGTTTCGGTTCTTCCTATCATTTCATGACCCTCATAAATGTTGTAATCAACCCCATTTGGATTATCTTCTAAGCGTATTGTTCCTCTATATTCAGGGTCAAATATAACGATATCTGCATCAGAGCCAATCTCAAGTGCTCCCTTTCTTGGATAAATGCCGTTAATCTTAGCAGGTTCCGTTGCAAAAACCTCCACCAGTTTTTCTTTGGAAATTTTCCCCTTTGCAACACCCTCCGTCCATAGCATATGAAGTCTGTCGCCGGCGCCGGGTGCTCCGTTTGGAATATTAGTAAAGTTATCTCTTCCCGCCTGTTTCAATTCTGCCAAATCGATTCCACAGTGATCCGATGATACTGCTGTAAGAAGACCCCTGTTCAGTGCCTCCCAAAGAGCATCCAAATGCTCCTGACTGCGTAGAGCAGGCGAGCAAACATACTGTGCAGCCTTATTGAAGTCCGGATCGTCCAGCACATCCTTGGTGACTGTAAGATAATGAGTACAGGTTTCTCCGCCAACGTTGATTCCTTTTCCCTGTGCCTCCTGTATTTCTTGTAAAGCCTCCTTACAGGTTACATGTACTACGTAAAGCGGTGTTCCTGTTTGCTGTGCCAGATATATTGCCCTTCGCACTCCCTCCGCCTCTGTAAACGGCGGGCGGGAAACATAGTGATATTTAGGTGCAAGCTGACCTTTTTTTACACATTCATCCCGAAGGAAATTAAGAATCTCCCCGTTCTCTGCATGGACAAAAACGGTCAGACCTACTTTCCCGCTTTCCTCCAAAATGCGATAAAATGATCCATCATCCACATGAAGTGGTGAGCCGTTATATGCCATAAAAATTTTAATGCTCGAAACTCCTTTTTTAGGCAGCTCCTTCACCTCGTCAAATACGCTGTCCATTAGATACGTAACCATTCCATGAAGAGCGAAATCGACACATGTCTTTCCCTTAGCACGCACATTGATTCGGTAATCTATAGAATCCAAAAGTCCCGTACCTGGATCCTGAGGAGCGAAATCTACAATAGTCGTCGTTCCTCCAACGATGGCAGACATGGTTGTTTCATAGCCTGCCGTATCCCTATCTCCTACGTTGCACAAAGCGGAAAAATGAGTGTGCTCATCAACTCCGCCCGGCATTACATATTTTCCCGATGCGTCCAATATTTTATCTGCCGTCTCGCCGTCCAGCTTGCCTATTGCAACTATCTGTTCGTTCTCCACCAGAATATCTCCTTTAAAGGATCGGGCAGCCGTAATTATAGTTCCGTTTTTTATCAGTGTTTTCATCTTATCTACCTCATTTTGTATTATATTATAAATCCGTCTTTCCGATTAGTTCATCAAGGCGATCCACTCTAAGTAATGTCTCCAATAATATATTAGCACCGTCTGCAATTGCCTTTGGGCTGCTGTATTCGTCAATGCTGTGACTGATTCCGTCCCGACTCGGTATAAATATCAGGGCTGATGGAGTGAATTTTCCCATATTTATCAAATCATGCCCCGCTCCGCTGTGCATTTCCATTCGCTTCAATCCTAAAGAATCCGCTGCTCCTCTGACTATTTCCAAAAGCCGCAAATCACACCGCGTCTCCTCCTGATCGATATATGGAGAAATCGTCAGACCGCGATCTTTCCACGCCGCTGCCCATCTATCTACTAACCCGTACATGGTTCTTCTGTCCATGTCACGAAGCTCCACGATAAAATTTACCTCGCCGGGTATGACGTTAACGGCACCGGGATGAATTTCCATGGTGCCTACGGTACCTACCATTGTATCGCTTTCCCTTCGAACTCTTTCCAATAGATCAGTGATGCTCAGACAGGCTTTTTCCAGCGCATCGTCCCGCAGTCTCATAGGCGTGCTTCCGGCATGGTTTGCCTTTCCCGCCATCCTGCCCTTATATCTAAGGATAGCCACAATTCCGCTTGCGACGCCGATATCCTTTTGCTCTGCCTCCAATAGACCGCCTTGTTCGATATGCAGCTCCAGATAACACAGATAATCATCTTTATTCTGCGCAGCATTTCTAACATCTTCCATTGTAATTCCCTGCTTCTGCATTCCAGGGATCATTGCGTCGTCAATCTTATTACCCGTAAAAGCCTTACTGCCAAAGGTTCCTCCAACCACATTTCCTTCTTCATCCTCAAAAGCGATGATCTGAATGGTATGCTTCGGTCTGTACCCCTGTTCCCTTAAAGTCCTTACGCATTCCACTGCCGCAAGCACTCCGAGAGTTCCATCATATATACCTCCGTTTGGGACGGTGTCGATGTGGGATCCGAGAGAAAGAATTTTGCTATCAGGATTTGTACTCTGCCACGTTCCTATCAGATTTCCCACCGTATCTTTTCTGACGGAAAGACCTGCCGCCTCCATGAGGTCCGCTACATAGGCTTCCCCCTCAAAATACGCTTTACTGTAAGCTGGTCGTGTCGTTCCCTCTTCTGGTTCGTAGCCTATTCTTCCTAGCGTTTTTATGTTCTCAACAAGCCTTTTTGCATTGATCTCCATTTTTTCTCCTATCTGTCTACTTCATTCGAACCATCTGCCGGCTAAAAAGCAAGGTCATCTTTATCAAACATTGGAAATCCCTTGATTTCCTTATTCTCTGGTTTTTTCCATGTATTGATTTTGCTGGTAGAAAGCCCTGCTCCGACCATAGCCTCCGCTAGCTTTAATGCCGGTACTACCCCGTCCAGTACAGGTACTCCGAGAGTCTTTCGCAAATCCTGCACAAAATCCACGAAGCCCGCGCAGCCGAGTAAGATACATTCGGCTCCATCCTCCCTTACGGCTTTTTCAGCCTCTCTTTTCAATGCCTCGAGCCCTTTTTGAGGATTGCGATTGAACTCAAGGACCTCAAGACCTGTGGAACGAACAGACTTGCAGCGCCTTTCTGCCCCGTATCCATAAACTAATTCCCTCGTAATTTGAACGGAGCGATCCAGTACAGATATAATCGAAAAGCTCGGCGCAATCAGTTCAGAGATTAAAATAGCTGCCTCTGCGATACCTACTACAGGTTTTGTGGTCACTTCCCTCGCCGCTTTGAGGCCAGGATCTCCGAAGCAGGCTATAACGTAAGCGTCCGCGTGCTCTTTTCTGTCTCCGTCAATAATTTCCTTCAAAACGCCGGGAACCGCTAGATAATCGTCCATAAAGGTTTCTATGCTGTCAGGTCCCGTTTTGGGACTGACTGCGATGATTTCCGTCCCCGCTGCCTTATATTTTTCCGCCACAAGACGGATACTCTCTGTCATCTCCAGAGTAGTGTTCGGATTGATCAGCTTAATTTTCATCCTGCTCTCCTATGTAAATTCATTTTAGGTTTTTGAAGTTTTTTTAATTTTACGCGTCTGTTAAAAATTTTTCAATTATTTCATCTTCTGATTTTTTTACTCATTAGAGGAACAGAACTAGGAACTATTTGGATTATTACTATTCTTTTATATAAATTCCTTATCCTAAAGTAGTATTGAATGAGCACCGTTTTATAAAAAAATAACTTGCACGATATTTCTAGCATAATAAAAAGCAGGCTTTCTTCCGGTTGCCTGCTTCTGTTTCACTCTATTCTTTTGTTTTTTTGTCTTATAGTTTGTCATAATCGATTTTCTCTGAGGATAAGGGCAGGCACTGTAAAAGCTGAACGCGGTTTTTAACCCCCATTTTGGAATAAATGTTCTGAAGATGTTTCTTAATTGTATGAATGCTGACATTTCCTCTCTCTGCGATTTCTCCGTTGGAATACCCTTGAATCACCTGAATGAACACATCTCCTTCGCGCTCCGTTAAATTATATTCTTTTACAATTTCCTCGTAATATCCTTTAGCAAAAAAATACCGAGTATCGCCTTTTTTGACCTCATAACTGAACCGATATGCGAAGTGCTTTTGAAGTTGATCCAGTGCAAACAGATCCCTTCTGGTAAAACTACCCGATTCTTTTGTTCTGAATAGCTGAATCATTCCCATAGGTTCTTCCTTAAAAGTAAAAACCATACTCATAGAATAATAAAAACCATTTGGTTGATAAAATTCCTGAAAAATTCGCTGTTCTTCCCACTTCTGTTCTGAAAATCGATCATTATCAATAAATGCGCTATTTCTTCCGCTAAAAAATAACCAAAGATTTTTACTCGTTTCCTCTTCCCACACTCCCATTGTTCTTTCATCAATACCGCTGCTAGTTGTCTTAACGAAATAAAGTTCTTTTCTCCAGTCTTCTTTGTCCTCACTATTTTCTTTAACTTTTGTAATTAAAGCACCATCAAATCCGATAAGGCTTTTAAGCCAAATCAGAATTTCATTCTTCATATCTTCAAATTTATAGATAAATGAAATATTGTAAGCAATTTCATTTAATAATATCCATTCATATTCCTCAAGATAACCCATTTTTTTACCTCCGTCCCTGCGATAAGCATTTCACTTGATGGTCAATAACAACATTAGTTTTAAAAATACTTAAAAGCCGCTGTTCTCTAGACAAAAACACTCCCTTACGTGAAAAATCTTCTTTTGCACGGAAGAAAGTGTCTGGTCTGCGTTATAAACATCAAAAAAGGCGAGTATTATTCGCTATATAGATGCTGGTTTTCTGCTGCGCTGTTAAAGTTTTCATTTTTTCTCGTTTTCTTATGGCTATCTTTTTCAATTATTATACATTATTCGAGGGGCTCGGTCAAGATTGTTTTTTAAGGATTTATCACAGAGGCACATACTCACAACGCTCGAAGCTTGCTCCATTTCTGCGGGCTTTGCAGATTTCCAGATATCGCCGTGCCTGAGGCCGGTTTCGTCAATCGTTTTTCATGAAATCTCACATTTTCCGCGCGATTCCCTGCTTATGGGATTTGGTGGAACGCTTTTGCCTCGCGGCAGTCCTTCGCGATCTGCGCGGAGAGCTCTTCGATTCCGCCGAACTTCACCTCATCACGAGTCTTTTTGATGAATTCAACCTTGATCATCTTGCCGTAGAGCTCCTTGTCAAAGTTAAAAATATGCGTTTCCATGTTTTTTTTGAAGGTGCCGATGGTCGGCTTGATGCCGACATTGGTCACGCTTGGATAGCGTACGCCGTTATAGATGCAATAGGTAATGTAGACCCCGTTTGGCGGCGTCACCATGCTCTCGTCGATCATGATGTTAGAGGTCGGAAAGCCCAGAGTCTTGCCGAGGCGGTTGCCGACCACAACTTCCCCGCCGATGTCGTAATTGCGGCCGAGGAATTTGCTGCACTCGTCCATTTCTCCCGCCATGATCAAGCCGCGGATCAGCGTCGAGCTGACTACATCGCCATCCACCGTCACTGCAGGCATCGCGTTCACATGGAAGCCGTACCTGGCCCCCAGAATACGCAGACATCGCACATCCCCCTGCCCGCGATAGCCAAAATGATAGTTAAAGCCGCAGAACAGCTCCTTCGCGTGCATGGCATCCACCAAAAGCTCCTTCACGAAGCGCTCCGGCTCCATCGTCATGATTCCTTCGGTAAACGGAATGTCCACCAGATAGTCTACGCCCATCTGTTCGATCAGCGCGGCCTTTTCCTCGCGGTAAATGATATTCTTGACCGGCTTCGCGCCCGGAATCAGATTCTTCGGATGATTGGAAAAGGTAAAGACGCAGCTCTTCAGACCGCGCGCCTTCGCTTTTTGCGCGGCGGCCGTAATGATCGCCCTGTGTCCCACATGTACGCCGTCAAAGTTGCCGAGCGCTGTCGCGGTTTCCGGCATGTCTTTGATTTTATCTAAACTGTCAAATACGATCATAATTCCTCACTTCTCAAAAAAACTTTGTCTGCCACCAGCTTTTTGTACTGGTGGTTATAAAAGGCGACGCCTAAAAAGCGTCGGCCGTCCGGCATCTCCGGATTTTTTTCATACATTTTGTACGCGCCGCGATATTCCGGCCGAATTTCAAATTCCGGCTCCCGATAGCGGTAGCGTGGATTCTCTGTGATCTCGCATTCCCGCAGGGCGATATGCCAGCCATCGGTAAATTTTCGCGCGGTCTGCGTGTCCAGCAGCGCGGTACCGAAATTTGTCAGCGGCGTATCGATCGGCCGCACCAGCTTTTCGATTGCCGCGAGCCCCTCCAAAGAGGCCGGCTCCAGCGTATATCGGCCGTTTTCCTTATAGGTCCTGTGACTGTACGCGTCAATGAGGGCATCCAAACTGACCGCGTCCTCGATGCGGAACGCGCCGCCGGCGATACGGCAGAGACTTTCCATTGCCGCGCCGCAGCCAAGCGCCTGTCCGACATCCTGACAGATGGTCCGGATATAGGTCCCCTTGGAACATTCGACTACAAAGGTCACCTTCTTGACATTGCTGTCTGCCGCAAAATCGATTAACTCGATATCCAGGCTGCGAATATAGACTCTGCGCGGCTGCACGCGATCTGCGACCACGTCGGTTTCTCCGGCTCTGGCGTAATCGTAGAGCCGGCGTCCGTCGATACGTACCGCGCTGTACATCGGCGGCAGCTGCGATATTTCGCCCCGAAACGGCATGAATGCCGCGCGCACCGCCGCTTCCGTAATGCCTGTGGTGTCGCGCAGCTCCAAAACCTCGCCCCAGATGTCCTGTGTGTCGGTTACAACGCCCAGTGACATGGTGCAGCGGTAGGTTTTAAAGTCCATGTCCATATATTCTGCCACGCGCGTGGCCTTACCGAGGCAGATCGGCAGTACACCGGTCGCCATCGGGTCCAGCGTTCCCGTATGTCCGATTTTTTTCATGCCGAGCAGGCGTCTGAGGTCACCGATCACATCATGTGAGGTCATGCCCGCCGGCTTATTGATATTCAAAATTCCGTCTTTCATATTCTGTTGCTACTCCCTCGCGGGTTTTCCGCCGCCTCATTTTTGGAGGGGCGGCAGTTTTTGGATGCTCGCGAGCAACGCTTGTTCCAACAGGGCGCAAGCTTCGTCAATCGGCATCCGCAGTGTCGCGCCGGCCGCCTTGATATGTCCGCCGCCGCCAAATTGTTCCGCAATCGCGGCTACATTACCGCGGCGTTTGGCGCGCAGACTGACGCGGACGCTGCCATCCTCCTGTTCCTTAAGGAACGCCGCGTACTCCACCCCGCTGATGCTGCGCATCTGTTCGACCACATCCTCGGTTTCCTCCGCAAGCGCGCCGGTCTTCGCGAGCATGTCCTGTGTCATATAGCAGATTGCCCCTTGACCGTCCCCGATCAAGCGAAGCGTTTCTAAGACCTTGGCCTCGATACGCTTGCGCTGCGGCCGCACGTTTTCATACAGCTCCACGCTGACGCGATTGCTGTCGATGCCCCAGTCGCAAAGCGCTGCGGCGATCTCAAAGGTGCGCTTGGTCGTATTGGAATACTGAAAGTTTCCGGTATCCGTCGTAATCGCGGCAAAGAGCGCCTCGCCGATTTCGGCATCCGGCTTTGTGCCCATTTCCAGCAGGAGCTGATAAATCAGTTCACCTGTCGCTGCCGCCTCCGCGTCCACATAATTGTAATCGCAAAAGCTGCTCGTTGTATGATGGTGGTCGATGCAGATCGTCGTTTTGCCTCGCCGAAACGCTTCCTTCCTGCCCGGAAACCGGCTCTCGTCTCCGCAGTCTACGCAGACGGAGATATCGACATCCGCAAAGATATCCGCGTCCGTCGTACAGCAGCCCCGATCCAAAAACCGCAGGTTCAGCGGGATTTCCTCTTCAAGCAGAATATACGCCCGCTTGCCCGCCGCGCGCAGCGCCTTGCAGAGCGCCGCGCAGGAGCCGAGCGCGTCTCCGTCCATATGGATATGTGGGTACAAAAGCACGTCATGTGCGCCGGCAAGCACCGCGCTGATCTCTTGAAACGTATTATTCTTCATCGCTTTGTTCTTCATCCTTCTGGTAGCTGTCAAAATCCATGCTGTCCAGAATCTCATCAATATGTCTGCCGTAATCCATGGAGTGATCCATCTTGAAGATCAACTCCGGTATATGGCGTACCTTCACTTGTTTGGATATTTCCTTTTTGATGACGCCCTTGGCGCTCGCCAGTCCTGCGAGCACCTCGTCCTCAGCCTGCTTCTTTGCCTCCGCGTCCTGCGTGTCTGCCAGCAGAGACAGATAGCAGGTCGCGTAGCTGCCATCGCGTGTCACGCTGACGCCGGAAACGCTGAGGATCTTGCCTGCCAGACGAGGGTCCTTGATTCCGTTGATCAGCATTTCACTGAGAATACGGCGGATCTCCTCGCCCAGTCTGCCCTGTCTATAACCTTTTCCCATTTTCTGTCCTTTCTGTCAGCAGGCGGCAGGCAGCCATGGGAGCCTGCCCCTACTTTCTTTCCACTTCAACCATGTGGAAGCATTCGATGACATCGCCTTCCTTGATATCGTTGTAGTTTTCGATACCGATACCGCATTCGTAGCCCTGCGCGACTTCTTTTGCGTCGTCCTTGAAACGCTTAAGTGAGGAAATCGTGCCCTCGTGGATGACGATTCCGTCACGCACTAAGCGGACCTCCGCGTTCCGGAGCACCTTGCCTTCCTGCACGTAGGCGCCGGCGATGATGCCGACATTCGGTACCTTGAAGGTGTTTCTGACTTCTGCCTTGCCGAGTACTTCCTCCTTGAATTCCGGATCGAGCATACCCTTCATCGCGTCCTCCACATCGTTGAGAATATCGTAGATGACACGGTATAAGCGGATCTGGATATTTTCTCTGTCCGCGAAAGTCTGCACCGCCGTTGTCGGTCTGACGTTGAAACCGATGATGATGGAGCCGGTCGTTCCTGCCAGCATAACGTCGGATTCCGTAATGGTGCCGACGCCGGTATGGATGACCTTGACGCGTACATTTTCGTTGTTCAGTTTTTCCAGAGAAGATACGATCGCGCCGATAGAGCCCTGTACGTCGCCCTTGATGATGAGATTGAGGTCCTTGACTTCGCCCTCCTGAATCTGGCTGAAAAGCTGTTCGAGCGTGGTGCTCGCGTTTCTGGCGAGAATCTCTTCTCTGAGCTTCTGTTTTCTGTTTTCGGCGATTTCCTTCGCGATCTTATCCTGTTTGACCGCGTTGAATTCGTCGCCGGCTTCCGGTACTTCCGAAAGTCCGAGAATCTCGACCGCGGTGGCAGGTCCTGCTTTTTTGATTTCCTTGCCCTTGAAGTCTGTCATCAGACGGATTCTGCCGGAGCAGGTACCCGCGACAACCGACATGCCGCTCTTGAGCGTTCCGTTGGTGACCAGCAGGGTCGCGACCGGACCCTTGTTCTTGTCGAGTCTCGCTTCGATGACGGAACCCATCGCCAGACGGTTCGGGTTCGCGCGAAGCTCCAAAACCTCAGCCTGCAGCAAGATCATTTCCAGCAGATTGACAATGCCTTCTCCTGTCTTGGCGGATACCGGCACGCAGATGACATCTCCGCCCCAGTCCTCGACCAAAAGGCCATGCTCGGTCAGTTCCTGTTTCACGCGGTCCGGATTGGCGCTCGGTTTATCCATCTTGTTGATGGCAACGATGATTGGAACGCCTGCTGCCTTCGCGTGGCTGATGGACTCGATGGTCTGCGGCATCACGCCGTCGTCTGCCGCGACAACCAGTACCGCGATATCGGTGATATGCGCGCCACGGGCACGCATTGCGGTGAATGCCTCGTGTCCCGGTGTATCGAGGAATACGATCTTCTGTCCGTTGATCATAACCTCGGACGCGCCGATATGCTGCGTGATGCCGCCGGACTCGGAGGCGGTGACGTTGGTCTTACGAATCGCGTCGAGCAGGGAGGTCTTACCATGGTCAACGTGTCCCATGACGGTGATGATCGGTGCTCTCGGCTTGAGATCTTCCTCTTTATCCTCAAAGAGCTCCAGACCTTCTTCTTCCTCTTCTTCTTCGACCTTGGCAACGACGACGCTGATGCCCAGATCGTCCGCCAGAATCATAATGGTATCCTCGTCGATACTTTGGTTGATATTGGCCATGATACCCATCTTCATCAGCGCCATGATGACCTTGGATGTGGATACCCCGACCTGTTCACAGAAGCCGGCAACGGTGATCGGCGCGGTAATCGCGACAGTTCCGGTTGGAAGATCTTCCAGAATATCCTCTTCTTCCTCTACGACCGGCTTCGGTCTGTTGTGCTTCTTCGGTTTTGCCTGCTTCTCCAGGGAACGCTGTTGGATTCTCTCTTTATTCTTCTTGCCCTGGCTGCCGCCGTTATCCAGCTTGGCGAATTTGTTTCTTTCTTTATCCGGATGAACGCGTTTTTCGACATTCTTCTGCGTCGGTTTCGTTTCCATCTTGGAAAGTGACGGGCGCTCGTCACGACCGCCGCCCTGACGGGTGCCTCTGCCCTGACCGCCTTGGCTCTGGCCGCCTCTGCCGCCCTGCGTTCTTCCGCCTTGACCGCCCTGCTGTCCATCACGGCTATCCCTGCGGTAATCTCTCTGTCCGTCGCGGGTGCCTCTGCCGCCGCGATCGCCGCTCTGTCCGTCTCGGCTGTCTCTGCGAAAATCTCTTTGTCCGTCGCGCGATCCTCTGCCGCCGCGGTCTCCGCCCTGTCCGTCGCGGCTGTCTCGATTGTCTCTGCGGTAATCTCTCTGTCCGTCACGCGGAGGTCTTGCCTCTCGGTCTGCCTGGCGCTGCGGTCTTTGCTCGCGATTTTCACGCGGCGCGTACTCCGCCTTTGGCGCAGTGTCTTTCTTCGCGGCCGCAGCTTGCGGTTTCGCTTCTTCCTTTGCGGTCTGCGCCGGAGCCTCTGCTTTCGGTGCGGCTTCCGCTGCGGCTGCCTTCGGCGCCGGTGCCTGCGCAGCATGCGCTTCTTCTGCGGGAACCTTTGGTTTCTCCGCTACCGGCGTTGCCGGTGCTGTTTCTGTTTTCGGCGCCGTTTCCGCCGCGGCATCCTTATTCCCGCGTTCCGCTACCTCTTTCGGCACGACTGGTTTACCCATCGGTTTGCCGATCGGCGGTTTTACGCGGTTCTCTAACTCCTTGTTGACAACCGGAGTTCCAATCGGCGGTCTGTGTGCCGGTCTCTCCTGCTGCGCTGCCTGATGTTTTACCTGTTTATTCGCGCCCAGCGTTCTCACCTGGGAAATACTTGCCGCTTTTACGGTACCTCTCGGTTGTTCGTCCTTTTGGCCGTCGACCTTTTTTGGTGTCGCCTTTACGATTGTCGTCTCCTGTGTTTTACTTTCCTTTGCCATCAGAACACCTCCTTCTCTGACGATTGCATATCATCAATTTCTTTCAAAATAACCTCTGCGAAATTTGTATCTGTGATAGCGAAGATGCCCTTCCCCACAGTTCCTGTCATGTGTGAAAGGTCCTCCATCGTGCCGAATATACGGTACGGCACGCGATATCTGCCCGCCAGCGATATCATTTTTTTGATCGAGTTTTCCGCAAGATCGTTCGCGAGAATGACAAGTTTTACTTTTTTCTTCTCCATCATGAACATGCAGGTATTGTACCCGTTCACAATCTTGCCTGCCTTGGCCGCAAAGCCGAGGTAACTCATCACCTTCGATCTCATGCGTCCTGCCCCTTTCCCGAACCGTCATCGCTCGCCGGCTCCAAATCGTCCAGCTCCGCGATACGCGCGAAAATCTCCTGTTTGACCTCCGGCGCGATTGTCATCGAAAAGGCACGTTCCAGTGCGCGGCGTTTATCCGCTTTTTCCAGACAATCCGGATTGTTCTTGCAGAGATACACGCCTCTGCCCTTGGCTCTGCCGCTCGGGTCCACACAGATTTGGCCTTCATAAAGCGCGATCCGCGTGAGCGTCTGTTTCTCCTTCGACTGCATGCAGCCGACGCATTTTCTCATGGGTACTTTTCGTTCTTTCAAAATCATTCCTCCACGAAAGTGATCTCTTCTGCCTGCGGCTCGGCTGCGCAGGTTTCCGTAAGCGCTTCCGCATCCGCGGTTTCCGCAGGAGCAGCCGGTTCCGCCATCTCCGCTGATTCTGTCGTTTCCGATTCAGCGCGATAGTCCTCCATAGCGTCCACGTCATCCTCGTCAAGCTCTACAATGTCGGCCGCGCTCTCCTGTGCCGCGAGGAACTGTGAATGGCTCTTGATGTCGATCTTCCAGCCGCTGACCTTAGCTGCCAGTCTGACGTTCTGACCTTCCTTGCCGATCGCAAGAGAAAGCTGATAGTCCGGTACCACGACCGTCGCCGCCTTTTCGCCGTCCTCCGCCGGAAGCACTTTTTCGACCTTGGCCGGGCTGAGTACGCTGGCGATCAATTCCTGCGGATCCTCGCTCCATGCGATGATATCGATTTTTTCTCCGTGCAGCTCGTCAACGATGGCCTGCACACGCGCGCCGCGCGTACCGACACAGGCGCCGACCGGATCGACGTTCTCGAATTCCGTATAAACCGCCATCTTGGTTCTGGAGCCGGCTTCTCTGGCGATACCCTTGATCTCAACGGTTCCGTCCTCAATCTCCGGTACCTCCAGTTCAAACAGGCGCTTGACCAGTCCAGGATGGGAGCGGGAAAGGAATACCTGCGGGCCCTTGTTGGTCTTTTTGACATCCATGATGTAGACCTTGAGTCTGTCGTTAACTTTGTAGTGTTCTCCCGGCACCTGTTCATTCGCGGAGAGGATGCCTTCGGTTCTGCCGATATTGATGAACAGCGTTTCGTTGCTGATGCGCTGCACCGTTCCGGTCACGATCTCGCCCTGACGGGTAATGTAATCGTCAAAGATCATGCCGCGCTCCGCCTCGCGGATCCGCTGTACGACGACCTGCTTGGCGGTCTGTGCCGCGATACGGCCGAAGTCTCTCGGCGTGACCTGATATTCCACCACGTCACCGACTTCATAGCGATAGTCGATATCCCTGGCCTCGTCTAAGGAGATTTGTGTAAATTCGTCCTCTACCTCATCGACGATGTCCATGCGCATATATACGTTGATATCTCCGGTTTCCTCATTGATATCGACGCGCACATTCTGGGATGTGCCGTAATTCTTTTTGTATGCAGACACTAAGGCGGACTCGATGGCTTCGATCAGAACGTCCTTGGGAATATGACGCTCTTTTTCCAGATCCTCGATTGCCTGTATAAATTCCTTGTTCATTTCTTTCTAACCTCCTTAGAATATGACAGTAAGCTTCGTTTTGGCCACCTGCTCTTTCGGAAATGCAATTTCAGTGCCGTTCTCCTGTATGATCACGATCTGTCCGTCCACAAGGCCGACCAGTTTCCCCTCGTAAGTCTTCCTGCCGGATGCTGCCTTGTATAAACTTATGTCAACCTGCTCGCCCGCAAAACGTTTAAAATCTTTTTCGCGCAGCAGAACTCTGTCCATACCCGGCGAGGATACCTCCAGATAATAGTTCTGCTCGATCGGATCAATGCGGTCAAGCTCCGCGCTGAGAAAGCGGCTGACCTTCTCGCAATCATCGGTAGATACATACTGCGTCTTTGCGGCTGTCTCCGTATCAGCGGATTTACAGTCCCCGCCTGTCGCTTCTGCCGCTTCCTGCTCCGGCGCGCCGTCCGCATTCCCGTCTTCGGCTGCTTTGGACGCGGTTTGTTCCGCCGGCAGCTTGTCGATATAGACGCGCAGGAACCAATCCTTTCCTTCCTTTACGAACTCGCTGTTGTAAAGCTCCAATCCGTTCTCTGCCAAAAAATCAGTGGTGAGTTCCTCGATGAGCTCTGTAATTTTTTTCTTTGCCATACGGTTTCCTTTCTGCGTTGTCAGATTCCGTTCGGCCTCGGCTGTTCTTCGCGTTTTACCCCAAACAAAGTTGAAAGAGTGGGCCGTCACCCACTCTTCTAGTCTTACCTTTATGGAATCGTGTACATCTATCGTACCACACAAAATTCGCAAAATCAAGGGTTTTCTGCATATTTGTCTCATATTTATCGCGTGATTTTCAGTTTTCGCTTAATCGGGGAACTTTCCCACACATTTTTCGCGCCGTATGCATACAATAAGTTGAGTCTATAAGCAGATGGGAGATGGATATGGCACTGGATACTAGAGAATTATTTGCAAGATTGATACAATGTGAGGCAGGCGGCGAGGGCACCGCAGGTATGCAGGCGGTCGCCACAGTCATCATGAATCGCGCCACGACGACCGTCGGCGAGTTTGCGCGTGTCAACAAAGGCGGCGATGTGCGGGCGATCATTACGCAGCCCGGGCAAGATGTCTGCACGCCCGCCATAATTTTTTAGAAGTTCCAATGTATTTTAAGCTCTTTTGAGCCTCTTTTTTCTCCGTTTTTTACTTCTACATAATCTACGAAGGTCTGCAGCATTTCCACTGTCAATTCCTCGCATTTCAAATATTTATCTGCTGTCTGTTTGACAAGCAATTTCAACTTTTTTTCTCTTTTTTCTCGCAGCTTTACAGCTGTCTGCTCCATTTCGAGCTTTTGCGTCAGGAGTTCTATTTCTTTCTTCATTTTACACTGTTTTTGCGAAAAAGTCTCGGACATTTCTCTGAAATCTTCCCTTGAAATCAATCCTTCTACCATATCGCTGTATAGGGAAGTCTTTGTCGCAATCAGTTTTTCGAGCGCTGTCTGTTTCTCATACAGTTCTGCTTCCATCGCTTGCATTTCTTCATTTTCCTTTATCCTCATGTTTTGAGAAATTCCTTCCACCTCGTCGTCGTGAATCCATGCGTCAAAGATTTTTTTCAGCTCATTAAGAATTTCTCTCTTCAGAAGAGACTCCGATACTGACACACCCTCACAAATCTTGAGGTTAATGCGATTGTGACAGCGGTAATACCGATGTTCGTCTTTTGAGCTGTTATATACAATAGCACCGCTGCAATATCCGCAAACGAGTTTTCCTGAAAAGAAGTTGCCTTCCCCTCTGGTCGTAATACGGGGGTTTCTTGAACGGCGAATCCGTGCTTGTTCAAATTCCTCCCTGCTCACAATCGGCTCATGTGTGTTCTCTACGATAATCCACTCTTCACGCGGCAGTTTTATACGGTTATGATTTTTGTAGCTGATGGTACGCCGCTTGTTCTGATATAAACCTCCTGTGTAGACCTCGTTATTGAGGATATAATTCACAGAACTGCTTTGCCAAAGGGTCTCCCCTTGATATCTTCTTGCTTTGCGCAGATTTTCCGTGCCTTTGTAATTAAGCCCCTGCACTTCGATTTTATACTTAGTGGGAGATGGCACGCCTTCGTCGTTTAAAGTTCTTGCGATGACATTCAAACTCATTCCTGCTATACTCATCTGAAAAATACGCTTCACAATTTTCGCCGATGGTTCATCAATAATCAGATGATATGGATTCTCCGGGTCTTTTTTATACCCGTAAACCGGACAACTTGCGAGATATTTGCCTTCTTTTTTTCTTGTTGCATAGGCACGCCTCATATTTTCCGATAAATCCTCTAAATACCATTCGTTTACAAGTCCGTTAATCTGACGACTTTTTTTATTTCCTGCAAGCGATGTGTCCGCCCCATCAAGAAGACTGACATAGCGGATACCCCACTCCGCAAATTTTTCATTTATGTAGGTCTCCACATGCACCATGTCTCTGGTAAAACGCGATTGATGTTTGCAAAGAACAATATCAAATTTGCCTTTTTCTGCATCGGCAAGCAGTCGATTATATTCGGGACGGTTTGAATCAGCCCCGGAATAGTCATCGTCAGAATAAAAGTCATAAATTTCCCATCCCTGTTCATGGGCGTAATCACGGAGCATCGCCTTTTGCGTCTGAATGCTCCTGCTGTCCTCCTCGGGATTCTTTTTATTATGGTCCTCATCGGACAGCCTGCAGTATATGGCCGCTTTTGGTCTTTCGTACAGATTTATTTTTCTCACTTCTCTCACCTCTGTACCTAAAATACTTTAATGTTTCTTTTTTTGCAAATGTGCGATTGCATCCGTTCGCACACTTGACTCCAATTCTTTTTCAATCAATTCCTTCAGTTTATAAATAACGGCTTCCTTACGCTGCCGTTCCTCCTGATATTTGAATACATTTTCTGTTTTTACATTTCCCTTGCTCATACACACCTCCTGATAAAGGGTATGTTTTTTCACCAAAAAATAAAACTAAATCTGCCGGGCGGCTATCAGGTTAAACTTATAGCTCCACGGGAATTTCACCCCTTTTTCCGTTAAGCTGCTCCCATTGCGTGCGGCGCAGTACATAGCTTTTCTATGTCTGCACACGGGCTGTGGCTGAGCAGGAGTATCATGATACCCGGCATCCGTCCTGGCGGAATCGGGAACCACCCGATTTTACAGCTCGATGGTATCGCTATTTTGCCTTTTATCAAAAAACAAAAATCTCGGCGCATCGGCTGAAGCGCTCTTGATGTCGGGAATGTACCCGGCAAACCGATATTCAGTTATCAAGGTTCATCAAAAGAACGCTCGAATCTTTTTTCGTACGATATCAATGGAATAGTACACTGCGGTGATAGAGACCTTTTCTCTCGTTGCGATTTCTTCGTATGTCATTCCATCAAGATACATAAGAAGTCTTTTCTTATGTACTTCCGAAATGCTTTCAAGCTGCCTGAACAGGGCTTCGTTGTCTTCTTTTCGAATCAAAAGCGTTTCCGGAGTGTTTTCATCCCCGAAGTATCTTCTATCTTCGAACATAAATTCATCAAGCGGAGCCTTATGTCTGCGCGCCTTACGGTTCGCAGAGCATTCCTTAATCCTGTCAGTCAGGACAACAGCTGCAACCTCATCTTCGACCTCTATGCTGATCACTTCACCTGTCGCAAATGCGTATTTCACAATCGTAGCCATATCGCGTCCCTTTCTAAAAGGAATCATCCTTCTGATATAAGGACATTGGCGGTCCGTTTTTTAAGGTAAAATGAATAAAAAAATTGCTGAACACAAAAAAAACGCAAGCGTTGCATCGCTTGCAAAATTTTCTTTTCTTTCTTTGTTCTGATTTTACTTGTTTTAGGAAAATCAGATTCATATCTTTGGAATTTTTTATGAGAGCAGCTTTAGCACGCACAAGGCAGCCGAGGAGATGATATGATCCCTCTTAAGTAGACAAGGAAAATAACCAAAATCTATGGAAGGGGGATTTTCTATGTCCAAATCACCACATACACCGGAATTTCTGGCAAAGGTATCTCAAGAATATCTTGACGGTATTGGCTCTTA
>Ga0129310_1000537_pt1 | contig 45430 bp, 38 predicted proteins | sample Go1ome_2_FD_94433 | JGI IMG/M metagenome (GOLD analysis project Ga0129310, IMG submission 94433) | Western lowland gorrila individual fecal microbial communities from Wisconsin, USA - Go1022A metagenome | ecosystem: Host-associated > Mammals > Digestive system > Large intestine > Fecal | place...
GATCATCAGCGGGGCTTTGCAGCCGGACGAGGCCATGCCCTCCATCCGGGGGCTGGCACGGGATCTGCGCATCAGCGTCATTACCACCAAGCGCGCCTACGATGAACTGGAAAAAGAGGGCTTCCTTTACGCAGTACCGGCAAAGGGCTTTTTTGTAGCCCCTAAAAACACCGAGCTGCTGCGGGAAGAAACCCTGAAAAAAATTGAAGCGCATCTTACCGAGGCCGTCCGCCTGTCCGTATCCTGCGGGCTGAGCAGGGAAGAGCTGCGGGAGATGCTGGAACTTCTGTGGGAGGGCTGAATATGAACGCACTGGAACTGCGGGGACTTACAAAGCACTATAAGGACTTTACCCTCGGACCGCTGGATCTGACCTTGCCCGGCGGCACCATCTGCGGACTGATCGGTGAAAACGGAGCGGGCAAAAGCACCACTATCCGCTTAATCTTAGATATGGTGCAGAGGGACGGCGGTACCGTGACCATCCTTGGCAGGGACAGCCGCACCGCTTCCGTCCGCACCAGAGAGGAGATCGGTGTGGTGCTGGGCAGCGAGGGCATCCCCCTGTGCCTGAACGCAGTGCAGGCAGGCAAGGTGATGGCGGGCATCTACCGCAACTGGGATGCTGCTGCCTATGCGGAGCTGTGCCGGAAGTTCGGCCTGCCGGACAAAAAGCAATACAAGGACTACTCTACCGGCATGAAGATGAAGCTGTGCATTGCCGTGGCGCTGGCGCACCACCCGAAGCTGCTGCTATTGGACGAAGCCACCAACGGGCTGGATCCGGTGGTGCGGGACGAGGTGACCGACCTGCTGTTGGATTTTGCCCGGGACGAAAACCACTCTATCCTCATCTCCTCCCACATCGTCAGCGATTTGGAAAAGCTGTGCGATACCATCGCCTTCCTGCACAAGGGCAGGCTGCTGCTCTGTGAGGAAAAGGACGCTTTGCGGGAGGAATACGCCCTGTGGCACGGCACGGCGGCGCAGCTGGCGGCACTGGATACGCGGGTGTACGGCAAGCGGGTCACCCCCTACGGGGTAGAGGCGCTTGTGCGCCGGGATGCAATGCCCGCCGGGGCAGAGCTTGACCCGGTAAGCATTGAGGAGCTGTTTGTACTGATGGTGAAAGGGGAGAACGTGCAATGAAAGGTCTGCTATTAAAGGATGCCTATCAGATGTGGAGCTACACCAGATGGATCATTCTGGCGTCGGTAGCCATGATGTTGATGGGAACGTTTTTCATGAAGGAAGGGTCTAATTTCTTTATGCTGTACGGCGGGTTTTTGCTGGGCATCCTGCCCATGACCTTGCTGGCTTACGACCAGAACGGCCGGTTCAGCGCTTACAGCGCCGCCCTGCCGGTGACAAAAGGACAGATCGTGGGCGGCAAATACCTCATCGGACTGTGTGGTATGGTGCTGGCGGAACTGCTGAGCATGACAGCGCTGGCGGCAGCACAGCTGCTCTGGGGCACGGTGACGGTTCAGCTCACCGTGGCGACCCTGCTTCAGGTGGCTATGCTGACCCTGCTGGGCAACATTATTTTGCTGCCGCTGGCCTACCGCTTGGGCTACCAGAAAGCCCGGTATGCGTACTACCTGTGCATCGGTCTGCTTGCAAGCTTTATGGGATATTTCGTTTCTTCGGGGGACAATGCTTTAAACAGCCTCCTGCCTGCGCAGGGTTCGCTGCTGGTGCTGGTCGTAGTGCTGGCGGCGGCGCTGGCGCTGTATGCTCTCTCGTGGCGGCTGTCCGTTGCATGGTACGGAAAGGCAGAGCAGTAAGATGAAGAAAAGTCAGGTCGCAGGCATCCTGTTCGGTGTTGCCATGGGCATCGCGTTCAGCGTGTCGCTGGGAACAGTGGGCTTTGTGCTGGGTGCCAGCTTTGCAATTTTGGGCATGGTGATGTTCAAAGGATTGGATGACCCACCGGATAAAAAGTAAGGCATAAAAAGTGCGCCACCCCTGCCGGAAAACTTCCCCGGTAAGGGCGGCGCTGTATTTATTTCTCGGATTCTTCGGCGTTTTTCTGTGCGGCTTCCAGTTCCTCCACCCGTTTTTGCAGGGCGGTGATCTTGTCATCCATTTTGATGAATGTCCAGATCAAAACCGCAAGAACCACCGCAGGCGGAACCACCATCCACAGGGACTGCTGACACCAGAGCAGCAGCGAATAGCCGCCGAACACGGTAAAGAGGAACACGGCGAACAGGCTTGCAGCCAGTACAGCAAAAAATCCCATGCAGAAAATCTCCTTTTGGTTATTCCTCCGTCTCTTCCTCGTCCGGGTCCAGCTCGATGCTGAACACGGCTTTCTTCAGCTTGCCGCAGCCCTGCGCCTTCAGGCCGGACTTATACGGCTCGCCTGCCAGATACAGGGCAAACCGCCCCTCGCACAGCATTCCGGCAATGCTGGTACCGGCGGTGCCCACGGTGGTGTCGGCGGCTTCATCGGTGGGCTTGGTGGGGGTCAGCTCTGCAAGGCTTACCTCAAACAGCTCGCTGCCGTCCAGATCGGTCTCCAGCGTGATGTGGTTGTCGTGGCGCTGGAACAGAGCCTTGTCGGATGTCTGGGGCGTGACGGTGCTCACGGTGACCACGGCCTTTTCGCCGTCGATGCGGGTGCGCCCGGCGGGCAGGGTGGTGATATCCCGGGCCATGATGTACTCGATGACGGTGTCCAGATTGTCGCTGACGCCCAGATAGTTGGGCAGGTTATTCAGGGTATCGTAGATCATGGAAAAGTCCTCCAGCTGTATCGTTTTGGTTATCTGTATGGTATCACAGGCAGGGCACAGATGCAATACGAACGATTTGAATGTGCTCCGCTTTGCTCTGCACAGATTCAGCGGAAATGAATTTTTAATTTTGAAATACCCTTTTTTCACAAAAAAGGGCTGAACCCCCAAAATGCATTTTTTTCATTCTGGCCTTTCCAGTGAAAATGCACCTCCGGGCAGACCGCAGTCTGCCCGGAGGTGCTCTACTTAAAAGTAATTTCCGCTGAAAACAGCCAGAGCGAAGCGGAGGCGATTCAAAACAAAAAGCTCACTCTGCGTCCTTGGGGTCGGTCATCAGTTCCTTGATGCTGGGCACGACGCCGCCCAGATTCTGCAATTCCGAGGGAATGATGATCTTGGTTGCCTTGCCGTTGGCGACCTTGGCCAAAGCTTCCAGACTGCGCAGGGCCAGCACCTTGTCGCTGGGCATGGCCTCGTTCAGCAGGCGGATGGCGTCGGCGTTGGCCTTCTGCACGGCCAGAATGGCCTGTGCTTCGCCCTCGGCTTCCAGAATGCGCTGCTGCTTCACAGCATCTGCACGCAGGATGGCGGCTTCCTTTTCGCCCTCGGCGGCAGTGATGGCAGCCTGCTTTTCACCGTCGGCCTTCAGGATCACGGCGCGCTTCTCGCGCTCAGCCTTCATCTGCTTCTCCATGGCCTCCTGGATCTCACGCGGCGGGATGATGTTCTTCACCTCCACGCGGTTCACCTTGATGCCCCACTTGTCGGTGGCTTCATCCAGGATGGCGGTAATTTTACCGTTGATGACGTCGCGGCTGGTCAGGGTGTGGTCCAGCTCCATTTCGCCGATGATGTTGCGCAGGGTGGTGGCAGACAGGCTCTCGATGGCGGCGATGGGCTGGTTGACGCCGTAGGTGTAGAGCTTGGCGTCCATTACCTGAAAGAACACCACGGTATCGATCTGCATGGTAACGTTATCGCGGGTGATGACCGGCTGAGGGGGAAAGTCTGCCACCTGCTCCTTCAGGCTCACCTTTTTGGCGATGCGCTCGATGAAGGGAATCTTGATGTGCAGGCCTGCCGACCATGTGTCGGAGTAGCTGCCCAGCCGCTCAACGACATACACCTTGGACTGGGGCACGATGACGATGTTGGTGATGATCACCAGCAGGACGACAAAGACCAGCGCGAGGATCAGAAAAAACATGACCATAGTGGTTCTCCTTTTTCAGATGTGTGCAACGTTTCAGCGCAGAACGCAGATCACGCTCTGCGGCTTTCGGTCAATACGGGCTCCACGATGAGCAGGGTACTGTGCAGTTCGGTCACACGGCAGCGCTGCCCGGGGGTGAGGATGTCGCCGGGAGTGGCGCAGCGGGCATTCCAGTCCACGCCGTCCAGCCGCACACGGCCCGGCAGGTCGGCGGTGACAGTGGTCAGCACGGTGGCCTCCCGGCCAAGGTTGCGGTCGCCATTGGTGGGAACGTTTTTCTGGCGCAGCTTTGCGGCCAGCGGACGGAACATCAGCAGGCACAGGGCGCTTATCACAATGAACACCAGCGCCTGAACGCGGAAAGAACCGGTGAACAGGCAGGTGAGCAGCGCGGCAGCTGCGCCGACGGCGAACCAGACGGAGGTCATGCTGAAGGTGGAAGCCTCCAACAGCAAAAAGCCCACCACGGCAGCCAGCCAGAGAAATGGAACAGGATTCATGGTTCTCCCTCCTTATGTCCCTATTATAGAGTATCCCCCGGGTGGAAGGTCAAGCGTTTTTTGCTGGAACGTTGCGTAGAAAACGAAATAAAGAACAAAATAAATGAAAAGCAGTGCAAGATGTAGTTTACGGATACGGCCCTTTGCGTGAAAATGCAACAACGGGCGGCCCGCAGGCTGCCCGTTGTTGCGATAATAAAAGATAAAATTTCCTCTGAATGTGCCCAGAGCGAACGCGGCGGGCATTCAAATCGTTTTTACTGGATATCGTAATAGCTGTGGTTCGGATTGTGGCCGTTCTCCTCCACCACGATGGTAAAGCCCATGGGGTTCACCTCCGTGTGCTTGCCGGAAGCCAGCGGCTCCACGATGATGTGCTCCGAGCGGTTCACGATGATCTCGGCGGTTTCCGCTTCGCCTACGCGCTGGTAGTGCAGGATGCCGTCCTGCGCCCGCAGCACCCGCAGCTCACCGGTGCGGAAGGCCTCGCAGCTGTGGCGCAGCTGCGCCAGCTGTGCCAGCACAGGCTTCAGGCGCTTTTCGTGGCTGTCCCAGCAGAAGAAGGCACGGTTGAAGGGGTCGCGGTAACCCTGCATTCCGATCTCGTCGCCGTAGTACAGGCAGGGCACGCCGGGCAGCGTGTAGATGATGGCATAGGCCATGCGCAGGCGCAGCATCCCTTCCTCGTAGGCTTCGCCGGTCACACAGCGGCCGCTCTGCCACTCGCGGCCCCGGCCGTTGGCGGGCTCGTCCGCAATGACGGTGAGGGCGCGTTCGGTGTCGTGGGTGGAGAGAAAGTTCAGCGCAGTGTCCATAGCAGGGGCGGGGTAGTGCTCGCAGATGGACAGGATCTCCCCCATGGCCTGCTGGGCGGGTTTGCCCTTTACAAAATCCAGCACAGCATTCTTGAAGGGGTAGTTCATCACGCTGTCCAGCCCTTTGCCCAGCAGATAAGTGCGGCGCTGGCCAAAGCCGTATTTGGTGGTGGCGTCCTCCCACACCTCGCCCAGCAGGAACTTTTCCGGGCTGACCCGCTTGACAGCGGCGCGGATCTTTTCAATAAAGTCGTCCGGAAGCTCGTCGGCAACATCCAGCCGGAAGCCTGCGGCACCGCGCCGCAGCCATGTGTCGATGACGCCGCCCTCGCCGGTGATGAACTCCACAAACGAGGGGGTCTCTTCGTTCACTTCGGGCAGAGTCTCGAAACCCCACCAGCTGCGGTAGCCGCCCTTATACTTGGGGTCAAAATCGTACCAGCTGCGGTAGGGGGAGCTGGGGTCGCGGTAAGCGCCGCCGTCCCCATAGCGGCCTTCGCGGTTGAAGTAGCGGCTGTCGGAACCGGTGTGGCTGAACACACCGTCCAGCACGATGCCAATGCCGTACTTGGCGGCCTCGCGGCAGAGCACCTCGAACTCCTCGTTGGTGCCCAGCAGCGGGTCTACGTTGAGATAGTCGGCGGTGTTGTAGCGGTGGTTGGAGTGCGCCTCAAAGATGGGGTTGAGATAAAGGTAGTCCACCCCCATCTCCCGCAGGTAGGGCAGCTTGATGCGGATGCCTTCCAAGTCGCCGCCGAAATAATCCTCGTTCAGGTGGCCGCCGGTCTCGTTGGGCTGCCAGAAGGGTTCGGCGTGTTTGTCGGCCTGATACAGCCGGTCAGGGAAAGGCATGGGCTTGTTCTCGATGCCCTCGCAGAACCGGTCCGGGAAGATCTGATAGAACACCTTGCCCTTGATGCACTCCGGGGTCTGAAAATCGGCATCGTAGACGGTGATCTGCCACTTTTCGCCTTCCTGCCAGCTGACAACGCCGCAGTTGTCCGGCCCGCGGTAGATGCGGCGGAAGTCGGTGTAGAGGTCGAAGTAGTAGAAGTACAGGCCCGGGTCATTCAGCGGCAGCTCCACGGAAAAGTGGTTCTGCTTGGGGGTCTGGCCGTCGAACTTCATGCGGTAGTGCACCGGCACGTCATATTTTCCCTCTTTCTGGAGCACCAGATGAGGATCGACATAGCCCAGCTCTTCCGGGATGCAAAGGGTCAGGCGCACGGTCTGACCGGCCCGCAGCGCACCAAATGGCTGCTTGAAATAGGGGTCGTAGCTATTGAACAGACAAGACAAAGCAGGGTCGTCCTTTCTCAAAAAAGCCCCGGCGGGCCAAACGCCGCCGGGGCAGATGGATTTTTTAGGGAAAATTACTTGCCCATGGGCACCGGAGAAGCGTACCAGATGTCGTGTGCGTAATCCAGCACAGAGCGGTCAGCGCTGAAGATGCCGCTGTTGGCAATGTTCTTCAGGCTCATGTGTGCCCACTTCTCGCGGTCGGCATACAGCTTCTGCAGGTCGGCCTGTGCACGGCGGTAATCCTTGAAGTCGGCCATGACCATATACGGGTCACTGCTGCGCAGGTTCTCGGTCACTTCGTGGAAGTTCTCGCCATTCCAGCCGCGCTCCAGGAAGTTCAGAGCGTTGTTGGCAACATCGTCGCCCATGATGAAGGCGTTGGGATGGTAGCCCACCTGCTTGAGGTTGTTCACCTCGGGGGTCAGCATACCGAAGATCAGCTCGTTCTCCTTGCCGGCAGCATCTGCGATCTCCACGTTTGCGCCGTCCAGAGTACCCAGAGTGATAGCGCCGTTCAGCATGAACTTCATGTTGCCGGTACCGGAAGCCTCGGTGCCTGCCAGAGAGATCTGCTCAGAGACCTCGGCAGCGGGCATCAGGTGCTCGCTCAGAGAGACGCAGTACTCTTCCAGATAAACCACGCGCAGCTTGTCGCGCACAGCGGGGTCGTTGTTGATGAGGTCGCCCAGCTTGCAGATCATGCGGATCATCTGCTTTGCCATGTAATAGCCGGGAGCAGCCTTTGCACCGAAGATATAGGTCTTGGGGATGAAGTCGGCGTTGGGGTTCTCCTTCAGGTACAGGTACTGGGCAGCGATGTTCAGCGCGTTCAGGTGCTGGCGCTTGTACTCGTGCATACGCTTGACCTGACAGTCAAAGATGGAGTTCGGGTCGATGACCTGACCGGTGCTCTTTGCCAGATAGTTGGCAAAGCTGGTCTTGTTCTCCAGCTTGATCTCGTTCAGGCGCTTGAGAACGGTCTTGTCGTTCTCGAACTTGTTCAGCTTGGACAGCTCGGAGGCATCGTGCTTGTAGCCGTCGCCGATGGTCTCGTCCAGCAGCTTGCACAGGCCGGGGTTAGAGGCCAGCAGCCAGCGGCGGTAAGCGATGCCGTTGGTCACGTTCTTGAAGGCCTGCGGCTTGAACAGGTAGTAATCGTGGAAGACGCTGTCCTTGATGATCTCGCTGTGCAGCTTGGAAACGCCGTTGATGCTGTTGGCGGTGTAGGCGCAGATGTTTGCCATGCGCACCTGATTGTCACCGATCAGTGCCATATAGTCGATCTTGCCCTTGTCGCCGGGGAAGACCTTCTCCAGCTCGGCGCGGGCACGGCGGTCCATCTCCACCACGATCTGGTAGATGCGGGGCAGGGTCATCTTGAAGATGTCCACGTTCCACTTTTCCAGAGCCTCGGCCATGACGGTGTGGTTGGTGTAGGAGAAGACCTTCTGGCAGATGTCGAATGCCTTGTCCCAGTCAAAGCCGCACTCGTCCAGCAGAATGCGCATCATCTCGGGGATGGCCAGAGTGGGGTGGGTGTCGTTCAGCTGGATGGCGACCTTGTCGGGCAGGTTCTCGAGGGTCGCATAGCTGGACAGATGATTCTGGACGATATCGCCGATGGATGCGGCAGACAGGAAGTACTGCTGGCGCAGGCGCAGGATCTTGCCCTCCACGTGGTTGTCGTTGGGGTACAGCACCTTGGAGATCAGCTCTGCATTGGCGTTCTTGCTCATTGCAGTGTTGTAGTTGCCCAAAGAGAAGCTGGACATATCAAAATCCGGTGCCTTTGCCTGCCACAGACGCAGCTTGGCAACGCCCTTGCCGTCGTAGCCCTGCACATACATATCAGAGGGGACAGCCATGACGCTGTTGTAGTTGGTGTGCTGGATATAGTGGAAACCATTGTCCCAGTTCTCGTGGATCTCGCCGTCAAAACGGACTTCCACTGCCTGATCCGGGTGGCTCTTCAGCCAGACCTGACCGCCGGGCAGCCAGTTGTCAGCACGCTCCTGCTGCCAGCCGTCCACGATCTTCTGCTTGAAGATGCCGTACTCGTACAGGATGGAGTAGCCGGTGCCGCAGATGCCGGTGGTGGCCATGCCGTCCAGATAGCAGGCAGCCAGACGGCCCAGACCGCCGTTGCCCAGGCCTGCATCCGGCTCTTCCTCATAGATGCCGTCAATGCTGATGTCGGCATCGGACAGGGCCTTCTTTGCCACCTCGTCCAGACCCAGATTCAGCAGGCTGGTCTTCAGGCTGCGGCCCATCAGGAACTCCATGCACAGGTAGTACACCTGCTTGGTGCCGGTGCCAATGGCCTTGGACTGGAACTTCTTGTGGTTCTCGCTCATCATCTGGCGGCAGATCAGCGCCAGAGAGCGGTAGATCTGCTGGTTGGAAGCAACACTCAGCTCCACGCCGTACTCGCTGGTGAGCTTGTCCTGAAGAAGTTTACCGAATTCTTTCGATGTCATAAAGGTACTCCTATCCGCATAAGTTTTCAGCTTTGCTAAAATAATTGAAATAATTGGCGCCTACAGGCACTTTCCCTCACTTGCTCTGCCGCCAACATAACAAAGATATTATAATATGACAGAATGACAAATGCAAGGAATCAAGGGATTTTTTCCGTAACTGACATTTTTTTATTGAACTTTCTGATAAATATGCCAAAATTTCAAAAAATACACTTTTTCTTGATGCTTATTTATATTATAATAGGGAGAGAAACCTGCTTTCCAAAACATTTTCGGGCACAAATTCCGGGGGAAATGTGCCGGGTAACTCTCCCGGAGGGGAACAAAACGCCGAAACGGTACCGGGAACGGTGCCACTTTCCGGAAATCACCAAGAACAGAACCGCCTGCACAAGGGCGGAAAAGGATAAAGGGGAATAGATATGGTCAACAAGGTACGGGTGAACATTGCGGGTACGCCGTATGCCATCGCTACGACGGACCCGGAAAAATATATCCAGTCGCTGGCAAAAAAGCTGGACGAGGATATCACAAAGCTGCTGGATGCAAACGAAAACCTTTCGGTGACAAAGGCGGCGGTGTTCTGCGCCATGGACTATCTGGATGAGTACCGCAAGAGCACTGGCAGCGCGGAGAACATGCGCAGCCAGATCCAGGACTACATTGCGGACGCCGCCCGCGCAAAGCTGGCAGAAGACAAGGCAAAGGCGGAAAACGAGGTGCTGCGCCGGGAGGCTGCCGCTCTGCGGGAACAGCTGGAAAAGATGCGCAGCAAGGAAGCCCGGCGCGAAGAGCGCGCCCAGCAGGCCGCGCAGCAGACGGCGGGCAGAAGCGAAGACGCGGAACAGAAGGGCTGAGCGCCTTTTACAGGATAAAGGAGAAATATGTCAAAGATCGAGATCCTTGCCCCGGTGGGCAATGAAGAAATGCTGCGTGCCGCTGTGTTCAGCGGGGCCGATGCAGTATATCTGGGCTTTTCGGGCTTCAATGCCCGCACCAGTGCCAACAATTTTGACGCAGACACGCTGAAAGATGCGGTGCGCTTCTGCCATGCCCGGGGCGTGGCCGTGCATGTGGCACTGAACACTACCGTCTACGGCGGGGAGCTGCCTGCGCTGGAAGCAGCCATTCGCGCCGTTGCCGCCAGCGGGGCAGATGCGGTCATCTGTCAGGATCTGGCGGTGGCAACCCTGATCGGCAGGATCGCTCCGCAGCTGCCCCGCCACGGCTCCACACAGATGAGCGTGCACAGCCTGCAGGGTGCACTGGAGCTCAAGGAGCTGGGCTTCACCCGGGTGGTGCTGGCCCGGGAGCTGAGCCTGCCCGAGGTGGAGCACATCACGAAGCACTGCGGCATCGAGACCGAGTGCTTCGTGCATGGCGCACTGTGCATGTGCGTCAGCGGTCAGTGCTACATGTCGGCTTTTCTGGGCGGGCGTAGCGGCAACCGCGGTTCCTGCGCAGGCCCCTGCCGACTGCCCTTTGAAGCAAACGCTCTGCCGGATGGTAAGCCGGGCCGTCTGCACCACCTGTCCCTGAAGGACAACTCGGTCATCGATAAGCTGGACCAGCTGCAGGCGCTTGGCGTGGCATCGGCAAAAATTGAGGGCCGTCTGCGCACGCCGGAGTACGTGGCGGCGGCGGTCAGCGCCTGTCTGGCAGGCCGGGAGGGCCGCGCCTACGACCGTGACCTTTTGAAAAATGCCTTCAGTCGTTCGGGCTTCACCTCCGGCTATCTGGATGGGAAAATTGATGGTACCATGTTTGGTGTGCGCAGCGAAGCGGACGCCGAGCAGACCAAAAAGACCCTGCCCATGCTGCGGGAGCTTTACCGCCGTGAGCGCAGCCGTGTGCCGGTGAAGATGAAGCTGGAGATCGAAGAGGGCGGCGAGAAGCTCACCGTCATGGACGCCGACGGCAATAAGGCCTTCGCCTATGGCGACGCTGAGCCGCAGCCCGCCCGCACCGACCCCACCGAGAGCCTGCACCGCAGCCTCGCCAAGACCGGCGGTACGCCCTTTGCGGCATCGGCAGAGGATATCACGGTGAAAATGGACGGTGGGCCGTGGTTCGTGCCCGGCAGCGCCGTCAACGAGCTACGCCGGGAAGCGCTGGATGCCCTGCTGAAAAAGCGGGAAGTGCTGCGCCCATGGCCCACCACGGACGAGCATGTGCCCGCTCTGCCGCTGCGTACCCTGCCGCCCCGCCGCACCCTGTGTGCCCGGTTCGAGAACTGGGAGCAGGTGCCGGAGCGGGCGCTTGACGGCATCGAGTATCTCATCCTGCCCATTGCGCAGGCCGACCGCGTGCCCCGGGAATGGCGGGCAAAGACCCTTTTGGAGCTGCCCCGGGTCATGTTCGGCCGTCTGGAAGAGGACACTGCCCGCCGCATCGCGGCCACGCAGGATGCTGGTTTTGCGGGCTATGAGGTGAGCAATATCGCCCACCTGCGCCTGTGCCGGGGCCTGCCTATGAGCGGCAGCTTTGGCCTGAACATCACCAATCAGCTGGCCGCACAGTTCTATGCAGACAACGGCCTTGGCTCCATGCTCATTCTGCCCGAGGTGAAGGACGGCGACATCAGCACCATTGCACCCACCCACGACGGCAGGCCGGTGCCCACCGGTGTGCTGGTGTACGGTCATATGCCGCTGATGGTCACCCGTGCCTGCCCGCTGCAGAACATCCACGACTGCGCCCATTGCGATAAGACCGGTGTGCTGACCGACCGCAAGGCAAAGAAATTCCCGGTGCGGTGCGGCCTTGGTGTGCGCACCATCTACAATCCCGTACCTATTTATATGGGAGATAAGCCGGGCGCACTGACGGTGGACTATGGTGTGGCCTACTTCACGCTGGAAAGCCGGGAGGAAGCAGCAAAGATCCTGGACATGATCCGCACCCACGCACCCTTTGAGGGTGATTTTACCCGTGGACTGTATTTTAAAGGTACGAACTGACCCTCTCACCGGCATCGTCCGCCTGCGGCGGCGCAATGCCGGAGCTCTCCCGAAGGGCGAGCTCGCAGTAGAGGAATAAAAAACGAGGTATACTATGGAACCCATCACTGTAAAATATAAGGTACTGGATGCCCGGGCAAAGGTGCCCGCCTACGCCACCCCCGGCTCTGCCGCCGCCGACCTATGCGCCGTGTTGGATGAGCCGCTCACCCTTGCCCCCATGGAGCGGGCACTGGTGCCCACCGGCCTTGCCATCGAGCTGCCGGGTGCCCACAGCGTGGCACTGGTGTATGCCCGCAGCGGCCTTTCCATCAAGCACGGCCTGTGCATGGCCAATGGCGTGGGCGTGGTGGACAGCGACTACCGCGGCGAACTGAAGGTGCCCATGGTCAATCTGGGCAGGGAGGCCTACACCATCCAGCCCGGTGAGCGTGTGGCGCAGCTGTGCATTGCACCGGTGTACACCGCCGCCTTTGTGCCCGCCGAGGAACTGGGCGATACCCAGCGCGGCGAGGGCGGCTTTGGCTCGACGGGTAAATAATAAAACTGGCTTGCCCGCTCAGGCCGCTTCGCGTCCAGCTCTCCCAAAGGGAGGGCCCTTGGCAAAATCGTGAACTTCGCGTGGACTGCCAAAGGCTCCCACTTTGGGGGAGCTGGCAAAACCGCAAGGTTTTGACTGAGAGGGCAAGGATGTTGAAAAGAAAGATGAATCCTATGAATTTGATTTTAGCTTCCGGCAGCCCGCGCAGGCGGGAGCTGCTTTCCCTGTACACCACCGATTTCACCGTCTGTGTCAGCGATTTTGACGAGAGTACAGTGCGGGCCGACACCCCTGCTCATCTGGTGGAGCAGCTGGCCCGGGGCAAATGCCTTGCTGTTTCGGCCCAGCACCCGGGTGCGGTGGTCATCGGCTGCGACACCGTGGTGGATGTGAACGGCGAAGTGTTCGGCAAGCCCCACAGCACAGAGGACGCAAAGCGGATGCTGCGGGCCCTTTCCGGTGCTGCCCACGAGGTGCACACCGGTGTGTGCATTTCGGACGGGACCCGCACCGAAAGCTTTGTGGATAGCTGCCGCGTTACCTTTTTTCCGCTGAGCGGGGAGGAGATCGACTTTTACGCTTCCACCGCTGAACCCTACGACAAGGCCGGTGCCTACGCCATTCAGGGCCGTGCGGCCCTCTGGCTGGACCGCATTGAGGGCGACTACTACACGATCATGGGCCTGCCGGTGAGCCGCACCGTACAGCTGCTGGCACATTTTATGTGAGAAAACTGGAAAAAACGAAGAAAACTTGAGCAAACGCTTGAGAAATCATTGGCTTGCGGCTATAATAGAACCGTGTTATTCTGCGCAGGGCGGCGTAAAAAGTCCGCCGGACGCTCTGGATAGATTTCAATGGGAAGCAATAAGGAGAAAAATTACAATGGGCCTGTTTTCAAAAGATGTGGGTATCGATCTGGGTACCGCAAATACTCTGGTATATATGAAGGGCAAGGGCATCATCATGCGTGAGCCTTCGGTGGTGGCCGTGGACACCAAGACCGATGAGGTGCGCTGCGTGGGTGCCGAGGCAAAGGCAGTCATTGGCCGCACCCCCGGCAGCATCGTGGCGGTCCGCCCCCTGAAGGACGGTGTCATTGCCGATTTTGACATCACGGCCAATATGCTGGAGAACTTCCTCAAGAAGGCATGCGGCAACAGCATGTTCTCCCGCCCCCGCGTGGTCATCTGCATCCCGTCGGGCGTCACCGAGGTGGAGCGCCGCGCGGTGCGCGAAGCGACCCTCAAGGCCGGTGCCCGTCAGGTGTCCGTCATTGAAGAGCCCATGGCTGCTGCCATCGGTGCGGGCCTGCCCATCAGCGAGCCTACCGGCAGCATGATCGTGGACATCGGCGGCGGCACGGCTGAGATCGCTGTCATTTCTCTGGGCGGCATCGTGGCCTCCCGCAGCGTGCGCATGGCCGGTGATATGTTCGATCAGGCCATCATTGCCTTCATCAAGCGCAAATATAACCTGCTTATTGGTGAGCGCACTGCAGAGCAGATCAAGATCGAGATCGGCTCTGCCTATGTGCTGGACCCTGAAATGACCATGGAGATCAAGGGCCGCAATCTGGTGGACGGCCTGCCCAAAAACATCGTGGTCCACTCGGAGGATGTGCGCGAGGCACTGCTGGAGTGTCTGGTCAAGATCACCAGCGCCATCAAGGAAACGCTGGAGCGCACCCCGCCGGAGCTGAGCGCGGATATCATCGACCGCGGCATCACCCTGACCGGCGGCGGCGCACTGCTGCGGGGTCTGGATCAGCTGATCCAGAGCGAGACCGGCATCGACGTGCACATTGCGGAAGATCCGCTGGACTGCGTGGCCAAGGGTGCCGGTGCGGTTCTGGATCACGTGGACGTCCTGCATGATGTGCTGGATACCGACGGCGGACACATGTAACACGGGCCGCTGCCCGTACTTGCGGAAAAAAGCTCTTTTGCGCAGCGCCTGCGCTGATTTCCGCGGCAAACAATGTTCCTTGCGCGGATGGCAGAGCTGTCCGCGCTTTTCTTATGGCAGGAGCCCGAACAGGAGGACACCCCCTTGAAGGATTTTTTTGACACATGGAAATTTAAGATACTGGTGGCGGTGGCGGTGTTTCTGGTGGGGATCATGGCCTATGCCGGCGCCAATGGCCGGCTGACTGCCGCCCCGCAGGAGCTGCTGAGCGTGGTGCTTACGCCGTTTCAGAAGGTGACTTCGGCCCTGAGCGGCGGCATCGGTTCGGTGTGGGAAAAATACACCAGCATCGATGATGTGATGGCCCAGAACGAGCAGCTGGAAGCCGAGAACGCCGAACTGCGCCAGCAGATGGTGGACTACGACCGCATCAAGGCGGAGAACGAAGCCTACAAGGCACTGACCCGCATTCAGGACACCAACAGCGAGGCCAGTTATGTTTCCGGCTTTGTGATCGGCCGTGACCCGCTGGATGAGTTTGGCGGCTTTACGCTGGACTGCGGCACCGTGAACGGTGTGGCCGTGAGCGATGCCGTGATCAGCGATAAGGGCTACCTTGTGGGCGTCGTGGTGGAGGCAGATACCACCAGCTGCAAGGTGATGACCGTCCTGCATCCCAGCTTCAACGCAGCGGGCGTTGTGTCCCGCACGCGGGAAAACGGCATCCTCACCGGCAGCACCAACTACGCCGGTGACGGCCTGTGCGTGCTCACCAATCTGGAGCGCGCCGCCGAAACCCAAATGGGCGATCAGGTCATCACCACCGGCCTTGGCGGCGTGTTCCCGCCGGATGTGCTGGTGGGCGTGGTGCAGAAGGTGGTGCCGGAAGTCAGCGGCAAATCCTCGGTGGCGGTCATCCGCCCGGGCGCAGACCCGCGCACCGTCAAGCATGTTTTTGTCATCACCGATTACTAAGGAGGCACCGGTATGGAATCACGCCGTATGCGCAGCCGCAGTCAGGCGTTGAAATGGGTCTGCTACGCGGCAGCGCTGTTTGTGTGCGCGGCATTGCAGACCACGCCCGGCCTGTTCCGGCTGGGGCAGGCAAAACCGCTTTTTATCCTGCCGCTCTGTCTTGCGGTGGCGGTGTACGAGGGCGAGTTTGCCGGGGCGCTGTTCGGCGCGGTAGGCGGCCTTTTGTGGGATTACACCGCCGGGCGCACGGTGGGAATGCTGGCGCTGGAACTGCTCCTGCTCTGTTTTGCGCTTTCGGTGCTGGTGCAGGTATATCTGCAGGGCAGCACATGGAACTTTGCGCTCATCGGCACCGGAACGGCCCTTGTGGTGCTCTCGCTGGACTGGCTGTTTTTTTACTATATGCCGGGTTACAGCTGGGCGCTGAGCCGCTGGCTCACCTTTGTGCTGCCCTCGGCAGTGATGACGCTGGTGCCGTCGCTGGTGCTGTTCAGTCTGGTGCGGCGCATTTATAACGAGTTCAAAATCGACAACGGCGTGATCTGAACCGCCGGAGGAAACGCGGATGAACCAAAACGAACGAAAAACCGTCTTGCACCGGATGCTCCTGCTCATCGCAGTGGCCTGTGTGATCATGGGCTTGTATGCGATGCGGCTGATCTTTCTGCAGCTGGTCAACGGCGACGATTTCAAAGCCAAGGCGACCAACACCACCGACTATAATTTTACGGTCACTGCGGCCCGCGGCGACATCGTGGACAGCGCCGGGCGGCGCATTGCCACCACGGCCACCAGCTATAATGTGGTGCTCAACAAGCTGCTGATGGGGGACCGCGATCTGGACGCCATGCTGCAGCAGATCGTGGAGCTGCTGCGGGAAAACGGCGAGAGCTGGAACGATACCCTGCTCATCGGCCAGCCGGACGCAGCAGGCCGCTATGCCTTTACAGACGATGATTCTTCTGCCAGTGACCAGAAGCAGCTGGCAGATATGAAGGAGACCCTTGGCCTGCAGCAGTATGCCACTGCTAACGATGTGATGGAAATGCTGGTGGAAAAGAACGAGCTGCAGGGCTTCTCGCTGGAATGGCAGCGGGTGCTGGCCGGCATCCACTACGAGATGGACCGGCAGGCCTTTTCCAATGTGAACAACTTTGTCATGGCAGAAAACGTCAGCGCGGCAACGGTGGCTACCATCAAGGAGCACAGCCTGCAGCTGCCCGGCGTGGAGATCGTGGAGACCAGTGCCCGCAGCTACGATCAGAGCGATATCATCCCGGCCGTGCTGGGCCGTGTGGGCAAGATCACCGCTGAAAAGTGGAAGGTGACCGATTCAAATGGTCAGGTGACCTATCCGCTGCGGGAAAAAGGCTATAATATGAACGATGTTCTGGGCATTTCCGGCCTGGAATCCGTTTATGAGGACGAGCTGCGCGGCAAGGATGGCGTGGAGACGATCACCCGCAACTCGGACGGCGTGATCGTGGATACCCGCCTGACCACAGTGCCGGAGCCGGGCCACACGGTGCAGCTGACCATCGACAGCAACTTCCAGCGCGCTGTGGACAAGGCACTGGTAGAGAACATCGACATGATCAACCGCGTGTACAACACCGGCACCATGAAAGCTGCCGCCGGTGCGGTGGTGGTGCTGGATGTGAAGGACGGCAGCGTGATGGCAGCGTCCAACTACCCCAGCTATGACCAGAACCTGTATGCGTCCAACTACAGCGAGTACAGCTCCGACCCGAGCCTGCCGCTGTTCAACCGCGCATTGCAGGGCCTGTATACGCCGGGCTCCACCTTCAAGCCCGCCGTGGCGGTGGCTGCGCTGGACAGCGGCCTCATCAATCAGTATTCTACCGTATACTGCAACGGCGTGTACAACTACTTTAAGGACTATCATCCCCGCTGCACCCGCCACGGCCACAGCGGCAACATCGATGTGGTCACAGCCATCAAGTGGAGCTGCAACATCTTCTTCTATGACGTGGGCCGCCGCCTGACCAGCGATGTCTATGATGCCTATGCCTATAAGCTGGGTCTGGGCCAGCGCACCGGCGTGGAGGTGGGTGAGGCGCTGGGACGGCTGACCACCAAGAACGACTCCAACTATACCGCATCGCTGGACGTTCAGGCCGCCATCGGTCAGGGCAACACGGTGGTCACCCCCATCCAGCTGGCCACCTATGCGGCAACGCTGGCCAACAACGGCACCCGCTACCGCACGCATTTTGTCAAGGCCATTCTGGATACCAACACCGGCGAGGTACTCAGCGAGACCAAGCCCGAGGTCATGGATGTCATCGAGGGCACCGGCAACACCTTTGAACTGGTGCGTCAGGGTATGAAGCAGGTGCCCAGCACCATCAACGGCAAAATTTCAAGCTATCCGGTGCCCATCGCCTGCAAGACCGGTACGCCCCAGCGCAGCGAGACCTATGCCCCTGGCAAGCACTATCTGAACGCTATGATGGTGGCTTACCTGCCGGCGGACGATCCGCAGATCGCCATTGGCATCACCATCGAGTACGGCGGCTACGGTGCCCGTATCGGTGATCTGGTGGTGGATATCGCCAATGCCTACTTTGCCCTGAAGGACGGCTCTCTTGCCCAGCAGGCAGAGGAAGAAAAAGAGGCTGAGCAGGCCCAGCAGGAAAAACAGGACGCGTCCCAGACCGATGCCGCAGGACAAACGGCAGCCGGGCAGACCGCCGACACCGCTGCGCCGCAGTCCGGGCAGACGGCTCCCGCAGCGCAGGACGCTGCACCGGAAGGGCCTGCCGCAGACACAGCGCAGCCTGCTGTACAGGATGGGCCGGACGTAGCACAGGCCGAACAAAACCCCGATGCCATTGCGCCGGAGAACTGAAAACGGGAGACAGAACCGACACGGGAAAGGGCGCTGCAGCGGTGGTTTGAATGGAAACGCCCCTGAAAAGAAAACAAAATTGAATGTTTTGTATAAAAACCGGTTGTAAAAGATTGGATTTTGTGATATCATTTCAACTAAAGGACTTTTTACAAGTGGGTCCGCATCGTGAAGAAAGAGGAGAGGGTAACGGATGACGATCGCACTCATTGCGCATGACTCCAAAAAGGAGCTGATGGTTCAGTTTTGTACGGCTTACTGCCGTATCCTGAGCCAGCATAAACTGGTGGCCACCGGTACGACCGGTAAGTTGATCGCTGAGGCTACCGGTTTACAGGTGCAGCGCTTTCTGGCCGGTGTGCAGGGCGGCGACCAGCAGATCGCATCCCGCATCGCCTGCAATGAGATCGACCTGCTGCTGTTCTTCCGCGACCCCATCAACGCTAAGCCCAGCGAGCCCAACGAAATGACGCTGCTGCGCCTGTGCGATGTGCACAATATCCCCATGGCCACCAACATCGCTACCGCCGAGGTGCTGATCCACGGCTTGGAGCGCGGTGATCTGGACTGGCGCGATATCGTGCATCCCCAGAACTGACAAAACGATTTGAGATGGCTCCGCGTGCGCTGCGCCATATTCAGCGGAAATTATATTGATAATGCGAAAATCGGGAACATCTGCGGATGTTCCCGATTTTCATTTTCACGGGAATGGGGTCCGAACCGCAGAATACATTTCTGCCGCCGTGCTGCTGTTTCCGCAGGAAGCAAAAACAGCAGATGCCGTGTGCCGCAGCGGCCTTTCCTGTGAAAAAAGAATTCCGGAAAATCCGCAGATTTTCCGGAATTCTAATATAAAAATAATGTTTCCGCTGAATATGGCCAGAGTGCAACGGAGGCCATTCAAAATCGTATTTGTTAAACTTTAAAATCTTCGGCCATTTCGGCCACGTCTTCCGGGGCAAAATCGCCCAGCGGCAAGATCAGCCGTGCCAGTGTCTCCTGCGGCAGAGCTGCAAGAATCGTGCTGTCGTCGCTGCCGGTGCCTGCGGGCGGGCAGACAGTGTGCACGCCGTTTGCGCCGGTCTCCACCCGGGCACGGTGAGCGGTTGCCACATACTGCATCCCAAGCTTATCTGCAGCCGTCAGCAGGGCGGCAAACAGCGGCGTGCCGCCATCGCCCAGAACGGCGGCGTCCTGCCCGGCCAGTGCTTCGGCGTTCAGCACGATGCACTCGATGCCAAGGGCTTCCGCCGCCTTTCGGGCCGCCTCCGCTCCGGCGGCCTGCCCGGCGTCCAACCGCACGGCGGCGCCTGCCACGGCAAAGCCCTGCTGCTGTAAAATGCGCACGGCTACGGCGCATTCTCTGCTGCCGTCCATCTGCACCAGAACTTTATCCTGACTCTCGTAGGTGTCGAACCCGCTGCCGGGCAAAAATGTGTCGCTCATGTTCCCTGCCTCCCGCCATGTGCTTTGCTCTGTGCCACGGCCAGCTGGTCGCAGCGTTCGTTCTCCGGGTGGCCTGCGTGGCCCTTGACCCAGACGTAGGTGATCTTGTGCCGGGCTTCCTGCTCCAGTGCCTGTGCCCAGAGGTCCGGGTTCAGGGCAGGGGAGCCATCCGCTTTTTTCCAGCCCCTGCGCTGCCATCCTCTGGCCCAGCCCTTCTGCAGCCCGTTGATGACATACTGGCTGTCGGAGCACAGCCGCACCTCGCACGGCTCCTTGAGCTGGCGCAGCGCCTCGATAAAGGCTGTCAGCTCCATGCGGTTGTTGGTGGTGCTGTCGTCGCCGCCGCTGAGCTCCTTTTCATAGACTTTGCCGTTAAAACGGTAGCGCAGCACGGCACCCCAGCCGCCCGGGCCGGGATTGCCGCTGCATGCGCCGTCGGTGTACACTTCGACCTGCTTCATGCGGTTCTCCTTATAAAATGAGTTGCTTCTATTTAGCGCTATTTTTGGGCTTCTGTCAAGTGCGAATGTATATTCCGTGCCGGAGCTGCCAAACCTTGGAATTGACAAAAACGCCGGGAAATACTATACTTATCCTAACAAAATGCGTATAGGGGCGCACCGCAGGCGTGTGCCCGGGCGTTCCAACAGAAAAGCCACGGTCGCATCGAGCAGATGGACTTATCTGGCACAAAACCTCTTACGGAACAGGCAGCGGTTTGCAAAAAACACGCTGAGAAATAAATTCTATACGGTGCATCCAACGGAAGCCGATGCGATTTTTCAAGGTGCTTCCCATGCACAGCGCGGCTGTTCCCACAAACGGGGACGGTCTGCGCTGTAATTATTTTGGAGGTCAGAATGGCACAGTCGAAAGAAAATACCAATGTTTCCGCACGCGGCAAGGCCGCAGCAGCGAATCAGAATGCGGGCGCACCTGCTGCGCAGACGGGCGAAAAGCGCCCCCGTACCACCCGCCGTCCTTATTATAACCGTCGGCCCCGCCGCCCGCAGCAGCCCAGAGAGGCTGCGGTGCCCATCCACATCTATCCGCTGGGCGGTCTGGGCGAAGTGGGCAAGAACATGACCGTCTACGAGTGCAACGGCGACATGATCATCGTGGACTGCGGTCTGGTGTTCCCGGACAGCGACATGTACGGCGTGGACATGGTCATCCCGGACTTCACCTTTGTGGTGCAGAACAAGGATAAGATCAAGGGCCTGCTCATCACCCACGGCCACGAAGACCACATCGGCAGCATCCCATATCTGCTGCAGAAATTTGATCTGCCCATCTATGGCACCCGCCTGACCTGCGGACTGATCCGCAACAAGCTGGAAGAGTTCGGTCTGGCAGGCAAGACCAAGTTCGTGGAGATCACCCCCAGACAGAAGATCAGGCTGGGCTGCTTTACCATTGAGCCCATCCATGTGAACCACTCCATCCCGGACGCGGTGGCCTTTGCCATCGACAGCCCGGCAGGCACCATCATCCAGACCGGCGACTTCAAGATCGATTATACCCCGCTGGCCTGCGGCGTCACCGACCTGTCCACACTGGCCGAGTACGGTCAGCGCGGCGTGCTGGCCCTGCTGAGCGATTCCACCAACTCCGAGCGCCCGGGCTTTACCGCCACCGAGCAGAAGGTGGCTGCAGGCGTGCGCAATCTGTTCGCCCGTGCCCGCAACAAGCGGATCATCATTGCCACCTTTGCTTCCAACATCTACCGCGTGCAGCAGATCATCGATCTGGCCGTGGAGGATGGCCGCAAGGTGGCCTTCAGCGGCCGCAGCATGGTGAACAACACCGCCATGGCGCAGGAGCTGGGCTATATGCACATCCCGGAGGGCACTCTCATCAGTGTGGATGAGCTGAACCAGTATCCCCCGGAGCAGGTAGTGCTCATTACCACCGGCAGTCAGGGCGAACCCCTGAGCGCCCTTTCCCGCATGGCGTCCTGCAGCCACCGTCAGGTGCGGGTGGGCCCCGGCGATTTTATTATCATTTCGGCAAATCCCATCCCCGGCAACGAGAAGAGCGTGACCAAGATCGTCAATGGGCTGCTGCTGCTGGGGGCAGAGGTCATCTATGAGAGCATGTACGATGTGCACGTTTCCGGCCACGCCTGTCAGGAAGAGCAGAAGCTCATGCTCACTCTGACGAAGCCCAAGTATTTCCTGCCGGTGCACGGCGAGTACAAGCAGCTCAAAAAGCATGCCCTCACCGCTGCAAGCCTCGGCATCCCCACCAGCAACATCCTCATTGCGGAGAATGGCTCCAATGTCATCCTCAGTCAGGATGAGATGAAGCTGGGCGAGCCGGTGACGGCCGGTGCCGTCATGGTGGACGGTCTGGGCGTGGGCGATGTGGGAAATGTAGTCCTGCGCGACCGCAAGCACCTGTCCGAGGACGGTCTGGTGATCATCGTGGCCACCGTGGACAGCAAGACCGGCAAAGTGCTGGCCGGCCCCGACCTTGTGAGCCGCGGCTTTGTGTATGTGCGCGAGAACGAGAGCCTGATGGACGGTGCACAGAGCATCGTGGAAAATGCGCTTGACCGCTGCGTGGACGAGCATGTGCGCGACTGGAACAGCGTCAAGACCCGTGTGCGTGAGGCACTGAGCAGCTATATCTATCGGCGCACCAAGCGCAGCCCGATGATCCTCCCCATCCTGATGGAGGTATGATCCGGGCACGCTGCCGCAAACAATGCGGCGGAAGGCAGGAGATTTGATGAAACAAAAACCAAGATGGACATTGGAGATGCTCACCGCCAGTCTGGCCGTGCTGTGCGGCCTGCTGGTGCTGGTGCTGCTGGTCCAGCGGCCCATGGCATGGCCTGCGCTGCTGGCACTGGTGGTGCTGTGGGGCGTTGTGGTGGTGCTGTTCCGCTGCCAGCTGCGCAAGTGGGTGGCCCGGTGGATGTGCGGCGGCAGCTTTGAAAGCTCCAAACTGCAGTTCAGTCTGGAGCCGCTCTCGCAGCCGGCCGCGCTGCTTTCCGGTGAGACGGTGCTGTGGTACAATGCACAGTTCCGCGCCCGCCTGTTGAACGGGCAGGATGTGCTGGTGAGCCGTGTGCAGAAGGTGATGCCCGGCCTTGACCTGCAGCAGTGCCGCAAGCAGGAGGGCCAGCTGCTGACCCTCGCAGACGGCATGTGGAGCGTACACAGCTCCACAGTGCCCGGCAATGCCGAGAGCATGACCCTGCTGGTGCTGAACGAGGAGACCGCTCTGCGCAAGGTGGAGGCGGAATACAAAGCCAGCCGTCCGGGTTATCTGGTGTTTCTGGTGGACGGCTACGATGATGTGTTCGGTGACATGCTGGACAGCGAGCGCGCCCGCCTGCTGGAAGGCATCAACCGCACGCTGGAGGATATGATCGGCCGGGGCAGCGGCTTTTTGCGCCGTGTGGCCAGCGGCCGCTACATCGCCGTGGTGGAAGAGCGCCAGATGGAGCAGTTCGCCAACCGGGGCTACGATGTGCTGGACAAGATCCGTGCGCTGGACCCCAGCGTGAATCTTTCGCTGTCCATCGGCATTGGCCGCGGGGCCAAGACCCTGCGGGAAGCGCAGGATATGGCCGTGCAGGCACTGGATATGGCGCAGGGCCGCGGCGGCGATCAGGCGGCTGAAATGACGCCGGACGGCTTTACCTTTTACGGCGGCGTGAGCCATGGCGTGGAAAAGCGCAGCAAGGTGCGCAGCCGCATCGTGGCCGATCAACTGGTGAAGCTGATCAAGGAAGCCGACCATGTGGTCATCATGGGCCACCGTATGAGTGATCTGGACGCCATTGGCTCCGCCGAGGGTGTGCTGCGCATCTGTAAGATCTGCGACGTCCCGGCGGTGATCGCAGTGCGGCGGGACGCCACGCTGGCGGGCAGCCTGATTGACGCGCTGTGCAAAGCGGGTCAGCGGGATGATTTCATCGACCCGAAGGATGCCCTGCCCATTATTTCCAAACGCACCCTGTGCATCGTGGTGGATACATATCAGGCGGGCCTTGTGGAGAGCAAGGAGATCCTGGAAAAATGCGGCAGGGTGGCCGTCATCGACCACCACCGCAAGGGCGTGGGCTACATCCAGAACCCGGATCTTGTCTGCCACGAGCCCTATTCCTCCTCGGCCAGCGAACTGGTCACCGAGCTTTTGCAGTATGTGGGCGACCGCGACGATAAACCCAACCGGGTGGAAGCCGAGGGCCTGCTCTCCGGCATCATGCTGGATACCCGCGATTTTACCCTGCACACTGGCGTGCGTACCTTTGAAGCCGCCGCTGCTCTGCGCCGCTACGGTGCGGAGACCGAGCGGGTGCGTCAGCTGTTCGACGTGACGATGGTGGAGTACAACGCCAAGGCGGGGCTTGTGGAAAAAGCAAAAATGTACCGGAACTGCGCCATTTCCATCGGCGGTGAGGTGGCTGCAGAGGCCCGCGTGGCCATTGCACAGGCGGCAAACGACCTGCTGACCATTCAGGGCGTGGATGCCAGCTTTGTGGCGGTGCAGGTGGGCACAGGCGTGAACGTCTCGGCCCGCAGTCTGGGTGCTGTGAACGTGCAGGTCATCATGGAGAGTCTGGGCGGCGGCGGACACCAGACCATGGCCGCGGCACAGCTCAAGCACATCACGCCGGAGGCAGCCCGCTCCCGCATCGAGGGTGCCATCGACAAATACTACGCATCGCAGAAAAAGGGCGGTGCTGAGGGAAAATAACCAGAAGAGTGAGGTCCACACCTATGAAACAATACGATTACCTGATCGTCGGCGCCGGCCTTTATGGTGCCGTGTTCGCGCAGGAAGCCAAAAAGGCGGGCAAAAAGTGCCTCGTCATTGACAAGCGCGGCCACATTGCAGGCAACATCTACACCGAGCAGGTGGAGGGCATCAACGTCCACCGCTATGGTGCGCATATTTTCCACACCAACAACAAGGCCGTGTGGCAGTATGTGAATCAGTTTGCGGAGTTCAACCGCTACACCAACAGCCCGGTGGCGAACTATCACGGCGAGATCTACAACCTGCCCTTCAACATGAACACCTTCAATAAGATGTGGGGCGTTGTTACCCCCGCCGAGGCCAAGTCCAAGATCGAGGAGCAGAAGGCTGCTGCCGGCATCACCGACCCGCAGAATCTGGAAGAGCAGGCCATCAGCCTTGTGGGCACCGATATCTACGAAAAGCTCATCAAGGGCTACACCGGCAAGCAGTGGGGCCGTCCCTGCACAGAGCTGCCGGCATTTATCATCAAGCGCCTGCCGGTGCGCTTTACCTACGATGACAACTACTTCAACGCACTGTATCAGGGCATTCCCAATGGCGGCTACACTGCCATGGTGGAAAAGATGCTGGACGGCACCGAGGTGCGTCTGGGCGTGGATTATCTGGCTGACCGTGACGCACTGAACGCACTGGCAGAGAAGGTGGTCTACACTGGCCCGGTGGACGCATATTTCGGCTATCGTCTGGGTGCGCTGCAGTACCGCAGCGTGCGGTTTGAGACCGAGGTGCTGGACACCGACAACTATCAGGGCAACGCGGTGGTCAACTACACCGACGCCGAGACCCCCTACACCCGCATCATCGAGCACAAGCACTTTGAGTTCGGCACCCAGCCCAAAACGGTCATCAGCCGCGAGTACAGCGCTGAATGGAAAAAGGGCGACGAGCCGTACTATCCCGTCAATGACGAGAAGAACGGCGCTCTGTATGCCGAGTATAAGAAGCTGGCTGATGCGGAGCCGGGCGTCATCTTCGGCGGCCGTCTGGGTGAGTACAAGTATTACGACATGGACAAGGTCATTGAGGTGGCTCTGGACGTGGCCGCAAAGGAACTGAAATAAGAAAACTCCTTCAGTCATTACTTGCGTGATGCCAGCTCCCTCAACGAGGGAGCCTCTGGCGAAAAGGACAAGCCTTCGGTTTTGCCAAAGGCCCCATCTCAGAGGGGGCTGTCTGCGAAGCAGACTGGGGGAGTTCACTTGAGGAAAATGCTGCAATGCGCGCTTCCTCTTGCCCAAAAGCGACAAATGCGCTATACTATAAACACAACAACTGCACCGGTTTTCCGGTGAGAAGTGAGGGATACTATCATGAAAGTGATTCTCAAGCAGGATATCAAGGGCATTGGCAAGAAGGACGAGATCCACGAGGTCTCCGACGGCTACGCTCGCAACTATCTGTTCCCGCGCAAGCTGGCCGCTGTGGCAGATGCCAGCGCTGTGAACGTTGCCCGCAGCAAGGAAGCTGCAGCCGACTTCCATGAGGCCGAGACCGTGGCCGCCGCCAAGGCTCTGGCCGCAAAGATCGAGGGCAAGACCGTGACCATCAAGGCCAAGGGCGGCGCATCCGGCCGTCTGCACGGCAAAGTCACCGGCAAGGAAGTTGCCGATGCTCTGGCTGTGCTGGCAGGCGCTCCCATCGATAAGAAGAAGATCGAGCTGGAGACCAAGGACATCAAGGACGCCGGTGTGTTCAACGGCAAGGTCCGCCTGCACGTTGGTGTGGTTGCTTCCTTCAAGATCCAGGTGGAAGTGGAACAGGCCTGATTTTTCTGCCATCTGCGCCCCCTCACAGCAGGGGGCGCTTTTTGGCTTTTCAGCAAAAACGCAAAAGGATAAATGACCATGCCGAATGAACGACGTTATTCCAATGAACTGAATCTGGAAAGTGTGGGCATCAACCTGCCCTATAACATGCAGGCGGAGCAGAGCGTGCTGGGCGCGGTGCTGCTCAAACCAGAGACCTTGACCGATCTGGTGGAAATTATCCGGCCGGAGATGTTCTATACCCGGCAGAACGCGCAGATCTATTCGGAGATGCTGCGGCTGTTCACCGCCGACCAGACCATCGACTTTGTTACCCTGCTGGACGCGGTGATCTCGGACGGCGTGTTCCCCAGTGCCGACGAAGCAAAGGTGTACCTGACCGGCCTTGCCGAGACGGTGCCCAGCATCTCCAATGTGAAGGCCTACGCCCAGATCGTGCAGGAAAAGTATCTGGTGCGCCAGCTGATGGGGGTGGCAAAGGACATCCTGCAGGACGCCGGAGATGAGCCGGACGCCGACCTGCTGCTGGAAAACGCGGAACAGCGCATTTATGAGATCCGCTCCGGCCGCGATTCCAGCGCACTGACGCCGCTTTCCTCCAGCATGGTGGAGACCCTGACCAACCTGCAGAAGATCAGCGGCCCGGATGCGGATAAATACAAGGGCATCCCCACCGGGTTCCGTCTGCTGGATACGGTGCTCACCGGCCTTGGCCGCGGCGACCTCATCATCCTTGCGGCCCGCCCCGGTATGGGCAAGACCAGCTTTGCGCTGAACATCGCCACCCGCGTGGCCATGCAGCAAAAGGTCCCGGTGGCGATCTTCAGTCTGGAAATGACCAAGGAACAGCTGACCAACCGTATCCTTTCTGCCGAAGCCGGCATCGACAGTCAGGCCTTCCGCACCGGCGCCCTGCGTGCTGAGGACTGGGAGTATCTGGCTCTTGCCACCGAAAAGCTGCACGATGCACCCATCTATATGGACGATACCTCCGGCATCACCATCACCGAGATGAAGGCAAAGATCCGCCGGGTGAATCAGGACCCCACCCGCCCGAACGTGGGCCTCATCGTCATCGACTATCTGCAGCTGATGACCACCGGCCAGCGCAGCGAGAACCGCGTGCAGGAGATCAGCTCCATTACCCGAAACCTCAAGATCATGGCGAAGGAGATGAATGTGCCCATCATCGCACTTTCCCAGCTGTCCCGTGCGGTGGAAAAACAGGGCAACAACTCCAGCCACCGGCCCCAGCTTTCCGACCTGCGTGATTCCGGCTCCATCGAGCAGGACGCCGACTGCGTTCTGTTTCTGTACCGCGATTCCTACTATGCCAGCCAGAACCCGGACGGTGCAGAGGTGGACGCCGACACCGCCGAGTGCATCGTGGCAAAGAACCGTCACGGCGAGACCAGCACGGTGCCGCTGGGCTGGGATGGTGCCCACACCCGCTTTATGGATGTGGATTTCAAACGCTGATGGAAAACGGAACGATCCTTGCCCGGGTGCGGGAATACTGTCTGCAGGAAGCACTGCTGACCCCGGGTGTCCCGCTGCATGAGCTGCATTTGGCGGCGGCAGTGTCCGGCGGGGCAGACAGCATGGCACTGCTGCGCATCCTGCTGGCCCTGCAGCCGGAGTTCGGATTTGAGCTTTCTGCCTGCCATGTGAACCATGGCCTGCGGGGTGAGAGCGCCCACCGGGACGAAGCCTTTGTGCGGGCTGAATGCGCCCGTCTGGGCGTGCCGCTGCGGGTGTTCCATGCGGAAGAGCTTGGCCCTGTGCCGGAACATGCCGGGGAGGACTGGGCCCGCCGCCTGCGCTACGCCTGCTTTGCGCGTTTGTGCAGGGAGGGGATAGACGCCGTTGCAACAGCCCATACTGCAAATGATCAGGCGGAGACCCTGCTGCTGCGTCTGGCCCGGGGTACGGGGCTGCACGGCGCAGCAGGCATCCGGCCCCGGCGCGGGCCGTATCTGCGGCCTCTGCTGCCCCTTACCCGGCAGGATACCGAAAGATTCTGCCGTGCAGCCGGGCAGCGCTGGGTGACGGACGAGACGAACGAGACCGATGCCTATGCCCGCAACCGGGTGCGCCGTGCGGCGCTGCCTGCACTGCAGAGCACCAACGGCGCAGCGGTGGAAAACCTTGCCCGCTTCTGCGAAAAAGCGGCCCGGGCGGATGCCTATTTTGCCCGGAAAGCGCAGGAACTGCTTTCCGCTGCGCGTCTGGATGGGACTCAGGCCGGCATCATGGCCCCGGAAGCCTGCAGGGTATGGCGGCTGGGCCCGCTTTCCGCTGCGGATGCGCCTGTGCTGGAAGCGGCCATGCATTCGCTGACGGCCCCTGTGCGGGACGCAGAGGAAAAATATGTGCAGCTGCTGTGCGCCCTTGTGCGGCGCGGCAGCGGCGCGGTGCAGCTGACCGGCCGGGTGCGCTTTTGTGCCGGGAAGGGCTTTTTCTGGCAGGAAGAGATGCCGGAGCTGCCGCAGAGGCAGACCGCGCCGCAGCCCGAAAGCTGGCCTTTTGTGCCGGAAAAACAGGCAGAATACGGCTTTGCAGGCGGCTGGAAGGTGACTGCAGAGCTTTTTACGGCTGATTTTGAAGAAAAAATACAAGTCGTTCATAAAAAAGACTTAAAAAATCAGGCGGATTATGCTAGAATAACTACGTTGTATGCTGGTCTTGTTCTGCGCACCCGCCAGCCGGGGGATGTATACCGCCCGGCGGGGCGAAGTGTGCACAACCGGCTGCGCAAGTGGATGAACGAAGCGGGCATCCCCGCGCAGATGCGCGATCAGCTGCCGCTGCTGGCGGCGGGCAGCGAGGTGCTCTGGGTCTGCGGTGCAGGCTTTGCAGAGGGCCTTGCCCCGGACGAGGGCACTGCACAGGTGCTGCAGATGGAAATGGAACATAGGGAGGAACTATCATGAGCATGCATGATGATATCAAGAACGTTCTGGTCAGTGAAGAAGAACTGAAGGCAAAGGTGGCTGAGCTGGGTGCACAGATCAGCAGGGACTACGAGGGCAAAAACCTTGTTCTGGTGTCCATCCTCAAGGGTTCGGTGGTGTTTATGGCCGACCTGATGCGTGCGGTGAGCATTCCGTGCAGCATCGATTTTATGGTGGTGTCCAGCTACGGTGGCAGCAACACCATTACCAGCGGCCTTGTAAAGATCATCAAGGATCTGGACGGCGATCTGTCCGGCAAGGATGTGCTGATCGTGGAGGATATTCTGGATACCGGCGTTACCCTCTCGAACCTTGTGCCCATGCTCAAGATGCGCAACCCCAACTCGGTGAAGATCTGCACCATTCTGGACAAGCCCAGCCGCCGCAAGGCCGATATCCAGCCCGACTACGAGGGCTTCCAGGTGCCGGACGAGTTCGTGGTGGGCTACGGTCTGGACTACGATGAAAAATACCGCAACCTGCCTTATGTGGGTGTGCTCAAGCCTGAAGTCTACGAGAAGTGATTTCTCACACTATAATTCATCCAAGAACTGGAGTTGATTTTTTTGCAATCCAAGAGACCCCGTTTCAATCCGCTGATCCTGGCGCTGGCACTGGCGGCGGTGCTGATGGTCTGGTCGGTGCTGGGCGGCACCGGCTCTGCCAGCAGCTCTTCCATGGAGTATTCCACGGTGGTGCATTACTTTGAAAGCCTGCAGGTCACGCAGTTCTCGCTGGACCTGAACACCGGCGTCATCACCATGGACATCAAGGAAGGTGGCAAAAATAACCTGCCCCTGCCGGATACCACGGCCCCGAGCACCACACAGGCTACCGGCGGCCTGCTGAGCGGGATGCTGTCCTCTTCGGACAGCACTGCATCCGCTGCGCAGAAGAACAGCGACGGCACTGTGACGGTGCGCTACAAGCTGCCCTATGCCTCCATGTTCGTCAAGTATGTGGGCGACTACATTGCCGCCTATGACGAAGCAAACCCGGATGCTCCCATGGTGTACGATTATACCCCTGTCAAGGAAAGCATCCCATGGATGGAGATCCTGTTCTATCTGGCAATGCTGGGCTGCACCGGCTTTTTGCTCTTCTCCATGATGCGCGGCGGCGCTGGCGGCGGCGGGATCATGAACGTTGGCAAGGCCAAGGTGAAGGATGAGCACGAGAACAAAAAGACGGCTACCTTTGCCGATGTTGCCGGTGAGGACGAGGAAAAAGAAGAGCTGAAAGAGGTCGTGGAGTTCCTCAAGAGCCCCGAAAAGTTCAACACTCTGGGTGCTCGCATTCCCCACGGCGTGCTGCTGGTAGGCCCTCCGGGCACCGGCAAGACCCTGCTGGCCCGTGCCTGCGCCGGTGAGGCAGGTGTGCCGTTCTATTCCATTTCCGGCTCTGACTTTGTGGAAATGTACGTCGGCGTGGGTGCATCCCGCGTGCGTGACCTGTTCGATAAAGCCAAGAAGTCCATGCCCTGCATCATCTTCATTGATGAGATCGATGCTGTGGGCCGTCAGCGTGGTGCCGGTCTGGGCGGCGGTCACGATGAACGCGAGCAGACCCTGAACCAGCTGCTGGTGGAAATGGACGGCTTTGAGGCCAACGACGGCATCATCGTCATGGCGGCCACCAACCGCGCCGACATTCTGGATAAGGCTCTGCTGCGTCCGGGCCGCTTTGACCGTCAGGTCTACGTGGGCCTGCCGGATGTCAAGGGCCGTGAGGAGATCCTCAAGGTCCACACCAAAAAGAAGCCGCTGGCCCCGGATGTCTCTCTCAGGGTCATTGCACAGCGCACCGCAGGCTTTGCGGGCGCAGACCTTGAGAACCTTGTCAATGAAGCGGCCCTGCTGGCTGCACGCCGCAACCGCAAGGCCATTACCATGGAGGACATCGAGGAAGCTTCCATGAAGGTCATGGCCGGCCCTGAAAAGAAGAGCCGTGTTGTGACCCCCGAGGAAAAGAAGCTGACTGCTTACCATGAGGCAGGCCACGCAGTGGCGGGCTTCTACTGCAAGCATCATCCCCGTGTGCACGAGATCACCATTATCCCCCGCGGTCAGGCAGGCGGCTACACGATGTATCTGCCCGAGAAAGACCGCAGCTATGTGACCAAGGGCGAAATGTTCGAGGATATCGTTTCCAGTCTGGGCGGCCGCGTGGCCGAACAGCTGATTTTGGAGGATATCTCCACCGGTGCCTCCAATGATCTGCAGCAGGCTACCAACATTGCCCGCCAGATGATCACCAAGTACGGCTTCTCGGAGCGGCTTGGCCCTGTGGTGTACGGCACCTCGCAGGAGGAGACCTTCTTGGGCCGCGATCTGGGTCAGGGCAAGGGCTACAGCGAGACCACTGCTGCCGAGATCGACGGCGAGATGCGGGATATCATCGACGAAGCCTACGAGACCTGCCGCCGCACCCTGACCGAGCACATCGATCAGCTGCATGCGCTGGCAAAGGCTCTGATGGAACGCGAAAAGCTCAACGAGCAGGAGTTCAACACCATCATGGCGGGCGGCACTCTGCCCCCGCGTGAAGGGGATGAGCCGGAGCAGACCGTGCAGGCTGCACCGGCCGAGACCGCAGAGCAGGCGCAGCCCGCAGAAGCTGCGGAGCCTGCCGAGCAGGCCGAAACGGCCCAGCCGCTGCCGGAGACCGCTGCACCGGAAACGCCGGATGCACAGGACCCGCAGAACTGATTTGATCCAAATGGAAAGGAGCGAGTGTCGTGGAGGAAAATTTTAACCCGGTCGCACGGACCCGCGCAAACTATTACACCCCCGGCAGTCCGGTGCAGTTCGTCTGTGTGGAGCTGCTCAAGGGGGATGTCAGCGGTGAGCACGCGGTCTGCCTGACCTTCAAGAACATTTCCAAGGTGACGTTGACTGCGCTGGAGATCCACTTCAAGTGCAAGGGCGTAGACGGTGTGATCCTGTGCGAAGACCGGTTCGAGTACCGCGATCTGGAAGTGAAGCCCGGCGAAATGTTTGGCATGGATGATGCTGTGTTCGTTACCTCCAAGGCGATCACCAGCGTGGATGTTTCGCTGTGCAATGTGTACAATGGCAAGCGGGTGGTGCATCTGGATGCCATCAAGCGCGTGCGCCTGCCTGCCCCCAAACGCCTGTCTGCAGAGCTGGAAAAGGCGCTGGAGGTCCGCATGAACCGCCCGGAGCTGAAGTATCAGCCTCAGGTGTTTGAAAACGGCTGGTACTGCGCCTGCGGTGCGTTCCATCCCAAGGAAGAAGACACCGTTTACTGCTCGGAGTGCGGCTGTGACCGCATCCTGCTGCAGAACGCGCTGAACACCCTGCTGCAGCCGGAACAGCCTGCCCAGACCGAGCCGGAGCTGGAAACTCCTCTGGCACCGCAGCCGGAACAGGAAGAGCCGACCCGTATCATGGGAGCCGCCCCTGTGCAGCCGGAACAGGAGGAGCCCACCCGCATCATGGGCGCACCGCGCCGCCCGCAGTCGCAGGAGCCTGCTGCAGAGCCGACCCGTATGCTGGATGACGGAATGCGGGAACAGTTCCCGGACAGGGCAGCGCGTGCACAGGCAGAGGAAGGCACCCGTGTGATGCCTGCCGCCTCCCGCCGTGCACAGCCGGTGGCCCAGCAGCCGGAGCCTGATTATGAGGACAATGAGGAGTACGAGGACGAGCGCGACAGCGTGGCAGAAACGCTGATCCGCTGGGTGCCGCCCATCACTGCCGTCATCTGCGCGGCTGTGGCGCTGTGCGGCTTCGTGTACTATCAGTTCGTACTGTAAACACAAACAGCAGCGGAGAGGGCTGATCTGCCTTCTCCGCTTTTTGCATATCAGAAGGGAGAACCCGACTATGCCGGAAGAAGCCTTACAGGCCGCTTTTGAGATCAAGACCGCCTGCGATGAGATCAGCCGCCGCCTGCTGCGCTGGCACTGGGAGCACAAGCCCGGCTCCAACAGTCTGGGCGCACTGCTTGACCATATTGCCCAGCGCCAGCAGGAAAGCCCGGACTACTATGACCGGATGCCGGATCTTTCCGGCAAGAGCAGCTGGCAGCAGCTGGACACCACCATCTGTATGCGTGTGCTGCTGGACCCGGAAAAGGATGCGGAAAAGCCTCTGGATCTGCTGGGAAACACCAGCAGCCCGGGTGCAGCCCGCCGTGCCTGCAACACTGTGCGCACGGCCCGCAACGAAGCAGCCCACGCCACCGACCAGACCGACGCGGCGCAGGCAGCGATCCTGTTCAACGAAGCCATCGAATGTCTGGAAGATGCCTATGCGGGCACGGCTTTCCGGGAAAACGAGCTGGCCCGCTATTACCGTCAGGCAGAGGAGTTTTTGTCCCGCTGCGGGGCAAAGGAGCCTGTTGCATCCAGCCGTGCACCGGCTGAAGAAAAGCCTGCCGCCCGCAGTACATCCCGCCAGAGCACAAGGCAGTCCCAGAGCCGCAAAACGGGCAGCAGCCGCTCTTCCGGCAAGAGAACGGCAGCGCACAGCAATTCCGGCCGCAGCAGCTCTGCAAAGGGCCGCAAAAATACAAATTGTAAAAAGAAACGGAAAAATTCCGGCAATCAGACAGTCATGATCGTGCTGCTGGCAGCGCTGGTGCTGGGGCTGCTGGTGCGTGCCTGGAGCATGGGTGCAGTGTGACCTGTCTGTTTTGAAAAAATGGTCGCTTTTCGCCGGGAGAAAAGGCTGTCTTTTGTGCACGGTCAATAAAAAAACAAATCGCATACCGGGATAAACCGGAAAAAGCACATCTTGCAGGATGGGTGAAAGCGGTTTATAATAAGCATGAAAACGTTTACACACAGCAATGCACCCCAAAAGAGAGAAGTACCGCGAATATGACCATCAGTGATATTGCAAAAATGGCTGGCGTGTCCAGTGCGGCCGTCAGCCGTTACCTGAACGGCGGGCCTCTGAGCGAGCAGAAGCGCGCCATCATCCGGGAGGTCGTGGAGAAGACCGGCTACTGCCCCGATACGACCGCTCAGACCCTGCGCACCGGCAAAGTGAATCAGATCGGTGTGATCGCCCCCAGCATCGGCTCCCAGTCGGTCGGGCAGATCACCGCCGGGATCGCCAGTGAGCTGGATGCCAGAAACTATCTGCTGCTGTTGGGAAACACCGAGCTGGACGCCCAGCGGGAGCTGGGCTATCTGACTGCCATGCAGCGCAACCATGTGGCGGGCATCATCCTGCTGGGCAGCTACTATACCCCCCAGCTGGCACAGGCGCTGAAAAACTGCCGCGTGCCGGTGGTGGTCACAGGCCAGCGTTTTCCGGACGTGGCCTGCGTGTACAACGATGACCATACTGCCGCCCGGGAGCTGACCCAGCGGATGCTGGAACATGGCCGCAGAAGGATCGTTTACATTGGCGGCTCCGAACGGGACGACGCTACCGGCATCCAGCGCCGGGAAGGCGTGCAGGATGCCTTGAGGGATGCAGGGCTGGACGGCGACCAACTGCCCCGCATCTGCTGCAATGCATTCACCGTGGAAGAGGGGCAGCGCTGTATGCAGGAGCTGTTGGCCCGCTGCCCGTTTCTGGATGGTGTGGTCTGCGTGACCGATACGGTGGCCTTTGGCGCCATGCATGCGCTCAAGCAGGCAGGACGGCAGATCGGCCGGGATGTGGGCCTTGCAGGGATTGGCGACAGCTGGGCGGGCAGTGTGACCGACCCGGGTCTGGCCACGGTGCGATTTTATCAGAAGCAGGTGGGGCAGGAAGCCGCCCGGATCCTGCTGCAGATGCTGGAAGAAAAGGAACATGGCGGCCCGGTGCGTCAGGTGACGCTGGGGTATCAGGTAGTGGAGCGCGGTTCTCTGTAAACAGAGGGTAAGGATGATATGGATCACAGATTGATTTTTCTGGATATTGACGGTACCTTGCTGCCGCCGGGGGATATGCTGATCCCGGAAAGCACACTGGCCGCACTGGACTGCGCCAAAGCAAACGGGCACAGGCTGTTTTTGTGCACCGGCCGCAACCACCGCATGACCGAGCCGCTGCTGCGCCACGGCTGCTTTGCGGGTGCGGTGTGCAGTGCAGGCGGTTATGTGCTGTGCGATGGCAAGACTCTGGTGGATATCCCCATGGAGCCGCAGCAGGCCGAAGGCGTGCGCGCGGCGCTGGAACGCCATGGCGTGGAATGCACGCTGGAAGCCCGGGATGCCACTTTTGGCGGTGTCAAAATGACCCAAAGGTGGAGCTTTATCCATCAAAAGAACGGCGCACCGCTGAACAGCGAAGCAGAGCGCTGGCGCAAAGCCATGGAAGATGGCATGTCCATCCTGCCGCTTTCCGATTACAAAGGGGAACCGCTGTATAAGATCGTATTCATTGCCGACCACGAAAGCGACCTTGCCGAGGCAAAGCGGCTCTATGCGGATCAGTTCGTGTTCTGCGAGAGCAAGCTGGACAACCTGACCGATGGCTTTGTGAATGGTGAACTCATCAACCGCAAATTTGATAAGGGCACCGGCATCAAGGCCATTTGCGACTATCTGGGCTGCACGCTGGCAGATACCATTGGATTTGGCGACAGCGATAATGACCTGCAGATGACCGATGTTGTCGGCATCAGTGTGTGCATGGCCAATGGCTCCGAAAACCTGAAAAAGCGGTGCGACCGCATTGCTCCCTCGGTATACGAGGACGGCATTGCAAAGGAGTTCAAGGCGCTTGGCCTGATCTGAACAAAAACAACAAAGGCTGCGGCAGGGATAAGACCCGGGCCGCAGCCTTTTTGCTGCTGCATTGCCGGAGCAGAATAAAATGATTTTACAAGCCGAAAAAATGTGATAGAATAAAACAAAACGCCGGAGAGCCATCCGGCAAAAAGGGAGGAATTATCATGCGTTCCGTTCTGGAAGTATGTGTGGACAGCACCGCCAGTGCGCTGGCGGCAAAGCGCGGCGGTGCCGACCGGCTGGAACTGTGTGCCGACCTCATCGTTGGCGGTACAACGCCCAGCCTGACGCTGGTGCGGCAGGTCAAGGCAGAGACCGGCCTGCCGGTGCGGGCGCTGCTGCGGCCCCGCTTTGGCGATTTCTGCTACGACAGCTATGAGCTTGCCCAGATGGAACAGCTGGCCGCAGAGCTGGTGGAAGCCGGGGCAGACGGCATCGTGACCGGTGTGCTGACCCCGGAGGGTGCGCTGGATGCAGACGCCATGCGGCCCATCTATGCGGCGGCACGCAAGGCAGCAGAGAGGGCGGGCCGTCCGGTGGCGTGTACCCTGCACCGTGCTTTTGACGTCTGCGCGGACCCCTTTGCTGCGCTGGAAACAGCCCGGGAGATGGGCCTTTGTACCATCCTCACAAGCGGACAGGCGGCCAGCGCGCCGCAGGGCGCTGCACTGCTGCGGCAGTTGACAGAGCGGGCAGGGAAGGATGTGGAGATTCTGGCAGGTGCCGGGGTCTCGGCACAGAACATCCCGTTGCTGGCCGCGCAGACCGGTGTGCGGGCATTCCACCTTTCCGGCAAACAGGTGCTGCAAAGCCGCATGACCTTCCGGCGCGAGGGCGTGCCCATGGGCCTGCCCGGCTTTTCGGAGTTTGAGGTGTGGCAGACCAGCGAAGCAAACATCCGTGCTGCACGGCAGGCATTGGATAACCTTTAAAAACAGAATAAAACGAAAGCGCTCTCCCAACGGAAACCCGGTGGGAGAGCGCTTTTTATGATGATGAATTTGAAGGGTGAAGATAGCTTAGTAATGCAGCTCGTCGCCGGTCAGTGCTTCCAGCACCGGCAGCATGGCAGCAGCTTCGGCTTTGGCAGCGGGCAGATCCATATCGCGGTAGTTGCCGCACTCCACTTCGCTGGCACCGGGCACTGCGCCCTCAAAGCCAGCCATGAAGCGGAAGGACTCCACCGTCAGCTTTAGTGCCTCGGCGGGGGTCAGGCCGCGGGTGAGCAGATAGAAGCCGGTGCGGCAGCCCATGGGGCCAACGTAGATCACGCTGTCTTTAAAGGCACTGTTGCGCGCATAGGTGGCAAACAGATGCTCCAGCGTGTGGGCGGCACCGGTGGTCAGGTAGTCGCCGTGATTGGGCTTTTTCATGCGGATGTCCCAGGTGAGAACATCGCCGTCCTGACGGCTCAGATACATGCCGCGGTCCAGCTTGGTATGGTCAACACAGAAGCTTGCAATGCGTTCCATGAGTTTTTCTCCTTTGGCTTATGCCTGCAGGCGCTGCACGCTGCCGTGCGCGCAGTCCACAGCGACCATCAGGCCGTCACGGATGTGGCTGGTGGCACCGGCAGCACCCACGACGGTGGGCTTGAGCAGGGCCTTGCCGGCAATGGCGGCATGGCTGTTCAGGCCCGGCTCTTCCACCACCAGAGCGGCGGCGTCACGCACATAGCTCAGCATTTCGTTGCTGGTAGCGGGGACCACCAGCACCATGCCGGGCTTGAACTTTGTACGCACCTCTTCCAGAGTGCGGCAGACGCAGGCCTTGCCGGTGGCGCTGGTCACATCGGCATTCTCGCGGCCAACGCCCACGCCGGTAGCCAGACAGTTGCCCACCATGTGGATCTTGATCATGTTAGTGGTGCCGGACACGCCCACGGGCACGCCTGCGGTCACGACTGCCAGCTCACCATTGTGCAGGTAGCCGTTCTCCTTGGCCAGAGAGGTGGACATTTCGATCAGCTCATCGGTGCTGTGTGCCAGAGGCATCATCAGCGGGGTGATGCCCCAGCTCAGGGCCAGCTGACGCTGTACCTGTTCCTTCATCACGCAGGCGATAATGGGCTGCTCCGGGCGGTACTTGCTCAGCAGACGGGCGGTGTTGCCGGACTCGGACACCGTAACGATGGCTGCGGCGTTCACGTCCTTGGCGGTCAGGCAGGCAGCGTGTGCAGTTGCATCGCTCACGCTGATCTTGCCGGTGTTCTCGGTGAGGGGAACAAAGCGGGCGTGGTTCTCCTGCTCGGTGCGCTCAGCAATGGCGGACATGGTCTTGAGGGCCTCCACCGGGTAGGCACCGGCAGCGGTCTCGCCGGAAAGCATGATGGCAGAGGTGCCGTCGTAGATGGCATTTGCCACGTCGGAGATCTCGGCACGGGTGGGGCGGGGGTTCACGATCATGCTGTCCAGCATCTGGGTGGCGGTGACGATGGGCTTGCCAAAGGAGAAGGAGCGCTCGATGATGTTCTTCTGGATGCCGGGCAGCTCGGTAAAGTCGATCTCAACGCCCAGATCGCCGCGGGCCACCATGACGGCATCGGCAGCAGCCAGAATGCTGTCGATGTTGTTCACGCCCTCACGGTTCTCGATCTTGGCGATGATGCGGATATCGGAATCGTACTCGTTGAGCAGGTTGCGGATGTCGTACACATCCTGCGCGGTGCGCACGAAGGAAGCAGCGATGAAGTCGAAGCCCTGCTGTGCGCCGAAGATGATGTCGTCGCGGTCACGCTGGCTCATATACGGCATGGACAGGTGCACGCCGGGCACATTGACGCCCTTCTTGTTCTTGATCTTGCCGTTGTTCAGCACCTTGCAGACGATGTCGGTATCGTTCACGGTGACGATCTGCAGCTTGATCAGGCCGTCGTCCAGCATGATGGTGCCGCCGGGCTGCACATCCTGCGGCAGATCCTTATAGGTAATGGAGCAGATCTCCTTGGTGCCCTCCACATCCCGGGTGGTCAGGGTGAAGGTCTGGCCTGCTTCCAGCATTTCGGTGCCGTTCTTGAAGTCCTTCAGGCGGATCTCGGGGCCCTTGGTGTCCAGCAGGGCAGCGACCGGCTTGCCCAGCTCTTCACGGATGGCCTTCAGCTTTTCAAAGCGGCCCAGATGCTCCTCGTGAGAGCCGTGGGAAAAATTAAAACGGGCAACGTTCATGCCGTTGGCGACCAGCTCGCGCAGAACGCCTTCCTGATCGGTGGACGGGCCCAGAGTGCAGATGATCTTTGTTTTTCTCATATCCTTTTACTACCTCCAACTACAACTTCACATTCTCTATTTTGCGGCAGGCTGTCCGCTGTCATACAGACAGCTGCACGCGGCCAACGGGAAAAATCCCGTGCTGTGGTACAAAAACGGAAAAATCCTGTGGTTCAAAACTTTTCCACCTATTATTATATCCGCTGGGATACAATAGGGCAAGGAAAACTTTGCGCTATGGCTGAATTTTTTAGGCGGTCAAGAAATCTTTGCCACGGAATGACGCATTTACGTTCAAAAATGAAAAAACGCCCGGTCGATTCGTGAACAAAATGACGAACATTTTGGTAAAAATGACGGATATTTGCGGGAAGGCGAAAAAGCTTGCATCCGGTGCGGGATTTGCTTATAATGATAAGTAAAGATAGTATCACTTATCCGGGGCATGCTCCGGAGGAAATGGAGAAAAAACGATATGGAGAAGCGTGTTTTTCTGATCGTCCTTGACAGCTTTGGAATCGGTGCAGAGCCGGATGCCGCCGCCTTTGGCGACGAAGGCACCAACACCCTGGGGGCCATTGCAAAGCACCCCAACTTCAACTGTCCCAACCTGCGCAGACTGGGCATGTTCAACATCGATGGCGTCACGGCAGGCGAAAAGACCGATGCACCCATTGGCTCCTTTGCCCGCCTGCAGGAGCAGAGCATGGGCAAGGATACCACCATCGGCCACTGGGAGATCGCGGGCGTTGTCAGCCCCAAGCCGCTGCCCACCTTTCCGGAGGGCTTCCCGGAGGCGCTCATCCACGAGTTTGAGGAAAAGACCGGCCACAAGGTGCTGTGCAACAAGCCCTATTCCGGTACGCAGGTGCTGAAGGATTACGGCGAGCAGGCCATGAAAGAAAACGCCCTGATCGTCTACACCAGTGCCGACAGCGTATTTCAGGTGGCTGCCAACGAAGAGCTGGTGCCGGTGCATGAGCTTTACCGCTACTGCGAGATCGCCCGCGAAATGCTCAAGGGCGAGTACGGTGTGGGCCGCGTGATCGCACGCCCCTTCCTGGGCCATACTGCCGACACCTTCTACCGCACCACCAACCGCCACGATCTGAGCCTGAAGCCGCCCCGCGCCACTATGCTGGATCTGCTGAAGGACGCGGGCAGGGATGTCATCGCCGTGGGCAAGATCTTCGATATCTTTGACGGCGAGGGCGTGACCGAGAAGATCAAGACCACCGGCAATACCAACGGCATCGCCTTCACCAAGGCACTGCAGACCCGCGACTTTGAGGGCCTTGCCTTTGTAAATCTGGTGGACTTCGATATGCTCTACGGCCATCGCCGTGATGTGGCGGGCTATGCCGCCGCTGCTACGGAGTTCGACCGTTTTCTGGCAGACTTTATCCCCGCCATGCGGGAGGGCGATCTCCTGATGGTGACGGCTGACCACGGCTGCGACCCGTCCTATACCAAGACCACCGACCACACCCGCGAGTATGTGCCGTACCTGATCTACGGCAAGGGCGTGAAGCCCGGCGTTGACCTTGGCACCCGTCTGTGCTTTGGCACCATTGCCCGGACCATCTGCGAGTATCTGGATGTGGATGCTTCCAGTCTGGACGGCAAGAGCGTCTGGAATGAGATCAAGGCATAATGATTTTATAAAATGAGAAAGCCGCCTGCATTGGTTCAAGATGCAGGCGGCATTTTTATGCGGTTTATCGGCACGGCCTTTCTGGTGAAAAAGCAAAACAGGAAACGACCGCAGTCGTTTCCTGTTTTGCAAATAAAAGAATATTTCTGCTATAGAGTCCGGAGCTTGCGCAGAGGAGATTTCAAATCGTCAGGCCGCGTCGTTTTGCTGCGAAGCAGCATCCTGAATGGCACCCCAGATGGAGGAAGCCGCATTGTAGATGGACGATGCAGCCTGTTCCACCTCTTCCTGCGTGGGCAGGGAGATAGACGGGGCTTCGGTGGAACCGTCGCCGCCAGTCTCGCCCTCAGCGGGAGCTTCCGGCTCCGGCGTCTGGGTGTCGGCAGGCTGCTCTGCATCTGCAGGCTGGTCGGCCGGGACAGTCTCTTCCGGCACGCTCTCGGCGGGCACTTCCTCGGGAACGCTCTCGGCAGGCACCTCCGAAACGGCGGCGTTCGGGTCGGTGGTGGGGGTGAACACCTCGGTCTTTTCCGGCTTCTGGGTGGTGTCGGCAACGGTGCCCTCACCGCCCAGCACGGACGCGATCATTTCCTTTGCCTTGCTCACAGAAGCATCGTCCGGCTTCATGACGTAGAGCTTCTGTCCCTTGGCAGAGTAGCATTTGGTGCTGCTGGAGCTTGTGCCGGTGACGGTATAGCTTTCAATATCCCACTCGGCAAAGTCGCTCAGCTGCATCCGCACCAGCGCACTGATCTGATCCTGCGAAAAGCTGGTCACAAAGCAGTCGGAGGCGGCATCCATGATCTTGGAAAAGCCCATCAGCAGGGCAGGGGACTTGATCTTGTTCAGCATGGCATCGATCACCTTCATCTGGTTGATGCCGCGCTGGATATCGCCGGACGCAAAGGCGTGGCGTTCGCGGGCAAAGGCCAGTGCGGACTTACCGTCCAGATGGTTCCAGCCTTCCACAAAGGTGGTGGGATCGTAGTATCCGGGGCTGCCCACGGAAGTGAACGCCTGATCGGAGTAGACATCCACGCCGCCCAGCGCATCGATGATGCTGATGAAGCCCGCAAAGTTGATGCGGATGTAATGGTCCACATTGACGCCGTACAGATTGCCCAGTGTGGCCATGCTGGTCTCCACGCCGTACAGACCGGCGTGTGTCAGCTTGTCCTTGCTGCTGGTACCGGCAAGGTCTACGTAATAGTCGCGGGGCGTGTTGATCAGGGCCACCCGCTTGGTGACAGGGTTCACGGCAGCAAGGATATTCACGTCGCTGCGGGCATTTTCCGTCAACTCGCCGCGGGTATCCACGCCGCTGAGGTAGATCACAAAGGGCTCTTTGGTGATCTTGTTGGCCTCGGCACCGGTGAGCAGGCCGGAGGTCATGCTGTCCAGAGCGGAAAGGCCCTGCTGAGCCCAGAAGCAGCCCAGCGCCATTGCGGCGCACAGGAACACCGAGAACACCCGGGCTACCTTGCCGGGAACGTTGTACTCCTGACAGCGCTTTACCAGCAGCCACAGCAGCGCCAGCAGCGCGGCCAGAATGACCAGATACAGAACCGGCAGCATCTGGGTGCGCCACAGCTGCACCAGAGCCAGAACACTTAAAAGGCCTTGTAAGATCAGCAAAATATTCCCCCATTTGGAAGGTACGGCCACGGCTCCGTCCACGGGCGGATGGGCCTGCGGCGGCACCGGTGCATCGTGATGCTTGTGCGTGGGCTTCTGGACAGAAGGACGCTTGGGCGGCGGGGTCTGCGGCGGTTCCGGAGGAGTCTCGGAAAAGAACGCCGAGCTGTCCACCTCAATGGGCGCAGTATCCTCAGAACCTTCCTTGCGACTGATGTGCCGCAGAGAACGGCGGTCTTCGTGGGAACGATCGTTTTCATCCATCATTCAAAACCACTCCTTTTTGTCAGGAAACAGGTACAATGGTCAGCACTGCACGGGCGGGAAGGCAGGTGGCGGTCTGATCCTCGTTGGAAAGCCAGCCGAAGCCTTCACAGATGTGATCCGGGCAGGGCGAATCCACAAACCGGGCTGCACCGTCCTTGATCTGAATGTGGACGGTATAGTAACCGGTGTCCACATCATAGGTCTCATCCACGTCCAGCGGCAGGTTCATGGTGGTGTTGTTGTCGCCGTAGATCAGCTCGGCCCGCAGTCCGGAGCCGGAAGCGTGCACGCGACGTACCACCAGCAGCACAGCGGCAATGGCCAGAATGACCACGGCAAACAGAAGATTGGTAAGCAGCTTTTTGTTTTTCATGCGTTAATCCTTGATCTGTAATTGTTCCAGCTCCGCCAGCCACAGTGCGGCACAGGCATCGCTGGGCATCCGCCAGTCGCCGCGGGGCGAAAGGGTCACGCTGCCCACCTTGGGGCCGTCGGGCAGGCAGCTGCGCTTGAACTGCTGGGCAAAGAACCGCCAGTAGAAGTTGCGCAGCCACTTGTACAGCACACTGTCCGGGTACTCCGGACGGCCTGCGAATGCAGCCTTTGCCAGCCGGAAGATCTTGGCCGGGCCAAAGCCGAAGCGCAGCACCTGATACAGGTAAAAATCGTGCAGCTCATAGGGCCCCACAAGGTCCTCGGTCTTCTGCGCGATCTCGCCGTCCTTGGCGGGCAGCAGCTCCGGGGAGACAGGGGTATCCAGAATATCCAGCAGCACGGTGCGCAGGGCATCGGTGGCGGCAATGTCGGCTTCGTAGCGCACAAGGTGGCGCACCAGCGTTTTGGGCACACCGGCGTTGACGCCGTACATGCTCATGTGGTCGCCGTTGTAGGTGGCCCAGCCCAGCGCCAGCTCCGAAAGGTCGCCGGTGCCCACCACGAGACCGCCGGTGCGGTTGGCGGTGTCCATCAGCTCCAATGTGCGCACGCGGGCCTGTCCGTTTTCAAAGGTGACGTCCAGCACGCTCTCATCCTGACCGATGTCCGCAAAATGGCTGTGCACCGTGTTGGCGATATCGATCTCCTTAAAGGAGACCTGCAGCTCATCACACAGGATCTCTGCATTGCTGCGGGTGCGCTTTGTGGTGCCGAAGCAGGGCATGGTCACAGCCAGCACATCCCGGGCGGGGCGGCCCAGCTGCTTCATGGCACGCACGGCCACCAGCAGCGCAAGACAGCTGTCCAACCCGCCGGAAATGCCGATGACCGCCGTTTTGGCGTGGGCATGATCCAGCCGCTTGGCAAGGCCGTCTGCCTGCATCTTCAAAATAAGCTCACAGCGTTCGGCGCGGCGCTTGGGGTCGCCGGGCACAAAGGGCGCGGGATCGATCCAGCGGGTCAGCACGGTCTCCACCGGCTCCAGGTCGAACTCCACGGTCTGGTAGCCCTCACCGGTCGGCTCAAAGCTGGTGTTGCGGGCACGCTCGGCTTCCATGCGCTGGCAGTCGATTTCGGTCTCGGCATAGCCGCCGTCAAAGGGGGCGTTCTCAGAGAGGACGGTGCCGTTCTCGGCAATGAGGTCATGTCCGGCAAACACCATGTCCTGCGTGCTCTCACCATGCCCGGCGGAAGCATAAAGGTAGCCGCACAGCAGGCGGGCAGACTGGTTGGACACCAGCGCCCGGCGGTACTCGGCCTTGCCGACGGTCTCATCGCTGGCGGAAAGGTTTGCGATCACGGTCGCACCGGCCAGCGCGTGGAAGGTGGAGGGCGGCAGGGCGCTCCACAGATCCTCGCAGATCTCCACGCCCAGCACAAAGCTGGGCATCTGGCGGCAGCGGAACAGCAGGGAGGTGCCAAAGGGCACCTGCTGACCACACACCTCCACCGGCTCCACCTCGGTGCTGCCCGGGGTGAACTGGCGCTTTTCGTAGAACTCGCCGTAGTTGGGCAGATAGGTCTTGGGCACAAGGCCCAGGATCCTGCCATGGCACAGCACGGCGGCGCAGTTGTACAGCTTGCCGTGCACCAGCAGCGGCAGGCCGACCAGAGCCACTACGTCCAGCTCCTGCGTTTCAGCCAGCAGGGCGCTCAAAGCGTCCAGCGCGCCGGTCTGCAGAGTACGCTGCAGAAACAGGTCGCCGCAGGTATAGCCGGTCAGGCAGAACTCGGGGAACACGGCCAGCTTCACGCCGCGGGCTGCGGCTTTGCGCAGAGCTTCGGTGATCTGCCGGACGTTATAGGCGCAGTCGGCCACCCGCAGTGCGGGAGAAAGGGCGGCTGCTTTCAAAAAACCATCTTTCATCGGAGGTTTTCACATCCTGTCTTTCTTAGTTGACTGCAATATCCTGCAGTGCACATAGTATACCACAAACAGACCCAAACGGGAAGTAAAAGAACAATGACAAAAACAAAACAGCCGCGTTCTCTCCATCTCGCACTGCCGGGCAGCGCTTCCGACAAGGACAAAAAATAAAAAATCCCACACAAAAATGTGCGGGAAGCAAAGACTGAAAAATGGAAAACGAGATAGACCGTAAGCCGGGTTCTGTATTAAACGACGATCTGTCTAGACCTGCCATTGCTGACAGGTTCGTGCCGCCTTCGGGACACGCGAGCAGCGCTGTACGTCCCATATAGGCGTTGCTTCCGGTAGGGTTTACAAAGCCGCATGGTCACCCATGCGCTGGTGAGCTCTTACCTCGCCGTTTCATCC
>Ga0129310_1000539_pt1 | contig 44962 bp, 34 predicted proteins | sample Go1ome_2_FD_94433 | JGI IMG/M metagenome (GOLD analysis project Ga0129310, IMG submission 94433) | Western lowland gorrila individual fecal microbial communities from Wisconsin, USA - Go1022A metagenome | ecosystem: Host-associated > Mammals > Digestive system > Large intestine > Fecal | place...
AACCAGATAGCCGTGATCATTGGAATCCCACACCAGCTTCTGTGCAATAATGTACATAACTGCATATCCATTACCAATGATAGATGTCAATTCCTTCTCCAGACGACTTGTAACCTGTTCCGGCAGATCCGGTCCATAGATCTCATGTGCCTTAGCGTAACAGATCCGGCGTAGTGTATTATCAGAATCCTCAATAACCGGAGGACATTTATCCGGGCTGACCGGATAGATCTTCTCGATCATATTGGCAATCCTGATCGTATTATCAATCACGATCTCATGTGCTTTGTCACTTCCAAGATATTCGAACTCTGCAAGCATTTCCTCCGTGGTACGGAAGAACAAAGGCGGCTGCTGGTCCGCATCCTTGAAGCCCTTTGCCGCCATAATAACCGCACGATAGATGGAATCTTCCGGATCAAGAAAATGCACGTCACACGTTGCTACAACCGGCTTATTATAAGTCTCACCAAGCTTCACGATCCGGCGGTTTAATTCCTGAAGATCTTCATCGGTATTCACATTCGGATAGCGGTCTTCTGCCTTCATAAATGCATTATTGCCAATCGGCTGAATCTCCAGATAATCATAGAAATTCACAATCCGGTCAATCTCATCCTCTTCCGCATCACTGGCAATCGCACGGAACAGCTCTCCCGCCTCACACGCAGAACCAAGAATCAGACCCTCCCGGTACTTTGCGATCAGACTCTTCGGCATGAGTGGTCTTCGGTTGAAATATTCCACATGCGACGCCGAGATCAACCGGTTCAGATTCACACGACCGATCTCATTCTTTGCTAAGATAATGCCATGGTAATATTTACTCTTCTTGATCGTGTCCTCTGAAGTCTCACCTAAGACATTCAATTCATCTAAGTTTGTGACATCCCGCTCTTTGAGCATCTGTATAAACCGGATGAATATCTCTGCCGTTGCCCCGGCATCATCTACCGCTCTGTGGTGATTCTCTAACTTGATTCCCAAATGCTTACAGATACGATCCAGGGTAAACTTACCAAGCTCGGGACACAACACGTGCCCAAGTGTCATCGTATCGACTATTGTATTTGTAAAGGTATATCCGAGATCCTTTGCAAACTTCTTAATAAATCCTGTATCAAACTGTGCATTATGCGCAACAACTACACTATCCCCAATGAATTCTAAGAATCGTGGCAGGATCACTTCAACAGTCTCTGCATTCATAACCATTTCATCCGTAATGGACGTCAATTTTGTAATATTATAAGGAATCGGAATCTCCGGATTAATGAACTCCGAGAAATGTTCCACTACTTCACCGCCCTCAACCTTCACAGCACCGATCTCAATGATCTTGCAGAACTTCGCATTTAATCCCGTTGTCTCAATATCGAATACAACATAGGTATCATCTAGTGACTGTCCCTTCGGACGGACAACAAAGTCCTTCATATCATCAATAAAATAGCCTTCTACACCATATATGATCTTAAACGGATCATCCTTCTTAATGCAATGATTCGCAACCGGAAATGCCTGTGCTACACCATGATCTGTAATGGCAATCGCAGGATGTCCCCATTCCTTCGCCCGGCTGATAATCTTACCGACATCTACCACGCTATCGTTATCGCTGTATACGGTATGCATATGCAGTTCGACACGTTTCTCCATGGAATTATCCTGCCGCTTGGTCGTAAAGTCTGGAATCGGCTTAATACCGGTGATGGAATTCAAAGTCACTTCTCTTACATAGGTATCATAGGCAGGCACACCCTTAACTCGATAGAATCCACCTGTCTTAAAGTCGCCCTTTAACAGTTCCCAGTCATCCTTTGTCACAAAGATCTTACCGGCAATCGAATCTGTAAAGTCTGTAATTGCAAAAGAGATTAATAGTTTCTCATTACGAAGTTCTCTCTCTTCCATCTCAAAGATCTTACCACGCACTACAATATCACCAAGACCTTCCGTAATCGCAGAGATTGCCACTTCTTCGCCTTCTACATTTCTTCCATAGATCACATCCGGATCTGCCACCTTCGTACGTCCATACGCAGATCTGCCCCAGTTACCCTCCTTTGGCGTCTTCTTCTCAAATCCGCCATTTCCGGCAGATTTCTTCTCCGAAGTCCCACCCGCTTTCTCAGCCTTCTCTTTCTTCTCCTCTGACGATGCATGTCCTTCTGCTATAGCCTGCTCTTCCTCGTTCTTACGCACCTGTTCCATGATCTGGTGTACTTCCTGCTGTAGCTTATGCTCATTAGCCCGGCGTATTGCGTCTTTCTGTTCCTCGGTAAAGTCAAATCCTACCTGAATATCAAAGTCAAACCGATCTTTATAGACCTGTTCAAGATATTTCTTGATATCATTTGACCGTGTTTTTGCCAGAAAAGTATCGTCTAACGTTAACGTGATAACAGACTGTTCCGTGAACCATTCCGCATTTTTCACCAAACGATAAAGAACGGAAGATTCCACTGAGAGTTCAAATAACATGCTTTCCTTATAGGCATCTGTCAGATTCTTCACATCATACTGATTGGACAGATCATAATGCTCGTAGAACTTGACACGCATATTGCCCTGAAAGACAAACTCACTCAACAAATCTTCCATTCCATAAATATCCTGCTTCGGAATTAATATCTTACTGTCTATATGTAATTTCATTGTCTTCTCGGATTTGACAAGTACCGCTTTCGTGACATATACCTGTTCGAATAATTCACGATATGATGGTGGACATTCAAATCCGGGAAATACCTCAAAAAATGATTTACGTTCTGTTACTGTTCCCAATGCTTCAATTCATCCTCTAATACATTCAACAATTGGTCTTCCGGTACCTTCTTAACAATCTCACCTTTCTTGATGAGTAATCCTTCTCCGTTGCCTCCCGCAATCCCAAGATCTGCTTCTTTCGCTTCTCCAGGTCCATTCACCACACAGCCCATAACCGCAATCTTAATATTCAGATTCTCATAATCAGCCGCTAAGTTCTCTACTTTATTCGCTAATCCGATCAGATCAATGGATGTTCTTCCACAGGTCGGACAAGATACTACCTCAATACCACCGGTACGAAGCCCTAATGTCTTAAGGATCAGCTTTGCAGAAGTAACTTCATTCACCGGATCCCCTGTCAGTGACACCCGGATCGTATCACCAATTCCCTCATGAAGAATAATACCAAGACCAACCGCCGACTTGATATTGCCACGAAGCAAAGTTCCTGCTTCCGTAATACCAACATGCAATGGATAATTGGTCTGCTGTGCAATCAGTTCATGTGCTTTGACACACATCAATACATCGGATGATTTGATACTGATCACCATATCATGAAAATCAAATTCCTCCAGCATACGCACTTTATCCAAGGCGCTCTCAACAATACCTTCTGCCGTGACACCGTTATATTTAGCAACTAATTCTTTTTCCAGTGATCCACTATTCACACCAACACGGATTGGCACATGATATTTCTTTGCCGCATCGACAACTTCCTTGATCCGTTCTTTGCCCCCGATGTTACCCGGATTGATCCGGATCTTATCTGCACCATGTTCCATGGCAAGAATTGCCAGTCTGTAATCAAAATGAATATCTGCAACGATCGGAATATGAATCTGTTCCTTGATCTTCGAAAATGCTTTCGCTGCTGCCTCATTATTCGCCGTAGAACGGATAATATCACAGCCTGCTTTTTCTAACTGCAGAATCTGCGCTACTGTAGCCTCTACATCTTCGGTCTTTGTATTCGTCATAGACTGGATGAGGATCGGATTCCCACCACCGATCATTCTGTCTCCAATCTGAATCACTTTCGTATGTTCTCTCATCTTATACACCCTCTATATTGAACCATCTAATCCGCTCGTTCTGATCTTATCAGTTCCTATCATCCTTCTATGAATCATCCGCATGCCTATCCGATAAGCTTAAATATATCCTGGAACATAACAATCACCATCAGCCCCATTAACAATACCAATCCAATGCCATTGACTAATGCTTCTTTCTCGGTCGGCAGCTTCTTGCGAAAGATTCCCTCGATCAACAGTAACAAAGTTCTTCCACCATCTAAAGCCGGCAACGGCAGTAGATTCATAACACCAAGGTTTGCACTTAACAAAATACAGAAATTGATCATGTTAAGCACTACATTGATCACTGCAACAGACGTATCCCCCTGTGCACTCTCCTTTGCCTCATTGATCGTATCATTCATCATAGACACAATGCCAACCGGACCGGACATATTCTGGAATCCTAATTTTCCGCTGATCAGATACTCCAGACTAAACATCGTTGTCTTTACCTGATATCGTAACTCCAATACACTGTATTTCAATGTTGCACCAATACCACCCTTTTCTCTGGAACCACCATAGATTCCCATCAGATATCCATTCTCTGTCTTAAGTGGAGCAAAGTCAAATGTCAGCGATTCGCCATTACGGTCTACTTTCAAAGAGATCTCTTTCCCACTCTTATTAAACTGATTATATACTAATACTTCACGGTAGTTATAGATCCGATGACCGTTATACCCGGTGATCACATCTCCAACCTCTAGTCCGGCTTCTTTTGCTGCACTCTGATCAGAGAAATCCGTAATAACCGGCTTATCATATCCACAAAGACCGATCAAAACGATCGCCAGAATAAATGCTAATATAAAGTTAAAGACCGGTCCCGCAATCACAACCGATATTCTCGCCCATACTGACTTGGTACTAAATGAATGTTCATCCGCAACCTCTTCCTCTTCTCCAAGCATTGCACAAAATCCACCCATCGGAATAGCCCGAAGAGAATACTTTGTTTCTTTCTTCCGGAAAGAGAATAAGGTCGGTCCCATACCGACTGCAAACTCATTGACATAGATTCCATTTGCCTTTGCTAATAGAAAATGCCCGAGCTCATGAAAGAAAATAATTGCTCCAAATACAAGCAATCCAATAATAACATTAATTATGGTACTCATGATATCCACCTGCTCTCAATTGTCTCATATACCCATTGTTCCGTCTCTAAGATGTCTTCGACACCCGGATTCGGAATCAACTTATGCTGATCCATACAAAAACGTATCATATCATAGATTTCCAGAAAACGTACCTTTTTATTCAGGAACTTGGCAACCGCTAATTCATTGGCAGCATTCAATACAGTTGGCATACTTCCGCCCGTCTCAATTGCTTCATATGCATACTTAAGTCCCAAAAAGGTATCCATATCCGGTGCTTCAAATTCAATATGACCGAGTGTCGCAAAATTAAGTCTTCTTCCATCTAAGAACACCCTCTTTGGATAATACAGCGCATATTGGATTGGAAGCCGCATATCCGGTGTGCCCAGCTGTGCCATCACTGCACCATCTTCAAATTCCACCATAGAATGAATAACGCTCTGCGGCTGCACGACCACCTCAATATTGGATGGTTCCACACCAAATAGCCACTTTGCCTCAATAACCTCTAATCCTTTGTTAACCATTGTTGCAGAATCAATCGTAATCTTCTTACCCATAGACCAGTTTGGATGTCGCAATGCCTGATCTAACGTTACAAGCTCAAGATCTTTTCTTGTCTTGCCCCGAAATGGTCCTCCGGATGCTGTTAATAAAATCTTATGAATGGAATTCTCTCTTTCTCCATTCAGGCACTGGAAGATTGCAGAATGCTCACTATCTACCGGTAATATTGATACATTGTACTCTTTTGCAAGCGGCATAATAATATGACCTGCCGTTACAAGTGTCTCCTTGTTAGCGAGCCCAATATCTTTCCCTGCCTTAATGGCTGCTATCGTTGGCCGGATACCTATCATACCAACAACAGCAGTCACAAGAATATCGGATGATGATATAGTTGACACTTCTAACAATCCATCCATTCCGGACACTACTTTACAAGCCGGCTGCACATCTGCAATCGCAACCCGTAATTCCTTCGCCTTTGATTCACTCCATACAGCAACTAATTCGGGATGAAATTCCCGAATCTGTTCCTCCAATAAGGTAATATTACTACCCGCTGAAATTGCAACCAGTTTCAAATCGTTATTATGCCGTATTACATCTAATGTCTGTGTACCAATAGACCCGGTTGACCCCAATATAGCTACATTCTTCATAATAATCTCCTATTGCAATGTATTGACCATAACGATCAGATAATACAGAATTGGTGCTGCAAAATAGACGCTGTCAAAACGGTCTAAGATTCCACCATGCCCCGGTATTAAATGACTATAATCCTTAATCTCATTGTTTCTCTTAATCGCAGACGCTGCCAGATCACCAAACACAGCAGGAATTGCTGTTAAACCTGCGATCAGCGCACAATATCCTTCTGAAAATGGAATTCCATCTGAAAATACGTAACCAAAGAGAAATCCCAATATTGCAGCTCCAATAATTCCACCAAAAAAGCCTTCCACACTCTTGTTCGGACTTACCTTCGGCGAAAACTTATGTTTTCCAATCTTCCTTCCTACCAAGTAAGCAAAGACATCATTGCCCCAGCTTGCGATCAATATATAGAACGAAAGAATCATTCCGCCCTCTAACTCCCGAACCTGTAACACATACGATAACATTACCGATGCATACAGAAATCCAAATACAGCCCTCATAATGTCTGCATCCTTATACTTTGGAAAACAGACCACATAACATACTAATAATATCATAATTGTAAATATGATCAACGGCATTACATACTGCTGCTTTTCAAAATACAGTAACAGATAAAGAATGATTGTTGCAATATAATCCAGTATTATAAAAGGACTCTTCTCTAAAGAATATACTTTCATCAGCTCATATATTCCAAAAATCGAAACCGTCATCAAAATAAGTGCCGTAACGATACCTCCGGATAACAAGGTAATCAAAGTAATGGTTGCTACAAAAAAGCCCCCGATCAATCGGTCTTTCATATACAATTACACCCCGCCAAATCGACGTTCCCTTCCATTATAATATCGAATTGCAGTAAGCAGATCTTCCTTCGTAAAATCCGGCCATAACACATCCGTGAAATAGAACTCCGTATAGGCAAGCTGCCATGGCAGGAAATTCGATAATCGTTCTTCCCCACTTGTACGAATCAGCAGATCCGGATCAGGAAGTCCCGCCGTATCCAGATAATCATTGATCAGATCCTCTGTAATCGCCTTACTTGTAATTACACCCTTCTCTACATCCTCAGCAATTCGCGTAACCGCTCTGCGAATCTCATCTCTTCCGCCATAATTAATAGCAATTGTGAATTTCAACCCTGTCGCATTCTTTGTTGTCTCCTCCAGCTCATTAATTCTGGCAACTAACTTAGTGTCTAATCCGGACTTATCTCCAATCACCCGGACCCGCATATTGTTCTTCGTAGAACGTTCAATACAATCAATCAGATATTTTGCAAGCAGCTTCATCAGAGCATCCACTTCATCTGCGGAACGTTTCCAGTTTTCTGTAGAAAATGCATATACTGTAATATACTCTATTCCCATCTTATAGCCATCTTCAATAATCTGCTCTACCGTCTTAGATCCCTGTACATGTCCATAATTACGCGGCATATTTCGTTTTTTTGCCCAACGGCCATTACCATCTAAGATAATGGCTACATGTTTCGGAACATTTAATTGTTCATTCCTGATTGCTTCTAAAATACTCTCCAATATAGCCTCCTGCTTACACAGTCATAATCTCTTTTGACTTGTTCTCAATCGTCTTCTCAATCTGATCTACATACTTGTCTGTAAGCTTCTGTACCTTTTCTTCGTATTCTTTCTGCTCATCTTCAGAAATCTCATTAGCCTTTAACTGCTTCTTAATATGGTCATTCGCATCTCTACGGATATTACGAACTGCAACCTTGGCATTCTCACCCTTCTTTTTGATATCTTTTACAAGATCCTTACGACGTTCCTCCGTAAGCTCTGGGAAGTTCAAAATAATAGACTTACCATCATTATTCGGTGTCAGACCAAGATCCGAACAAAGAATTGCTTTCTCAATCTCTTTCAACAAGGATGTCTCCCATGGTGTGATCACAATAGTTCTTGCCTCCGGTACACTGACATTACCTACCTGCTGTAATGGTGTTGGTACTCCGTAATACTCTACCTTGATATTGTTAAGAATATTCGGATTTGCACGACCTGCACGAATATTACTGTATTCATTCTCCAAACTCTCTACTGACTTAACCATCTTCTCTTCAAACTGCTTTAACATATGCTGTTCCTCCTAAATATATTTCATTTATGCTTCAATATAAGTTCCGTTTGACTTACCTGTCATCGCCTTGATAATACTGTCTTCCTCATTCAATCCAAATAACATCATCGGCATATGATTCTCCATTGCAAGTACGGCAGAAGCAAGATCAATTACTCCTAACTGCTGATCCACAATGTCTTTCATCTTCATTGTATCATACTTCTTTGCATCCGGATTGGTCTTTGGATCACTGTCATATACACCGTCAATCGCTTTACCGGATAAGATTACATCTGCCTCAATCTCAATTGCCATCAATACGGTTGACATATCGGTTGAGAAATATGGATGTCCGGTTCCACCGGCAAAGAATACCACTTCCCGATTCTCCAAAGCTGTAACAGCTTCATCCTTACGGAACAACTCTGTTACATTACCGCATACAAATGGTGACATAATTCTTGTCTTAAGTCCAACTGTCCGGAACATATCTGCTGCATATACACAATTCATAACAGTTGCCAGCATTCCGATCTGATCCGCTTTCACGCGATCCATATTCTCAGAAGTTCTTCCACGCCAGAAATTACCTCCGCCGATCACAATTGCAACCTGCTTACCCTCTTCTATTGCTCCTTTGACCTGTCTTGCCACTTCAAGAACTGTTTTCTCATCAAATCCTTGATGCTTGTCACCTGCTAATGCTTCTCCGCTTAATTTGAGTAAAATTCGATTTGCTTCCATAACGCTCTCCTACTTCGTATATTCTCTTCTGTATCTTATGCAAAGAAACTCTTTACATCAATATCTGAATAGCTCTGTGAACAGAATCCTTCAATAACTGCGCCATTATTAATCTGTACAGAACGTGATTTAATATTACCCATAATTACAGCTGTTGAGTCTACAATAACCGGACCCTTCACATCAATATCACCATTGACCGCACCGGCAATAACAGCCGACTCGCCTTCAATACTTCCGATGATCATGGATCCAACACCAACCTTAACACTGCCATAGGACTTAATATTACCTTCAATTCGTGCTCCATTTGCATACAATTCGCCAGCAGCCACATCACCCTTCACTGTACCGCCAACAACAACCTTGCCCTTACAGCTAACCGATCCCTCTATGGTTCCGATCACATCAACCGAACCATCTGTCTCAAGATCACCGGTCAGTTTCGTTCCTTTGGTAATGTATGTAGTCTCTGTATCTGCCTCATCCACGTTATATACCTTCTCTTCTTTGGTATTCTCAACAGGCTCTGCTGTATTCATTGTAATTACATCCTTTTCTTCGCTCATATTTGCATCCTCCACTTTCTCTTCATCATCAGAAACAACTTCCGTATTCTGATCTGTATCCACTTCAGGTTCTGTTATAACATCTGCTTCTGTAACAGTCTCTTCTGTTGTTGATTCCTCATCCAATTCTTCATCTATCACATTTTCCGCTTCGTTGTCTGTTTCTTCTACAATATTTTCCACTGCATCCTGTATGATAGCTTCTGTTTCCGGTTCTTCTGTGATATGCTCAACTGATTCTTCTGTCTTGATCGATGATGTCTTATTCTCCACAAATTCTTCTTTGTTCGCAATCTCTTGTGACGGTTCTTCTGTTGATGTTTCTTCCTTAGCCATCTCTTGTACCTGTTCTTCCACAACCTCTTCCATTGCTTCTTCTATCACAGGTTGTTCCAACACTGTCTCTTCCGTCACTACTTCTTCATTCGCCGTTTCATCCGTCACTGTCTCTTCTGCAACAACTTCCTCAACTATCGGTTCTTCTTCTATGATCTCCTCAACTACCTGTTCCTCTTCACCCACATTCTTGCCGGTGTCTTCCTCCATTACAGATTCCGCGGTTGATGTCACTTCATCCGTAGTCTCTAACACTGTTTTCGGATCAGCAGTCTGTACAGGCTTAACCACTGCCTGTTCACCCGGAACTGACTTTGCACTGATTCGATTCAATAATTCTTCCAAACCGGGATCCGATGCATGTGGAGTCGATACAGGTTCCTCCTCTTTCTCAGCCGGAATAGAATTCTCTAACTGTGTTAGTAAGTCATCAACTGAAAGATCATCTGTCGTCTTTGCGTTTTCAGATTCTGGTGTATGTGTTACCGTTTCCTTCTCTTCTGACTTCTTGTCCTGTTTCTCTGATAACTGGTTCAATAATTCTTCTACCGACATATCCATCGTATTCACTTCAGTATCATCATTGAGCAATGCCCCCGCATCCGATTCATCATCCTGATATAGTTCGTGATTCAGTAAATCATCAATCTGATCCATCATATCCTCTGGTGCGATATCAACATCATCTTCATCAGATTTTTCTTTTTTCTTAGGATGTTTATCTGAATTCTTTGGTGTTGTATCCTTGCTCCTTTTAGGCTTTTTCGTTGCCTTGTTCTTCTCTTCTTTCGGTATTTCTTTCTGATGTGCTTCTTCTACAACCGCATCATCTTCATACATCTCGTTACCATCTGGCATTAGCTCATTCATTGCCTGCGTAAAATCTGCTTTGAAATCTTTAAAAAAACTCATCTTGTCCTCCATATATTAGTGTAGATGAATACAACTGATCAATCTGACCTTCTAGATGTATCACCTTAAATACTAAAACTAAATTCAATATTACTGATGCAAACAACAGCAAAACAGCGCAAAACAATATAAAATGTTTCATTCGCTGTATTCTTTTCTTTCTTATTGCCGCCGGATTCTGTGTAGTATGTTTGTTCTTACTCATTGGCTGCCATCATTTCCTTTCGTATAGGGTTTCCAATCTCTAACACTTTTACACGATTAGATTCAATTATATCATATCTTATACTAAAATGAAACAAAAAAAGACAGAAAAAAGACCTTCCTAATAGATAGAAAGGTCTTCTAATTCCATACATCACTCTTATGCCTCGATGATTTCTTTCTTATTGTAGCTGCCACATTTCTTGCAGACTCTGTGAGGAACCATTAACTCGCCACACTTAGAACACTTTACTAAAGTTGGAGCGGTCATCTTCCAGTTGGCTCTTCTCTTATCTCTTCTTCCTTTTGAAGATTTGTTCTTTGGACAGATAGACATATTTCACACCTCCTTAAATTGATTGAAGATATCACTAAAAACTGCCATTCTTGGATCTGGAACCGTCTGGTCACAATTACATGTGCTCTTATTCAGATTGGTTCCACACACCTTACAGATTCCTTTGCAATCCTCTTTGCAGAGAACATTCATTGGAATCATGGTGAATAACTCATCCAAAACGAGCCTGTCTATATCCAGAGTACAGTCTTCAATATAACTTATCTCATCGGATTCAGAAGCATCATCTGTATACGCTTCTTTCTTCTCGATATTCACAATACGATGAATATGCAGATCATATATACACATTACATCTTCTAAACATCTGCTACAGCTTCGCTTTGCAACAATTGTCACATCACAATCAACACTCACTACATTCTTCTCAACACTCTTCATTACAACTGCAAATGGTTGTTTGGTATGCAGTTCTAACTGTTCGCCTTGAAAATCTTCCAGTAAGTTCTCAATGGAAGCTTCTATTGTTACTTCCTTGCCGATCACAGATAAAACATCATATAAGTTTATGTTCATTCTCTAATCTCCTAAACTCACACGTCAGCTATTATACATATTATCTGTTACTTTGTCAACAAATTTCTAAAGTTTTTTGGAAAATACATACAACATCTTGTAATATAAGGGCTATTAACCCACTAAAGCCACAGTCTCTCTTGCAATCGCTAACTCTTCATTGGTTGGAATTACATACACAGCAACTTTGGAATCTTCCGTTGACAAACGGATCTCCTCACCTCTAACCGCATTGGCTTGTTCATCAATCGTGATTCCAAGATACCCCAGATAATCACAGATTGCCTTTCTTACTTTGAAGTTATTCTCACCAATACCTGCAGTAAATGCAATCGCATCCACACCATTCATCGCAGCCACATAAGATCCAATGTACTGTGCCGCACGATATGCAAACATATCTAACGCAACAGTTGCTCGCTCATTTCCCTCCATGCTTGCAGCATCCAGATCACGGAAATCGCTGGATACTCCAGAGATTCCTTCTACACCGGATTGCTTATTCAATACATTCAGCACTTCATCAATCGTGTAATCCTTCTTACCTGCAATATACTGAACCACTGCCGGATCTATACTTCCGCTTCTTGTACCCATGATCAGACCATCTAACGGAGTGAATCCCATACTGGTATCCACTGACTTACCATTCTGAACGGCCGTAATAGAAGAACCGTTACCCAGATGACAGATGATCACCTTAGAATCAGCATTCTCTTTACCGATGATCTGTAATAGTCTCTTGGATACAAAACTATGAGACGTTCCATGGAAACCATATTTACGAATCTTATAGTCTTCATAATATTCATACGGAAGTCCATATAAATATGCTTTCTTAGGCATTGTCTGATGAAATGCCGTATCGAAAACCGCAACCATAGGTACCTCCGGCATTAAAGCTTTGCAGGCCGAGATTCCAATCAGATTGGCAGGATTATGTAATGGTGCAAGATCATTACACTCTTCAATTGCCTTCATAACATCATCTGTGATAACAACTGATTGTGCAAACTTCTCTCCGCCATGTACAATACGATGTCCTACTGCATCAATCTCTGATAAATCTTTGATCACACCTGCTTTTGAATCTGTTAATTCTTCTAATACATAAGATACTGCACTCTTATGATCCGGCATTGCTACCTCTTTCACAACCTGCTCTTTGCCGGTCGGCTTATGTGTCAGACGACCATCAATTCCTATTCTCTCACATAATCCTTTTGCAATCACCTCTTCGGTATCTGAATTGATCAACTGATACTTTAAAGAAGAACTACCACAATTCACAACGAAAACGTTCATATCTTTTCCTCCATCTCAATTCTTACTTTATATTGAACTCATGGCAATTGTCATAAGTATTCATCTATACATCCATCTTCTCAATACTTCCGTCATCCACATTGATCTGATGTCTGCCGTGCTCCTTTGCATAATACATACACCAGTCAGCACGTTTCAGCAATTCATCCGGATTCTTACACACTTCCGGATACGCAGTCAGCCCAATACTGACACTCATACCAATATCCCATTCATTATAATGCACAACCTGTCTGCATATCTCTTCAAATAATTCTTCAATAATCGGCTGTGCAATCTCTAATTTGCGATTCGGTAATGCTGCTACAAATTCCTCACCACCATACCGGCACACAAAACCATTATACTTATCAATACACTGCTCTGTAACGGATGCAATTCTCTTAATGACCTCATCACCGGCCAGGTGTCCATACGTGTCATTGACACTCTTAAACTTATCAATATCAAACAATGCTACACTCATACATCCCTTGGAGGTCAACATCTGACCAACCGCTTCTTTGAACAGTTCATTAAAATAGATTCTGTTATTGATTCCTGTCAATCCATCCTTTCTTGCCATATGCTGCATCTCGTTATAGATCTTCGCATTGCTAATAGCAATATCATACTGTGCAATAATCGCATTATAGAACGACATGTTTTCGCCAAATAGATTCCTGCGTTCATCCCCTATCATGAACAAGCCATAACTCTCATCACCTGTTCCCAAAAGCTTGATATAGACCGAATTAATATTCACATCCTGCAGAAACGGAATCTCTTCCTTAAAATTCTCATAAACTACAATCTCCGACTTTCTCTGCTCTACCATCTCAAGATATGTACTCTCCATCTGATCTTTGATCTTTGACTGCAGTTGCCCGATATTGGTCTTAATAACATAATTAGCGTGCTTGTTCAGATATACATTCTCCTTGATATACACAGCACAGAATCCTAACTTCTTAACCGCCATAATGGAATCCGTAATCTGATTCGAGATCTTAGGCACTTCAAATGAGGATGCAATATAATGCATAATCTCTGCCTGTGCCTTCATCTCTTCATTTGCCTCTTTGATCTGCTTATTGGCCCGTTGCAGGTCTAATTTCTGAATATTCAGTTGGTTGTTCGTATTCTTAAGCTTATCCTGCATATTCAGAATATCTTCATTCTTCTCTACAATCCTGACAAGACGATTCCGCTCATCTAAAATAATCTCATCCTTATGAATGACGTATTCCACAAGTTTCATAGCTTCTGTAATCAATACAAGCAACAGCATAAGCATATCGAAAAATAAGAACATCCACTGATCGCTTGACCGCATCGCCATACGGATAAATACAATGATCACAACCGGTGAACCAACACCTGTCAGACACAAAACCGCCTGAGTCTTATCCGAAACTTCCATTGCCAGGAGAAAATCCACAATAAACATAATCAATAATGCAACGATCATAATTCCGGAATCTGTCGCCCCTTGAAAAAAAGCCAGCATTGCGGTAGACAATATACACTGTACATACCTTGCCACCCTCAAAAATGTATGGCTTTTCATGCAATCTGTGTGATACAGAATCTCCTCAATCACTTCACACAACACTAAAAAGGCTAATATACAGATTGTCTTGCTAACCATAATATCCTTACTCTCAAACTGTAACAACAGTCTCTGCAAGAAAAACACAATGTATATTACCCGATGCATTGCCATTCCATTCTTTTGTAATTCAAATGCTGGTTCTGTGTTGTTCATAGCCTATTCCTTCCAATACAATTCAATGTTTGCCCCATCATATAATGCACTAAAATGCTCCGCTTCTTTACCATCGATCTTCTGTACTAATGTCGTCCCCTTAACACTCTTAAGATCAAATGGATACTTATCAAATATGTCTACAAAGACATAATTAGGCTTCCCTGTTAGTGTAACCGGTGTTCCATTCACTGTCACCTGCATCTGCACCGGTGCCTGATTCTTATTGGCATCTACCTGCTCAATCCATTCATCAACTAATGTTTTGTCCTGCTGTCCGGTAATAGGAACCCCGGCCTTCACAGACTCTGTACCACTTTTTTCTATTGTTTCATCATCTATTTCCTGCTGTTCTTCTGTCACAAATCGTTCCGCTTTATAAATCTCTTCCCTGTCAATCCATGCAACATTAAAATTCTCATACACCTTGGTATCTGCTCCGGCTCTTGCACCATTCACAAACACTTCATGCGGTGTCTCAATATCCATAAACTGCATTAACTGACTTAACGTATAATAATTAAGTATCTCTATACGGTCACCATCATTAATCTCATAGAATTCTGACACAAGCGTTCCGTCGACACTTGCTAACCGTGGACATGTAATCTCTCTGTCATTCACAATAAATGTGATCGTATCATCCATATGTGCAACATCCCGAAGAACCGCTGATGCAGCTTCTCCAACCGTAGATGACGTGATCTTGATCTGATCACCTGCCTGAATCTCATGATTCATACCCACATCTCTGCCATTCACCACAATCTTTGCAGGTTCCCCCTGTTCACCTCTGACAAATCGTTGTTTGCCATTCATGGTATATGTAAGATCCTGTCCTCTCTTTGGAAAGACATCCTCATTCGATAATCCATAAGCTAATGCGGCATCAAACACAGTAAGCTTATCATTATCATAAAGCTTCACACGATTACCGTTCACATTCACAAAAATAAACTGGTTCTTCTGGTTATAAAAATTCAGACAAATGCCAATCGGAGTAACCAATAATGGATCCTTATTCACTCCTTCTACCTGAATATCAACAAATCCTAATACTTCTTCCCCGCGGAGTGCAACTCTCTCTTCCGGCAGATCTAAATAAGCGGCAAGTTTCTGTGTGAATCCAGGAAGCTTTCCACCACCACCAACAACAAATGCTGCCGATACCGGATGATCTCCATTCAATTCTATAATCTGTTCGGCAATCTTTGATGTAATGTCTTCCACCACCGAATCTACTGTCTCATACACTTCCTGCGGTGTAATCTTATGGCTGATTCCCATAATATCCTTATATGTAAGACTCTTACGCTTTGGCCCGATCAGCTTAATCTTCTCAGCCGTATCAAAGTCTACTAAATATTCTTTAATCAGACGTTCTGTTATCTCATCGCCAGCCTTTGGCAACATACCATATCCAATAATACTGCCATCTTTTGTAATACAAATATCAGATGTTCCGGCACCGACATCGATCAATGCAATATTGAGCAGTCTGAAATTCTCCGGAATTGCTACCTGAATCGCTGCTATTGGCTCCAATGTCAGATTCGATACTTCCAATCCTGCTAAGGCAACTGCCGCATACAAACCATCTACAACTTCCTCTGGTAAAAATGTTGCCAATACATCCGCACCAATATTGTGTGCCTTATGCCCTTCCAGATTCCCAATCTCATATTCATTCAAATAATAACGAATTACTGTATATCCTACGCAGAAGAACTTCACATCCGTATCATTCTCCTGCATCATCTGTTCATGTGCTGTCTCTACACCAATCATCTCTAATGAATGGATATATTCCTGTGTCACTACCGTTGTATCCTGAAATTCATAATATCCCTTGCCAACTGCAGTTTTCAACACTCTACCAGCGGCCGCAATACAGACTTCCTTAAGCTTTCTTCCCGGAAGCTGGCTTTCCAACTGTTCTTTTACTTCTATAATCTCTTCACCGATCTTATGAATATCATGAATCTGTCCGTCTAACATAGCACGGGTATCATGAAACCGGACAGCTTGTGCAACAATATGAAATTGTTTTCCTTCCTGATATCCTACCGTTCCAACAATACTTCTTGTTCCGATATCAAGACCAAACACTAATGGTTCCGGATATTTAGTCAATGTCGCCATCTCCCTGCCCCTTCACAAGACGCAAAAGCCCCTTGTTATATTCTAGATAACTTTAAGTATACCACACTATCTTGCGGAAAACAATAATTCCTTTACCACATTTGCGGTTTTTTCAAGACTTTCTTCGTTGCGAATCACAACGTCACAATTTTCCATATAGTAATCTTCTGTTGCCTGATTCTCCATCACTGCTTCATACTTTGCACGGTCTCCTCCCCTGCCTGCTATCAGCCGCCGAATTCTTTCTTCCCGATCAACATATATGTACCACAACTCATCGCAGATTGCTTTGTACCCATCTTCAATCAATAAAGCTGCCTCGATCACATAAAATTGAACCACACCGCTTTTTCGTTTAGCTGCAATATCCGTAATAATATATTCTTTCACCGCCGGATGTACAATTGCATTCAACTGTTCTAGCTTTCCGGCATCTCCAAATACAATCTTACCAAGACTTGCACGATCGATCTTCCCGTCTTCTGATAAGATCTGTGTACCAAAGGCATCTACTATCTTCTCATAAGCTTTCTGTCCCGGTTCCATCAAAGTATGTGCTAATCGGTCCGTCTCCACAATATAGACACCAGCTTCTCGTTCCATCATATGTAAAACCGTACTTTTTCCCGTTCCAATTCCACCTGTGATTCCGATAATTCTCATATTAACTACCTCTTTCTTATGCACCACCATGTAATACAGACCTTATCTTCCATCGTTTGCTATCTACAACGCAATTCTCTCCGGATTACTTTGCTTCATACCATGTATTTCCAACACTGACACTCACTGACAATGGAACTAACAGATTCGCTGCATGCATCATTTCCTCCACTAAGATCTGTTTCACCTGTTCGACTTCATCTTTATGCGTCTCGATCAACAACTCATCATGAATCTGCAAAATCAAGGACGAGCGTAAATGTTCCCTCTGTAACCGCTGATGCACCCGTATCATGGCAATCTTAATAATATCGGCTGCTGTACCCTGAATTGGTGAATTCATTGCTACACGCTCTCCAAAACTTCTCTGCATGAAATTAGAAGAAGACAATTCCGGAATCTGACGGATTCTTCCAAACAAAGTTCTTGTAATGCCTGTCTTTTTAGCATGTTCTACCGTCTCATCTAAGAATTTCTTGACACCCGGATACGTTGCAAAATAGCTCTCAATATAAGCAGCCGCTTCTTTCTTAGAAATATCCAGATCTTCCGCAAGTCCAAAGGAACTGATTCCATATACAATTCCGAAATTCACTGCCTTGGCATTACGCCGCATCAGATCATCCACCTCATCCATGGGAACACCAAATACCTGAGACGCAGTAAGTGCGTGAATATCCTGATTCTGATGGTATGCTTCGATCAGCTTCCGGTCACCTGAAAAATGTGCCAGTACACGCAGTTCAATCTGTGAATAATCGGCATCCACAAATACATAATCTTCTTTGGGAATGAATACCTTTCGGATACTTCTGCCAAGTTCTGTACGCATTGGAATATTCTGAAGATTCGGCTCGGTCGAACTGATTCTTCCTGTTGCGGTAATAGTCTGATTGAATGTGCCATGTATTCTTCCATCCGGCCGGATAAATGCAGACAACCCATCTGCATACGTTGATTTCAGTTTGGAAACCTGACGGTAATCTAATACATCTGCTACAATCTGATAATCCTTCTTCAGCTTGTTTAATACATCTACATTCGTTGAATAACCGGTCTTTGTCTTCTTTGCACCAGGAAGCTTTAATTCATCAAACAATACTTCTCCGAGCTGTTTCGGTGAATTAATATTGAATTCTCTGCCTGCCTCCCGATAGATTGCTGTTGCTAATTCATCTACCCGATTGCCAAGCATATCACCATACTCTTTCAAGGCCTGTCCATCTACCCGGATGCCTTCTTTCTCCATATGCTCTAATACATATACCGTTGGCAGCTCAATATTCTGATATAACTCATACTCTCCGGCCTCTTCTAATTCCTTCTTAAGAGTTTCTGCCGCCAAGTAAGGAATGCATGTCTCATATGCAATATATTCCAACGCCTCCTTTTCCTGCAGCGTAAGAATTGATAATGTTTTCTTTTCTAATAATTCTTTTCTGGATGGCACTGTCACATGCAGATAATCCCTTGCAATATCATCATATGCATACGTATCCTTTGATGGATTGAGCAAATATGCTGCTACAGAAGTATCCACGATCCGATCCTCTGCCGGAAACGGAAATACTTTAAGGATCTTCTTCAGATCATTCGTATACATCTTACAATTCGGATTCCGATCAAATATCTCCTGTAAGCGGTCAAATATCAGATCCGGATTCACAAACATGGAACACGCAACAAAAGATGCCATTTTGCCATCGGTAGTAATCCCAACACCAAGAAATTCACGATCTTCCACTAATGGGAATATCCCAACTCTTGTGCATTCTGTTATCCTGGAAAAGAACTGTTCCATCTCATCTAATTCCAAGATCAAATTCGTCTGTAATTCCAATGCAGGTACACTTTCTTTCGCGTCGAAATACTTTAACAGACTCTTTAATTCCAACTGCTTCACATAATCATATGCTTCACCGGTAAATGGATTATGATATTCCATATCCGATAATGTCACATCAAGAGGAACATCTAACTTAATAGTGGCAAGAATCTTACTCATCAATGCCTGTTCGTAATATTCACCTAAGTTTTCCATTGCTTTCTTAGGCTTGATCTCTTCGATATGATCATGTGCATTCTCAATGCTATGATATGCGGCAATGATCTTACCTGCCGTCTTCTCCCCAATTCCCGGAACCCCCGGAATATTATCCGATGTGTCTCCCATTAACCCTTTCATGTCAATGAATTCCGTTGGGGTTACTCCATATAGGGCAACGACATCTTCCGCATGATAATTCTCTACGGTTGTCTGACCACCCTTCGTCTTCGGAATCTTAATCAAGACCTGTTCCGTTGCTAACTGCAACAGATCACGATCACCAGAAAGAACCGTTACCTGCATTCCATTCTGTTCTCCGACACGTGACATCGTACCAATAATATCATCTGCTTCGAATCCGGGTGCTTCTAATACTTTCACATCCATGGCACGCAGAACATCCTTCATTAACGGAACCTGTTCCCGCAATTCATCCGGCATTCCTTTTCTTGTTCCCTTATATGCCTCAAACATCTTATGCCGAAATGTCTTCTCATGTACATCAAATGCTACCGCAAAATGCGTCGGTTTTTCTTCCTCAATCACCTTCATCACAATATTCACAAATCCTAATACTGCATTGGTATGCTGTCCTTTTGAATTAGTCAGATCCGGTAATCCGTAAAATGCCCGGTTCAATATACTATGTCCGTCCACTAACAAAAGCTTATTCATCATTCTTCCTCACTATTATTCCTGTTATTTTCTATTTCCATCTGTTCTATCATATCTAATGAGATTCTTACTGCTGTAAAGCCTTATACTGCCGGATTCTTTCATAGAAATCCGGTTCCGGCTTATCACCATTTATGTTAATCTCCACCATATGGTCTTTTTCGTCCGGTTCGAACAAGACCGAATCAAACGTCTTGCTGAAATAATATTCTCCCTGTGCCTTCTTTAGGTCTGCCTGCTCCTGTGCATGCAGAATATTTAGAAAATTCACATAACCAAAAATACAAAACCCAAGCACACCAATTATTATAATGCACACAGATGAGCGAAAGAACTCCTGCCTCTTCTTATTATGCTTAAGTTCCCGGTCAATTCTCTCATCCAATTCTTTCGAAAAATCCCGTGACAAGGGAAGATTGCTATCCAACTGCCTCATCCCTTCGATCATTGTGTAATAGATGTTCAATTCTTCCTTACAATCCTTACATTTTGTAATATGCTTCAAAAAATCCGTCTTTTCATCTTTCTCCAAATGATTATCAATATATGCAATAATCTTAGATTGTGTTTCCAGACAATTCATTTTAAGACTCCTTCTCTAAAAATGCCTTAAATGCCGTTGGCAATGCATACTCCTCTTCTAACTGATTTCGTTCTACCCATTGCAGTGATTCTTTTTTCTTTCTGCATTCTATAAAATAGGCCCGCATACGCCACTCAACATGACTGAACACATGCGTATACGGTATCTCCCGTTCAATTGATACCGGTTCAAATCCTTCCCTTGCAATGTAAGATACCGCCTGCCCGGCATCTAATATCCCATCAATGTGATAAAATTCCCACATACCTGCAAGCAGCCCGGAATTCTTCCTCTTATGAATCGCATACTGATCCCCATCATGTAAAACAAATACTGTCTTATCCTCTACCCTGCGTGCTTTCTTCTTATTCCGCACCGGCAGTTCCATATAAGTCTTCTTTGCATACGCTTCACACATGCCCTGTAACGGACATTCTACGCACTTAGGTGTTCCATTCGGGATACAGACCACTGCACCTAACTCCATCCATGCCTGTGTCAGCTTACCGCAATCGCCCGTTTCATACAACACTGTTAATTGTTTCCTGGCATTCTTTCTTGTGCGCATATTATCAATATTATCCGTACAATTAGCGAGACGCATCATGACACGAAGTACATTGCCATCAATTGCGGGTGTTGGTGCATCATAACAGATAGAGCAGATTGCTCCGGCTGTATATTCTCCAATCCCCTTAAGTTCTAACACCTGTTCGTATGCATCCGGAAAAATGCCATCATATTGTTCCATAATCTGAAGTGCCGCCTTTTGCAAATTACGGGCACGGTTATAATAACCGAGTCCTTCCCACAATTTCAAAAGAACATCTTCTTCCACTGTTGCAAGAGATTCAATGTCCGGTAACCGTTCCAAAAATCTGTCATAATATCCTTTCACCGCTTCCACCCGCGTCTGTTGCAACATAATCTCTGATATCCAGATCTCATACGGATTCTTTGTCTGTCTCCATCGCAACTGCCGGTGATTCGCTTCATACCATGTGAGCAGCGGGACCTTCATTGCAATCCAATCTATATTCATTCCATCACCTGTCTATACATAATGTCTTATCATACCATTATTCCGAATATTTGACAAATGAATAAATTTTCAAAAATTGCTTGACAAAATCATCAATTGCCCTTATACTAACATTCGTTGGTTTCACAACAAGCCGGTGTGTCGGAATTGGCAGACGAGGCAGACTCAAAATCTGTTGATGGCAACATCGTATGGGTTCAAGTCCCATCACCGGCACTAAGCGATAGCAATTCAGCTATCGCTTTTCTTTTTTCTTCGCAATGACTGCAAACCTTCCATCCGTAACATGATAAGCACACGTGGACAACGTGATCAATTTATCTCCGTACTGCACATCCACTCCGGTGTCTACGATTGACATTTTCTTAATCTCATCCACATAAGTAAGAAACTCATCCTCACTTCCTGCATTTACAAACTCATAATATTTGAATGCATCTGAGTCATCCGACAGGATCTGTGCCCTGAAACAGGCGACTACTTCATATTCTCCGTCTCCATAGATCGTATCAAAAGTAAATGTCTTGTGCGACTCATAGAAATCCTGATCTTCATATAGCAACAAATCATGAAACATCGTTCCTGCATTCATATTGTGTCCATAGATGATCACATTATCTGTTGCCGGCTCGATCTGACAATTAGAATCAATAAACGGAAGTCCTGCCGCAGAATAATCTCCTTCATAATTACGATGAATATAATATTCTCCGCCCTCCTTAGAACTTGGTGTATACATAACCGGATAATCAATATGGGTATCTGCTATCGTAAGCCATCCCATAAAGTCCGGATTCTCCTTATATAGTGTTGCAAACTTCTTCTGCACCTTAACACCATTTATCTCTACCATATCGGAAGACTGTGTGTCTGGTGTATTATCCGGGTTCATGGAATCATCAGTAATATCCTTACCAATCTGCTCCCGCAACTGATCAACTGCACCCTCACTTCTTGCACTTACAATATAATAATAAGCCAGATAACCCCCACATCCAATAGCAACTACAATGCATATAATCATCAAAATTGTGATCAGTTTCTTCTTCATAATCTTACCTTTCTATTCCTTTTCAAATGTCATTCTATGTTATATCTATTTACTCTACTACTCATTTATTATATCTATTATTCATTCACTATGAACGAAAAAAAGCCGGCGTTCTAACCGACTTTCGTTCTTAAAAATACTTCTTCGAGCCCCATAAGTTGCTCTGCTTCAAATCCTGATATTCACCATAAGCCTGCTCTAATATCTGTTTCTCATTCGGAAACTTCAATAAATGATATGCCTCATGATACTTATAATACCCGGAATCCATAAAGTACTCTTCTCTTTGAGGTTTGCTGTAATAACTGTCAGCCATCATCAGATACCAATGCACATCTTTGTTCACGACATCGTACGCGGTATTAAACGTATAATTACTCTTATTCACATACTTGATAATCTGGGCACGTACCCCGGTCTCTTCGCGAACCTCGCGCAGTGCCGTCTCTTTGTACTCTTCGCCTTCCTCTACCGTTCCTTTCGGTAATACCCAGCCTTCGTACTTGTTCTTATAGTTCTTATAAAGTAATAATACTTTACCTCTGAAGATTACCACACCACCACAGCTTACTGCTTCTATCATAGCTGTTCCTCCTATTATTGGTGTGTTGCCTAATTAGTTAAAGTATAGCAATTTATACTTATCTTTGCAAGTAAAATTTACTCGTAATTTATGCTTTTTACGACGTAAGGGGATGCCCTATATGAACATCCCCCAAAATATTATTTTGTAAATTTTGCTTTTGATGTAACCTTCGATTTTTGAATCAGTTTCTTATATACTTTTAATTGCTTTTTGGGAACCTGGAATTTTGGTTTTGATGAGATCTTTGCAAATGCATTCTTACCAATTGACTTTTTCTTTAATTTATTTGTCTGAATCACAATCGTCTTAAGCCGTTTACATCCACAAAATGCTCCTTTCCCAATTTCCGTTACATTTTTACCAATGATTACCTTCTTAAGTTTTTTCTGATTCTTAAATGCTCCTGCTTTAATCGAAGTTACCATGTATTCTTCCCCAAAGATCAACACTGTATCCGGTATCCTTAATGTTTTAAGATTCTTACTATCGATACCGGTAATCTGTACCGTCTTAACTGTACCCGTTGTTATTATCTCATAATTCATACCTCCAACTACATACACATTTCCCGGTTCCGGAACAATGGTTGTAGTGGAACTGCCTTGTTCCGTTGTAGCCGGAATCGATGTATTACCAGGATCTGTTGCATTGCCCGGCTCTGTTGTATCACCAGGATTCGGTGTCTCATCTGGATTCTCCGGCTCTGTCGCATCTTTAATCATAACACCATCTGATGTATTCAGCTCTGGTTCCGTAATTGTAACTGCTTCTGAATCTACCATTACATTAACAGATACTTGTGTAGATATCTGATTAGTGTTGTCGATTGTATCCGGCAGTACCACATTTCCTGTTACTGTAAATGTCTGATCTGACTTCTTAGCCGGATCATAATCACATCCATCTACATTCCAATCAATCATTGCATCATATACATCTCCATTATCTGATTGAATCTGTGTAGTAGCAGGAAGCCCTAATTGCTCGGCATTCTTAGCGCAGCCATATGCAACACCTGTAATGTCACCGATATTAGCACCTATAATCTTTTCTAAATTTTCAACACTATACCTTTCACCACTTGCTTTCACATTTATCTTCTTTATAGCCATAACATCTGCATTCTCACCGGTTACATTTGCATAGATTGTAAATGATCCTGCACTGTTTGGAGTAAACATATCATCTACCATACAATCCTTTGTTACATCTTCACCTGTTATATCCGATACCACACGATAAATTGCATCTACTGTCTGTGGTACATTTGGTTTCTCAGCCTTCTGACTGTATAGGTCCGTATTCAATTGCAGACTTTCTCCAAATGTCATATCTCTTACATCCGAAACTGCTGATGTGGCATTCAAACTCTGTACCCGCATCCGGGTAGACCTCTTTTTCGTAATCTTATTCGCTGTTGTAGCCAGAAGGGCATCCTTATCTCCATAATGAACGAATCGATCGCTGGATAAAATACTCTTATCTATATTGGTGAGTTCTAACTGGTAAACACCTGGCGTAACCGTTACATTTGTATCCTGATTAGCATTTAGCAAAACATTCTTAGAACCTGCATTGTCTGATAGATTCTTCAACATACCAGGTGCAAACTGTTGTCCAGGTTCACCATTCTTTGTTTGTGCATTTAAGATCAGATTATTCGAATTCCCATTATCGGATGATGCAATCTTGGCAACCACTACATCCTCAAATACATATGAAAATTCACATTCTCTGGAAGTAGCATAATACGTCTTATCGCTTGCCCCTTTCACAGAATACGGTACAACCAGCCGGAATTTCAATCCCCGTGGAACCATATTATATTGAATATCTAAGCTATATGTATGTTTTTCCTTGTCATTTTGATATGCAACCTTTGAAAGTCCATACTCTTCTAATTTTTTACTGACATCAACTGCTATCTCTGTATTAATATTGTCTGATAGATCTTTCCAGGCATTCGATGTTCCCGGATCTAAATACTGCCATTTCAACTTACTATCACTAAACTGAAAATCTTTCAGACTAAAGTTAATACCTGCTGTAATGAGTGCTTTTCTATCCCCTGTTTCTGATTGCTTACAGAAAATATTATCTGGCTGCGTTGCAAATATAGATTTATAACTACCTTCAGCCATAATATAGACTGCGTCAGAAGATCGTTTATTGGCGATCGGTATCTCCGTTGGTCTTACACTCGCCACTAAGACTTCCCCGATCGGTGCTTCCACCGCCGAAAATGAAACTTCATAATAATCTTCTCCTGCAACAGTTGCATCCGCTGCTGAAACTATTTTCTTGCTGGAATCTGCATCATTGATCAATACCTTAAAGCTCTGCGGTTCCCTATAATATTCTGTATTTACATCTTCTAAGCTCCAGCGCACCTTCACTCCCTGATAGACATTTCGCTCATAAACCGGTATGATTTCAACTTCTTTCACTGGTTTTGGAGGAAATTTCTGCCCATTCACAAACGGCGTCACTTCATATCCAACTACGCGGCAATCATTGCCACCAATCTTTGTACTCCAGCTTGCTATATTGTAATTAAAATTATAGCTATTTTCAATTTTGGGCTCATCCGTCTTATTATTTCCGCTTTTTCCATCATTAATCGCATTCGGTATCAATGCAACTGTTCCATGTGCCGTTGAAGTACTGATCTTTACATCCGCTTTTGCACCCGCATACTCCAAGTTCATACTATAGCCAACAGTCAGACCTCCTGCAGTAATCGTGTTCTCCTGATGTAATCCCGCATTCCAGGTAAGTGCTTTTTCTGATTCTTTCTCCTCCGAAATGGATCTCGATATACTGGAACCAGACTCTGAAACGGTTACTGCTGCTGTATTCTCTCTCTTTCCTTCACCCCAGCTATACCCCTTAGTATTCGTATTACCGTCCCACATATAAGTTGCTACATCACCCGGTGTTGCATTATGCAATACATCATCTGATATATATAGATTCGGTTCATTTAACTGGGTTACCAATGCGTTATATTTCTCTTTTGTAAGTGTAGCCATTGTCGGTTTTCCCGGTTGTGCATACGTCATTTCTATAGTTTCATTTTTCACTGTTTTTCCGTATCCATATTGTTTTGCCAGCTCCAACTGGTTATCGTAATATTCCTGCAAAACAATAATAGATGCCTTTATCTTCTGCTTTTTTTCATTACTTGCCGGCGTTGATTTTAGCCGACTAATCTTTGTGGATAATTCCTTCAATTCCTTTTTACTTAATGTTGTAAACGATGGATTCTGAACTTTATATCGATATCGTACATAAGGAACTGTCAATGCAATTACATGATCTGTTGTAGTCAGATTGTAATCCGTCTCAAATGTAGTAGTTGTTGTCGTCGTTCCCTCATAACCAACTCCACCGGATAGTTCTGTCATCGTAGAGATTCCTGTTTTAAATAATCCAAACAGGCTAAAACTTTGTTCTGCTCCTACAATTACTCCTGCTGTAGCCGTAAAACTATGTGTTGTGGACTCTCCTTTTGCATTTGCAACCGTAAATCCAGTTGATCCGGTTGAGACATAATTACCGTCTACCTCATTTAATTCACTATGATATGGTGGTGCCTGTAAAATGGCGATCGGCTGCGGATCAGAATAATAGATTTCCTGACTGGTATAGCCCACACGGGTTCCATCCTGATCTACATCTGGAGCACACAGCGGTATCGTTGCACATTTCCCAAATGTTCCAATATCATTATATGTAAAGGTAACACCCGAACTTGTATCATATTCTCCTACCTGTTTCTGTCCAACACCCACAATAGAGGAACCGATCTTTTCTCCATCCATATAATGCATAACGCTATACACCTGTTCGATTCCATATGGGTTATTATTAAAATTCCCGGATACCATATTGGAAAAACTTACATATCCCTTTACTATTGCATTTGTGAACATTTTTGCATGATCACTGTTCTGAAAGCTCTTAAATTTTGAGTTATCAAATATACATGTTGTTATTGCATAACCACCTTTTGACTCCCCATTCTTATTTTCTCTTATATAAGCTGCTTTGTAATCACTCTTCCATTCATATACCGTACCATCAATATAGAACACATCTGCAAAGTCTCTGCCGCGTCCTTTGTAACATTCAACCGACAACGGTGACAGCATAATCTTTTCTCGGGCTGTCGGTTCATTATCACTTGCAAAACCTGTCAACCAGGAAAATATACCTTTTTTTGTCAAATTAAGGATTTGCGGAACCGTTCCACTGCTCTCATACCCGTTTGCATTTGGTATCAATCGTTCCACAAACAACACATTACTATCAAATTGCCATTTCTTCGTATTGCCTGTATTACGGATACGATAACCTGCAACGACTAATTCGTCATTTCCATCATTGTCCAGATCTCCGGCAGATAGTCCACCAAACATCATAACATCGTATTCTTTTCCTTCTTTTTTCTTTTGATCATATGTATGAAGATCCCATCTCATATCATGCTGTGACAGATTATCTCCCTTCGGCTTTTGAGTAACATCTAACCAGATATCAACCTGTGTTTCCGCATCCTTTGTCTCTGTCACCTCCGTTCCATTTCGAGCCGGACTTGTTGCAATTGCCAATGAATCTTTCGTGTTTCCCGGATGACGAATTGTTTCCAAGTCAACTGCACAGATCTCTGTCACTGCATTCTTGTAATACACTTTGCTGCCATGATTCGCATTACGCGCCGGATTAATATAATATCTATATTCTTCTAATAGACTATTATTGATCTGTAAGGTTTCAGAATCATCATCATTTACCTCATAAACGGTAACATAAGAACACGTATTTTCTAAACTAGTATCATTATATCCTTTCTCTATGTTAGTCGGACAATACACCGCTAATTCATCACAACCATCTCCATCAAAATCGCCTGGTGCCACCTGCATATATGCATCGGCCTGCCATTCTTCTATATCAAAACGTAAATATCCCACAAATGTTTTATCACTGTAATGCCAATGTTTATCATAATATTCTTTTGGTTTTGTTGCGTCGTACACAGTCATATAGATTAATGTACCCGTAATTGTATTATATGTACTTCCTGTATAGGAATGTACCGCTGTAAGTTCGGCTACATATTTATCAGCTCCATCTCCAAACGGATCAAATGCCACTGTTCTAACCGCTGTGATCACTTCATCATCATAGTTATTCGAATTATGAGATTCATCTTTAACCACCCGGCCATTTTCTCTTGAAAATGAGTCTTTTCCTTCCAGATCATATACGGTCTGAATTACATTTTGTTGCCTATAAGATGCATCATAAGAGCCTACTCCGCCAACAAGTAATTCTGACGACGGGTTCATCGAAACCGACACATCATTTCCGCCGGTTAGTGGATTTCTTCCTTCTTCTGTCTTTACACCAGAAGATTTACTTACATCAATCCCCGCTTCACTCATCAGCGTTTCCTTATTTGCTTCCGTGTTATTCGTATTTGTTTCTCCCTCCGCTACCGTATCCGCTTCGACCTGCCGATATGGAATCATTGGAAGTAACATACTAACAATTAGTAATATAACTACCGTTCTTTTTCCAATATGTCTTATCCATTTCATCGTACTCCCTCCTTTATACATATATATGTATTATAGATATTCATTATTTATTTGAGAATGTACGTATCAATTAAAAAAAGTGCAACTTTCATTCACAAAAAAGTGCACTTTTAACCATTTTACGGCATCTGTATTCTGTTGTTTCGTTCGCCTGACGAACGTCTACTGTAACATATATTGTTTCAGATCTTTTCGATTATTGATTCCTAACTTATTATACACACTGGATAAATAATTCTTAACCGTCCGTTCCGACACATCCATATGATGCGCAATCTCTTTGATCGCCCATTTACGGCTATAAAGCATGGCAACTGTGAATTCGGTAGTTGACAGATTATCTGCCACCTCTTTGTTCACTACTAACTTATGTACCCTGCGCCATCCCGAACTAAACTTATATACAATGTCAATAATTCTCTGAAATGCTGCTGGTTCAGTCTCTTTCAATGAAACTTCCACCATCCCTTGTAACAGACCATGATGTTCACCAAATGCTTCAATCAGATCATCTGGTTTCGCATAAGACCAGGCTAATGCAAACCGTTCTTTTGCTTCATCCACCCGCATCAGATTCATCAATGCCATCGTTGCCACATTCTCCATATAAATCGTCGCAATCGGATAAAACTGATCACTCATTGCAATTGTCATATCTGCAATCGTAAGTGCACGCTCATAATTGGCTTCAAGATATGCCTTATGCGCCAATAAATGACAGGCAAAAACACGCAATCCACCAGACAGATATTTAATATAATCTTCTAACGGTGGTGTCTCCCACAAAGGTAAATGCAACAACACCGTTGCTGCTGTCGACATGAATATTCCGATTGCCTGACTCTCGATTGGAGAATCTGGTTGTAATCGCTCAAACATCTCTTTCCTGATAATACCAATTGCAAATTGCGTCTGGTAGATATGGCCTAATGTCAGATTCGTAAACGCATAGATCAGTGCTGCTGAAAGTCGCAATGCATCATCCGCATGATTCAAATAAGGTTCTACTGTCTCTGCTGCCTTTTCTGCCTGACCGCTAAAGTAATAATACTCTCCATATGCAATCGTTCTGTCATCGTAATCCGGAATACCTTGTATATATTCTAAACAATGTCCAATTGGAAATGCACTATGCAGTAAAGGCATCGGTATATGGACAGATGACACAGAGTTTCCTATCACACGCCCTTCAACAAAATCATCAGAATTCCCCCGTTTGATTGGAATCTTCCAGTCACGCCCCTCTTTCACAGCTCCTGGGATTTTGCCTGCCGCTGCCCGCTTCTGAACTGTTCTTATTGTAACTCCTAACCTTTCTGCCATCTGACCAGCCGACTCATATTCCATTTTGTTCACTTCCCCTGTTTACTCTGTAATTGAATAATATGTGTCAAATAACTTTCGTGCAATTGCAGTTGCCTTCACTCCGTTCACATCGGATTCCTCAACTACAATGCTGACTGCAACCTCCGGATGATCCACACTGGTAAATCCGATAAACCATGAAAAGTCATGTTCTCCATTTGCATACTCTGCCGTTCCCGTCTTACCTGCTGCTTCATAAGATGCCCCTGCAAAATAATCGGCAGCCGTTCCCTGTGCTACTACCTTACGCATATATCCGGTAAGTGTATCTACTTCATCAGATGTCATTAAGGTATCATAGGAAGAAGGCGAGAACTTCTTTACCCGTTTACCCTTATAATTCTCAACACTGTCGATCAGATACGGTTTCATCATCAGTCCGCCATTGGCGATCGTTGACACGATCATCGCATTATGGAGTGGTGTGATCAGCGTATCACCCTGACCAAATGCCGTCTGCGGAATATATCCCTTATCAGACTTCCCATCCAACGTAAACCGGCTGGTTGCACTGGCATCCATATATGGCAAAGACTGATTAAACAGAAAACTTTCCAATGTATCTTTCCACTTATTCACATTAAGCTGTGTCCCAATATCCGCAAATGCCTGATTACATGAATTGGCAAGTGCTTCCGACAGATCCTGCTGTCCATGTGTCTTATGACCATAGCAATGTACACTGACACTATTAAAAATTGCCTCAGACTGCGAACAATTATACGTATATTTCTCATATTTTCTCGGGTATTGACGCATATACGTAAGTGCCGTCAACACCTTGAAAGTCGATCCCGGTGGATACAGCCCCTGTGTAGCACGATTCAGCAGCACTGAACTAGTAGAACCTTCTGCATTCGCCTCCTGCCATACCGTATCAATATCATTGGGATCAAAATCCGGCTTTGATACCATGGCAAGAATCCTTCCGGTATCCGGTTCCATCATAACAACGGCGCCATCCGCATCTCCCAATGCATCATATGCCGTCTGTTGCAATTCATAATTCAATGTTGTCACAACCGTGTCACCCTCATTCTGCTCTTCCCGTAATGTATTCACCGCACGTTCTAACAGATTCGCATGACTATCCATCAGATAATAATTACCGACTAATTCTACACCGGCTTTGGTATAATCCGAATAACCAACCGCATGTGCAAACAGATTATCATATGGATAATACCTCTTACCATTCTTATTCGTAGCAACCGTCTTGCCATCCTTCGTCACAATATCCCCACGGTTCACATCGGCTGCATAACTGTCTAATCGTGTGTTCGCCGCATTAGCGATCACCTCGTCCTTCTCCACGATCATAAAATGCAGAATATACGCAATCAGACCGATCACCAAAAATGCTGTCAAATAGGTAATACCTATGATCGGACCATTCATCTTATTATTGATCTTATCAATCTTCTCTTCCTTCTCCAAAAACGCACGTTGTTCCGGTGTCAGAAGTCTCTGATCGATCTCTTTCTTCTTACGCCCCTTGCGCGGCTTGTTCAATGTTTCTTCTTTCTTCTTCAATCTTCTTAGCCTCTTTATTTTCAATTGTACTGATTCCCTGCATAATAGAGAACATTATGAGTGAACTTAACACCGAGCTTCCTCCATAACTGACTAACGGGATTGTAACACCCGTAGACGGAATGAACTTTGTAACGCCGCCGATTGACAGGAATGTCTGGAACATATAACAGATAGCAAAGCCAAATGCCATCGTCTTATAAAACCGATTCCGTACATGCATCGCAATCGTCACAAAGCTGATAAAACAGCTAAAGCATACCAGAATCAGGAATATCGCAAATATGACACCCAATTCTTCTGCAATCGCTGAAAAGATAAAATCACTCTCACTGACCGGAATCACATCCGGTGAACCTTTTGTAAGACCGGAACCAAAATATCCTCCACTTCCAATTGCAAATAACGACTGCGTGATCTGATAACCCGTTCCTCGGATATCTGCCCATGGATTCTTCCATACATTGACACGAACCATTACATGATCAAACAAGCGATCCTTGAACAACAAAAACGCCAGACCTGCCATAGCCACACCTCCGGCTATAAAAGCAATCAGATAGCTGATCTTCCCGGTTCCCACATAGATCATGGATATAAATATAATAAAGAAGATCAACGCTCCGCCCAGATCCTTCTCTAATACTAACACTCCCATATGCACACAGGCAAATGCGGTTGTGATCATAACCTGTTTGAAATCCCTGCTCTTTGATAACATGCTCGCAATAAAGAACACAAACAGTATCTTAACGAACTCGGACGGCTGGATCGTAATGCCAAACAGACTGATCCAGTTCACAGAACCATATTGTTCTACACCAATCACAAACACGGAAGACAATGCTACAATACCAAGCACGCCATATACCATACCGTATTTTCTAAGATTCTTATTCCGATCCATGATCATAGGGATCACCGATACCAGAATCAGGGAAGCCGTTGCAATAATGAACTGCTTCTTAGCCAATGCAAAGTTCAGTCTGGTCAGCATAATATACCCGATCAATAATAAGAAACACATATTATTCGCAATCACTCTCGATGAATACGGATAAATGTAATGATACAGATACATGTACATCGTCGCCACAAAGATCTGCAATCCATAGAAGATCACTATCGTCTTCATCTGCTCTACGTTACGCAGTGCAAAAGTGAGATATGCCAGAAAATGCATTACAAACACATACACGATCTGTTTGTTCAGCTTAGCTGTCTTCTCCTTCTCATCCACCTTACGAAATGCTGTATAACACGATATCGCATACAGAATCATCATAAGCAATATTATATATTTTGATGCATTGATAATCACATTCGTCATTTATTCCACTCCACGTTTGTAATGTCCTCTTGTCAGTTCTCCGGAATATGGTTGCCCTTCCAAAAACCGCTCTATGACCTCTCTCATTTCCTCTTCTGTCTCCCTTGTAAAATGCAGCCGCAAATTACAATCTGATTGCAATCCCGGAGACAATATATCATATAAAACCGTTGGCACACTATTATATATCAGATTATAACAATATTTGCAAATCGATGCCACATAAAAATGTTTGCCCATACGATCAATCAGATACAATCTGTCATTCTTCCGGTTGCATCCCGTCGTTGTATTCCTTACGCATTGTGCACTGACCATTAATTGTTGATAACCATACACTTCTAATTCTGTATTCGAAAGGGTTAATCTCTCTAGTTGTTTTTGATTCAATTCAACCGGAAGTGTCAAAATTGCATCCGGAAACTGTTCCCAAAGGAACTGCTCTGCAATCACGTTCATTGCATACACACTATAATCCATTACAATATGACCGGTATACCCAATGGACTTAAGCCATGCCAACTCATCAATATTGCGTATAACAATTCCATGCATCCTGTCGATTGGAAGCTTACACCATTCAGCCAACGAACGACTTCTCCATACCGGCGGTAACATATAATAAAACGAATTTCCCTGCTCAATCAAAGATAAAATATCATTATAGCTCATATACTGCATATCCACATAAATACGTGAAAATGCATTCTGATATTGCAGGGCAATACGCAATTGCTCCATAGATGATACCACAAGTATCTTCTTAGATGATGATGTTGTCGTCACAGATTGCTGTGCATCCCGCTTTCTATCAATGTTGTTTTTCCCACTCATAGCTACTCTTTGCTTCGACATCCGTAACTGCATTTCAATCTGTTCTTTTGTCAATCGTTCAAATGATCTCCGGCTTTTATTCTGTATCTCATCTTCTAACCGGCCAATCGCCAGACGCCTTAATTCCTTCAATGCTTTCATCGGATAGAATACATCATCTTCCATCTCTATCACAAAATCGTCAAACCGGTATCTCGTTCCACCTGTCTGTGTGATCTTATCTTTCACCGTTTCCTGTGCGATTGGCTTTGCCGATGCCTTCTCTACCGGATCACCCTCTACCGTAACCATGACATCCCGTTCTTCACAGATGACCGTAAGACTTGCCAGCTCTCCTGCTCGCAATGTCATCCGTCCACCAATGCCAATAATTCGTTCCTCCGTTATATACCGTTGCAACTCCTGCATTAATGGATAATGCAGCATACGCATAACCATCCTGCCCTGTAGTCGTTCTTTACTCTTCGGCACATTCAGCATGATCGTATTTCCCTGCTTTCCCTCTTTGTTGCAAGTCAGCGTCAGCGCTCTGTCTCCGTTACCGATCACTAATATATCCCCTGCATGTACAGACTGTATTAAGGAAATCTTTGCCTGACTCTTCTGTACATCCATAACCTTACCAACCGCAACACCACAATGTCCCGGTGTATTCACCGACATCATATCCTCACCGTTATTCTTGTTATAATACCCATTCGTGAATCCACCCCGGTTAAAAATCTCCGCCATCTCTTTACGCACAGATTCTACCAGTTTCTTAGAGTATGTTCCATTCATGCATGCGTCCACAATCTTCCGATAACCCCTTGTTGTAGCTGCCACATACTCCGACTTCTTCATTCTTCCCTCAATCTTAAAGGAATCCACTCCGGCTTCAATCAGGTCCGGAACTGCTTCTAATCCGCACAGATCCTTTGGGCTTAAAAGGTAAGAGCCTTTTGTCCGTATCGTTTCTCCGTCTAAAGAACTCACTTCATATGGCAGACGGCAAGGCTGTGCGCAGCGTCCCCGGTTACCACTTCTCCCACCTAGAAAAGAACTCATCAGACATTGCCCGGAATAACAATAACATAACGCCCCCTGCACAAACACTTCTACCTCCGGAACATGACCGCCTTGCTTCAATGCCGCAATCTCTTCCGTAGATAGTTCTCTTGCAGGAACCACTCTGGTCACACCATACCTTTGCAGCAATTCATATGCATATGGTGTGGTAACAGTCATCTGAGTAGATGCATGAATCGGAAGCTTCGGAAACCATTCCGCAATCTTCTTCATCGCCCCAAAATCCTGCACGATCACAGCATCCAATCCAGCCTCATAAAATGGTGCCAGATAATCATATAGCTGCAAAAGTTCCTCATTACGAAATAAGGTGTTAACGGTCAAGTAAACCTTAACACCATATATATGTGCATATTCAATTGCCTCGATCAAGGATGCCTCTGTAAAGTTGTCTGCATACGCACGCGCACCAAACTGACTTCCACCTAAATAGACAGCATCCGCTCCCGCCTGTACGGCTGCACGAAGTGCATCCATTGAACCTGCCGGAGCCAAAACCTCAGGTCTCATATACTACTCCTGTCTTGCTTTCTCTGCCTCTAGCTGAATGATCTTACGCTGTAACGCATTTACCTGCTCCTTGTATTCCTCTACTAAGCGCATAGCAGATTCATACTTAATCTGAGTCTCAATAACCTCATGCCGCAGATCATAGATCTGTTTTTCCTTCTCATCATCCTGTGCAGATAATTTACCGGTCTCATTCTTCACCTTAAAATAATCATCCGCAATATTAATTGCCAGCAATATATTCTGATATTCTGCATTCAGTCTACGGAAGCCATCGGAAGCCTTACATTCTGCAATCTTGCTGTTCATGTAATTGGCAACTTCCTGTAAATAATCCGTATTCTCATATCCACTCAAATTATAGATACGTCCGTTAATCACTACTGGAATATCATTCTTATCTGCCATCGCTTATTCTCCTCCATTTATCAATTGTTCTAATCCGAAATGCCGATACGCCGTCGGGGTTGCCACCCTGCCTCTTGGCGTCCTGGCAAGTAATCCATTCTTAATCAGATATGGTTCATAGACATCTTCTATCGTTCCCGCATCTTCTCCAATCGCCGCTGCTAATGTATCTAATCCCACCGGCTTTCCATCAAACTTCCGGATCATGGTCAAAATGATGTTACGATCGATCTGATCCAATCCAAAAGAATCTACTTCCAAACGGTCAAGCGCCTGTTTCGCTACTTCTTCATTAATATGTCCATCAAACGACACCTGTGCAAAATCCCGCACGCGTTTCAGTAAACGGTTAGCAAGTCTAGGCGTTCCTCTTGATCTTCTTGCAATCTCTAATGCTCCCTGTTCATCAATCGTCACATCTAATACATCTGCTGAACGTAACACAATCTGCTTCAGTTCCTCGTTCGAATAGAATTCCAAACGATTCACAACTCCAAAGCGATCCCGGAGCGGTGCCGTCAGCATACCTGCTCTTGTGGTTGCTCCCACCAATGTAAACTTCGGAAGATCTAACCGGATACTTCTAGCCGCCTGTCCCTTACCGATCATAATATCAATTGCAAAATCTTCCATCGCTGGATACAATACCTCTTCCACCTGTCGGTTCAAACGATGAATCTCATCAATGAACAATACATCATTCTCATTCAGATTGTTGAGAATTGCCGCCAGCTCTCCCGGTTTCTCAATTGCCGGACCGGAAGTAATCTTCATATTACTTCCCATCTCATTGGCAATGATCGATGCCATGGTCGTCTTTCCGAGTCCCGGAGGCCCATATAGCAGTACATGGTCAAGAGCCTCATTACGTTTCTTAGCCGCCTCTATAAATATCTTCAAATTGTTCTTTGCTTTTTCCTGTCCAATATAATCTTCCAACATCACCGGACGTAACCGATTCTCAATCTTCACATCCTCCGGAAGTATCTGGGTTGAAATCATTCTCTCTGCCATACTCTTCTATACCTTAATATTCCTTGCCATATCCAATTACATCCACAAATTAACCGCAGTTAAAATATCTTCTTCAACGCAGCCTTTAACAAAGTTTCTGAATCCATACTTTCCGCACCCGGAACCTGCTTGATTGCCTTAATTGCATCCATGTCAGAATATCCCAGACTAACCAATGCCAACACGGTATCCTGTATGCTATCTCCATTGGAAAGATCAGCAGATGATGCCTGACTATCAGTATCATCATTAACGCCAAACACATCCTCCACCTGTAACTTATCTTTCAATTCCATAATAAGTCTTGCAGCACCTTTCGCACCGATTCCATTCGCCTTGGTAATTGCCTTGGTATCGCCCGCCATAACAGCAAGAGCAAGATCCTGTACCGACAATGTAGATAGAACAGATAAAGCCACTTTCGGGCCGACTCCACTAACTCCGATCAAAAGTTTAAAAGTATCCAATTCTTCCGTGGTAGGGAAACCAAATAATGCCACACCATCTTCTCTGACATGTAGATATGTATACATCTTCTGCTCCTGATGCATATGCAATCTATTAAGTGCCATACCGGATGTATATACCTGATATCCAATTCCCTGATTCTCTAATAATATATAATCCGATAAAATCTCTTCTACCGTGCCCTTGATATATCCTATCATATGAACCTCTCTCGTGATGATATCTCTCAATTACCTGTTTGATTATAGCACATTCTTTCGTATTATGCTATGATAGATTCTGTCAGACTGACATTTTGTTATGTAAGGAGAATATCCATGAAGACAATTTCTTATACAGAAGAACTACAGCCAAAATATGAACTTCCGGCTTTCTATGCAACCCAATATCCCAATGGCAAGTTTCTCTTTTTTGATATTGAGACAACCGGATTTGCCGCCGCACATACCACCCTTTATCTGATCGGTGTCTTATGGTACGAGGGCAATTCCATTCATATCTGCCAATGGTTTAACGATGATGGTTACAGTGAAGGACAATTATTACATGCTTTTCATACATTTAGCAAGGACTATACGCATCTGGTACATTTTAATGGATCAGGATTTGACATTCCTTATCTTCGCAACAAATGCATCACCCAGGGTCTTCAGGATCCTGCATGGGAAAATCTCGAACAGATTGATATCTTTCGTCTGATCCGCTCCTACAAGAATATTTTCGGACTTTCTTCCATGAAGCAGACCTCCATTGAACATTATCTTGGAATCAGTCGGGAAGATACCTATACCGGCAAAGATCTGATCCATATATACCAGCGTTATGTTGCCAAGCCAAATGAACCAGAAGAACATCTACTTCTGTTACATAACCATGACGATCTTCTTGGTATGCCGCAGCTCAGTGTTATTCTGAATTACACCATGTTCTTTGAACATATGACGATCACAAACCTTACAATCACTAAGGAAGAACAGACCCTTCATCTGGAATGGGAACACACATTGGCTTCCTGCTTACCAAGACGGCTTGCTATCAGTAAAGATGGTATCTACTTAAATGCTGACGGACAACATGCCAGCCTTTGGGTTCCAATCAGTGAACGTACCTTGAAACATTATTTTGCAGATTATAAGAATTATTATTATCTGCCACAGGAAGATATGGCAATTCACAAACATGTCGCCACTTATGTAGAACCGGAACATCGGGTCAAAGCCACAAAAGCAACCTGCTATGTCAAGCAACATACTTCTTTTATCCCATGTTATCTTCCAGATTCTTTTGATTGTTTTCGGGAAGATTCCTGCAACAAACAGGCATATCAGACCGTACAATCCCTGTCGGATGCATCTCCGGCATTACAACAGGCAACCGTACTTGCAATATTGAAACAATATATATAATCACATTTTCTACATATAACTGCAAAAGAACCCGCCAAAAAAGGCAGGTTCTTTCTATGTCTACAAATAATCTGTTTCATTCGATATTCATCTCATATTTTCTTATAGAAGAAAGAATCAACGGAATCAAATCCAATCTCTTTGGCATGGATGATCTGCTCGGTACTTCCAATAAACAGAATTCCATCTTTCACCAGAGTATTATGAAACTTCTCATAAACTTTATCCTTTGCTTCATCTGTAAAGTAGATCACTACATTCCTGCACACAATCATGTGCATTCCGGTTGGGTACTTATCTTCTAACAGATTGTGTTTTCGAAACTCTACACATGCTTTCAGATCTGCATTGATCTGATAATCTTTTCCTTGCTTTGTAAAATGCTTCTGCAACAGATCCTTCGGAAGGCGTTCCAGGCTCCTCTCACTGTAGATTCCTTCCTTGGCAAATGCAAGTACATCCTCATCAATATCCGTTGCGTATATCTTGATCTGACTCAAAGGAAAATGTCTCGCTAATATCATTGCAATTGTATAAGGTTCATCTCCGGTAGAACATGCTGCACTCCAGATATGAATCTGTTTGCCAAAACATTTCTCCAAATAGGGAATCATCTGATTCTCAAACAGCTCCCATTGCTTGGGATTCCGATAAAACTCAGATACATTAATCGTCAGATAACTAACAAATGCACGTAGCAAAGCAGGATCCTTCTTCATTGCCGCAAAATATGCATCAAATGTTGTATAACCTTTTCGCCTCATCAGTGATTCGATCCGGCGTTTCATTTGACGTTCCTTATATAGTGACAGGTTAATATTCGTTAATTGATAGACATCTTTCTTAAAATTCTCATAATCGTATATCATATTCTGCATTCCCCTTTGCGTGTCACACAGACAAAGAAACCCCGCCTTAATAACTTAGGACGAGGTTCCATCATCATTCTTATTATTCTTCTACAGGAGCTTCCTCTGCTGCAACTTCCTCATCATCCGGAAGTAATGCCTTCATGCTAAGGCTGATCTTTCTCTCTTCCGGCTTGAAATCAACAACCTTAACTTCCACTTCCTGACCAACAGATAATACGCTGGATGGCTTCTCAATATGCTCCTTAGCAATCTGAGATACATGCAGCAATGCATCAACACCTGGCTCTAACTCGATAAATGCACCAAAGTCTGTCATTCTTGCAACTTTGCCTTTCACTACATTACCGATTGCATACTTATCTGCAGCAGTTAACCATGGATTAGTATCCTCAAACTTAAGGCTTAATGCAATCTTCTCACCCTGAATGTCTTTGATCAACGCTTTCACATGATCGCCAACATTAAATAACTTCTTAGGGTTATCAACTCTGCCCCAAGACATCTCAGAAATATGAAGCAATCCATCTGCTCCACCTAAGTCGATGAACGCGCCAAAGTCTGTTACATTCTTAACAGTTCCTTCTACTGTATCACCAACCTGGATTCTTGCAAACAATGCTTCCTTAGCAGCTTTCTTCTCTGCCTCGATCAACATCTTGCGGTTACCAATGATTCTTCTCTTACGAGGATTAAACTCTGTGATCTTGAACTCAATCTCCTGATCCTTATACTTAGATAAGTCTTTCTCATACATATCTGAAACAAGGCTTGCCGGAATAAATACTCTGGCTTCATCTACAGTAACACTTAAGCCACCATCTAAAACCTGAGTAACAACACCCTTCAATACTTCTTCGTTGTTGTAAGCTTCCTCTAACTTCTCGTTAGCCTTCTCAGCAGCTACACGCTTAACAGATAATAATACCTGTCCATCACCATCATTGGTCTTAATAACCTTAGCTTCGATTGTCTCACCAACCTGAACCTTATCCTTCAAAGAAATACTTGCATCATTAGAATACTCATTCTTTGTGATAATTCCATCCGCCTTGTAGTTGATGTTCAAGATGATCTCATCATCCTTAACGTCAATTACTGTTCCTTTCACAATCTTACCTGCGCTAATTCTGCTTTCATCTGCCAAACTAGCCTCAAACATTGTTCCAAAATCTTCTGCCATGCTACCATGAACCTCCTTAATAATTTGATTAGGGGTAGATGCCCCTGCAGTAATACCTACCCTACCAACGGATTCAAAAGTAGCTAAATCCAAGTCAACGAGTGTCTGTATATAGTAAGTATTTGCACATTCTTTTTTGCTAATCTCATATAGCTTTTGCGTATTCGAGCTGGTCTTTCCACCAATCACTATCATCGCATCTACCTGCTTTGCAATCGTCGCGGCTTCCTTCTGTCTCTCCTCCGTTGCATTGCATATGGTGTTATAAACGGTTATATTATAACCTTTTTTTTCAAAAATTTCAACCATCTTATTGAATTTCTTGTGATTAAATGTCGTTTGCGCTACAAGACTTAGCTGTTTTTCCCCAAAATCCGACAAATTCTCGGCCTCTTCTTCACTTTCGATTACAATCGGTTTCCCATTACACCAACCACAGATTCCCATTACTTCCGGGTGATGTTTGTTACCAATAATAACGATCTGATTGCCTTTGGCACTATCCTGATCTACAATCTTATGAATCTTCTTCACAAATGGGCATGTCGCATCCACAAGGTTTAAATGATGATCTTTCGCAATATCATAGATACGTCGTTCCACACCATGGGAACGAATCACAACCGTTCCTTCTGATAAGTTTGCAAGTTCCTCTTCTCCTTCTATGATCCGAACTCCCTTTTGTTCGAGATCATTCACAACCTCTTCATTATGAATGATCGGACCATAAGTATAGACATCCCCATGCTCTGCCTGCTCATACACCATATCAACTGCACGCTTTACACCAAAACAGAACCCGGCTGTCTTTGCTAATATCACCTGCATATTACATATATCTCCTTCATTTCCAACTTAAAAGACAATATCTTTCTCTACTTAAGCTCCCGTATTATCTGTTAGTTATATAGATTCCTAACAAAAACCTTCTATAGCCCTTTGTTTCTTGCAACATTAAGGATTGCCTGCACCACTTCCTCAATTCCCATATCCGAACTATCCACCAATACCGCATCCTCTGCCTGCTTAAGCGGTGCGATCGCACGATTCATATCCCGGTTATCCCGTTCGATAATATCCGCCTCAATCTGATCAAAGTCCGGATGTTCCCCTTTCTCAACCAGTTCCTTGTACCGACGGTTTGCCCGCTCCTTGGAAGATGCCGTCAGATAGATCTTAACTTCTGCATCCGGCAATACATTTGTTCCAATATCCCTGCCATCCATTACCACATCATATTCCGTTGCCATGTTCCGCTGCAGATCTAATAACGCCGCGCGAACCGGTGCCTTAGCAGAGGATTTTGATGCCATATTACCAGTCTCCTCCGTCCGAAGATACGGGGTTACATTCTCATCATTCAGGTAAACCTGCTGTGCACCGTCTTCATATGCAATTCGAATCGTAATCTGAGTGCATGCTGTGTTGAGTGCTTCCGCATCTTCAATATCAATCGCATTTGTCACAAGATAATACGCAATCGCACGGTACATTGCACCCGTATCTACATATATATATCCTAACTCTTTTGCTACTCTCTTGGCAATGGTACTTTTTCCCGCACCTGCCGGTCCATCAATTGCAATTGCTGCCATATTCTTCTCTCCTATCTGTTCTTGAGCATCCCTATGCTATTATAAAATCATCTATTATGTTATGAAACAGAACAGCAACAACTCTCTACTGCTGTCCATTCCACAATCACTGAATACAATCACAATATATGATTATATCAGAAAACTGCAGTCGTATAAAGAACTTTATTGTCAATTTATAGGGAAAGTGCTATAATATCGAACTCGGGTGACTTACCACCCGGCAAACGAAACATTTGAGGGAGAGAATACTATGAAACCAGACAAATTAAAACCAATGTTATTTAGCGTGATGAAAAATTACACCAAAGAACAATTTGCAAAAGATGTCATTGCCGGAATTATCGTGGCAATTATTGCTTTACCATTATCCATTGCGCTTGCTTTAGCATCCGGTGTCGGCCCTGAACAAGGTATCTACACTGCTATCGTAGCCGGATTCCTGATATCCTTTTTTGGTGGAAGCCGTGTACAGATTGCCGGGCCAACGGCTGCATTTGCAACTATCGTTGCCGGCATCGTTGCACGCAACGGCATGGATGGACTGATTATGGCAACTATCATTGCCGGCGTCCTTTTGATCTTAATGGGTGCATTCCGTGTTGGTGCACTGATCAAATTTATTCCTTATACAATAGTAACCGGATTTACCGCAGGTATCGCTGTCACTATTGTAATCGGTCAGTTAAAAGATTTCTTTGGGCTTACTTATGCCAAGGATGTCAAGCCAGTAGAAACCATGGAGAAAATGCAATGTATCATTCATTATTTTTCCTCTGTGAACGTATGGGCAGTCCTTGTTGGAATCATTTGCCTTGCAATTCTGATTCTATGGCCATTCATTAATAAGACCATTCCCGGTTCTTTGATCGCTGTGATCGCCGGTATTCTGATTGTGAAGTTAGGGAAACTTCCTGTTAATACAATCGGTGATCTATATACGATCAGCAGTCATTTGCCACCATTTCATATTCCTCATTTCAGCATGGAAATACTGCAGGCAGAAATGTCAGATGGTTTTACAATTGCCATTCTTGCAGCAATTGAATCCTTACTATCCTGTGTCGTTGCAGATAGTATGATCAATTCCCATCATCGTTCCAATATGGAATTAATTGCACAGGGAATCGGAAATCTGGGGTCTGCACTCTTCGGAGGAATTCCTGCTACCGGTGCTATTGCCAGAACTGCGGCTAATATCAAGAACGGTGGTCGCACCCCCATTGCCGGCATGGTACACGCCATTGTCTTAGTTTTAGTACTTGTGATTCTAATGCCATATGCAGCTCTCATTCCAATGCCAACAATTGCCGCAATCCTTTTCATGGTTGCTTATAATATGTGTGGATGGCGAACCTTTGCCAATCTATGTAAAACAGCACCGAAAAGTGATATTATCGTATTATTAATGACCTTTGCACTAACCGTTATTTTTGACCTTGTAGTGGCAATCGAGGCTGGCATGATCATTGCCTGCCTTCTGTTTATGAAACGAATGAGCGAGGAAACTGAAGTTCGCGGGTGGACATACTATGACGACGAATCCGATCCGGATGCCATAGAACTTCGTGACGTTCCGAAAGGAATCCGCGTCTACGAGATCAGTGGACCTATGTTTTTCGGTGCTGCAGACCGGCTGACTGATATCACACTCAAAGAATTTACAAAATGTCTGGTCATCCGTATGCGTGGTGTACCCGCTGTAGACGCAACTGCTATGCACTCTCTTGAGCAGCTTTACGAGGATTGTAAGCGTCACAATGTACAACTCGTATTCTCGCATGTTAATGAACAGCCATATAAAACGATGCAAAAGGACGGCTTTGTAGATCTAATCGGAGCAGATAACTTCTGTGCTCATATTGATGATGCATTGGCTCGTGCAATATCTCTCCTATAGACTTTTACCCTTGCACAGCGTAAGTGAAACGGACACATGTGTCTAACGGACGCAACGGTCTAGAAAAATTGGTTCCAAGCCGGGGCCGTTCGCACTTAATTGCTCCGGTAGCAGTACTAAATTCGCGCTATGCGCTCATTAAGTGCTGACC
>Ga0129310_1000540_pt1 | contig 44785 bp, 57 predicted proteins | sample Go1ome_2_FD_94433 | JGI IMG/M metagenome (GOLD analysis project Ga0129310, IMG submission 94433) | Western lowland gorrila individual fecal microbial communities from Wisconsin, USA - Go1022A metagenome | ecosystem: Host-associated > Mammals > Digestive system > Large intestine > Fecal | place...
CTACCTGCAAATGTCCGGCATCCAGCATTTTGCCTTCTGCCGCCGCCAGTGGGCACTGATCCATCTGGAACAGCAGTGGGCAGAAAATCTGCGCACCACCGAAGGGCAGCTGAACCACGCCCGTTGCCACGATGACAGCCGCACCGAGCGCCGGGGCGATTTGCTGATCACCCGGGGCATGCGGGTGGTCAGCCACCGGCTGCGAATGGCGGGCAACTGCGACGTAGTGGAGTTCCGGGCTTGCGCGGATGGTATTCCGCTGCAAAATACCCCCGGGCGCTGGCAGCCCTACCCGGTGGAGTACAAGCACGGCCACGCAAAGGAGACGGATGCTGACCGGCTGCAATTATGCGCACAGGCCATGGCGCTGGAGGAAATGCTGGTGTGCCATATCCCGGAAGGGGCGCTGTATTACTGCGAGACAAAGCGGCGGGAAATCGTACCTTTTACCGAAGAACTGCGCAGCACTGCACAGCAGATGGCAGACGAGATGAACCAGTATTTTGCCCGCGGCTACACCCCAAAGGTAAAGCCCGGCAAGCACTGCAACGCCTGCTCCCTGAAAGAGCTCTGCCTGCCGGTGCTCTGCCAGAAGGCAGACGCCAAGGACTATCTGCGGCGTTATCTGGACGAGGCGGCCACGGAGGTGACACCATGCGGCAATTCCTGAACACCCTGTTCGTCCTCAGCGAGGACGCTTACCTTACGCTGGACGGCGAAAACGTTGTGATCAGCCGCGCAAAGACCGAAGTCGGGCGGGTGCCGCTGCACACGCTGGAAAGCATCCTCTGTTTCAGTTACAGCGGTGCCAGCCCCGCGCTGATGGGCAAATGCGGGCGTAGGGGCATTGACCTCTGCTTTTATAGCCCGCGCGGACGCTTTTTAGCGCGCACTGTGGGCGAGGAGCGCGGCAACGTATTGCTGCGACAGACCCAGTACGCCGTTGCCGCCAGTGAAGCGCTCAGCTGCAGCTATGCCCGCAGCTTTATTCTGGGCAAGGTTTACAATGCCCGCTGGGTGCTGGAACGTGCCACCCGGGATCACCCGCAGCGGGTGCCCGTAGAAGAGCTCAAACAGACCAGCGCTCAGCTGGCTGCTGCCCTGCCGCTGGTGGAAAGCTGCGAGGATCTGGAGCAGCTGCGCGGACTGGAGGGCGAAGCCGCACAGCGGTATTTCGACCGGTTCAATACGCTGATCTTACAGCAGAACGATGCCTTTGTGTTCACCTGCCGCAGCCGCAGACCGCCGCTGGACAATGTGAACACGCTGCTCTCCTTTGCCTATTCCCTGCTGGCCAGCGATTGCGCCGCCGCACTGGAAGGTGCCGGGCTGGACCCTTATGTGGGCTTTTTGCACCGTGTCCGTCCCGGGCGGCGCAGCCTTGCGCTGGACCTGATGGAGGAGCTGCGCGCCGTTTTGGCCGACCGTTTCGTGTTGTCCTGTATCAATCAAAAGGTACTGAATGCAAAGCACTTTGAAAAGCAGGAAAACGGTGCCGTTCTGCTGACCGAGGAGGGGCGTCGTGCATTCCTGAACGCTTGGCAGCAGAAAAAACGCGAGGTCATCACCCACCCATTCTTAAAGGAAAAGCTCTGCTGGGGGCTTGTGCCCTATGTGCAGGCGTTGCTGCTGGCACGCACCCTGCGGGGCGATTTAGAGGTTTACCCTCCGTTTTTCTGGAAGTGAGGTGCAACCATGCTGGTACTGATCACCTACGATGTAAACACCGAGACCTCTGCCGGACGCAAGCGGCTGCGCAAGGTTGCCAAGAAGTGCGTGGATCATGGGCAGCGGGTGCAAAATTCTGTGTTCGAATGCCTGCTGAACGCTTCGCAGTACGCGGTACTCAAGGCAGAGCTGACCGCTCTGATCGACCCCGCCTTGGATAGTCTGCGGTTCTACCAACTGGGCAACAATTACCAGACTAAGGTCGAGCACGTTGGACTGCACCCGGAGTTTGCGCAGGATAGTGTGCTGATCTTTTGATGTCCGGATGATGTCCGGCCAGTGCGAACAGGAAGCGCACATGGTTTTCCGGGACGCTTCGCACCGGAATACCAGCCGTCTTTGCAAGTAACGGTGTAATTTTATGGCTTGCCTTACAGACACCTCTTTGCAATTTATGCAGAGAGGTGTATAATGAGACAAAAACAGAGGGTTTTCTCTCTGTTTTTGCTGTCGCCCTCCTCGCGGAGGGCGTGGATAGAAATAATCGGCGCAAGCTGCGACCAGCAGATAAGACCGGGTCGCCCTCCTCGCGGAGGGCGTGGATAGAAATTTTGACCAGATAGGAAATTCGTGTGCGGGCTTCGGGTCGCCCTCCTCGCGGAGGGCGTGGATAGAAATAGCGTGGCCCGGAGATCATCGCCGTTGTACTTCTTGTCGCCCTCCTCGCGGAGGGCGTGGATAGAAATAACGGCCACGACGACCGCGGCGCGGTGGATGCAGCGTCGCCCTCCTCGCGGAGGGCGTGGATAGAAATATTTTTTCCGCGTCCGCTTTCGGCGGTTTCAAAGTCGCCCTCCTCGCGGAGGGCGTGGATAGAAATTCCCTGCTCCAATTTCGGATGTGATGAAAATTCCGTAGTCGCCCTCCTCGCGGAGGGCGTGGATAGAAATACCGATACCTTTACGGATGCCGTTGAAGCCAAAGTGTCGCCCTCCTCGCGGAGGGCGTGGATAGAAATGGGAAAGAAATCTGAGAGCTGACAGGCAGGAGGGGTCGCCCTCCTCGCGGAGGGCGTGGATAGAAATTTTCAAGCCCAGTGTCCATGACAGTAACGTGGAAAAGTCGCCCTCCTCGCGGAGGGCGTGGATAGAAATGTGACAGGCAGCTTTCCGCGTTCCAGCGCGGTTCGTCGCCCTCCTCGCGGAGGGCGTGGATAGAAATGATAAAAAGGTGAATGGGCTTGCAGCCCGCCACCGTCGCCCTCCTCGCGGAGGGCGTGGATAGAAATAGCCCGCCCTTGTGGTAGGTGTTGACGGCTGCAAGTCGCCCTCCTCGCGGAGGGCGTGGATAGAAATATTGAGCACTGCATCCAGTATCTGCACGGCAGACAGTCGCCCTCCTCGCGGAGGGCGTGGATAGAAATTCCCTTGCCCCCGCCCCGCTCCTTAAAGTCTCCTTTAGTCGCCCTCCTCGCGGAGGGCGTGGATAGAAATCACAATGCTGTCGTCCGGTGCTGCCGGAAGGCGGCGTCGCCCTCCTCGCGGAGGGCGTGGATAGAAATCAGTACGTATCCGCGCGGGAATCGCTGAGGCTCAGTCGCCCTCCTCGCGGAGGGCGTGGATAGAAATCAGAATAAAGCCATATAGAGTTACCTCCTTAACTTGTCGCCCTCCTCGCGGAGGGCGTGGATAGAAATATCGTATGTGTCCTCATACTTGTTGCCCAGCATGGGTCGCCCTCCTCGCGGAGGGCGTGGATAGAAATCAAAACAGTGCGGGAAGTGGGCTACTGACTTAGGTCGCCCTCCTCGCGGAGGGCGTGGATAGAAATCAGACGGTCAGATGTGTCGTCGAGGGCTTTTTGCGTCGCCCTCCTCGCGGAGGGCGTGGATAGAAATTACGTCTCCGAAATCACGCCGGAGGAAATCACGACGTCGCCCTCCTCGCGGAGGGCGTGGATAGAAATATAGTCGGCAGTTCCACCGTCACGCTGACGCAGGGGTCGCCCTCCTCGCGGAGGGCGTGGATAGAAATACTGTGTCGAGCTGGCGCGTCGTAACGCCGGACAGTCGCCCTCCTCGCGGAGGGCGTGGATAGAAATATGCTATGATATAGCCACAGCAAGCGAAACACCGGTCGCCCTCCTCGCGGAGGGCGTGGATAGAAATCCAATAGGAGAAGTCACGGCAACTGCAACCATTGTCGTCGCCCTCCTCGCGGAGGGCGTGGATAGAAATACGCCGGAGGACATGGAGTACATCTACACCAACCTGTCGCCCTCCTCGCGGAGGGCGTGGATAGAAATTCGTAATACTCCATGAAGAGCTCCGGGTCCTTGTGTCGCCCTCCTCGCGGAGGGCGTGGATAGAAATTTGTGGTGGCTGTCATAAAAAAAGCCCGACAGCGTCGCCCTCCTCGCGGAGGGCGTGGATAGAAATGTTCATCGGCAGCTTGCCACCGGGCAGCCGCTCCGTCGCCCTCCTCGCGGAGGGCGTGGATAGAAATGATTTTGAGGTAAACGGCCATCTGATCCAGCATACCGTCGCCCTCCTCGCGGAGGGCGTGGATAGAAATACAAGAGCATCATCAATAAAGATGGGATCAGTCCCGTCGCCCTCCTCGCGGAGGGCGTGGATAGAAATAAGGTGGGAAGTTCCACCGTAAAGGTGTGTCAGAAGTCGCCCTCCTCGCGGAGGGCGTGGATAGAAATATGCTGACCGGCGGCAAGATGCCGAGCGAAAAGGAGTCGCCCTCCTCGCGGAGGGCGTGGATAGAAATTGAATTGAAGCCACAAAGCCCCTATCTATATTATAGTCGCCCTCCTCGCGGAGGGCGTGGATAGAAATGCCGCTAAACCGCAGCGATCAGCCACAGCCGAAAAGTCGCCCTCCTCGCGGAGGGCGTGGATAGAAATGCCGCTAAACCGCAGCGATCAGCCACAGCCGAAAAGTCGCCCTCCTCGCGGAGGGCGTGGATAGAAATCAGTCGCAAACCACGAAACCGACACTTGCAAGAGTCGCCCTCCTCGCGGAGGGCGTGGATAGAAATTCCAGCAGATGAAAAATCAGGGGTTCTAATTCGCCGTCGCCCTCCTCGCGGAGGGCGTGGATAGAAATCGTTTTTGCATGGTACAATGCAATCACAGCAAAGGGTCGCCCTCCTCGCGGAGGGCGTGGATAGAAATCACACCTCCCGTGTCTTGAAGAAAAATCCGATGGCCGTCGCCCTCCTCGCGGAGGGCGTGGATAGAAATCTTGATGTCGCGGGGCGTCATATCCTCCGGGGCCGTCGCCCTCCTCGCGGAGGGCGTGGATAGAAATTTCGTCGATGCTGTTATCGTAGGCCCGACAGCGGGGTCGCCCTCCTCGCGGAGGGCGTGGATAGAAATCCGAACCCGAAAGCTGCCGGTCATATCCTTCACGGTCGCCCTCCTCGCGGAGGGCGTGGATAGAAATCCGACCGGCGCAGGTGACATTTTCAAGGCTGACAGTCGCCCTCCTCGCGGAGGGCGTGGATAGAAATGACAGGCGGATGCCGCGGGTCTGTCATACGGAGTAGTCGCCCTCCTCGCGGAGGGCGTGGATAGAAATCGAAACTGAGCGGAACGCCGACGATCATCTACGGGTCGCCCTCCTCGCGGAGGGCGTGGATAGAAATGTAGGGACAGGCGGCAGCGGTACGGGGTGCGCTGGAGTCGCCCTCCTCGCGGAGGGCGTGGATAGAAATTGGGCGTTGACGCTGGCAAGACGACCATCTACCAGTCGCCCTCCTCGCGGAGGGCGTGGATAGAAATGGTGAGAGGAATCCCCTTTGCAAGCTCTGCGGCGGTGTCGCCCTCCTCGCGGAGGGCGTGGATAGAAATGACGACAAGGAGTATACCGAGATCGACCTGTCCGGTCGCCCTCCTCGCGGAGGGCGTGGATAGAAATATCTCCGGTAGGTAAGATGCCGGTCTTGCGGAAACGTCGCCCTCCTCGCGGAGGGCGTGGATAGAAATCGTGGCGGCTCGATGATGCCGCGCCGGTAGGAGAGTCGCCCTCCTCGCGGAGGGCGTGGATAGAAATAAGTAGAACACACCGGCATTCGTGCCGCCGCTCCGTCGCCCTCCTCGCGGAGGGCGTGGATAGAAATCTCGACCAAGGGCTTTGTACCGCGTCGCAAGCATTGTCGCCCTCCTCGCGGAGGGCGTGGATAGAAATAAAAAGCCCTTTGTCGTGGCATACCTCGTCCCGAACCGTCGCCCTCCTCGCGGAGGGCGTGGATAGAAATAATCAGTCTGAGGTGCATAGCGTCCTGCCTCCTGGTCGCCCTCCTCGCGGAGGGCGTGGATAGAAATGCGCTGGCAGTTGTAACCACCAGCCAGAATATCCGTCGCCCTCCTCGCGGAGGGCGTGGATAGAAATGATGTACTCACTCCATGCCTCCCCGTCGTCGTCGGTCGCCCTCCTCGCGGAGGGCGTGGATAGAAATTCTCCGAGGTTGAGCAGGGCGTCTGGTCCGGTGTCGTCGCCCTCCTCGCGGAGGGCGTGGATAGAAATGTCTTGATGTGCGCGGTGCTCTGGCCGAGTACATCGTCGCCCTCCTCGCGGAGGGCGTGGATAGAAATCGTACTTCATGGCATCTTTTGTGGCATCTGCAAAGTCGCCCTCCTCGCGGAGGGCGTGGATAGAAATCCGTTATAGTCCACGTTGGCAGCCGTGAACGAAAAGTCGCCCTCCTCGCGGAGGGCGTGGATAGAAATAGCCCGATTTCTACCGGAATAGATACGGGCTGCGCGTCGCCCTCCTCGCGGAGGGCGTGGATAGAAATTATTGCCATCTCGTTGCCGATGATGGTTGCTTCCGGTCGCCCTCCTCGCGGAGGGCGTGGATAGAAATGTAAACGAGATCCCGGTACGCACCACGCTGGAAGGGTCGCCCTCCTCGCGGAGGGCGTGGATAGAAATCTGACAGGCGGCACGGCCTACGCGCTGCTCGAGACGTCGCCCTCCTCGCGGAGGGCGTGGATAGAAATATCTTCGGTCGGAACCTGCGCAGAGCCCTTTTGGGTCGCCCTCCTCGCGGAGGGCGTGGATAGAAATTACGGCTCAACGCAGGAGAAAGCACTCCGAAAAGGTCGCCCTCCTCGCGGAGGGCGTGGATAGAAATAGCAACGTGGTTGTTCTGGTCAAAATCATAGTAATGGTCGCCCTCCTCGCGGAGGGCGTGGATAGAAATTAAACGTGTCCTCGTTGCGGGTGCGCCGCACGGTCGCCCTCCTCGCGGAGGGCGTGGATAGAAATCATGCGGATGATGTGGAAAACCGTGAAAGCGTTCGTCGCCCTCCTCGCGGAGGGCGTGGATAGAAATCTTGCCGCAGCCGGTCACCTCGCCCAGATACTCGGTCGCCCTCCTCGCGGAGGGCGTGGATAGAAATTTAATCGGGTAGCGGGTCTTGTGGTATCGCTGGGGTCGCCCTCCTCGCGGAGGGCGTGGATAGAAATATCCCGGAGGTCTTGGAGATCATCAAGCGGTCGGTCGCCCTCCTCGCGGAGGGCGTGGATAGAAATACCTAAGATTAGGTGAAACAAATTTCAGAAAGGGTCGCCCTCCTCGCGGAGGGCGTGGATAGAAATCAGCACGCGGGTGGAGACACCTGTTTGCGTGGTCGTCGCCCTCCTCGCGGAGGGCGTGGATAGAAATAGAATCTCGTCCAGCTTTTTGTCCAGGGCATCACGTCGCCCTCCTCGCGGAGGGCGTGGATAGAAATGACAAAGAAACCCTGGCGAGCCTTAAAAAGTCCAGTCGCCCTCCTCGCGGAGGGCGTGGATAGAAATTGCCCCAGCAGCCCGCACAGGACGTTATCCGGCCGTCGCCCTCCTCGCGGAGGGCGTGGATAGAAATTGCTTTGACGGAAAGAGCAAGAAGCAGAAAATCGGTCGCCCTCCTCGCGGAGGGCGTGGATAGAAATAGGACTTGCCAGCAGCCGAAAGAGCTGCGGGCATGGTCGCCCTCCTCGCGGAGGGCGTGGATAGAAATGAGCCAGACGGCGGGCCCGGACTTGCCCCGGGCCGTCGCCCTCCTCGCGGAGGGCGTGGATAGAAATACAGCTATCATCAGATGCACATGAGGGTGGTAAGTCGCCCTCCTCGCGGAGGGCGTGGATAGAAATTACGCCAACGACAACGACACACTGACCACATGGGTCGCCCTCCTCGCGGAGGGCGTGGATAGAAATTCGCCGTACTGCTCACAGGCCGCATTGTACTGGGTCGCCCTCCTCGCGGAGGGCGTGGATAGAAATGTGACCTACTCTTTCCCACTCGCCTTGGTAGTCAGGTCGCCCTCCTCGCGGAGGGCGTGGATAGAAATATCGCTTGAGGATATAGGCCGCAAGCCCTTTGATGTGTCGCCCTCCTCGCGGAGGGCGTGGATAGAAATCTGGAGCATGAGCGCGGCATCACCGCAGAGTACCTGTCGCCCTCCTCGCGGAGGGCGTGGATAGAAATTACGTACTGTGCGCAGCTCTCCAAGCGCCGCGCCGTCGCCCTCCTCGCGGAGGGCGTGGATAGAAATTCGCTGGTGATCGTGCAGCCGAGATCCGCGAGGGCGGGTCGCCCTCCTCGCGGAGGGCGTGGATAGAAATAGCAACGTGGTTGTTCTGGTCAAAATCATAGTAATGGTCGCCCTCCTCGCGGAGGGCGTGGATAGAAATTTTATCTCACCGCGTCCGGTTTGAAGCTCGGAGAAGTCGCCCTCCTCGCGGAGGGCGTGGATAGAAATAAGATGCTCAAGGACCACTGAAAGGAGGTGAACCACGTCGCCCTCCTCGCGGAGGGCGTGGATAGAAATATCTTGGAAATGTCGGGGACTTCAACGGGCTCCTGTCGCCCTCCTCGCGGAGGGCGTGGATAGAAATTCTTTTGAAAATCTACATCGTGGACGGCACCCCGGGTGTCGCCCTCCTCGCGGAGGGCGTGGATAGAAATCTGCACCGACACCTACGAGTGCTTCAAGCGCAGGGTCGCCCTCCTCGCGGAGGGCGTGGATAGAAATATATCTGTTCCCCTTTATGCCTTAAGGGGAGCCGGTCGCCCTCCTCGCGGAGGGCGTGGATAGAAATACGTCGGTGGAGTTGTTCTCCACCTGTTCCTCCAGTCGCCCTCCTCGCGGAGGGCGTGGATAGAAATTCGCTGGTGATCGTGCAGCCGAGATCCGCGAGGGCGGGTCGCCCTCCTCGCGGAGGGCGTGGATAGAAATACGAGCAGCTGCGCAAGCTCAACCTTGCCTGCGGGGGTCGCCCTCCTCGCGGAGGGCGTGGATAGAAATAATCGCAACGAGGTTCAACGATATGCACATCCCGTGTCGCCCTCCTCGCGGAGGGCGTGGATAGAAATACGAGGTATGGAAGCGCAAGCGTGGCAGCGCCGCGTCGCCCTCCTCGCGGAGGGCGTGGATAGAAATATAGCCGCAAGGAAAATGGGTATATCCGCGGACGGTCGCCCTCCTCGCGGAGGGCGTGGATAGAAATTCGGACACCCGCATCGAGGGCGGGATGCCCGCTCTCGTCGCCCTCCTCGCGGAGGGCGTGGATAGAAATAGGCCGGACTTGCCGTCCATGCTGGAGCAGACCGGGTCGCCCTCCTCGCGGAGGGCGTGGATAGAAATTGTCTTGGATAACAGCATCTGAAGGAACAACGCCGTCGCCCTCCTCGCGGAGGGCGTGGATAGAAATTTGCCCTTGGCGTTGATGGCTTCCAGCTTGGCAGTCGCCCTCCTCGCGGAGGGCGTGGATAGAAATGACATGACCCTGTGTGAGCACCTGTTTGACGGCCCGGTCGCCCTCCTCGCGGAGGGCGTGGATAGAAATACGATTCGGCCGTAAGAAGCAAAAGAGGCGGAGGTCGCCCTCCTCGCGGAGGGCGTGGATAGAAATTCGTCCTCGATGGACTTGATGAACTCGCTCTGCCGGTCGCCCTCCTCGCGGAGGGCGTGGATAGAAATAATAGGGCCGTGTTGTCGTACTGGTCGGCTTCCTGTCGCCCTCCTCGCGGAGGGCGTGGATAGAAATAAACTGACCAGGCCGGGCGCAGAACTTGAACGGGCGTCGCCCTCCTCGCGGAGGGCGTGGATAGAAATTTTCTCGCGGGCCTTCTCAGCGAGGTGGAATTTTGTCGCCCTCCTCGCGGAGGGCGTGGATAGAAATGGGATGAAACCTATACCAAGATGGACGGCGGGCAGTCGCCCTCCTCGCGGAGGGCGTGGATAGAAATGCAATAACGGCGTCTTCAACCTCTGAGCCGTACGTGTCGCCCTCCTCGCGGAGGGCGTGGATAGAAATTCGACGAGCTGAACGGCAACATCGACGGCCTGAGTCGCCCTCCTCGCGGAGGGCGTGGATAGAAATGGATTTGATAAATACGAGCAGATCACATCCGAGCTCGTCGCCCTCCTCGCGGAGGGCGTGGATAGAAATAGGTAATAGGTATCTGTGAAATAAAGCAGCTTTTGTCGCCCTCCTCGCGGAGGGCGTGGATAGAAATTCTGCTCTCCGGGCTCCGTCTACGGTCAGGATGGAGGTCGCCCTCCTCGCGGAGGGCGTGGATAGAAATTCGCACTGCATATCCAGGCCCATGCGGGCGTAGCGGTCGCCCTCCTCGCGGAGGGCGTGGATAGAAATTTAACAGCTAATAAGGAGGGTTAAAAATGACAGAGTCGCCCTCCTCGCGGAGGGCGTGGATAGAAATTTTGCAATGATTTTGGTGTAGTCTTTGTAGGCGTGGATAGAAATGTGCAAAAAGAAAAGCGGCAGACCCGAAAGCCTGCCGGTCGCCCTCCTCGCGGAGGGCGTGGATAGAAATCGCGCTGTTGCCCAGCGCCCGCAGCATCACACCGTCGCCCTCCTCGCGGAGGGCGTGGATAGAAATTCACAAGTACTTTGCAGGCTGCTGCCGAAGAGGGCGTCGCCCTCCTCGCGGAGGGCGTGGATAGAAATAGGTCAGGCTCCAGCAAGACCTGACCGAGCTTTTGTCGCCCTCCTCGCGGAGGGCGTGGATAGAAATTTTTTGCTCCGCTGACAATATAAACAACATAGTGCGTCGCCCTCCTCGCGGAGGGCGTGGATAGAAATGATGATGAACTGGGCGAGGGTGATCGCTGCCGGGAGTCGCCCTCCTCGCGGAGGGCGTGGATAGAAATCCTCGCTGGGGAGAAAGGATGCGCTGTTGTCCTTGGTCGCCCTCCTCGCGGAGGGCGTGGATAGAAATGCCCTCGTATGCAGTGACATGGAACGTGCGGTCTGGTCGCCCTCCTCGCGGAGGGCGTGGATAGAAATGATAAAAAGGTGAATGGGCTTGCAGCCCGCCACCGGTCGCCCTCCTCGCGGAGGGCGTGGATAGAAATCGTGGTGTATCCGTTCCGGCAAATGCGATTTACGGTCGCCCTCCTCGCGGAGGGCGTGGATAGAAATATCTGCAAGCCTGTCACCTGCTTTAGTGGGTGGCGGTCGCCCTCCTCGCGGAGGGCGTGGATAGAAATGTGCGTCAACGATGCAGAACGCAAAAACAACAATGTCGCCCTCCTCGCGGAGGGCGTGGATAGAAATCTTCTGCGGTATCGTTGTCGGTATCGCGTTCGCCGGTCGCCCTCCTCGCGGAGGGCGTGGATAGAAATGTAGGCATCAGTGCCGCCAATACATGGGCCATCTGTCGCCCTCCTCGCGGAGGGCGTGGATAGAAATATTAGTATCAATATCCGCCCCATATTCACGTTCTAGTCGCCCTCCTCGCGGAGGGCGTGGATAGAAATGCGGTCAAGTGCGCTTTCCCTGATAATAAGCTGCGTCGCCCTCCTCGCGGAGGGCGTGGATAGAAATCGTGGCATCTCACGGACTACACCACACACGCGGAGTCGCCCTCCTCGCGGAGGGCGTGGATAGAAATCCGTTTGCGGGTCGCTCGATGTGCATCGCGCAGCCGTCGCCCTCCTCGCGGAGGGCGTGGATAGAAATATCATCCACCGGGGGTCAGGTCGGTACAGGGGTGGTCGCCCTCCTCGCGGAGGGCGTGGATAGAAATGTTGCAAAGCATTTTGCGCAACTGGTCTACAATCGTCGCCCTCCTCGCGGAGGGCGTGGATAGAAATCGATATCATACCCAACTTTTTGCAGCGGGGTGAAAGTCGCCCTCCTCGCGGAGGGCGTGGATAGAAATAAGCTCCCGGAAGGTCACGTCATCGTTGACCAGTGGTCGCCCTCCTCGCGGAGGGCGTGGATAGAAATGTTGTAAAATTTCAGGCCGACGTCCTGGAAGGCGTCGTCGCCCTCCTCGCGGAGGGCGTGGATAGAAATCAAGGACACGGAACGGGCTTTCCTGGGCGAGATCGTCGCCCTCCTCGCGGAGGGCGTGGATAGAAATTCGTCCGCCGCTTCTGCGGCGGCCATGACCTCGGTCGCCCTCCTCGCGGAGGGCATGGATAGGAATCAAGTTCGGCCTTTGCTGTCCTTGGCCTCATAGGTCTAGTAGGTGCCGCTTGCGAAGTGGATACCGCCGGCGCTGAGGCAGTTGGCGATGACAGAGACGGCTGTCCCACGGGAAACGACCGTCATTTTTACCCTTGACAAATCTTCAATAATAAAATGGATGTGCAAGGGTCTTGTGGATAACGGACTTTTAGCGGTTAGCGGTTCAGGGTGCAATCCCGAGCCGCTTTTTGTATACTTCAAAGCGGGCTACTTGCTCAGCTCTGGTGAGCTTCGCGAATCCCTTGCTTGTCATAGAGCGTCAAGCCCTTTGGGTTACTCCCTTGCACCTCGTAATCTCCTCTCTACGTCTATATTACGAATTTCGTTGCTTTTTCTTGGTGGGTGTGATATAGTGAAAAAGAGGGAAGTGTTTACATGATTCGCATCAAGTTGAAAGCCGTGCTTGCCGAAAAAGGCATCAAGCAAAAGGATTTGGTCGCAATGACCGGGATCCGCCAGCCCACTCTGTCGGTCATGAACAACAACTCCGTCAAGCATATTCCGCTGGACGTTCTGGACAAGCTGTGCACTGTTTTGGACTGCCAGCCTGCTGATCTGCTGGAATTCGTGCCGGACGGCAAAGATTGATTTTGAGCAGACATGAAGAGAGTTAATAAAACCTGTCGGTCACCCTCCTCACGGAGGGCGTGGATAGAAATAACTTGAACCTCAACAATCCGCGCAGCAATTCCAACGTCGTCCTCCTCGCGGAGGGCGCGGATAGAAATATCTGCTATATCAATGGCACTGATTGCCTGTCCGGTCGCCCGAGCGCCACTTCTTGCGCCACTCATTAAAGCAATTTCCAGATAAACGGGGGTAATTAAGGCACAACCGCTCACTTTCCCATCCCCTGCCGCACAAAGAAAAACCCCCGAAAACCGGCTTCACAAGCCAACTTTCGGGGGTTTTTCTTTGGAGCTACTGACCTGATTCGAACAGGCGACCTGCTCATTACGAGCTAAAAAAGTCCATTTTTTCGCAATTTTTCGTTTCATTCTATTTTTTGCTTTTCGTTGTCGATTCGCCTGTTTTTTAATTTCATCTCATTTCGGTGCTTTACGTCATTTGTTACATTTTTACATGGATGTTGCGGTTTTTGTTGCGGTCATTTTAAGCACGGCGGGCTCTGTATTTTTATGCTTTCTTCTGCGCCGGTTCCCGCAGGGCATCCCGCACGGTCTGTCCGACCCGGCGAATGCTTTCCTCGTTGGCGTGGGCGTACATCCGCAGCGTGGTGCTGCTGTCGGAATGCCCGAGGCGGGCAGCCACGCTGACCACATCCGCACCGTTTGTGATGGCAATGCTGGCCGAGGTATGGCGCAGCTTGTGCGGGTGGAAGTGCTCGATGCCGTACCGCTTGCCGAACCGCTGGAAGTAGCGCGTGGGCGTGTCCGGGTGCATGGGCTCCGCGCTGTCGTCCTGCGTAAACACCCACCGCACCGTGACCGGCTGGGTGCGGCGCAGCGCACGCAGCAGCTCTGCCACGTCCGGCGAGATATCCACCACACGCACCTTGCCGTTCTTGGGCATGGTCTCGTACACGCCGCGCGCTGCCGTGTACTGCAAGTTCCGCTCGATGGTGATCGTGCCGGCATCCAGATTCACCGCACGCCATTGCAGGCCGCAGGCCTCGCCGCGGCGGCAGCCGGTGTCGATCAGCAGCAAAACAAACGCCTGCCACTTGAGCGGCTCTTCCTTCAGGCAGCGCAGGATGTACCGCATTTCCTCTGCGGTAAAGGCCTTGTGCTCCGCAGAGAGCGCGGCATCCTTCGACTGCTTCGGGCGCGGCACCTTGTCCATGGGGTTCACGTCCAGCGTGTCGTCCATCACTGCCGCCTTGAACATCCCGTGGAGCACCGCGTACACCTTCACCCTGCTGGCAAAGGCAAAGCGCTCCGGCAGCCCGGCCAGAAGCGCCTTGAGCATGGCCGCTGTGATATCCTGCATCGGCACATCGCCCAGCACCGGGAAAACGTGCTGCTCCAACAGCTGCGTGTAGCTGGCGCGGGTCTTTTCGGACACGGTAGCCGCCTTTTCCGGCAGATAGACCGCCCAGGCATACTGGCGCAGGGTCTTGACCTTGGCAGCTTCTACGGCCTGCGCAGCGGCCTGCTGGATGGTCTCCTCGCGGGTCAGCACTTCCCTGTCCTCCAGCTGGCTTTCCAGCTCTGCGGCAAAGCGCTGCAGCTCCCGCTGCACAGTTCGGCTGCTCCATGTCGGCTCCGGTCGGAAGGTGCGCCACACCCGCCGCCCGCGGCCGTTGCTGGCCTGCACCTGATAGACCACATTGCCGTTTTTGTCCAGCTTTTTCTTGATGCTCGCCATGCAGCACACCTTCCCTTCCCACTCCCGGTGCTCCAGCGCCGGGGGCGTTTTTGTTTATGCTACAATTGCTTTCTTATTCTGAACTTTTCGCCTGCTCCTTCAGCAACTCATACATATTGACCATAGGAAGTTCGATTTTCCCATGATTCAGCATCATCGATGACATCACTTCCATTTTAGATCGAGCAATACTGTACAATGTAGCAGATCCGTTATACCACAGTTTTGCAGCAAAATCGTCATCAGACACTCCCTTATCAATCTCAAATATACCATGGATAACCATACGATATTTGCACGAAGCATCTGTTCCATCCTTCAACGAATAAGTGCCTTCAAGAATAAGCCTAACATATGCAGCTTTTTTTGTCAGATCATCAACCGGAATCTGTTCACTGACAGAAACTGTTATTTGGTGCGTCAATTCACAATTGGTTACGGCATCAATAATGTTGTTATCGAAGGAGCACTCTGTAATAAAACTTCCTTTATACTGAATATCAGCTTCATACTGCTTTGCATCCATTATGCAGCACCTCCAGTGGAGTCTTTTTGTTTTTTGGGAAATCGTATAGCATTAGAAGAAAAGTCCGGCATTTTATACGCCGAATTATTTGCAGCATCAGATTTTACACTTTCTAGTTCTGTGGACACTGTTTGACTATCAATCTTTAAAGGGCATTGCACGGACAGGCCTAGTGCATCTGCAATCTCAATTAGCGTGTCGATCGTGTAATTGCACTCTCCGTTTTCCCAGCGAGATACAAGGCTCTGTTTTACACCCATTTTATCGGCAAGTTCTTTTTGCGTCCAGCCTTTTTTTATGCGGGTATCGTGAATCATCTGCTGAATTTGAATGTTTATGGCGGCTTTTGCAAGTTCGGCAGCGGTCATGTTTTTCGCGATAGCTGCAATAAGATCAGACAACGTTGTTCTGTGCGACATTTTTCATTCTCCTTACATGAGTTCTGTGAAGCGCGCTTGAGCAACTGGTATATGCGTACTATATTCAGTGTTTCTGTGGCCTTGTCTTTCATAAAAAGAAGATAAAAGATATACAAGGCCATCTTTGTAGACAAATAGAATACGAATGTTTGATATTCCAAGTTTGAACCGCATAGAGCAAAGGTTCTTTTGTCCGGCAAGGTGTTCAATTGGCATTCCTGGAGGGCCAATTGCTGTATCGCCATTTTCCATGATCTGCCGAATATACGATTCAAACCGTTTTAAAAACTTATCTTCGGAACCCGATTTTGCAAGCAAATCAACCAGTTCATCTTTAAAAGCATCATGAACAATAATTGATTTTTCATATTTTGCAAGCAACATCAATAGTTGTAGTAGTGTTTCAAGATCATTCAGATTAACCACATCCCATCTGCGCCCATATCATTATATCACTTATAAGTGATATTTACAACTTTTTAACAAAATTTCACACCAATCCCCGGCAGAAGCCAACCGCCAAACCTTCCACTTTTATCTCTTCCAGCTGCTGACCGGTGTAGAGCATAGGCGGACAGACAGCTGGGTTGTCTGCGATCAGCTGCACCACACCGTTCTAATAGTAGCAATGCTTCAGGGTTGCCTCTTCCCCTTCTCACGCCCACCGGCACGCCCGGCGGGCGTTTTCTTTTGCCCTTGTCTCAGTTCACCTTTTCAAAAACCATCGTAGCCTGAATGCGGTCGCCGCCCATCAGGCCTTTACTGCCGCCGTTGGCCGTGGTGATGGTATGGAGCCGGTAGCCTTTTGCAGCCTGCTCATTGATGACCTTTTCCAGCTCCGTCAGGTTGCCGGAGCCGGTGCCGATTAACTTTTCTTTCAGCGTCACCTGAAGAACGACATACTGATATGCGTTGCCCGAGGCTTCCGAGTAAGAAGATTCTTTTTGCAATGTGTCCATAAAGCCCATAATACTGTCCTCCTGTTTAAATATCCCTGCAAAGCCCCACGGCCTTGCCTTCAATCGTTACTGTGTTCATTTCCTCGCGGGTGAGGATAATGCTCTCAAAAGCCGGATTTTCTGCCCGCAGCTCAATAAAACTTTCATGCAGATACACCCGCTTCAGGGTAGCCTCGCCATCGATCCGCACGGCGGCAACCTCGCCGTTTTCAACCGTTGGCTGGCTGCGGATGGCCACCAGATCGCCGTCATGGATCGATGGCTCCATGCTGCTGCCCTCGCAGGTCAGGGTAAACGTTGCCCGCCACTTGGCAGGCACGCAGACCTTGCGCTCAACGTTCTCCTCTGCAGTGATGGGCGTGCCGCAGGCGATCCGGCCAACCAGCGGCACCTCTGTCATGGCAGGCATTGGCTGAAATCCCGGCGGGATCTCCGGCTCATTTTTGAGCGAAACAGGCTGATTCCCGTCCAGCACGGCTATCACATCATTGAAATCCATGTTGATTGCCTGCGCCACCGCTTTGATCGTCTCAAGCGATGGTATGACGGGCTTGTTGTTTACCGGGTTTACGTTTCGTTCCAGAATGGATATATATGCCTTGCTTAGCCCGGACATTTTGGCAAACTGATCCATACTGTAGCCATGTTCTCGGCGGTACTCTTTTATCAGATCGCCCAGAATCACGTTGAACCACCTTCCTTTCTTTTAATGGTGTCAAGTACATCATACATTTTGCTAGACAAAAAATCAAGCCTTTTGTCAAATTTGCTTGACATTCTTTGTCTAGTCTGCTAGACTGTTGGGTGTACGGAGGAGGTGAAAACGGATGCCCTTTAAAATCAAAGAAGCACGCAAGGAGAAAGGTTTTACGCAGGGAGAGCTTGCAAAGCGTGCAAATGTGTCTCGTGCAACCATCATTGGACTTGAAAATGGGTCTATTACGGTGACCACCACGGAGACCCTGACCAAGATTGCAGGCGCTTTGGACAAAAAAGTGAGCGATATTTTTTTAGCATGATTGTCTAGTATGCTAGACGAAAAAAGGAGCGTACCGTGAAAGCATCAACTAAAAATCTCCTGATGGCGGCTGTTGGCATCATCCAGCACGCACAGGAGATCAACAGCACAACCGGCACCGCCGCCATCAAGGGCGAGCAAATCAACTATGATGATGTGTGCGGCAGGCTGTGCGCCGATCTGGATGATCTGGAAATGACCATTGAGATCATTGCCAGTCAGGAGGAGGTGGATATCAGTGCGGCGCTTCATTTTGACGGCGCGCCTTGTGCGTGATGACATTGAGATCCTTGCCTGCAAGGTCAAGGTTGCGTATTGCCGGGCACGCATTGCCCACTGCAAGCGCATGATCGCCCTCTATGAGCGCATCGGCGCGTGGATCGAAAGGAGAAGGACGTAAAGCATGAACCGCTACATGATCTATATGCCTGTTGGCGCGCAGGGACGGCTGATCCCCTGCCATCTTGACGGCAGTCTGACGCTGGGCGAGATGGAGACGCTGGTTGACGGCCATATCGGGGTACTGGACAGCTGCCTCGAACCGGAGTGGGCGCGGGAGCCGGTGGACGGTATCCGGCTGATCGTTGGCGAGGACGCCAAGCTGTTCGATGCCAAGCGCAACGACAAAGCCACTTGGCTGTATCTCCATCAGGACTGTGACAAAATCGTTGGTGACGCTTTCCTTTGCGCAGATCTGGGCGGCGAGCTGATCGGCTTTACCAAGCCGGTGGCAAAGACCATCTGCGAGGAGTTTGGCATTGACATGGAGGATGACGCATGGAAAGACTGACAGCCCCGCGGTGCAGCGGCATCAAGAGCGGCTATTGGAGCACCGCCAAAAAGGACGAGCTGGTGCAGCGCCTCGGCCAGTACGAGGACACCGGCCTCACCCCGGAGGAGATCCGGGCGCTGCGCCGCAAGGACAACCGTTTTCAGACATTCAACCCAGACTAAGGAGGTAACATTATGGCACGCAAAGCAAAAGTCGTCCCGGAGACCCCGTTCATGAACGTCAAGGATGCCGCCCGCGTCACGGGCCTGTCGGAGTGCTACCTGCGCAAGCAGCTGAAGGAGGGCAACATCCCCCACATCATGTCCGGCCGCTGCATCAGGATCAACGTCCCTGCCCTGCTGCGGCAGATGGACGCCGTAAAGTGAAAGGAGATTGCCATGAAAAAACTGAACGCCGTCACCCTTGCCGGGTTTGCCCTGTGCGGTGTGCTGCTGGGCATGAAAGCCCTCGACCTTGCCGAGGCGGGCATCACCCTGCTGCTGATGGTCTGGGGCGGCTACGCCTACGGCGCAGCTGCCGCCCGCGCCCCGCTGGTGCTGTACGCCGTGCTTGGCACGGCGGCTGGCCTTGGCCTTACCTTATACGAGCTGCACCGCGAGAACCAGCAGTACAAGCGCCGCGCAAAGCGGCAGGTCATCGACCGCACCCACGCCCACGCCGAGGAGCCGGAGTACCGGCGGGGCGCATGAGAGACAACGACCTGATGTCATGGTACACGGTCTACAATGCCAAAACGGACGAGATCGTGGCCTGCGGTACTGCTGACATGATCGTCCGGCAGATGGGATATGTCAACAAAAACAGCCTTTACTCCGCAGTTACTCACTCAAAAACAAGAAAAGGGCCACTCCCCCGGTACTTCTACCATGTGCAGAGGGTACGGCGGGAGTGGCTGGAAAAGGAAGGTATTTTATGAAAATCACCATTGAAACCATCGGCGATAATCTCTCTGTCAATATTAAATCACCGGAAGGGACTTCCCGTGCCGATATCGCGTCCGTCATGAGCCTTGCACTGGCAAGCACTGTGGCCTCGGTGATCCCGGCGGATGCACCATCTGCCGCACGCGTGAAAGCTGCGTCCTCCCTTGCCGATATGATCGCAACGGCAGTGAAGCAGAATTTTTTGGAAGTCGTTACCGGCAAGACTGGAAAGACTTCCGTCTTTACCGACAAGGAGGCGGCTTTCCTCTCCAAGCTGATGGGCTTATGACCGGGCAAAAAGAAAGAGCCTGCCCGTGCGGCCACACGGACAAGCTCAAAGAGAATATAGAAACACTTCTCACCCCAGAGTATAGCACAGATCAGGAGTGGCTGCAATATGCCGGTATCCTGTACTACGCCGTGGATGGCCACGGGCACAAGTTTCAGGCGTCCACGGTGCTGCGGCTGAATGACCCGCAGCTGGGTGAGCTGATCCATTGGCTGCACTACCACCTCAAGGGCAGCAACCCGCCGCCTGCCCTGTACCATCTGGAGATGCTGCTGAACAATCTGGAATATCTACGCGGCGGCAGACACTACCTGTATAACTCCATCTATCAGATCACACGTCTGGAGGCGTACCCATGAAAAAAGTAACTGTTGTTTATGATTCTTTTGCCTGTGTCGCCGATATTGAACCGGCAGAGCATAGCCTGAGCCTCATTCTGGAAGATGCAGCAGCCGATCAACTGAAAGACGTACCGCTGCCGACCAACAGCGAGAGCGGACTGGAGGCAAACCGGTTATGTTATGCCATCAGATGGCTTGAGAGGCTGGCAGGCCGGTGGTTTGTGTACCCGTGCCCGATCAAGGCTATTTCCATTGAGGAGGCGCACCCATGAAAGCACTGATCTATGTGATCCTCGGTCTGGATCTGCTCTATGTTGCCCTGATGTACAGCAACAGCAACCGCTGAGAGGTGAGTCAAATGAAAGATATCCGCATTACTTACACATACCACAAGAAAGATTTTGATTTTGACGAGGAGCCCACAACGGGCACCATCGTCCTCCCGGTAGAGGAGAACGTTGCCGCTGAGTTACTTATATCTGACCTCTCGCAGCCGATAGCGGGCCGTCACATCGGCACATCTTTCCACTGTGTCTGCGAAATGCTTTTGTGGTATTGCTCAATGCACCTTTGGTACATTCAGGGCGATGACAAAATTTTGAGCATCAGCCTGAAATAACCAGCGCCCTCCACTGGTGGCAGGAGGTAAAACAAAAGCCACTGCCACCCCCTTTGAGATGCAAAAACCGACTGGATCAGTCGTATCTGATTAGGCCGTATGTTGAGCCTCTCTCATTGTGACAAGATGTGTGGTATTGGGGCCACACGGGACTCCGGCGGGCCTTGATAGGCCGGTGCGTGCAGAAGCAGCACAAAAGAAAAAAATCCGCAACAACCTATTGCGTCAAAAGGTGGGTGACTTTGTATCCGTAAGACTCGCACCCGGTAATAAACAGTTGAAAAGTAGTGTCGGTGACTGCTGGAACATAGACAGCCTTCCGATGGCGGCAGGAAGTAAAACAAAAGCCGCTGCCAGTGTATCAAGCACAGAAAGGAGATGATCCCATGGGAAGAATGGTCACCGTTGAGGAGTGGGCAGAGATCCACGGGAAAACGCCTGCCGCGGTGCGGCGTATGATCCGCAAATGCGTATGGAAAAAGGCACAGAACGTCCTTGTTGACGGCAAGCTTACATGGTTACTAGACGAGGATTGGCTGTGGCCTAAAGCCACCACCTCGGCCAAGCAGGCAAGCCTGCTGTGCGAGATCCGCAAACTGATGCCGCCTGTGGTATATGCCACCTCGGCAAACGGCGTGGTGGTCTGCATGGTGCCCTGCACCGGATACACCCGCACCGCCGTCAATGTCACCGCAGAAGAAATGAATGAGCTGTGGAGCGTCAAGCCGCAGCAGCGTGCAGCCGCGCAGGGTGCCCTGCAGTATGGCTGGCAGCACCCGCTGGCTGATCCGAGATCCTACAACGAGAAAGGAGAGCGTTTGCAGAATGTCTACAACCGCAAAAAGTAATGCAAAAAGCACCACCCGCAGAAAGCCCGTCCAGAGCGCGCAGGAGCGCCCGGCGGCGCAGGTGGTACAGTTTCCCCTGTTTGCCCCCAAACCCCGCCAGACAGCCCCGCAGGAGGTTCAGGTGGTCATTTGCGAGTGCAGCGCGGATGCCGTGCGCGTCCGGCTGCTGCCTGACCCCGCTGCCGTCTGGTGCATGATGGATGAAACGTTTGGCACGCTGGGCTGGACGCGGCGCTACTACTTCGCAGATGGCCGCCTCTGGTGCGGCGTGGGCGTGTATCACCCGCTGATGAACAACTTCGCTATCAAGGACGCAGCTGCCCCGGCGGGCAAGCTGCAGATCTCAAACCCGGACAAGTGGAAGGAAAACGGCAGCTTTCTGGCTGCTTGTGCACTCTGGGGTGCCGGTGCTGACGTGATGGCGCTTCCCTCCCTGACCTTTGCCGCCGATCAGGTCAGCATTGACCCGGTGCACAAGCGGGCAAAGAACCCCAACGACCCGCCCACGGTGGCGGGCTACCGCCTGCACAGCGCTCTGACCGTGGACAAGCTGCTGCGGGCTGAGGATGGGCACATCATCGGTGTGCAGCTGCTGCAGGGAGAGCGTAAAGTGGTATGGCAAGCAGAGTGATCGGCCGCCTGCCGGTTGTGTACTATCCACAGACCGGCAAGCTGGAAGTGGAAAACGCAGGGGAATTTGTGGAGAGACAGATCTACCAACGTCTGGATGAACTGGCTCACGGTCAGCCCCTGCACATCACCCTGACGGTGGAGCCGGTGAACAAAGCCCGCAGCGCGGCACAGAACAGCCTTATGTGGGCGCTGCTCACCATCATGGCAGACCACTACAACGGCGGGCGCACCGGCGGCGTCACCCCGGAGGACTGCTATCTGGAGATGCTGGAGAAGTACGGTGCCAAGGTGGATTATCTGGAAGTCCCGGCGGGCGCTCTGGATATCCTGCGCGGCTGCTACCGGCTTGTCCATCTGGTGGAAATACTGGATAACAACCGATGCACGGTCAAGTGCACACAGGGCAGCTCTACCTTTACCACCCAAGAAATGAAAAATCTGATAGACGGGATCTTTGACCGCCTTGCTGAGATGGGCGTGAGTGATCCCTTAGTGACTGCCTACTGGCAGGAGTGGAGTGAACCATGAAACGCAACCGCTTTGAAAAGCTGATGATCTCGCAGCATAAATCACAGGCTCGTGATATCCGGCAGTCTATCCGTGCCATCATCGAACTGCGCCACTACTCTGAGGGGCACAAGGGCATCCTGATGGTCTACAACGAAAAAGCCGAGTGCTTCACGGAGGCAAAGCTGTACCCTTACGGCGAAATGTATGCCAGGATCTAGAGAGGTCAGGGCGCTATTGGAAAGGAGTCTTGACAGATGACCAAGAAAATGACCCGCAAGCGCTTTTGCAAGCTGCTGATGGCTCACGGAGTCAACCGGAACACCGCACGGGGCTTGGCGCAGTGTATCTACGTCGCCCGGCGGTATGGCTTCATTGATGGGTTCACCGTTAAACTTTTCAACGGCCAGAAGTATCAGGTCGATAATGTGCACTCTTACCGCGAGGCTTATGAGAGCACGCAAAAGGATGGGGTGCCGCTTGTCTAAAAGCATCATTCAGGCAGAAAAGGAGTGCTACATCTGCCGCCGCTGGTATGCGGTAAAGACCACGCGCGGGCTGGAGGAGCACCATGTCCTCAATGGGCCGCTGCGCAGCTTCTCTGAGCGGCACGGCCTCAAGGTCTGGCTGTGCCACCAGCACCACAATGAGCCGGGCCTGAGTGCCCACCACAATGTCACCTGCGCCCAGACCCTGAAAGCCGTTGCGCAGGCAAAATACGAGGAGAAGAACGGCCCCGGCGCACACGCTGCATGGATGGCCGCCGTTGGAAAGGACTATATCAATGCTTAATGTTATCGCAATTATGGGCCGCCTTGTGGCGGATCCTGAACTCCGCACCACCCCGGCGGGCGTGAATGTCTGCAAGTTCCGCATTGCCTGTGACCGAAACTTTGCAAAGCCCGGCGAGCAGCGTCAGGCTGATTTCATTGATATCATTGCATGGCGGCAGCAAGCTGAGTTTGTGTGCCGCTACTTCCAGAAGGGCAGTCTGGTCGCCATCAATGGCCGTCTCCAGACCAACAACTATCAGGACAAGAACGGCAACAACTGTACATCTGTTGCCGTGGTGGCCGACAATATCAACTTTGCGGGCTCCAAGGGCATCAGCAAGCCGGTGGACGAGGGCGGCGAGGCTGCCCCGCGCTCTGAAGCATGGCCGAAAGCAGACCCGCCCGCCAACTACGGCGGCGTGGATGACTTTTCCGTGATTGATGACAGTGATGACCTGCCGTTTTAATGGAGGACTAACGGGATGAGAAAAGACGGATATGTTGTTGTGCAGCCGTGGATGGTGACGGACTACAACCTCAACGGCAACAAGCTCCTGATCTATGCCCTGATCTGGGGCTTCTCCCAAGACGATCAGTCTTGTTTCTATGGCTCTGTCAGCTATATCGTGGAATACTTCAAGCTGAGCAAGCGTGCCGTGCTGAACCTTCTGGGCGAGCTGGAAAAGGACGGTCTGATCCGCAAGTGGTCTGAGACAGTAAACGGCAGACCCACAAACCGGTATGCGGCGCTTCGCCCGGCAGAGTGTTCGTCTGCGTCTGATGGGTGCAAAAAGTGCACTAGTGCAGAAAATGCACCGGTGAACAATGTGCACCCGGATAGGTGCAAAAAGTGCACCTCTACCGGTGCAGAAAGTGCACCCAAGAAAGAAAAAGAGAAAGCTAATAATAATAAACCCCGCGCAGAGGCGCGGGAGGAGCCGAGCAGCCTGACCGTTGCCGAGGTATTTGACGAGTTTTCCCGTGGTGCACCCGGCGGGCTGTATGACGCTCTGATGGATTTTGACCAGCACCGGCAGGCGCTTGCCAAGAAGGACAAGAAAAAGCTGTGGAGCCCTCTGGTTGCAAAGAAGATCTGCAAGTCCATCAAGCGGCTTGTGGATGAGGCGGGCGTGAAGGATCATGCCGGGTACGCCATTGCCATGCTGAACCAGAGCATTGAAAACGGATGGACGGGCGTGTTTGCGGTCAAGGATTTTGTGGACAAAGCCCCGGCAGCGGTACATATCGCGCAGCCTGCACCGGATAAGCCCCGCAAGATCACCAAAGACACGACCCTCGCAGACCTGCTGGGGGGTGTAGGAGCGTGACAAACAGCAAGATCTCCACTGTGCAGCAGCATCAGCTTGCTGTGATCGGCGCTGCGATCTTAGACCCGGCGGTGTGCAAGGATACCGTGCAGCGCCTGACCCCGGCCATGTTTGAGGAAGGGCCTTACCGTCAGCTGTTCGCAGCCATCAAGCTGCAGCTGGATACCGGCCATAACGTGGATGCCGTGATACTGGAGCGGATGCTGGGCACAGACTTCCGGCCTCTGATCGTGCTGGCAGCAGAGACTGTGCCCACCATCAGCCATGTGCAGGACTATGAGGCGCTGGTGATGGAGGACTACCGCAAGCGCCTGCTGCTGGAGCTTGCCGCCAAGATCTCCATGAACCCTGCGGATTCTGACACCATCTGCCGGGATCTGAGCGAGGCGCTGAAAGAGCAGGATCACCTGCGGCGGGAATCGGTGGACGCGAACGTCAAGGAGTTTGCCGAGGTCTGGGACGAAACGCTCCAATGGCTGCAGCAGCCGGACACCAGCGTCAGGATGGCATGGCGTGAACTGGATGAGCTGGGTCTGTTCGGCGAGAAGATGGTTACCGTCATTGCCGGACGTCCCGGGCACGGCAAGACAGATCTGGCTCTCGCTCTGGCTCTGCGCCTGAGTAATAGCTGTCAGGTGTATTACCTGACCATGGAGGAGGACAGGCGCAAGCTGATGCTGCGCACCATGTCCAAACTGACCCGCATAAACTCCACCCGGCTGCGTGACCGCAAGCTGACCGAGGAGGAGCGGGAGAGCCTGAACAACGCTTTTGCCCTCATCAAGGGGCACACCGGCATGATCTACGATGATGGCACCCGGATGACCGTGGACGATATCCGCGCCCGGGTCATGAAATACCGCCCGCGTGTGGTCTTTGTGGATCACATCGGTCTGATCTCCGACACCCAGCAGGGGCGCAAGGAGCAGGAGCGTCTTGCGGACGTTACCCGCAGCCTGAAAGAGCTTGCCATGGAGACCGGCACCACCATTGTGGAGCTTGTGCAGCTGAACCGCGTAACGGATCGCAACGGCGGCACCAAAAAGGCATCACTGGGAGACCTTCGCGGATCCGGCACCATCGAGCAGGACGCGGATGCCGTTGTTTTCATCGAGAGCCAAGTGGACGGAGAGCGTCAGCTGCAGGGCCCGAATGATTACTTTGACGTCAGTCTGCGCATCCCGAAAAACCGCGAAGGCGCAACCGGCAGAGTGTCCATGTGGTGGCAGCCGCAGTATCATGAGTGGCAGCCTGCGCCTGATCCGTCCGAAAACTACAGCGAGGATTTTGCCCCGGCGGATCATGAGGATATCCCGGCGGGGTGGTAAATAGGAGATAAACAAAAATGGATGATGTAAAATTGATCGATGCAGCCGCTTTGAGAGATAAGATACTGCATGAAGCGTATGAAAAAAGCAGTGAAACTGACTTTGATCGCGGAATGATTTGGGCGTTTAATCTTTCGGTGAACATTACCGACCACGCGGCCACCATTGACCCCGAAAGTTTGCGGCCTGTGTCTGAGTGGGAGCTGAACCCCGACAAGTGGACGTGCGAATGGTTCCGCTGCAAGAAGTGTCACCACACTTCCTGCTGCACAGATGCTTTTTGTGGCGGCTGTGGGGCAAAGATGAAAAACACGGGTGTGAAAAAGGTCATTGCCGCGAGCCGGGAAATAGAGCTTGCCCGGCGGCAGCTGGAATGGATCAGAACGGCAGAGAAAAAGCCCACCGCAGAGGATGCAAACGAGGACGGCTGTGTCCTGAGCATCAACATAAACCCCGGCGACATGAGCACAACAAATTGGCCATGGAACATGGTGGCAGCCTTCCCGGATAATCTTCCGGTCTGGATGCCGTTGCCTAAAAAACCGGATCTGAAAAAGGAGAGGTAAACCATGGAAAATGCAGCATATATGGCTTTTGTTGTGATAGCGTGGGCCGTTGCCGCCGGTTTTGCTGGCGGCGTGACCTTTCTGCTGGCCGAGTTGGCAGCGGAATTTTATGAGGAACATTTTCGCCGTTAGTAAAGGAAGGATGCAGTCCGATGACCTATGAAGAAAAAAAGGAATGGTTGCGGCGGTACCGCAAGGCCGCCAAGCTTGAAAAGATCAAGCTGGAAGAGGTAGAACGGTACCGCACAGACGCGGAGCATATCACACAGGTGCTCTCCCCTGTTCCCGGCGGCGCTGGTGACGGTCAGGCGCTGCCCCGCTCTGTGGAACGCATTACGGACGCTATGCAGGCAGCCAACGCGCAGGTGATGGAGTGCCAGAGGATCTGCAAGGAGATCCTGAGCGTCATGAACCAGACCGTGGACATACAGGATTACGAGATCCTGTACCTGCGTTACATCGGCGGCAAGAAGTGGGATCAGATCGCCGTCAAGATGGGCATGGACGTGAGCCGCGTATACCGGCGGCACAAACGTGCTGTGAAGGCTCTCGACATCCCGGAGTGTCAGTAAACGCACTGTTTTTGAAGCAAAGCGCACTGTTTTGCACTGTTTTTGATGAAAGACGCACTGTTTTGCACTGTTTGACCTGTGATATTATTAGACTGCGAAAGCCGCAAGGAGCTGGACAACATCCAACACCCTGCGGCTTTTGTATTGCCCGGCTGTGACAGGGGAACACCTTACCGACCAACAGCCTGAATGTACCAGCTGGGCAATTTATGTTTTGGTATCCGTGGCACTGTCGAGGACAACACCCCGGCGGGGTCACTGGGTATACATGGGAGTCATTGCAGCATCATCCCGGAGTGCGTGGCAGCGTATCGCCAAGCGGGTTCCTTTGTCACCATCCTGCCCAGTAAGCTGCTGTTGCTGGCAGCTGCGCGCTCCATTCTATACCGTTGTAGCTCAAAGTAGAGCGCCGCCCATTTAAGGCGGGTCACATTGACGATACGCAAGAGCGGCCCTGTCCGGCCTGTCCCCGGACGGATTGAAACTCTTGTGGTGCTGGTTCGAATCCAGCTGACGGCTTATTTTATACCCCCGGGGCTTGCAAAACACCCCGGGGTTTTTCTATCCCCTGTTCCTCTCCCGCAATGCCGCTCCCCCTGCAAATACCCCGGGGCTTTGCACAGTGCAGCGGGCTGTGAGGGCACTGTACGCTATAACCACAACGCTGCCAAAGGAGGCTTGCACCATGACGAACCCGCGCTATGCCAACGGCAACCTGCGGCGCAAGCATCGGGAGCGGCTGCGGGCAATGGGCTGCGAATGCGGCATCTGTCATGGGCGTTTCGGTCCGATTCATTATGACGAACCATCAGACGCGCAGCATCCGCTCTCCTTTGTGGTGGACGAGATCCGGCCTGTATCCAGATGGCGGCAGTTCGGGTATCCATCGGCGCGGGCAGCGGCTGAGGACTGGACGAACCTGCAAGCGGCGCATTATTTCTGCAATGCGCAAAAAGGCAACAAAACCGGGCAAAACAGCCCGAAAACCGGCAAAAAATGGGCAAAACCGTGCCGCATTCCGCAGGTCAGTGACGGCGAGTGGTAGGGTGGGGAGGGTCCCCCTCCCGCCGCCCTCGGCGACTCCGCGCTGTCCAGCGCCGATTTACACACAGGAAGTTTTTTGAAAGGGGCATCCAGACATGGCGACCATGAAAAGCATCACCGCCAGCGGCAGCCGTCTGGGGCAGCTCAAGCGGCTTGCGCTGGTGCTGGCAAAGAATATCGACAGCTGCGAGGATGCCCGGCTTTTGCCCCAGCTGGCCAAGCAGTACCGGGACACCATCCGGGAGATCGAGGAAATGGAGGGAGCACCCAGCGATGACGACGAAGTCAGCGCGATCCTCGCGCAGCGGCAGCAGGATGGGAAGCCAGGAGCCGTCCGCACGCATCGCTCCGGCGTACCGGAGCACTGACGGCGGCGATGCCGTGCGCATCCTGCGGGCAGGCGGTACCATCCCGGACCCGTGGCAGAGCGATGTGCTGGAGGACTGGATGGGGCGCACCGTCTCCGGCAAGTGGGCAGCGCCCACTGCGGGCGGCAGCGTACCCCGGCAAAACGGCAAGAGCCTGCTGGTGCAGGGACGTGCCGAGGCCGGGATGCTGCTGTTCAATGAAACGGTCATCTACACCGCCCACCTGCAAAAGACCGCCACCGAGACCTTTGAGGAGATGCGCGCCTTCTTTGAGGGTGCACGGATGCGGCGGTATGTGGAGGAGATCCGCACCGCCCTCGGGCGGGAGCAGATCATCCTGAAAAGCGGTGCCCGCATCAAGTTTCTGGCACGCACCCGCAACGGCGGACGCGGCCAGCACGGCGACCTGCTGATCTTTGACGAGGCGCAGGAGCTGGACGAGACCGCGCAGGGCTCTTTTCTGCCTGCCATCTCTGCCAGCCTGAACCCGCAGACCATCTATGTGGGCACGCCACCGGGGCCGGATGCCGTGGGCACCGTGTTCCGTTCGCTGCGCCGCCGCGCGCTGGACGGCGATGCCAAAAAGGCCGCATGGTTCGAGTTCTCGGTGGACAAGATCGGGGACGTGAAGGACCCGGCGCGCTGGGCAGCCGCAAACCCCGCGCTGGGGCGGCGCATCCAGCTTTCCACCATTGAGGGCGAGGCCGAGCAGCTGGACCCAGACACCTTTGCCCGGGAACGTCTTGGCTGGTGGAGCCCCGAGGCCACCCAACAGCTGGATCTTGCCATTGACCCCGCCGCGTGGGCAGCCTGTGCCAGCGAGGAGCAAAAGCCCGAGGGTAAAACCGCCTACGGCATCAAGTTTGCGCCGGACGGCAGCGCGGTCTGTCTGTGCGGCGCGGTGCTGCCAAAGGACGGTGCTGCCCGCGTTTCCCTGATTGACCTGCGCCCCACCGGGCAGGGGCTTGCATGGCTGGCGGACTGGCTGAACCAGCGATACGACAAGGCAAGCTGCGTAGTCATTGACGGACGCAACGGCGTGGACGTGCTGGCAGAGCGCATCAAAGAGGTGTGGCGGGCAAAGAACGCCGTGATCCGCCCCGGCACCAAGGACGTGATCGCCGCCGTGGGCGGCTTTACCAACAGCATCAGCGAGCACAGCCTGACATGGTATCAGCCGCAGACCGTGCTGGACGAGAGCGCCCGCACCGCCATCAAGCGCCCCATCGGCGGCGGGTATGGCTTTGGTGGGGACAACAGCCTGCCGGTTGAAGCCTGTGCGCTGGCGCTGTGGGGCGTAAAGACCTGTAAACGCGACCCGACCCGCAAGATGCGCATCGGGTGAAAGGAGCACCATGACCACTACCCTATCTTTTGGCACCGTGCCGGGCTTGACCGGGGAGGAGCAGCGGCAGCTGGCCGAGCTGACCGAAGCCTACAACTACCACCAGAGCCGCAACGCCACCAAAGATAAATATTACGAGGGGCACGTCACCTTGCAGGACGTGAACCTTGGCATTGCGCTGCCCAAAGGGCTGAACAAGCTGGAAGTCGGCTGCAACTGGGGACAGAAAGCGGTGGACGCGCTGGCATCCCGCAGTATGTTCGATGGCTTTGTGAGCAACGGCGGCGCACTGGATGGGCTGCAAAAACTGGTGGCGGACAACCGTCTGGTTGCCGCCTACGACAAAGCCTGCCGGGATCAGCTGAAATACGGCTGCGTGTTCGCCACACTGTCCGCAGATGCGGACATCGGCTGCCGCATCCGCTTCCACTCCCCTGCCACGGCCTCCGCGCTCTGGAACGGCGAGAAGGGGCGCATCGACTGCGGGCTTGCCATCATCGACACGGTACAGGACGAGCACCAGAAAGACAGCTGGCGGCCTGCGCTGGTCAACTTCTACACCGACACCGACGTCATCGTGCTGCGCTCCAACGGCAGCAGCTGGACGGCGGAGCGGACATCCCACCGGATGGGTCGTCCGCTGATGGAGCCGCTGATCTGGAACGCCACCAGCAATAAGCCCTTTGGCCGCAGCCGCCTGAAGCGTGCCATCCGTTCCCTCATCGACGACTATGTGCGCACCGTGGCCAACGCCACCATCGCGCTGGAGTTTGACACCACGCCCCAGAAGTACATCCTCGGCGTGACTGATGAGCAGTACGATGCCATTACCTCCGATAAATTCAAGCAGTATGTCGGTGCGCTCATCGCCGCCACCTCCAACCCGGAGACCGGCGAGAATCCGGTCTTTGGGCAGCTGGCACAGGGCAGCTTACAGCCCCATGTGGAGAAGATGCGGATGACTGCCACCCAGTTTGCGGCAGCCACCGGCCTGACCGTGACCGATGTGGGCGTGGTGAACGATGCCAACCCCACCAGCAGCGATGCCATTCTTGCCCAGAGCCAGACGCTGGTGCTGATGGCGCAGCAGCTGAACACCGGCAACGGCGATGCCCTGCACACCATCGCCTGTATGGCGCAGGCCATTGCCCGGAATGTATCTCTGACCGAGCTGACCGAGGAGGAGCGTGGCGTGATGGCGCACTTCAAAAACCCTGCCATGCCCAGCGTGGCGGTGACTGCGGACGCTGCCATCAAGATTGCAACTGCCCGGCAGGAGTTCGCCAGCACCGACACCTTTCTGGAAATGATCGGCTTCGATCAGGCGGATATCCGGCGCATCCGGGCACAGGAGCAGCGGGTGCGCGGGCAGGCGCTGCTGATGGAGATGGACGATGCAGATAACGACACGGACGTGGAATAATTACATTGCCCGGCTCTCCCGGCTGAACGAGGCTGCCGGGCAGAAGATGCGGGAATACATCCGGCTGCACGGCACAGAAAACACCGAGCAGCTGATTTCTTACGCCTACGCGGTCATCACCCGGTACGGCGAAGGCAGCGCGGAGCTGGCCTGCCAGATGTACGATGCACTGGCTGAGGCAGAGGGGATGCTGTTGCCCGCAGCAGAGCCTGCCGCAACTGCCGGCTATGGCGAGGTAGCCCGCATGGTGCACGCCACCAAGGACCAGAACCCCGAGAATCTGCCCAACGGCGTGAGCCGCCTTGTCAAGCGGGCGGGCGCAGACACCACCCTGCACAACGCGGTGCGGGACGGCGCACAGTGGGCATGGGTGCCACACGGGGACACCTGCCCCTTCTGCATCACGCTGGCCTCCCGCGGCTGGCAGATCGCCAGCCAAAAGCTGCTGAAGAATGGGCACGCGGAGCACATCCATTCCAACTGCGACTGTGAGTTTGCGGTGCGGTTCCATTCCGGCACAAGCGTGGCAGGCTACGACCCGGAGAAATATCTCCGGCAGTACCGGGCAGCGGGCAGCGATGTGAACGCCATGCGCCGCATCGACTATGCTGCCCGGAAGGATGCCATCAACGCCCAGAAGCGGGCGGCGTATGCGGCAAGGAAAAACTTCTCTGTTTATTCGAGCTTGAACATGGAGCCAAAACCTGTTACAATGCAGTCAATCAGCAATGTCAAGTCGTTCAACTGCGAAACTCTGGACGGTGCAAAGCAGCAACAACTTCAAAACGCCCACAAACGACTGCTCATGACTGCGGCAAAACAGCCGCCCGGTGTTGAAGTCGGCAAGGCGTTCGACCTGAACATGAAGCCGTTGACGCAGGATGTCGTCGGCAGCGCAGAGGGGCACTCTGTCAAGCTGCCCAACTTTAATGTGCCCTATGCCATCATACATACGCACCCGGCGTGTGGTGTTTTCTCTCCCGGTGATCTGTTAAGTTTCGTGGACAACGAAAGCTTAAAGCTTATGACTGCAATAGGGCATAACGGTCATATTTTTGCAGTTGAAAAAAGTTCCGAGTACAATTCAAATGAGGCAAACGGTATTGTTTGGCAGTTGAGCGCTGAAATAGACAGGCTGAAAAATATCCCTCGTGCAGAACTGCCCGACGAGCAGCTTCTTGAACAGGCTGAAAAACTTGTCTGGCAAGCCATCAGAGAACTTCAAAAGAATGGAGTGAAATTCTATGAGTAGTTGGCTTACACCGGAACGTATTGCCGAAATGCAGAAATGGCTTTTTGAACATCCGATCGACCACAAATACGACGAGATGTGTGATATGCTGGACAGCCCTGCACCGCCTGCCCAGCTTGCCTCTCGCGCCGCATATAATGCTTTGAAAGGAATCGGGAAACTCCCTCCCGGCATTGAATGACCTTTATATTCTGACCACGATGCAAACCGCACCGTGGTTTTTTGTTGCCCTAAAACAGAAAGGAAAGCATCATGAAAAAGATTCTTCTCACCCTCGCGTTGGCCGCATCTATCCTGCTGTGCGGCTGTTCGGAGGCCGACAAGGCCAATGCCAACATCTCCAAGCAAGCCGATTACTTTGAGAGCGAGCGCAAGATCACCGTCTACAACGCCCGCACCGATAAGATCATCATGGAAGCCGAAGGCTATATGTCCATCTCCAACAACTCGAACAACGAGTTGGTCTGCACGGTAAAAATTGGCCCGGACACCTACCGCAAGAATTACATCTACCTGAACGGCTACACCATGTATGTGGTGGAGGACATTACTGGCACCCATACCGACCCGTACCACTATAAACTCTATTTCCACACGGACATCCTGCCCAGCGTGGAAGTAAAACCGTAAAGGACACTGACGAAAACACTCTGTTTTAGCCCGTATTAAGCACGATGCAGTTTGCACCGTGCTTTTTTTATACCGTCTTAGCTCATTCTGGAAGAGCACCGGTCTCCAAAACCGGAAGCGGGAGGTTCGATGCCTCCAGACGGTGCCATGTTCCCGACATTTGTGTCGGGAACAACCATCGCAGCGGGCAGTGCGTACCCTGCCCACAACCGGACGCAGACGGAGAACTGCGTCACCAAACCGAGGTTTTACCCACAGAAAGGAGTTTCCACCATGAAACGCGAAGACGTAAAGAACAAGATCCCCGGCATTACCGAGGAGCAGCTGAACTGGCTCATGCAGGAGAACGGCAGCGACATCACCCGGGAGAAAAACGCAGCCGCAGCCCTGCAGACCCAGCTGAACAGCGCACAGGCGCAGCTCAAGACCGCACAGGACGGCCTGAAGGCCTTTGACGGTGTGGACGTTGCCGGGCTGCAGGCGCAGGTGACCAAGCTGAAAGCGGATATGCAGGCGCAGGCCGATGGCTTTGCCTTTGACAACGCTCTGAACACCGCCATCCTTGGCAAGAAGGGCCGCAGTGTGGATGCGGTGCGCGCTTTGCTGGATCTGGACGCCCTGAAGGGTTCCAAAGACCGCACCACCGACATCAACAAGGCGCTGGAGGATGCAGTCAAGGCAAACCCGTGGGCGTTCGGCGACACCCAGCCTGCCGGGTATCCCAACGTCCGGGATGGCGGTACTCCGAACCATATCCCCAGCCAGCCGGACGGCGTTCTGGCTGCCTTCAGCAAACTGAACCCGAATCTGAAAATCTGACCCGTGCAGCAGCACGGAGAAAGCGAGGTATTTTTATGGCACATGCAAATCAGGAGCGTTGGGCATCCTATGTGGACGTAAAGCTGCGTAACACGCTGGTGACCCGCGACAATCTCATCTTCAACAGCCGCTACGAGGGCGACCCCACTTCCGGCAAGGTCAAGATCCCGGTGCGCGACACCGAGGTGGCCGTCAAGGAGTACGACAAGGCCAACGGCGTTTCTGCCGACGTGGGCACCACCACCTATCTGGATCTGAACATCGACCACGACGAGGCGGTCAACGAGCTGATCGACGGCTACGATGCCGACAGCGTGCCCGATGACATCGTGGCAGAGCGTCTGGACAGTGCCGGTTACTCTCTGGCGCTGTCCATCGACAAGAAATCCATCGACGCGCTGGAAAGCGCAGCCGGTGCTACCATCAGCGCCACCAAGACCGCCGCCACCGAGGCCAACGCCTACAAGCTGGCACTGGAGGCCAAGCGGGTGCTGGGCCGCAAGGGCGTGCCCAACGAGGGCCGCTTCCTCATCGCGTCCCCGGAGTATCTGGAGGTGCTGATGCTGGACGAGCACTTCATCAAGCAGGGCGACCTTTCTCAGGAGATGGTGCAGCAGGGCGTTGTTGGCCGCATTGCGGGCTTCAATGTGTTCGAAAGCAACAACATGGACTACGAGTCCACCACCCGCGTCAGCAGCAAAAAGACCACCACCGAGTTCATTGCCGGTCACCCCAACTGGTGCCACCGCGTCATGGAGTGGCAGACCGCTGTGCACCTGCAGGATCTGTCCGGCTCCGGCAAGTACATCGGCGCATCCGCTGTGCAGGGCCGCAAGGTATACGGCCTGAAGGTCTCCAAGCCCCAGACCCTGTACATCAAGCGCACCGAGACCGCCACCTGATGAGGTGCCGCCATGAGCTACGCAGAACTGCAGGACGTGGAGGCAGGCTTCCGCATCCTGTCTGATGAGGAGCGCGGCCGCTGCACCGCCCTGCTGAGCGAGGCGGCGCTTATCATCGACGCCTACAACGCCGATGCCGATGCTGACCGCAAGCGGCTGGTATCCTGCCGGATGGTGCGCCGTCAGTTGGGCGAGGACGACAGCGGGGACGCTGTCACCTTCCCCATGGGCGCAACGCAGGGAACTGCCACGGCGCTGGGCTACAGCCAGAGCTGGACCATGAGCGGCGGCTCTACCGGCGAGCTGTATCTTTCCAAGCTGGAAAAGAAGCTGCTGGGCGTGGGCAGCAAGCTGGGCGCACACAGCCCGCTGGAGGACTTATGCTGAAGGGTATCGACATCATCCTGTATGAAAAGACCAAGACCGGCGAGGACGGCTTCCACGATCCCATCTACGAGGAAAGCCCGGTCACCGTGCACAACGTGCTGGTGGGGCAGCCCACTGCCGAGGAGATCACCACCGAATTGCAGCTGACCGGGCGGCGCATCGCCTATACGCTGGCAATCCCAAAGGGCGACACCCACAACTGGGACAACGTCCGGGTGGCTTTTTTCGGGCAGACCTTCCGCACCTGCGGCGGAGCTGTGCAGGGCATCGAATCCATGATCCCGCTGCGCTGGAACAAGAAAGTGCAGGTGGAACGCTATGAGTAAGGTGACCATCAAGCTGAACCGCAAGGGCGTGCGGCAGCTGCTGCAAAGCCCGGAGATGGAGAACGCCCTGACCGGCATCGCCTTTGCGGCGCAGAACCGCCTTGGCGAGGGGTACAAAGCCAGCTACTACAAAGCCGGCACCCGCGTTGTGGCCAAGGTGAGCGCCGAAAGCCCCGCCGCCCGCAAAGAGAACGCCGACACCAACTCTATTCTGAAGGCGCTGAAGTGATATGATCGAAGAAATCATCCAGAACTATCTGCGTGAGAACGCTTTCCCCTGTTATCTGTCCGTGCCGGAGAAACCCTCCGGCAATTTTTGTGTGCTGGAAAAGACCGGCTCCAGCTACAAGGACGGCATCTTTACCGCCACGCTGGCTGTGCAGTCCTACGGCAGCAGCGACTATGCCGCTGCGCAGCTAAGCCACCGTGTGGTGCAGACCATGCTGGACGCGGACACCCTGCCGGAGATCGTCTCCTGCACACTGAACACCGACTACAATTTCCCGGACACCACCCGCAAGCTGCCCCGGTATCAGGCAGTTTTTGAGGTGGTGCATTACTGACGAAAGGAGCATTTTTCTATGAATGCAAAAAATGTTACCGCAGCAAAGCCCAAGGTCGGCGGTGCCATCTGGTGCGCCCCGCTGGGCACGGCTCTGCCCAAGGATGCAAAGACCGAGCTTGACCCGGCGTTCAAGAGCCTTGGCTATATCTCCAAGGACGGTCTGACCAACGCAAACTCCCCCTCTAACGAAAATACCGCCGCATGGGGCGGCGATACCGTGCTGAGCCTGATGACCGAGCGCCCGGATACCTTCCAGTGCACGCTGATCGAGGCGCTGAATGAGGAAGTGCTGAAGACTGTATACGGTGACGACAACGTTACCGGCACGCTGGAGACTGGCATCACCGTCAAGGCCAGCGCCGACGATCTGCCCTTCTATGCCTACGTTGTGGAGATGGTTCTGAAGAACAATGTGAAAAAGCGCGTAGTCATCCCCTGCGGCACTGTGACCTCTGTGGGTGATATCACCTATGCAGACGGCACTGCCGTTGGTTACCAGACCACCATCACCGCGATTGCCGACACGGATGGCAAGACGCACTACGAGTATATGCAGAGTGCTGGCAAGTAAGGAGGACTATCATGATCACTGCAAAGACCGAATCCGGCTTTTCCATTGAGTTGGAAGAGAGCGCACTGGACAACATGGAGGTGCTGGACGCACTGTCTGATCTGGACGAGGGCAACCCGCTGGCCATGTCCCGGCTGGTCGTAAAGCTGCTGGGCAAGGACGGCAAAAAGCGCCTGTACGACCATCTGCGTACCGAGGACGGCCGCGTGCCTGCGTCTGCCGTTGAGAGCGCCATCATGGAGCTGTTCCAGTCCATCAACGCCGGAAAAAACTCTGCATCCTCGCCGAACTGATCGCAACGGACGAGGACGCACTGATCTGCGATTTTGTCCAGTATTACAACCTGCTGAACTGGCGTGCCCTGCCGGTGCGGCTGGCGGCCACTCTGGCCGCCGGTCTGCCGCCGGACAGCCGCAGCATGATGGTGCTGCATGGGCAGAAACTGACCCTTGCGCAGACCCTGCAGGCAGCCGAACTGGACACCCTGCAGGCCATCTGCTGGCGCATCGGACGGCTTGCGAATGCGGACGAGAAACCGCCCACATCCATCCTGAACACCCTGCTGGGCAGGACAGAAGCGGAATCCGAGGACAGCCCGGTGCAATATTTTGACACCCCGGAGGAATTTGAGGCGGCGATGCGCGCCGCAGAAGGAGGTGAACCAGATGGCAAACGGCATTGAGCTGGCAAAGGCTTATGTCCAGATCGTGCCCTCTGCCGAGGGCATTCAGGGCAGCATTAGCCACATCATGGGCGGCGAGGCGTCCTCTGCCGGTGAAAGCGCCGGTACGCTGCTGGGCACAAAGCTGGTGGGCACCCTGAAAAAGGTGATCACCGCTGCGGGCATCGGCAAGGTGATCTCGGATTCCCTGAACCTTGGCGGCGCATTGCAGCAGAGCATCGGCGGCGTGGAGACCCTGTTCAAAGAGAGCGCTGATACGGTCAAGACCTATGCTGCACAGGCGTACCGCACGGTGGGTCTGTCCGCTAACGACTACATGGAGCAGACCACCAGCTTTGCCGCCAGTCTGCTGTCCAGCGTGAGCAAGGATACCAACGCCGCTGCGCAGCTGGCCAACATGGCCATGGTAGACATGGCCGACAATGCCAACAAGATGGGCACTGACATGGCGTCCATCCAGAACGCCTATCAGGGCTTTGCCAAGCAGAACTATACCATGCTGGACAACCTCAAGCTAGGCTACGGCGGCACGCAGGCAGAGATGCAGCGGCTGCTGACCGATGCAGAGAAGCTTTCCGGTGTGCATTACGAGCTGGGCAATCTGGCCGATATGTACAGCGCCATCCATGTCATCCAGACCGAGATGGACATCACCGGCACCACGGCGAAGGAAGCCGCCACCACCCTGACCGGCAGCTTTGCAGCCATGAAGGCGGCAGCGCAGAACGTACTGGGCGACTGGAGCACCGGCGCAGACCTGACCGCGCCCATGCAGGCGCTGGCAGATACCGCCCGCACCTTTTTGCAGGGTAACCTGCTGCCCATGATCGGCAACGTGCTGGCGGGCATCCCGCAGCTGGTGTACGGCCTTGTACCGGAGGTGATCCAGACCGGCACAGAGCTGGTCAGCAGTCTGGCAGCGGGATTTGCGCAGGGCATCCCGGCGTTTCTTTCCACTGCCCTGCCGCAGCTGCTCTCCTTTACCGAGGAACTGCGCGCCAACGCGGGGCAGTTTGTGGATGCGGGTCTTAACTGCATCACCCAGCTGCTCAACGGCCTGATCGCAGGTCTGCCGCAGCTGATCGCCTATGTGCCGGATATCATCATCAATATTGCAGGCATCATCAACGACAATATGCCCAAGATCCTCGCGCAGGGTGTTTCCATCATCGTGCAGCTGATCGCGGGCATCATACAGGCCGTGCCTTCCCTGCTGGCCAACTGGAAGAAGATCCTGCAAGCGGTGCTGTCGGTGATCTCTGCCATCAACTGGCTGAACATCGGCAAGAACATCCTCACCAGCGTGGCGAACGGCGTAAAGAGCATGGGCTCCAGTATGCTGACCGCCTTCAAGGGCGGCTTTTCCAGCGCACTGAGTTGGATCAAGAGCCTTCCCGCGCAGGCTGTGAAGTGGGGCAAAAACCTGATACAGGGCTTTATCAAGGGCCTGACCGGCAAGGGCAATGTGGTGAGCAATGCTGCCACCGCTGTCACTGCCGGTATTTCTTTGGCCGAGACCGCCAGCGGCAAACAGGACAACTGGGCTGCCAGCTGGGCAAGTTCCAACACAAGCCTTGGCAGCAGCGCCCAGACTATGGCGGAGATCGCCATCCCGGCCTATACCAAATCCGGGAACGCAGCCGCTGCGGCAGCATCCAAGACCGCCACGGCGGCCTCTGTGGTCAGCTCCTACGCCGACACCGTCACGGAGGTGCTGGGCAAGGTCACCCGCACCACCCAGACCACCAACGAGGTGCTCTCCAACGGGCAGAAGCAGCAGAAACAGACCATCACCGAGACCAGCCGCCAGCTGGTGAACGGTGTGCTGAAGGATATCAAGACCGTTACCACCATCGGCGCAAACGGCAAAAAGACCGTGCAGCAGATCATGGAAACGGTGCGGGAGCTTGCCTCCTCCGTCACCTCTACGAGCGAGGCGCTGGTGAATGGTATCCGCACCACCACCCAGACCGTGACCGAGACCCTGACCGACGGCACCGAGAGCCAGAAACAGACCATCACCAAGACCTACACCGCCATCATCGACGGCGCGCTGCGCACAGTGAAGGAGGTAAAGACCATCGCCGCCGACGGCACCGAGCAGGTGGCAAAAACGCTGGAGGAAGCTTCCTCCAAGAACTTCTCCGGCCTTGTGCAGGGCTGGAAGAAGGAAGCCGACAAGGGCGTGCTGGGCACCTTCAGCACGCTGATCTCTGCCGTAAAAAGCAAGGACTGGAAGTCCATCGGGCAGTGGGTGCTGTCCACACTGTACAACGGCCTTGCACCGGAAGCTCAAAAACTTATCGACGACTTCGGGCTGAACCTCATCCAGCAGCTGAACAAGGTGCTGGGCGATAAGATCAGCAACATTTCGCAGAAGGCGTGGGACATCGGCAGCAGCATCGCGGACGGTATCGCCAAGGGTCTGGGCAATGCGCTGGGCAAGGACGGCGGGGTGCAGGATATCCTGAACGGCCTGAGCGTAGACGTTTCCGACGTTGGCAGCAAGATCATGGGCGTGCTGGGCACCATGGGCACGAGCATCGGCACCTTTGTCTCCAACGCGGGCGCAGATATCGCAGGCCTTGCCGGGAGTATGGGCAGCCTTGGCACGATCGTAGAGAGCATCGGCGGAGCGCTTGGACAGGTTGGCGCACTGATCATGGCAAACCCGGAAGTTGCCGCCATCGTGGCTATTATAGCCGGTGTTGTGGCGCTGGGCGCTGCGCTGTTTGCAAAGTTCGGCAAGAGCAAAAAGACCACCAGCACGCAGAAGGCGCACTCCTACAAGGAAATTCAGGACGCATACTGGTACGGTAACGAGCGCGCCTTTGCGGGCTACGATTACCGCACCGACCCCTACGTCATGAACCCGGACAACAACGCCATGCTGGCCTATCAGGCCAAAATGCAGGCGCAAATGGAGCGGCTCTACGGTGTAGTGGAGAAATATCTGCCGGAAGCCGGAAACAGCGTGATTGCGCTTGACGGCGAGCAGGTGGGGCGCATCATCACCCCCAGCGTGAACAATAATCTCGGCGATCTGGCAGTGCTGAGCGAACGAGGAAACTGATATGTACGAGATCTATGCATACCCCTACGGCAACCCGGACGCAAAGCTGCTGCTCTATCGTCCCAACGACCCGCAGGCACTGGTGCTGTCCCCCAAGCTGACCCGTGAGGTCAGCAAGGGCGGCAGCCTTATTTTTACCATGACGCGGGATCATGCACAGTACGATATGCTGCAAAAACTGAGCACGGTGGTGCAGGTGCGGCGGGATGGCAAAGAGATCTGGCGCGGACGGGTGCTGAAGCATGAAGCCGATTTTTACAACCGGCGGGTGGTGTACTGCGAGGGCGCACTGAGTTACTTCAACGATTCCTCCATCACCCCCTTCAACTACAAGGGCACGCTGCGCCAGTTTTTGCAGCACCTGATTGATGCACACAACGATCAGGTGAAAAGCAAGATGAAATGCTTTCAGCTGGGCACCGTTACGGCGGCACTGGGCAACCTTGTGGTACAGTTCGGCGATGCCGACCAATACGGTGTTGGCGAGGACTACGGCAAAGTGTGGGACATTCTGGACAAGCTGGTGCTCAAAGTGTTCGGCGGGTACTTCTATTGCAGCTTTGATGCTGCCACCGGACTGAACGTTCTGAACTACTGTGATCAGGCAGTGGAAGCCAAGCGGCAGACCGCCCAGAAAATCGAGTATGGACAAAATCTGCTCAACCTGAGCGAGACCACCGATGCAACCGACCTGTACACCCGCATCTACCCTATCGGCAATAAGCACACAGTGGACACCTCCAAGTGGTACTACAAGCTTATGTGGTGGCGGGACGCTTCTCAGGATAAGCACGAGGAGCGCTGGGGCATCATGGAAACAGACGCCGCCACCGTTGCGCAGTATCTGCCTGCATCGGGCTACTCCTATAACCTGCAGGAGGGCTGGATCCAGAACGACGCCGCAGTGCAGAAGTTTGGCATCATCACCCGCATTGTAGAGCTGGACACGAACAGCGCCAACGACACCTTTGCCGCTGGTGTGCAGGCATTGCAGCAGAACTATGCCATGAAGACCAGTTACGTCATCCGGGCGGTAGATCTTGTGGATGCAGGCTACGACACCGACCGGCTGGATTTTTCCATGTACTCCCACATCGTCAGCGCACCGCATAGTGTGGATGCCGTGATGCTCTGCACCAAGCTGGTGGAACCGCTGGAAAAACCTGCGCAGAAAGAGTTCACCTTCGGCATGACCCGCCGCACCCTGACCGACCGGCAGGTGGCCAACATGGGCACGACCAATCTGCTGCAGGAGAGCGCCCACACCTCAGAAAAATATCATCAGGATATGCTGAAACGTCTGTTTGCCTACAAAAGCAGCACAGACAGCAAGCTGGCAGATATCTCCAAGGGGCTAACGGATGCCGTTACCAAAATGGGCGACCTGCAGGATCAGATCGACGATAACATCACCAGCTGGTTCTATGCCGGCACGCCCACCACCACAAACGAGCCTGCCAGAAACTGGACAACGGACACCGCCAAAAAGCAGCACATCGGCGATCTGTATTACGACAAGCTCACCGGTCTGGGCTACCGCTGGGTGCTAGATGGAAGCACCTACAGCTGGACCGTCATCCGTGACACCGGCGTGGCGAAAGCTCTGGCAGATGCAGCCGCGGCGCAGGCCGCCGCAGACGGAAAGGTGCGCTGCTTTGGCGCAACGCCTACCCCGCCCTACGACGTGGGCGACATCTGGATGCAGGGCAACGGCGGTGATATCCTGCGCTGTCAAACCGCCCGCCAAACCGGCAGCTATCAGGCGAGTGACTGGGTGAAAGCGTCTAAGTATACCGATGACACCGCCGCAAATCAGGCAAAGCAGGACGCAGCCGAAGCTGCCAAAACTGCCACGAACTTTCTGGAGTTCACCCCGCAGAACGGTCTCATCGTCCGGCACGATTCTCTGCCCGGCAAACGGGTACAGATCCTGAACGATGGCATTCGGGTCATGGATGGCAGCAGCATGGTCAACATCCAGTCCAACGCCATCTCTATCACGGACGGCGCAGGCAGCTGCTCTATCCGCAGCGGTGCCATTACGTTCAACGGCATTCGAAACAATAAAATTTTTGAATGGCCTTATGAAAAGGATTCTCACGGAAACCCTACAGGTGGATTTGATGCGCAAACAACAAAAATTGACCTTTCCTCTTACTCATCAGTTATGTTAGTTTACGACACACAGAAAGAAGGAACTTGGTTTGCTTCTGGTGGCGGCGCGGGCAGGCTTACTGTTGTTCTTCCTGTTAATGGGCAAACGTACTCTTACGCTTATCCGTGGAACACTGTTCATTGGAGAACCGTCAAAGTGAGCGACACAGGCATAACGTTTGGCAGCGGAAACGAAAGAACTTCATCATACTCCGGCACACCCATTTTAGGAGTATGGTCGTTTAACTTGCAAAATCCGGGCGGCGATGGCGTAACTGAAAACAATAAGGTTTGCAGACCTTTGGAACTGTACGGTTTTATGTGAGGAGATATCATGGAACACTTCAAATTCAAGTGCAAAGTCGGATTGGATGGTCGATTGTATGGCGGCGGGTGGTGTCATGAAAGCGTTATTCCAAACCCGCTGCCGCCCGACGAGATTCTGCTGGACGACCTGTCCGGCATTACAAAGGGCTTCTACACAGACTACATCTGGGACGGCGAAAAGCTGTTTTACAGCCCGCCCGAACCGCCTGCTGAGCCTACCCCGGCAGTACAGACTTCCGATGACGGAACCGAGGTGACCTACACATGAGAGACTATGCCTCGCTGGAAGCACTCGCCGCCCAAAATCCCCGCATGAACGATATGCACATCACCACCCCCAAAAGCACACTCTCCATGCGGTCGGACTTTGGTTTGTGGCTCAAGCGCGACTCTCCACAGATCGGCAAGCCGGAAACCGATTCTACGCTCGTTGAAGTGCCCGGCGCAGATTTTCTGCTGGATCTGACCCGCGCGGTGGACGGCAGCGTGCACCACAAAAAGCGGAAGATCACCATGGAGTTTGTCTGCGACCGACCCAAAGCACAGTGGGCGTACATCCGTGCACAGTTGGAAGCGTTGCTGCAGGGACAATGGCTTCACTTCTATTTTGTCCGGGACGGCGAGGTCTGGGCAGGACAACTGGACGTGGAGATGACGCCCGGCGAGTACAAAGCCACCGTAAAAATCACCGCGACCTGTGACCCATGGCCGAAAGACCGCTACTTCACTCTGGGCATCTCTAAACTGGGCGCAGACAAGATCACATAAGGGGGACGCATGAGCTACGAAAAACAAAACTTTGTGGACGGCCAGACCCTGACGGCTGCCCACCTGAATCACATGGAGGACGGCATTGCAAAAGCTAATGAAAATACGAATTCCGGCTCCGGCCTGAGCGAGACCAGCAAGACCCTGCTGCTGTCCCTGCTGGAAAACGCCGCCTACACCAGCCCCTCCATGCAGGCGCAGCTGAACGCCCTGCGCACCGAGTGGAGCAGCAGCGGCGGTGGCAGCGGTGGCAGCGACGAGATTCCGGTGCAGAGCATCAGCCTGAGCAGCAGCGCCCTGATCCTGAACGAGGGTGAGAGCAAGACCCTGACCGCCACCGTGCTGCCTGCGGACGCCACCAATAAAAGCGTCATCTGGACGGTGACCCCGACCGGGGTCGCCACCGTGGTAAACGGCACCGTGGCCGCCAGCAAGGCGGGCGGCTGCACCGTTACAGCTATGGCAGGCGGTAAGAGCGCCAGCTGCTCTGTTACGGTCAAGGCCGCAGCAGCAGAAGCCGAAGCAACCCTGCTGTACACTCTGTCGTCCGCAACCACCACGTCCTCGGCAGACAAGACCTGTCTGGATACCGGTCTGAAGCTGCTGGCAAAGGCATCCACCGAGACCCCGCAGTACACCATTTTGTGGGAAGCGCAGGTAGCAGACAATGCAGACGCAAGCACATGGCCGAATATGATCAACTGCCAGACCGAGACGGGCAGCTTTACTGATATGCCGGGCTTTAACGGCAACCTGAACCCGAACACCGGCACGATCGACTTCGCCTATTATAAATATTCCTTTGACGATGCACGTCTGTGCGATACGCTGGAGCACGCAAAAACCAAGACACGCTATGCCGTTCAGCTGAACGGAGCACAGTTCCGTGTCGGCAGCACCCATTGTGCCTTGAGCGGATGGAAAAAGACCAACGATACGGTCAAGGATGTGCCGGAAACGCTTATCTTTGGCGCTTCTTACACCGCAACGGGCGAGCACACCCGCTTTCTGGACTGCACCATCTCCCAGTGCATGGTGTACAAGGGCTTGCTGAGCGACAGCAAGCTTCAGTCGTACATCAATGGTGAGTGGGGTAACGATGCGGAGACAGTCCCGGTGCAGAGCGTCAACCTGAGCCAGTCTACCCTGACCCTGAAAAGGGGCGGCAGCGCTACACTGACTGCTACTGTGCTGCCCGCGAATGCCACCAAC